>WNGL01000721.1_pt1 | contig 51768 bp, 50 predicted proteins | sample 5400591 | NCBI WGS metagenome assembly WNGL01 (sample SAMN13153377, study PRJNA577476) | soil metagenome | isolation source: 80 cm soil or saprolite under Garry oak tree replicate 1 | place: USA:California | collected 2016-06-15 | reverse complement strand
CACTCCTTCTCCCGTTCTGCGGGCCTCCCTTCCGGGAGCCTGAGGGCGAACCCGAGCAGAACCGGGATGTCGGGGGTGCGACAGCTTTCGACCGGCTTTTCAGCCTAGGGGTGCGACCGTTTTGGACCGGCGTTCATACGAGGTCTCGTGATACCCCAACTCGCTGCCCTCTGGGAGATTCCCGCGGGGGGTGAAGCCAGTGAAGCCAACCGACGTAGTGCGTATCCGGCCTTAGACACGAAGCCAGCGTCACGAATGCCCCCCCTTGCCCTAAGACGGGAGTGTGTCCTAATCTGCCCGACTGTGAGAAGAGGGCTTGCCACTGGGTTCGATCAAAGGCTCCTCCTCCCTGTTGGTCTTTGCGTATCTGTCGCCATGCTCCTCGCTTCATGCAGCCACACCCCGGCAACGGAGGTGAATGGCTCCCGGTCCCCAGCTAGAGGACCCTCGGCGACTCCACCTTCCGCCATTGCGCAATCACCCCAAACAACTTCGCCCGCGCCCCCTCCCTCCAGCAAGCCCACCCCAACGGCAGACTCGCCTGAAGCAATTAGGTCTCAGGAGAAGGTATTGCACAATATCGGGATCTTCCTCGATAGCTTCACGAGACCTCAACTCTATGCATGGGGCGCAGAGAACCGACTAGTTCCGACCCCCTTTCCTGATTCACCGATATGGGCCCTTCCATTCTGGTTTTACCATGGCCCCTATGTCGAAGGTGCACTAAGTTACAGGGGAGGCCTGCAGAATGTCACAGGTGTTCCGTACTTGGGAGCTGTCGAGATAGTAGCGCCTCCAGCTTATAGCGAATTCTTGGGCGCAAACCTTGGGATGTACCAGAAGGCCGGGACCTACTTCTTTGCCATAGGCTTCATGCCGAATCCAGCCTTTGCTCCAAGTATGAGTGGCTCGGAACGAGATCCGTACATACAGTTCTTTCGGCTTCACCAGGATGGACGAACGAGCTCGTATACGATTCTCGAGAGGGTCGCCTCAGGCTCTTATGCGTACGGCAATACGGATTCAACACAGAAGCACTACGCGGTAATGACTCTCAAGAAGATATTCTTGAAGGCGCAAGGCTTGGTGGGACATGCAGCCTATGTGCTTGCGAAGAATGGTATTGACTTCCCGCTCTACAGAGAATCGACTCTGGGGCTGCGTGGCAAGAACGGAAAGTTGTTCAACACTCTGAACCAAGATCCCTCGGTTTGGTTCAAGAGCGGGACTCTATCTGAGCTTCCTGCCAAAGCTCCCGACGCCTATATCGGCGAACTTAGGGGAAGCACAGTTCTGCTTCCTGGTCTCAAGTCTTGACGGAGTTGGGGATCGAACGCGGTGGCGGTGGCGGGTCCTCGACCTCGACCGCCTAATTTGAGTTCATCGATTTGGACAAAGCCATGACGACTCGCTGCGCTGTGTGAACCGCCCTGGGTTCAGTAGAGACCTTGATGTTCCCCGGGTTTCGTGGAGTCGGGTCGCTGGACCTCATGCCACTGCTGATGGGTTGACGTGAAGCTTCTCGTACTCGATCGGGGTGCGCATCCCGAGGGCGCTGTGCCGGCGCTGACGATTGTGGAAGATCTCCAGGTACTCGAAGATCGCGTTCGCCAGCTCGACCCGGGTCCGCCACCGCCGGCGGTTGAGCAGCTCGACCTGCATCCGGGCCCAGAACGACTCCACGACGGCGTTGTCGAAGCAGTCGCCGATCGAGCCCATGGAGGGCAGCAGGCCGGATCGCTTGGCGCGCTCGGTGAACGCCCACGAGGTGAATTGGGTGCCGTGGTCGGAGTGGATCAGCCCGCCGGGTGAGGGACGCCTGCTCTCGATGGCCATCCCCAGCGCGTTCGTGGCGAGGGCGGCGGAGGGCGACGTGTCGATCGACCACCCGACCACGCGTCGGGAGAACGTGTCCAGCACCACCGCGCAGTAGACCTTGCCCTCCGTCGTGGGGTGCTCGGTGATGTCGGTCACCCACAGCCGGTTCGGCTCCGTCCGGGCGAAGGCCCGCTCGACGAGATCCTCGGCCGTCGGGACCTCGTGCCTCGGCCGGCGCCGCCGGTTCCCGGGCAGGCCCTTCAGGCCGGCCCGGTGCATGAGCATCACCACGGCGTTGTGACCGACGCAGATCCCTCGGCCCATCCTCAGCTCCGCGTGGACCCGCGGAGCGCCGTAGGTCCCTCTCGAAGCGAGGTGGACCTCGGTGATGACGTCGGTGAGCCAGGCGTGACGGATCGTTCGGGGCGAGGGCGGTCGACTCCTCCACGCATAGAACCCCGACTCGGACACTTCCAGGACCCGAGCGGCGACCTGGACGGCGTGGCCCTCCTCAGCCATCTTCGCGATCGCCGCGAACCGCCCTTTTGGGGGCACCACCTGTTTCAGCAGCTGGTTCGCTCGCCTGGTGGCGGCGAGCTCCGCCTCGAGCTCGGCGATGCGGCGCCTGGCCGCGGCCAGCTCAGCGAGCTCCGAGCTCCTCAGACCGGGGCGCTCGCTGCGGTCGATGAGGTCCTGGGCCCGCCAGTTGTAGATGGTCTGGCCGCTCACGCCGAGCGCCGCTGCCACCTCGGCGACCGGCCTCCCGGCCGCCACGAGATCAAGGACCCTGCGTCGGAACTCCGGTGGGTACCTCCGTGCCATGCCGACCTCCTCCGGGGGGTCGCGCGGCATGAGGATTCAAGCAGACCAACTCCACCGAAGTGGGGGAACATCACCTCGGCCGAACCGGGTAGTAATTCAGGCCTCGAGGTGGAACAGCGCCTCGTGCAGGGACGCGGTGAACGCCTGGCCCGTCGGCGCGTCGGTGGGGCTCCACTTGGAGACGGCCGACCCGAACAACAGGCAGGGCGGCACCGCCATGCACAGGTCACGGAGCGAGGTGTCATCCAGGCTCGTGAGTTCGATGACGGGCAATGGTCACCTCGCTCGGGGAGCAGCATCCACGAGAATCCGCCTTCTTCTGATGCAATCGTAAGAGCGCGGGCCATGCTACGGGCGAACAGTCATCCTCGCCGTCACCGTGGTGATCTGGCCGCTCGGATCGACGCGGCGGATCTCGTTGTTGCCACTGTCCGCGATGTACAGGTTGCCGTCGGGCGTGGCGAGGAGCCCCTGCGGGAAGGCGAGGTCGGCTTGAGAAGCCGGTCCTCCATCTCCCGAGAACCCTTCCTGTCCTGTCACTCCTGCCACCCTGTGGATCTTGCCGTCCACATCGACCGTCACGACGCGCTGGTTGTACGTGTCGGCCACGTAGAGCCGACCCGACCGACCGAGCGCCAAGCCCTGCGGGCAGTACATGGGAAGGTGAACGGCCGTGGGAGCGGCGGAACATGTATCTGTGCCCCCACCCACGAGCGTGGCGATCGTTCCGTCCGGGCCCACCACGCGGACGCGACTGTTGAAGGTGTCCGCGATGTACAGGGTCCCGTCTGGGGCGACGGCGACGGCTTCCGGATGGTTGAGCGCGGCGTCAACGGCAGGGCCACCGTCCCCAGAAAACCCGGCAGTGCCGTTGCCAGCCACGGTCGTGATGATTCCGTCCAAGACCCGGCGAATGCGGTTGTTGTCCGAGTCGGCGATGAAGAGGGCGCCGTCGGGACCCACGGCAATGCCCTCCGCGTACCCGATGACTGCGTGCGTGGCTGGGCCGCCGTCTCCGAGGCCCCGAACCTCGGTCACCCCTACCCCCGCCACTGTTGTGATGACCCCGCTCCCCACCTCTCGCACTAGGTGATTCCCTGAATCGGCGATGTAGATGCCTCCCTGGGGCCCCACGGCCAGTCCGTCTGGGAAGTTCAGCTCCGCGTCGACGGCCGGTCCGCCGTCGCCGGAGAAGCCGCGGGTTCCGCTCCCGGCGACCACCGTCGCGGCGCCGCTCGGGTCCAGGGCAAGGAGTCGGTCGTGCTCGGTGTCGAGGATAAGCACCGTTCGGCCATCCGGAGCGAGCGCTACCTCCGAGGGGTGGTTCAGGGCCTGAACCGGCGGGGACCGAGCCGGGCCGATTGCCAACCCGGCAGCCCCGAGCAAGGTTCCCACCACGGCCAGGGTGATGGAGAGCTGGCCAAATCGGTGGCGCTGAAGGCGGCTGCGGGTCCCCCGGCCCATCACGAACCACGTGACGAAGGCGGCCAGCGCGCCGCTCAGGACGACGGAGGCGAGGGCCAAGAAAGCCTCATTCGCATTCGTCACGCGGTTGGGGTTCTCCCACGCGGACCGACCTCGCGCAAGCCACCCGGCCGCTGCCCTATGCCATTTCATCCTCGGTGGCGGCCGATGTGGAAGGTCCTCCCTCCACTGCCCACAATTGCCCGTGTCTTCGCCGCTGGAGCGGCATCGGCAACCCGCATCGTGCCTGGTCAGGGGCACCTGCGAGACCTACTCGAACTGCCCGCCCGGGGCAGTGGGAATCCCGGCTCGTCGGGCGGCACGCTTGCAGCGCACCCTAGTCAGCATGGAACGGCCGGCGCCGTTCCGCATCTGCGTCCGCACTGGGGTGCTCCTGGTGGAAGTGTGTGGACATCGTCCAGCCCGAGGCGGACACGCTGTACGCGCGCGGCGCGCCGGTCACCAAGGTGAATGACAGGGTGCAGACGCTGACGGCGGAGTGGCCGGCATCCGACAGGCCGAGCTACGACTCCGTTAGGAGGCACACCCTCAGCCACATCCTCGACATCATTGAGTCAGCCCGCCTTGACTTTCTCCCTTGACTCCTGTCCTATTCCGACAGCCCCCCGGAAAGGAGCATGTCTATGGCCGCGCGCGGGAGGGCAGGCCCCGGGTGGTAAGCGAGGGCCACGACGTCGAATCCGAACGATGTCGGGGATCTCGACAAGGTCATGCAGAAGGCCTATCTGTCGAAGATAGCTCTACTCCGGGTGCACGACCTCTGGCCGGTTCCCAGAGACTGGATCGACATCAAGATCCAGCTCCAAGCCGTCCTTGACTGACAGTCTTGTGTCGGGACGCCGTTGGCTCCCTGGCGCAGCCGCCGAGCCTTGCAACTGCACGTGCCAGAGCGCACGAAACGAAGAAAGCGCTCGGGGTCGTGGGAGGGGCGGGGATCAGATTACTTCGCAGGAGGACAGAGATGATCCGTACGATCCAACAATCCAGCGCCCACATGGAGCACGTTCCCGGTCAGCTCGTACTACGAGTCGAGGAACCCGCCGTGCGCCCCCAGCTAGGAACCGGCGCCCTCACATTCTCCGCTTCTGGGGCGAAGCTGCTTCCGGCATCCGTTGCCGATCCAATCGAGTATCTTCGGGCCAACGCCGGGCTTCGGGCGGTCATGCCGCTGTTTTCGACCCGTGCACGAGCACTTGAGCGGGCGTCGGTCGGACCGTCGACCCGGCACCGCTTGGCTGTCCTGTCAAGGCCTGCGCCCGCGCCATCCAGGTGTGACAGGCCCCTCGGTGGGGGGGATGCGAAGGGTGCAAGAAGGTCGCCGCAGGAGGAGGCCCCCTGACCCGGTCTCGAAAGCCGGGGGCGACCGCCCCCGGGCCAGGAACGTCTGGCCCCTTCAGGCCAAGGGGGACGGGGCGGTTGCGGTGGGTGGGTACCTTCGTGAACCCTTCGTGTAACAACCCCGGTGGAGGGCAAGAGGCGTCGTCAGGACATCCAGGAGGCACGGCCGGGACCTGGCCGAGCCACATTCGCGACCCGAATCGCTGCCGGCTCAGGTAGCCCGGGGGGAGAAGCCACAGAGAACGACAGTTTTGGAGGGCTCCCCCCAGCTAGATCGAACAAACGTTCGAGTCGGAGCGTGATGCGTTTCCCCAGGCCAGGGGGGTGGAGGGGATTCAAGGCCTGTGCCCGCGCCATGCCGGGCCAGGAGCCCGGCCAAGCGGCGGGGGCGGCCCCGCAAGACCCAGACCGCCGGCGCCTCAGCCTGAAAGGGGCACTCGGCTCATCGTCCGGTCGGGGTGATCCCCCGTCATCTAAAGGGTCCCGGCGGCGGAGGATCTCGAGGCGGTGGGCTCGGCATCTGGATCTTGGGGGGGCGAGAGGATCCGGGCGCGGGTAGGGTCGTGTTCAGTGCAGCGCTGTTAGGCCCTGTGCCGCCCTCTCGGCTTCCGGGTCCGCGAAGGACCAGGCGGAACTCAGGGCCCCTTTCGAGGCTCGTACACCTCGAGCTCGGTCCACGCCGGGAATCCGCGGTAGTCGGGCTCCCCCCGCTCGAGGGCCGCGAGCTTCCGGCTCTCCATCTCCGCGTGGTAGTGCTCCTCGCACACGATGACCCCGGCGTCTCCCCCGATCGGGAGGCGACGGGTCTCCTCGGCGGTCTCGTGTCCATAGTCGCAGGAGTTCACCTGGAGCATCATCGCCCACCTCGTCGAACGGTACCGCCCCCGGACTTTGGCCCACCACGGCTCGACGCTTCCGTGTGGGCTGCTGCTCCAGGTCCATCGCTCCGCACCATGATCCGGGGCAGGGGGACGACCTCCGCGCCCACCAGGTGGATGGCGAGGAGTACGGGCGGGGTGACCCCGGCGCGGAGCACGATCGCCACCCTCTCGGGGTCGTAGCGGATGCCGGGCCGGCGGGCCTTGGCCACCACTACGTGCTCGATGACCCCTTTGATCCAGTCGTGGGTCTCGGCCGCCTCGGCCGGCGTGAGCTCCCCCTTCGCCACGCGGTCGGTGAACTCCTTGGCCTGTTCGAACACCTCCCCGAAGGAACGCCGCTTCGGCTCCACCACCTGAGCGAGCCTCCCCTCGAGCTCCCGGGTCCGCTCGTCCAGGCGGGCCGTGGCCACCTGGAGCTGGCGGGCGTCGATCTGACCGTCGGCGTAGTCCCGGGCCACCTGGTCCCGCCGGTCCTGGAGTTCCCGGAGCTCCTGAAGGACCGCTGCCTGGTCCTCGGTCATGGCAGCATCGGCCGAGTCCTCATCGGGCTGAGCGTTCCACACCGCCCCCGCCACCGTGAGCACCGCGTCGTCCAGGGGGGGACCCACGATGCTCGTGCCGGCGCATCCCCGCATGGCCCCGGGGCAGGTGTAGGAGAACCGCTTGCCCTCGCGGCGCTTCCCGGTGAGGGGCTGCCTGCAGCTGCCACACCGAAGGAGCCCGGTCAGCACGTACCGCCGGCCGATCACGGTGCCGGCCCCCGCGCTCCGGCCGTCATGCTTGGCCTTCAGGAGCTCGTGCTCCTCCCGGGTGAGGATGGGGGGCCAGGAGCCCTCGGTCACCCCCAGGATCTCCCGGCGGCGGTTCCCCCCGTCCAGGTCGGACACCCACCGGCCGTGGACCCGCAGGCCGGCCGCCTGGGGGGAGAGCAGGATCCGGCGGATGTCGGTGACCCGCCACGACTTCCCGGTGGGAGTCAGGACTCCCGACTCGTTCCACCGCCTGGCCACGGAGTACATGGACCCCCCGGACAGGACGTGGCGAGCCGCGGCCCGAAGGAGGGTGGCTTCCTCGTCGTGGACCTTGAGGGTGGCCGGCTGCCCCGTCTTCAGCCGGCCCCCCTCCACCAGGTACCCGAACGGCCTGCCGCCCCCTCCCTGCCACCGGCCTTGCGCCGCGATCTCGTCGTGCTTTCGCCGGAGCCGCTCGGACTGGCGGTCGGAGGCGTACTCGGCCGCCGATCCAAGATCCCGGAACTGCTTGCGGCCATCCGCGCTTAGGAGATCGACATCGGAGCCGTCCACCGCGGCGATCAGGTGGACCCCCGCTTGGGTGCACACCTCGTAGAACCGAAGCCTCTCCTTGTCCTGGCGGAACAACCGGTCCACGTGATAGGTGAGAACCACGTCCACTTTCTTCGAGGCGATGGCCTCGAGCAGACTCTCGTAGCCGTCCCGGCGGAGGCCCCGGGTGTAGGCAGAGCGGCCGTTATCCGAGAACTCCCCGATGACCTCCCACCCCCGCTCGGCGGCGAACTGGCGGCACAGTACGGCCTGGCGCTCCACCCCCAGGGAGTCGTTCTCGTTCGCTCGGCTGATCCGGGCGTAGACGGCCGCTCGCGCTCCAGGCTCCTCCTTCATAGGTGTCTTTAGTATAGATACTGCTCAGGCGGTACGGATTTCCCGCTCCTTGCGCGACTGGTCCTCGATGCAGAACCGCGTCGCGGGGCGGGCGTCGAGCCTCGCGGCTCCGATGGAGCGGCCGCAGGCCTGGCACGTGCCGTAGGAGCCGTCGGCAAGCCGCCGCAGCGCCCACTCCACGTCGGCCAGCTCGGCCTCCACGCCAGAGAGGATCGACATGTCCTTCTCGCGCTCGAAGGTCTCGGTGCCCGCGTCGGCCATGTGCTGGTCGGCGCCGGACAGGTCCCCCACCGACTCTGACTGGGAGCCCTCAGCCACAGAGCCCAGCGTCACTGCCTCCTTCAGGGACAGAAGCCTGGTCTGTTGCTCGATCAGTCGCCTTCGGATGGCGAGCTTGTCCATTGAATGCCTCCCGATGGGCAATGGGGGAACGAGGCCCGCTCCTGCATGGTCTCGGGTTCCCGCGTGTCCATCGAATACCCGCGGCCGATCCGGTCCAAACTCCCCGAGCAGCGCGGTCCGATACGCCTCGAAATCCCCCGAAAGGCATCGAAAACGGCGCGGCCCGGCGGGCGACGTTCGCGGCGAGCGGAACCGGGACCCCCCTTGCGGCGTCTCATTCGGAGCCCTAGGCTCAGCACCTCGCAGGGAGGAGGTTCCGTTGTCCAGCAACCCGCTCACACGTTTGGTTCATCGTGCCCGGTCCAGGCTCCATCGAAAGGGATTCCGGGCATCGCTGGTTGCGGTGGCCCTGATCGGAGCGCTGGCCGTGCAGGCCGCCCCCGCCCCTGCTGCCGGATCGTGCACCACGCCGCCGACGGTCTACCCCATCGGCTCGGTCCACAAGGGCCTGGCCGCGAACGGGCTGACCGTGATCGACGGCCAGACCATCACGTCCTTCGACGTGACCATCCTCGGCGTGCTGCCGAACGGCATCGAGCCGGGCATCGACCTGATCCTGGGACAGGTCACCGGCCCCCAGTCGTTCCTCGACGTCACCGGTGGCGCCGTCGCGGGGATGTCCGGCTCCCCGATCTCCGTGAACGGGGAGCTGCTGGGGGCCCTCTCGTACGGCTTCTACGGCGACCAGACCATCTTCGGCATCACCCCTGCGCAGCCCATGGTCGACCTCTTCAACTACCCCTCGAACCCGGGGTCCCGACCCGCTTCGGCCAGCCGGCTGGGCGCCCCCACCCGCGTCATCCGCCTGACCCACGCGTTGCGAGCGGTCGCGGCGAACGCGGCGGGCGTCCCCACGGACCAGTTCCCGACCACGGCGCAGCCCATCCCGGTGTCCGTGGGCGTGTCCGGCCTCCCCGGCAAGGGCCTGGCCAAGATCCAGAACAAGCTGGCCAAGGCCAAGGTGTCCGCGGTCGTGTTCTCGGGCGGCGCGGCGGCCTCCCCCAGCTCGGTGAGCGGCACCCCCCTGGCACCGGGAAGCTCGTTCGGGGCGGCCCTGTCCTACGGCGACTACAGCTTCTACGCGGTGGGGACCACGACGGCCGTGTGCGGCGACCAGGTCATCGCGTTCGGGCACCCGTTCTTCTTCACCGGCGGCACGACCCTCGGGATGAACGGGGCCACCGTGGCCACCGTGGTCAAGGACCCGAGCGGCCTGTTCGGCGGGTACAAGATCGCCACGCTGGCCGGACTGGCCGGGACCGTGGACCAAGACCGGATGGCCGGCATCCGCGGACAGGACAGTGAGATCCCCGAACTGGTCCCGGTGACCGCCAGTATCACCAACACGGACATTCCGAAGACACGGGACGGCGAGACCGACGTCCTGAAGAACCTCGAGGTCGGCAACTTCTACATCGACTTCCCGCTCATCGCCGCGTACAGCGTGGCGAACGAGGAGCTCGCCGCGTTCGACCGGTACGGCGACGGCTCGGCGACGCTGCAGTGGACCGTCTCGGGCACAGGGCCGGACGGACAGTCGTTCCAGCTGCAGCGGGACGAGAAGTTCTTCTCCCCGTACGACGTCACCTTCTACAGCATCTTCGAGCTGCTCAGTGAGCTGGAAACGTTGCAGTACAACCAGTTCGGCGAGGTCACGTTCACCGGCGTCAACGTGAGCGGGACGATCACCCAGAACCACGACTACTACACGGTGAAGAGGGTGCTGTCCTCCAGCACACTCCAGCCGGGGTTCGACGTCCACAAGCGACTGGTGGTCCGGCCCGGCGAGACCGTGCACCTGCGGGTGGTGCTGGGGATCGGCGACACCGACGCGACGAAGACGGTGCCGATGGCCATCAAGGTTCCCACCGACCTCCTGGGCGGCGGCACCCTCGAGATCCGCCAGGGCTTCCCCCCGTTCTGCGGCGGCTTCTTCTTCGGGCCACAGCGGAGCCGGCCGGGATGCGAGGCGACGACGTTCGACCAGCTCGTCGCGGACCTGGCCAACGGCGAGCACGGCTACGACCTGGTGGCCGAGCTGCGAGGGGAGGGCGCCGCGGCGGTCCCGCCCAAGCCACACGCGGCGCCGGACCGCGGGAAGCGGACCGAGCTGGACGTGAAGTCGATCAAGGCACAGGACCAAGCCGTCCAGGGACGCAAGGTCCTCCAGCTGATCGTGCTGTCGAAGCCGCACCACCACTGAGCTCGTTCCAGGTTCGGTCACCGAGAGGGCGGGTCCGGGGACCCGCCCTCTCGGGCGTTCAGGAGGGACGTTCCGGGGGCGGCGCCCTCCGAAGCGCATCCAGGACCGAGTCGCGATGGACTTCCAGGACGTCCACCGCTTGCCGGTCGAACGCCCGGCTCCCGTACCTGACGTCCTCGTAGGCCCGGGTCAGCGCGGTGAACCCCGGGGCCGAGGCCGGAAGGGCCCGGACGACCTCACGGAGGTACTCGCCCGGGGTCCGGTGACGGGGCCGGACCGCACCCCAGGACTCCAGCGACAGCAGGGTCTCGGCGTACAGCCGTCGAACGGAGTCCTCCGGCAGCTCCCCGCGAGGGCGCCGCTTCCGTCGCCGGGGCTCGGAGGCCACCGCGAGCGGGCGCGACGGCTCGGCCGGCGCCTCGGGGTCGGCACGGTCCCGGAGCATCCACGCCCGTCGCTGGCGGGCGATCACCCACACCAGCAGCGCCGCGATCCCGGCCAGTGCGAGCAGCCCGACCATCCGGAGCGAAGCGCCGGTGGGCCCGTGCTGGGTGAGCGCGCGGCCGGCCCGATGCCGGAACCGGGGCAGGTGGCGCAGGAGCTGCTGGATGGCCCCCACGTGGAACCCCAGCTTGGAGAGGACCCACCCGATGGGCCGCAGCACCGCCGACGCCACCACGGTCGCGCCGTAGATGACGCCGTACAGTCCCAGGGGGATGAACCGGCCCAACCGCTCCAGGGCGTGGGCCTGGTCTCCCAGCAGGGCGGCCAGCCCGAGCAGGGCCAGGCCGCCCAGCGCCATCACGGCCACGATTCGACCCCACTGCCGCGGGGCGCCCGCTCCGCCCGCCTGCAGCCCCTCGGCGTCGCCGATCCGGAGGCTCGCCGAGCGGGAGGCGAGGGAGGCCAGGAAGAAGACGGGGATGACCACGGCCAGGAGGGCGCCCCAGCCGGCCCCTTCCGCCAGCACCGCCTCCAGCAGCAGCACCCCGGTGAGGACGCCGAACGACACGTGCACGGGGTCACGCCAGTCCCGCACCGCCAGCGTGGACACCCGCACCCCGACGGCCAGGGACATGAAGACCGCGATGAAGACACCGCCCACGTGGCCGGAGCCGAACGCCCGGGCCTGGACGACACCGACCGCGATCGCCGCCCCGGCCACGGCGGGAGCGAACGCTCGCGACCGCCGCCCCGCCGTGGCCAGGGCCACGCCGGCCGCGAACATGGCGAGGAACACCGGGTAGGAATCGAGCGGCCCGCCCCGAGCGTTCAGCGACGACTGCTCGGCCAGGAACCGGAGCGGCAGGAAGAGGGGGCCGCTCTCGGCCATCGCCGCCAGGACCGCGGCCGGGACGCTGCGCGCCTCCACGGAAGCCGGCGCGGCGGGCGCGGCGGGCGTGGCGGGTGCCGCTTCCCGGTTCATCGCCCCGCCCGGGCCGCGGGTTCTGTCCGGGGGCTCATCGTCCCGCCTCGGCCAGGCGGGCCTCCACCGGGGACAGCACCGCGACCTCCACGCCGCGCCGCCGGAGCACCTCGATCTCCTGGGCCAGCCACGGCCCCGCTCGCGGCGCGATGACCGCGGCGGTGGCGTTGCGCCCCAGCCCACGGCCGACGTCTCGGAGGACCGGCGCGAGGTCCGACGTGGGCTCGTTCGGCATCCGGGCCAGCGCGGCGAACAGCGCGGCCTCCTGCCCGGGGGTGGATGACGGCGGGACCCGAAGCGCCCCCCGCCCCCGGGAGAGGTGCGTGTTGGCCACCAGCCCGACCCTCCACCCGGAGGTGAGCGCCTGACGGGCCAGGAAGCTGGCCCACCCGATGGTGTCTTCCGCGATCTCCGGGTACACGGCGTCCCAGAACGGCTCCCCCACCGCCAGGTCGAGCAGCAGCACGACGTCGGCGGTGCGGGTGGGCTCGAACAGCTTCGTGTGGAGCATCCCGGCGTGGGCGGTCGCCTTCCAGTGGATGCGGTTCAGCGGGTCGCCCGGCTCGTACGGCCGCACGCCGGCGAACCGCTCGGGCTGCTCGTACATCCGCAGGGACGGCGCCGGCGCACCGAACGGGAGGCGGCGCCGGACCTCCAGGGGGATCTGGATGCGTGGCTCCGGCAGCACCAGCAGCTCCTCCGGTGGCGTGACCTCCCGGTACAGGGGGGCCAGGCCGAACGGGTCGGACACCTCCACCTCCACCAGCCGAAGGCGGTACTCGCCGCGACGCTCCGGGTCGACCGGGAAGTGCAGATCCACCTCGGACCGGCCCGGAAGCGCCAGCCGACGGCGGAACCCGCGGATGGTCGATGGGCCCGAATGGTCTCCCGGGGCGAGGCCCTCCGGGAGCCACACCCCCAGGCGCACCAGCGGAAGCGGCAAGCGCTTGCGGTTCTCGACGTGCACCACGACCTCGACGGGCTCGCTGATGAACGCCCGCCGGGGCCGGAACCCGACCGAGATCTCGACGTCGCGCCAGGCCATCCGGGCCCACGCGGTCGCGACCCCGCCCAGCAGGCCGACGCCGATAGCCCAGGACACCAGCGGGACGTTGGCCACCAGGGTTCCGGCGAACGCGAGGACGACCCCCACGCCGAGCGCGATCTGCCGCCTCCTGGAGGAGTCCGTGGCTACGTCCCCCGCTGGCCCAGGCCGAACTCCACGGGGACCTCCACGCCCTCCACGACCTCCTGGAGGAGCTCCTCGGCGCTGCGCCCCCGGATGCGCGCGTCGGTGCTCGGCACGATGCGGTGCGCGAACACCGGTTCCGCCAGCACCTTGACGTCGTCGGGGAGGACGTAGTCACGCCCCGCCAGCAGGGCCCACGCCCGCGCCGCGTCGCCCATGTGCTCCACGGCCCGGGGGCTCGCCCCGACCTGGAGGTCGGGATGCTGCCGGCTCGATCGGGCCAGCGAGACCACGTACCGGCGGACGGGTTCCTCGATCCGGACCCGGCCGACCAGGCCGCGGAGCTCGTCCATCCCCGGCTCCGCCGTCAGCGGCTCGCTCGGCACGATGGAGCGCTCCCGCCCCGGCATGAGGATCCGTTCCTCTTCCTCCTCCGGCGGGTAGCCGATGCGGACCCGGAGCAGGAACCGATCGAGCTGCGCCTCGGGGAGGGGGAAGGTCCCCTCGAGCTCGACGGGGTTCTGCGTGGCCAGGACGAAGAACGGGTCCGGCAGTGGATAGGTCACGCCGTCCACGGTGACCTGCCGCTCCTGCATCGCCTCGAGCAGGGCCGCCTGCGTCTTCGGCGTGGCCCGGTTGATCTCGTCGGCCAGCAGGATCTGGGTGAAGATGGGGCCCGGCCGGAACTCGAACTCCTGGGACTTCAGGTTCAGCACGGACGTCCCCGTGATGTCCGAGGGCATGAGGTCCGGCGTGAACTGTATTCGGGCGAACCGCAGGCCCAGGAGGCTAGACAGCATCCGCACCAGCGTGGTCTTCCCCACGCCCGGGACGTCGTCGATCAGCACGTGGGAGTCCGTGAGGATCCCCACCAGGACCAGCTTGAGCGCGCCCTCCACGCCGAACAGCCGCGCCTGGATTCGCTCGCGGAGGGCGTTGAAGAATGCCCGGGCGGCCTCGGGCTCGATCATCTCGCCCCAGGATACGCTGGGGCTCCGGTCCGGAGATTCGTGCGAGCTGATCGCGTCGACTACGGACGCCGGAGGGCGAGGATCATGTTCGCGGCCCGCGTCGCCAGGACGCGTTCGCCCGGCCGGAGGTCGTCAGGCAGGGCTTCGGGCCCCAGCCGTGCCTGCTCCATCGAGCCGTCGGAGTAAGTCACGGTGACGTCGGAGTACACCACGCCGTGCAGGTCGAACGGGATGACCTCGACCACCACCCCCTCCCGCTCTCCGAGCACCAGCGCAGCTTACCGGACCCCACACGGCGAGAAGCCCCCGCGGGACGGGGGCTTCTTCGACCGGAACCCGGAGCGCGCCGGTGCGTGTCCGGGCCTCGAGGGGTCTGTCAGGCCTTGGCCTTGACGGTCCGGCGGACGGGCTTGTGGTTCGCCGCGGGGACGAGCTTCCCGGTGAGCGGAGCCATCGCCCTGAGCAGCTCCAGCGCGTACGCCTTCTGCGTCTCGAGCATCTGCTCGGCGAACTCGAAGCTCGTGGTGACGATCTCGACCGGGTCCGGCAGCCGCTCGGACAGCGGCGTCCGGGGCACCTCCGGCAGGACGGTGCCGAGGGTCTCGCTCACCTGCGACACGGCGGCGATCGCGACGCCCTGCGCCTGCTTGATCGCGGCCGAGAGCTGGTCCTGTGCCTTCGCTGCCAGCGTGCTGGCCTCCATGGTCTTCCTCCTTCGCCCGGAGGCCGGGCGGTCCGGCCTCTCGACGGTGCTAAGTCTACCAAGCAAGCGCTTGGTATGTCAAGCGGTTGCTTGGTAAATCTAGCGGAAACGCTTGGTGGATCAAGCGCCGCCGACGAAGTTCCGGTACACGCGGACGAGCGCTTCCTTCTGCTCGGGCGAGAGCCGGGGGTCCATCCGGATCGCTTCCTCGGCGTCGGGCGCCACGTCCTCGTCAGGAGAGGGCTCCACCAGGCCGACCTTCGAGTAGAGCGACTGCGCCGAAATCTGCAGCGCACCGGCAATATTCTTGAGGACGTCGGCGGAGGGACGGTACAGCCCGCGCTCGATCTGGCTGAGGTACGGGTTGGAGACCTTGGCCAGGCTCGCCAGCTGCCGGAGGGACAGGTTCGCGATCTGGCGCTGCGTTCGGATGAACTGGCCGAGGGCGTCTGCTGCGTTCGGCTGCCGTGGCATGTGGTCAGTATAGCACGGTGCTTGGTCCACCAAGCGCTTGGCGGATCAAGCACTTCAGGGCCGAAGGGGGCATCGAGCATCGAGCGAGGCGCCTCGCCTACAGGCCCAGGACCGGCCGAGCCAGCCTAGCATCGCCGCCCCGAGGGGCCGCCGAGACGTTGGCATGATTATGCAGTCTCCTGTATAGTCATGGACCCGATGCCCTCGCCCACCATTCGCGTCGCGGTGTTCGGCGCCTCCGGCTACTCGGGCGCCGAGGTGCTGCGCCTGCTCGCCGTCCACCCGGCCGTCGAGTTGGTCGCGGTGGGTGCCTCCGAGCGAGCGGGCCAGCGGGTGGACGACGTCTACCCGCACCTGAGCCCCCTCGGTCCGATCGCGTTCGAGGAGCTCGACGCGAGCGTCTCGGGGCGGGCCGACCTGGCGTTCCTGGCCCTTCCGCACGGTCGAAGCGCCCTGGTCGCGCCGGACCTGCTCGAGGGCGGCCTGCGCGTCATCGACCTGGCGGGCGACTTCCGGCTTCCCGCGGAGGAATACCCGGCCTGGTACGGCTTCGAGCACCCCGCCCCGGAGTGGCTGGGCAAGGCGGTGTACGGGCTGCCGGAGCTGTTCCGGCCCCAGATCGCGGACGCCGTGCTGGTGGCCAACCCGGGCTGCTATCCCACGGCGGTCACGCTCGCGCTGGCTCCGCTGCTGGCGGCGGGCGCCGTCTCGCCGCACGGGATCGTGATCGACGCGAAGTCCGGGGTCTCCGGCGCAGGGGCGAAGCCGACCGAGACCGTCCATTACGCCCACACCGAGGGGAGCGTCCGGCCGTACCGCGTGGGGACCCATCAGCACACCCCGGAGATCGAGATGGCCCTGGCCAGGTCGATCGGCCGGGTCCCACAGGTCACCTTCGTGCCGCACCTGGTCCCCGCGGTCCGGGGCGTACTGGTCACCTGCTACGCCACCATGACCGCCCCCGCCACGACCGAGGACCTCGCGGCCGGACTGGCCGCCGCCTACGAGAGCGCTCCGTTCGTGCGGGTCCTGCCGACTGGGCGGATGCCCGACCCGAAGCGGGTGACCGGGTCCAACGTGTGCGAGATCGGCGTGGCCGTGGACCCTCGGACGGGGACGGCCGTCGTCGTCGGCGCCGTGGACAACCTGGTCAAGGGGGCCGCGGGACAGGCCGTCCAGAACATGAACCTGATGCTTGGGCTGGAGGAGACGACGGCCCTCCCGACGATCGGCCTGTACCCGTGAGCGTCACGTTCGCACGCGGGTTTCGCGCCGCCGGCGTGGCGGCGGGGCTGAAGGCGAGCGGCCGGCCCGACCTGGCCCTGCTGGTGGCGGACGGTGAGGCCTCCGCCGCCGGCGGCTTCACCACCAACGCCTTTCCCGCCGCGCCCGTCACCGTGACTCGGGAGCACCTCACCGACGGCCGGGCCCGGGCCGTGGTGGTGAACTCCGGCCAGGCCAACGCGGGAACCGGCCCGGCCGGGCTGGAGGACGCGCGGGCCATCACCGCCGCCGCCGCCGGGCACCTGGGGTGCGGGGCCACGGAGGTTCTGGTCTGCTCGACGGGGGTGATCGGCCCCCGCGTTCCGTTGCCCACGCTGGTGAACGGACTCCCGGCGGCCTTCCACCGGCTGGACGAGGATGGCGGCGGTTCGTTCGCTGCGGCCATCCTCACCACCGACCTCGGCCCGAAGCAGGCCACCACGACATCGGGGACCTATCGCGTGGGAGGGTGCGCGAAGGGTGCCGGCATGATCGCGCCCCGGCTGGCCCCGCACGGGCTGGCCACCCTGCTCGCGTTCATCACCATCGACGCTCCAGTGCCGCCCGGTGTCCTCACCGGGATGGTGACGGAAGCGGTCATGCCCGTGTGGAACGGCGTGGTGATGGACGGGTGCCAGAGCACGAACGACACGGTGCTCGTGCTCGCCAGTGGCGCCGCGGGCGGGGACCCGGTCCGGGCGGGGTCGCCGGAGGGCGTCGCCCTGGAGGAAGCCCTCCGGCGCGTGTCGGAGGACCTGGCCCGCCAGGTGGTGCAGGGGGCCGAGGGCGCGTCGAAGGTGTTGGTGGTCGACGTGCAGGGCGCGCCGGACACCGACGCGGCCCGGCGGGTCGGCCTGGCCATCGCCGGCTCGTCCCTGGTGAAGACGGCGGTGTGTGGAGGCGACCCCAACCCGGGCCGGATCCTGCAGGCCATCGGGGACGCGGGTGTGGCCTTCGACGCCTATCGGACCCGGGCCATGCTGGACGGTGTCGCCGTGGTACTGGCGGGCGTGGTGGCCGATCCGCTCCCCGACGAGGCCGCCGCCGCGCTCGCCGGTCCCGAGGTGCTCCTGCGCATCGACCTGGGAACCGGATCGGGCTCGGCCACCGTCTTCGGCTGCGACCTCAGCGAGGAGTACGTGCCCATCAACGCGAGGTACCGGACGTGACCACGGTGGTCGCTCCCCACGTCCGCGAGCGCACCCGGACCAAGGCCCGGGTCCTGCTGGACGCCCTTCCCTACATGGCCGAGCACTCCGGCCACGTCGTGGTGGTGAAACTGGGGGGCGCGGCTATGGAGGACCCGGCGCTGGCCGATCGCTTCGCCGAGGACGTCGCCCTCCTCCGGCTGGTGGGGGTCCGGCCCATCATCGTGCACGGTGGCGGGCCGCAGGTGTCGGCCCTCTCGGAACGGTTGGGGCTGGCCCCGCGATTCGAGGGAGGCCACCGGGTCACCGACGCGGACACCCTGCAGGTGGCCAAGATGGTGCTGGTCGGAAAGATCAACAAGGACGTCGTGGCCGCCCTGAACCGCCGTGGCGTGCCGGCGGTGGGACTGTCGGGCGAGGACGGCAACCTCCTGCTCGCCGAGAAGCGCCGCGCGGCGAACGGTCCCGACCTCGGGTTTGTCGGCGACATCGGGGCGGTGAACGTGGCGCTCCTGGACCATCTCCTGCCGGTGGCCGTTCCCGTCATCGCCTCGATCGCCACCGACGGCCGGGGCCAGTCCTACAACGTCAACGCGGACCTGGCGGCGGCGGCGATCGCCGCCCACACGCACGCCGCCAAGCTCGTTCTGCTGACGGACGTGCCGGGGGCCATGCGCGACGGGGAGCTCATCTCCGAGCTCACCGTCGATGAAGCAGAACGCCTGATGGCATCGGAGGCCGTCTCCGGCGGCATGCTTCCCAAGCTCGAGGCCATCCTGCAGGCGCTGCGAGCCGGCGTGCCGCGCGCCCACATCGTGGACGGCCGGATCGAGCACGTGCTCATCCTGGAGCTGTTCACCCCCGAGGGGATGGGGACCATGGTGACCCATCCGGGGCCGGCAGACGCGCCCGCGGAAGCGGAGGCGGAGGCGGAGGCCGTGCCGTGAGCGCGCTGATGCCCACCTACCGCCGGTACCCCGTCCGCCTGGTCCGAGGCGACGGCCTGCACGTCTTCGACGACCAGGGCCGCGCGTACCTCGACTTCGCCGCCGGGATCGCGGCGGTTCCGCTCGGCCATGGACACCCCCGCTGGCTGGCCGCTGTCCACGAGCAACTGGACCGGCTGGTGCACGTGAGCAACCTGTACGGGACCGGACCCCAGGAGGAGCTGGCAGGACGGCTCCGCGACCTGGCCGGCTTCGGCCTGGTGTTCCTGTCGAACTCGGGCGCGGAGGCGAACGAGGCCGCGCTGAAGCTGGTCCGGCGATACGGGCGGGCCCGGGGGCGGCTGGGCGTGGTGGCGCTGGACGGATCGTTCCACGGCCGGACCTTCGCCACGCTGGCCGCCACCGGACAGCCCGAGAAACGGGCGCCGTTCGAGCCGCTGCCGGAGGTCGCGTTCGTCCCGCCCGACGACGTCGATGCGCTGGAGGACGCCGTGGACGGCACGGTCGCGGCGGTCCTGCTGGAGCCCATCCTGGGCGAGGGCGGCGTCGTGCCCCTGTCGAACGACTACCTGGCGGCGGCCCGCCGGCTGTGCGACGCGCGGGGCGCGCTGCTGGTGATGGACGAGGTGCAGACGGGGGTGGGGCGCTGCGGGTCGTGGTTCGCGTTCCAGCAGACAGGGATCCAGCCCGACGTCTTCACGCTGGCCAAGGGGCTGGCCAACGGCCTGCCCATCGGGGCCACGGTCGCCGCCGACCACCTCGCGTTCGGCCCCGGCGAGCACGCGTCGACGTTCGGCGGCGGGCCCGTCCCGTGCGCGGGAGCTCTGGCCGTCCTCGACGCGATCGAGGACGAGGGCCTCCTGGAGAACGCGAGGACGCAGGGGGCGCGGCTGGCGGCGGGTCTGGATGGGGCCCTGGCCGGAGCGGGCCTGCCCGGCCGCAGCCGGGGCCGAGGCCTGCTGCTGGGTGCGCCGGTGGGACCGGACGTCACCGCCTCGGCCGTGGTGCGCGCCCTGCTGGCCCGGGGGTTCTTGGCCACCGAGGCCGGCGGCCAGACCGTCCGCTGCTCGCCGCCGCTGACGGTGGACCCGGCCAGCGTGGACACGTTCGTCCAGGCGTTCGGCGAAGCCCTGGCGGAGGCCGTGGAACCGACCCGTTCGGAGGTGAGCGCGTGAAGCGCCAGCGCCAGCAGGCCATCCGGGACCTGGTGGCCCGGACCCACCTCCGCAGCCAGGAGGAGATCCGGGAGCGCCTGCAAACGCTGGGCTACCCGGCCACGCAGTCCACCATCTCCCGCGACCTCGAGGAGATGGGACTGGTCCGGGTGCGCGACGGTGACGGACACCTGCGGTACGCGCTCCCCGAGCAGGCCGGCGGCGCCCCGCGCGCGTCCGCGCGGGCGCTGCTGTCGGAGTTCGCGCTGTCGGTGGAGGTCTCCGGGAACCTGGTGCTGGTGAAGACGCCGCCGGGGGCGGCCAACGCCGTGGCGGAGGGGCTCGATCGCGGCGCCGTCGACGGAGTCCTGGGCACCGTGGCCGGCGACAACACCATCCTGGTCGTAGTCCGCGAGGGCGTGCCGGGCTCGGACGTCGCGGCGGCCCTCAGGGAACTGGCGGGGCTGCCGTGACCTCACGTGGCACCGTCGTCCTCGCCTACTCCGGCGGGCTGGACACGTCCGTCTCCGCGAGGACCTTGCGCGACGACCAGGGCCTGGACGTCGTGGCGGCCCTGGTGGACGTGGGCCAGGCGTTCGACCTGGAGGAGGTCACGGCGCGCGCCGAGGCGGCTGGCGCCGAACTGCGGGTTATCGACGCCCGGGAACGCTTCGCGGAGTCGTTTTGCCTCCCGGCCCTGCACGCGAACGCCCTGTATGAGGGGAAGTACCCGCTGGTCTCGGCGCTGGCCCGGCCCCTCATCGCGGCGGAGACCGTGGCCCTGACCCGCGAAACCGGCGCCCGCCACGTCGCGCACGGCTGCACCGGAAAGGGCAACGACCAGGTCAGGTTCGAGGCCGCGTTCGCCGCGCTGGCCCCCGACCTCGGCGTGCTGGCCCCGGTGCGGGAAGCGGCCCTGTCCCGGGAAGAGGCCCTGGCCCTGGCCGATCGCTACGGCATCCCAGTCTCGCGTGAGTCGAAAACGTACTCCGTGGACGAGAACCTGTGGGGGCGCACCGTGGAGTGCGGCCCGCTGGAGGACCCCTGGACGGAGCCGCCGGAGGACGCGTTCGGCCTGACCGTCGATCCGCGCCTCGCGCCGGACCGGCCCGAGGAGCTCATGGTCGGCTTCGCGGCCGGTCGCCCCGTGGCCCTGGACGGCGAGGCCCTCTCCCTCCCCGACCTCATCGCCCGGATCACCGCGATCGGCGCCGCCCACGGCTTCGGCCGGGTGGACATGCTGGAGAACCGGCTGGTCGGCATCAAGTCACGGGAGCTGTACGAGGTCCCCGGCGCGCTGGCCCTGATCCTGGCCCACCGGGACCTCGAAGACCTCACCCTGGAGCGGGAGCTGGCCCACGAGAAGGCCGGGGTGGAGCGGCGGTGGGCGGAGCTCTGCTACTACGGCCTGTGGCACGGGCCGCTGCACGCCTCACTCCGCGCCTTCATGGCCGAGACGCAGTCGAACGTCACCGGCGAGGTCCGCCTGCGGCTCTACAAGGGCTCGTGCACGGTGGCCGGCCGGCGCAGCGACCGCGCCCTGTACGACCACGCGCTGGCCACGTACGACCGGGCCGGCGACCGGTTCGACCACCGGCAGTCGGCCGGGTTCGTGTCCCTGTGGACGCTTCCGCTGAAGGTGTGGGCCGAGAAGCAGTCCGCGGCCGGTGCCCTCGCCCCCTCCCCCGAGGCGCCGGCGGAGGCGCCAGCGCAGCCGCCGCCGGCGATCCGACCGGAGCCGGTGCGCATGGTCGAACCGCCACCGGGAAGGGGCGGGACCCCGACCGCCCGGCCCGTGTGGGCGGGGCGGTTCACCGACGGGCCCGACGAGGCCGTGATGGCGTTCACCCGGTCCCTGCCTGTGGACCGCCGCCTGATCCGGCAGGACCTCGCGGCCACCCGGGCCCACGTGGAGGCCCTGGCCCGGGCCGGCCTGCTGGACGCCGACGAGCGCAAGGCCCTGGCCGAGGAGATCGACGCCCTGCTCGAGCTGGCGGGGGCCGACGCGTTCCCATTCCGCGACGAGGACGAGGACGTCCACTCGGCGGTGGAGCGCGTGCTCACGGAGCGCCTCGGGGCCACCGGCGCCAGGGTCCACGCCGGCCGGAGCCGCAACGACCTGGTGGCGACGGACCTTCGCCTGTGGGTGAAGGACGCCGCGCGGGCGCTGGCGGGGCGGGCCCGTTCGCTGGCATCGGCGCTGGCCGACCGGGCCGACGAGCACGCCCAGACCATCATGCCCGGCTACACCCACCTCCAGCGCGGCCAGCCGGTCACGCTGGGGCACCACCTGCTGGCCCACGCGTTCCCGGTGCTTCGTGACGCCGAGCGGCTGGACCGGGCGGCCGCCGCGGCGAGCGTATCGGGGCTGGGCGCCGGGGCCCTGGCCGGGTCCACGCTGGGGCTGGACGCCGAGGGGACGGCCGCCGCCCTCGGGCTGGACGCCACCTTCCTCAACTCCATGGACGCCGTGTCCGATCGCGACTTCGCCCTGGAGTTCCTGTCGGCCTGCACCATCGCCGCGGTGCACCTGTCACGCCTGGGGGAGGATCTGGTCCTGTGGTGCAGCAGCGAGTTCGGCTTCGCCCGCCCGGACGACGGGTTCGCCACCGGGTCCAGCATGATGCCCCAGAAGCGCAACCCCGACGTGGCGGAGCTGGCCCGGGCCCGGGCCGGCCGGGTCCTCGGCGACTTCGTCAGCCTGGCCACCGTGATGAAGGGGCTGCCCCTGGCCTACGACCGGGACCTCCAGGAGGACAAGCAGGCGGTGTTCGATGCGCACGACGCGCTGGCGCCCGCGCTGGAGGCCGTCGCCGGCATGGTCGGGACGCTGGTGTTCGACGCCGAACGGATGCGCGCCGCCTGCCAGGACGGGTTCCTGCTGGCCACGGACCTGGCGGAGACGCTCGTCCGCGCCGGCGTGCCATTCCGCGAGGCCCACCAGCGGGTCGCTCGGCTGGTGATTGAGCTCGAGGCCACCCACCGAACCCTGCTCGATCTGACCCCCGAGGAATGGGCCAGCCTCGACCCCCACCTCGGACCGGAAACGGCCGCCGAGCTCACCCCGGAGCGCTCGGTGGCCCGCCGCACCCAGCCCGGTGGTCCGGCCCCTGCCTCGGTTCGAGCCCAGGTCGCCGACGTACGAGCCAGGCTCCGCGCTGGACCCACGCTCGCTACGCGAGGCTGACCGGCAGGCTCCGGAGGCCTCGCAGCGTGATGGTGTCGCGCCACACGGGGTCGCCGGCGAGCTCCATGTCCGGGAACCGGCGTGCCAGCCGGCCCAGCGCGACCTGGCCCTCCACGCGGGCCAGCGCGGCGCCCAGGCAGAAGTGGATCCCGTTGCCGAACGCGATGTGTCGGTTCTCGGCGCGGCCGAGGTCCAGCCGGTCCGGGTCCGGGAACTGCTCCGGGTCGCGGTTGGCCGCGCCCAGCAGGCCCACGGCCTCGGCTCCCTTGGGGAGGGTCCGGCCGTCCACCTCGAGGTCCTCCATCAGCAACCGGCCGGTCAGCTGCACCGGGCTGTCGTAGCGGAGCAGCTCCTCCACCGCCGGCCGGGCGATGCCCGGCTCCCGGTGCCAGCGCCGAAGCTCCTCGGGGTTTCGCAGCAGCGCCAGCGTGCCGTTGCCGATCAGCCCCGACGTCGTCTCGTGCCCCGCGACCAGCAGAAGCACGCAGGTCGACACCAGCTCGCCCTCGCTCAGCCGGCCGCCCTCGTCCTCCGCCGCGATCAGCCCCGACAGCAGGTCGGTGCCGGGACGCGACCGGCGCTCGGCGATCAGCCCGCGGAGGTACTCGCGGAAGGCGGCCGCTGCTCGTTGGGCGCGCAGGAGCGCCTCGGGCGCCACCATCGGATCGAGCGTGTAGATGAGGTCGAGCGACCACCGCCGGAGCAGCTCCCGGTCCATGTCCGAGGCCACCCCCAGGAGGTCGCAGATGACGTTCACCGGAAGCGGGTACGCCAGGTCCTCGACCACGTCCATGTGGCCCTCGCCGGCCACCCCGTCCAGCAACCCCTCCACCATCTCCTCGATGCGCGGCCGGAGCTGCCCGATCACCCGCCCGGTGAACGCCTGGTTCACCAGGCTGCGCAGCCGGGTGTGATCGGGCGGATCGAGGAACAGCATCGACGGGGTCAGCTCCTCGCGCTGGAGCTCCTCCGGGAGGGCCTGGAGGAACGCCTCGTACAGGTCGGACTTCCGGCGGTCGCTGGAGACGTGGGCGTTGCGCAGCAGGGCCGAGACGTCCCGGTGCCGGCTGAGGATCCACACCTCGGGCCCGATCTCCAGTGGCACCCGGTGGACCGGGTCCGCCGCCCGCAGCAGGTGGTACGCCGGATAGGGATCGACCCGCATCTCCGGCAGGAACGGGTTGAACAGCATGGTGTCGGCCTGGACGGTGCCGGCACCGCCAGCAGCGCCGCCAGCGCCGCCCGGTCCGCCGGATTCCGGTGCCGCCGTCATGTCGTGTCCCCGACCGTTCCTCGCCCGGCCAGGCCGTGGTCGAACGCGAACACGATGGCCGCGGGCCGGTCCCGCAGCCCCAGCTTCGCCAGGATGTGTCCGATGTGGGTCTTCACCGTTCCCTCGCTGATGAACAGCTCGCGGGCGATCTCCTGGTTCGTCCCGCCCCGGGCGATGAGCCGGAGGACTTCCAACTCGCGCCCGGTGAGCGCCTCCACCTTCGCCGCCTCCTCGGCCCGGGGCAGCGCCTGGGACCGGTAGGTTTCCAGCACCCGCCCCGTCACGTTGGGGTCCAGCCACGCGCCTCCGCCCGCCACCACGCGGGTGGCCCGGATGATGTCCTCCCCCGGCGCGTCCTTCAGCACGAACCCGGCGGCGCCGGCCGACAGCGCCGCCTGCACCACCTCGTCGTCGTCGAACGTCGTCAGCACCAGCACCGGCGGCGAATCCGGGTCCGCCCGGAGCCGGCGGGTGGCCTCGGCACCGTCCATGTTCTTCATCCGGACGTCCATGAGCACCACGTCCGGCCCGTCGGCGGCCACGGCCTCCAGGGCCTGCTCCCCGTCCTCGCACTCCCCCACGATCTCGAACCCGTCCCGGGAACGCAGGATCCGGGAAAGCCCGGCCCGAACCAGGGGCTGGTCGTCCACCAATAGGACCCGGATCACGGGGCCGCCGCTTCCCGGGTGGCCGGCGCGGGCAGGCCATCGAGCCCCGCGCCAGCCTCATCCTGAAGGGGCAGCCGGCACTCCACGGTCCACCCCGCACCCGACCGCTCGGCCCGGAAGGTTCCACCGAGCAGGGTCGCCCGCTCGCGCATCCCCATCAGGCCCAGCCCGCCCCCGTCCCCGGCGGGGACCGCCCGGTGGCCGCCCCCCGGCCCGGAGTCGCGGACCCGAACGACGGCCTCCCGGCTCCCCACCTGCACGCCCACGTCGGCCCGTGCCCCGGGAGCGTGGCGGACCACGTTGCTCAGCGATTCCTGCACGATGCGGTACGCGGCCAGGCCGGCTGCGGCCCGCATGCCGGCCGGGTCGCCGTCCATCCGGAGCTCGACCGCCAGGCCGGCGTCGCGATACCTCCCCACCAGGTCCGGGATGTCGGCGGCCCCGGGGAGCGGCGACTCCGTCGCGCCGCGTTCACCGCCGTCGCGCAGCACCCCCACTGCCCGGCGGACGTCGGCCAGGCTCTGGCGGCCCAGCCGCTCCGCCTCGGCCAGGGCCTCCGCCGCCTCCCCCGAGTCGTTCTCCAGGGCCAGCCGCGCCGCCGTCAGGTGGAGCATGGTCACGGTCAGGGAGTGGGCGATCACGTCGTGCAGCTCCCGGGCGATCCGCTGCCGTTCCTCCGAAGCCGCGCGCCGGGCCAGCTCGGCCTGCGCCGCGTGCAGCTCGGCGACCAGCCGGCGCTGGTAGTTCATGGAGCGGCCGGCCAGGTAGGCGATCCCCACGGCCACGGTCCAGTAAGCCCACGACGTCGAATAGCCGGCCACGGTCAGCGAACGGACCGCGGGAACGGCCACGCAGCCCGCGGCGACCAGCCGGGACTCGGTGAGGGTGCCGACCGCCGAGGTCCGCCCCACCAGGAGGACGAACAGCATCAGGGAGAACGGGTCTCCCCCGGAGAACAGGTAGGCAGTCTCCCACCCGATCACCCACGCCGAGAACGGCAGCAGGGGGAAGGTCACCCGGGTCTCCAGGACCCACGGCACGATGGCAGCGCCGAGGAGCGCCAAGCGCCAGGCGGTGAACTCGTGACGGCCACCCAGGGCCAGGCTGCCCAGCGCGATGCCGGCCGCCACGATGGCCAGCTCCCCGTCGATCCACCGCGGCCACGGCGACTTCGGCGTGAAGCGAGAGCCGCCGTCCGGACCGCTGGCCCGTTCCATGGGCCTCGATTGTCCCACCGGGAGGTTCATGCCCACGAACGGTAGGCGCTTGGACCAGGGGGCGGCATCAGCCTGCGGTCGCCATCCGGGCATCCGACCACGGTTGGAGGCCCCCGAGCCGGGCGGGCGGGCTCGGTGCGCTCGGCTCGGGGCTGTTAGACCTTGTTCTTGAAGAACGGCAGGCCCACGCCGAGGTTCCCCCAACCCCAGTGGTAGGCGTCCGTCCGCCACATCGGATGCGGGTAGCCGCCGTCATGGAAGATGGCCTGGCCCGCCGCGTCCTTCACGCCGAGCGTGAGCCCCCACCAGTTCGTCGCGTACACCGGCACCCCGTCGGACCCGTACGTCACCAGCTGGCCGGCCGAGCCCACGGGGACGCCCGCTGCGGCAAGGTCTGCCGCGACCTGGGCGCCCGGCACCTCCACGGCCGTGAAGATCTGGCCTCCCGGGTAGTTGGTGGCCGGGACGAACGGCGCGGTCTTGCCGATCCACACCGGTGGGGTGAACGGGTCCGCACCCGGGATGATCGCCCAGTCGGACCCGCAAGGGTACTGCATGGCGTCCACAGGAAACCCGACACCGGCGCTCGGGTGCTGCTGGTAGTACACGTCGAACGCCATGGTCCCGGGCTTCCCCGGCGCGCTCACGTCGCACCGGGCGACCCACTTGGCCAGCACGAGCTTCTGCGGCTTCGGGACGAAGTGGAGATGGACGGAGGGCACCGCCGGCAGCGGGTTGGGAAGTCCAGTCGCAGTGGGGATCGGGACGGGCAGGCCGTCGTTCCCCATCAGCGAGGTGTCGCCGCCACCCTGGACGGGAGCACGGGCCGGCCGCCGCAGGGAGGCATCGGAAGCCGTGGCCGCCATCCCGCCGCTGTTCCCCTGGACCGAGCTGGAGCCTCCGTTCGAGCGACCGGTGCTGGAGCCGCCCTGGCGCGCCGGTGCTCCCCCGGGATGCGAGGTGGCGGGGTGGGCCGCTCCTCCCTTGGTCGCGGGAGTCTTCCCCTGCGAGGTGGCCGCGGGCGCCTGTTGGCCTCCCGCGGCGAACTGGATCTGAACGTTCGTAGCCCCCCGGTCACGGTGCGACGAGACCGACAGCATCACGACAGGAATCGCGAGCACCAAGATGGAGGCGACGACTAGGCTCACCGGCCCCGATCGTCTGGCCATCCCGACCTCCTACCCTTTCCCCTGAGCGCCTTGAACGCGGTCGTGTTACAGACCGCGTGTTTCGTCGTCTCCCGGTGTACCCGCAGGGCAATCCAGGCAAACCCGCGGTCAGTGGCGGCTTCCGGTGGCCGCCGGTCCACTTCGCCTCGCGAGGTCCCCCGGGGGGACCTGGCCCCGAGCGACGGGCACGCCCTCGGCCCGCAACCGCCGGGCCTGCTCGCGCTCGTGGCCGGGGACCAGTCGCCCGGCGGCCGTGACCACCCGCCACCACGGCACGCCGTCGCTCCTGGCCATCACGCCGCCGACGGCTCGCGCCGCGCCGGGGTGGCCGGCCTCCTCCGCGATCTCACCGTAGGTGGCGACCTCGCCGGGCCGCAGCCGGGCCACGACCCGAAGGACCCGACGTTCGAACTCGCTCGCGCCGGGCGGGCTGGCGCCGGGCGGGCTCACGCCGTCTCGCGCGATCCCAGCCGCATGCCGAGCGCCAGCCACGCCGGGTAGGTGGCCAGGATCCCCGCCGAGACGGCATGGGTGGCCGGGGAGACGTCCCGATGGTCGAAGCGGAACACGCCCGAGTTCAGCATCCAGTCCCGCCCGGACTCTGCCCGGCACATCTCCCAGATCCACCGGGTCCATTCCCGGTTCAGGTACAGCGAGACCGAGGTGACCCAGAACACGGTCATGGTGCCGGTCCCGAGCACCCACCGGGCCCGCCGCCGCCGGGCCGGGCTGAGGCGCCGGGTGATCCGGGCGGCCAGGAACCCCGACCCCACCAGCATGGGCGGGTCCAGCAGGAAGCTGTCGAAGGGGATCACCAGGCGTCGAGGATACGCCGGGCCGCCCGCGTGGCGAACGCCATGATGGTGACCTGCGGGTTCACCGCCAGCGAGGTGGGGAAAACGCTGGCGTCGGGCACGACCAGCCGCTCGACCCCGTGGACCCGCCCGAAGCCGTCCACGACGCCGCCCGGGTCGAGTCCCATGCGAGCGGTGCCCATGGGGTGGTACGCCGACAGGCGAAGTGCCGCGGCGGGCCACTTCCTTGACAGCAACGCCTCGGCTTCCGGCATGGTCCGGACCCGGCCGGCGCCGGCCACCATTGGCCACACCTCCGTGGCCCCCGCCGCCAGCAGGACCCGGGCCGCCAGCAGCAGGCCGTCCAGGGCCCGGCGAGCGTCGTCCGCGTTCACCCGGTAGGTGAGCAGCGGCGTCCGCCTGGGTCCCAGGTCCACGGCCCGCCCGGCCGAGGTGTCGGAGACCAGCAGGCCCAGCACCGCCATGTTCCGCAGCCGGGCCAGCACCGGGAGACGCTCTTCGGGCGGGAGGGTCATGGCGACCTCGGCCGCCGCCAGGCCCGGCGGCGGGAACGTGGACTCCAGCATGATGCCCCGGTGCGCCAGGGCGTCCACCTGGTAGCTCTGGAGCACGCCCCGCCACGGGACCACGTCCTCGTCGAACAGCCCCGCCACCGCCGTGGCCGGATGGATCCGGAGGTTTCCGCCGAGGGTCCGGCCCCGGAGCCCGCTGCGCCGCAGGATGCCGGGGGTGAACGGCGCGCCGGCGGCGACCACCACCGCCCGTCGCGCGCCCAGGCGGAAGGGGCCCACGGCGTGCCCGGACCGGTCGAGCACGTCGCCCTCCACGCCCACGGCCCGCCCCGACCGGACCGCGACCCGGTGGGCCCGGAGGCGGGCGAAGATGGTCGCCCCGGCCTCCACCGCCTGGGGGAGGTAGTTCATGTGAACGCCTCGCTTGCCGTCGACGGGGCAGCCCAGCGCGCACACGCCCGACCCGTGGCAGCCCTCCGCGTTGCGGTCGAGGGGGCGACCCGGGATCCCCAGCGCGGTCGCCCCGCGATGGGCGATGGCGCCGTTGTTCCCCATGACCTCCCACGGGACCGGCGCCACGCCCAGGGTCCGCTCGACGTCCTCGTAGAACGGGACCAGGCCCCCGGGCGAGATGTCGACCCCGTAGGTCCGGGCCCATCCGGCCACCACGTGGTCCGGCGTCCGGAAGCAGGTGCCCGAGTTCACCACGGTGGTGCCGCCCACCGCGCGGCCGATCGGCACCAGCACCGCGGGACGGCCCACCGTGGTCGTCGACGCGCCGTCCCGGTACAGCCGCCCCATCCGCTCGATGTCCGAGCCGGTGAAGTCCTCCCGGCCGACGGCGTCCCCTTCCTCCACCACCGCCACCGACCATCCGGCCCGGGCCAGCTCGCGAGCCACAGGCGCCCCGCCGGCTCCCGACCCCACGATCACGGCGTCGAACGTCTCGTTGAGCCCAGGCCCGAGGTCGGGGTGGGAGCGCACCGGCAGGCGCCGGGCCGGCGGGAGTGGGCGTTCCAGGGGGAGCAGCTGGCCGGGCTCCGCGCCGATGGCGGCCTGGACCTCCGGCGCACCCGCGTACGCCAGCACGGCCAGCAGCTCCAGGGGTCGTGCCGCCTCGGCCAGCAGGCCCGGCAGCCGCCCGGCCCGGTCCAGCAGGGTCCGTCTTCGCTCCGGTGACAGCGCGGCGAACGGGGCTCCCAGCGTGGTCCGGGCCACCCGGTCCAGAACGCGGAGCTCCATCCCCACCAGCCTCCGAAGCGAGGCGGGCAGGCCCGCCAGGATGTCGAGGGCCCGCCGGCCCGTCGCCACGGTGGCCGGACCGGGCATGTGCGTCCCCCCGGCGGCTGGGAGCAGCGCCTCGGCCAGGGCGTCGAGCTGCGCTCCGGTCCACTCGGTGCGCGTACGAGCATCGGCTGCGGCCATGGCCGGCCAAGCCTAGCGCCGGGACGCCGAGGTCCGGGTGGGCCCGTGGACTACCGCCGCCCAGGAGGTTGCTGGTCAGGCGGCCACTCCACGCCCTCCCAGGGGTCGTAGTCGACCTCGAGCGGTTCTTGGGCCGGACGCTCCCCCTCCGGCACGTGGCGGAGGTTCAGCCGGATCCGGGTCCAGGTGGTGCTCCGGCCCCGCATCGAGTCCACCAGGATGTCGGCCGGCTCAAGGTACGGCCACACCGCCGGGTGCCGGGCCTTCCACCGTTCCAGTCCCTCCCGGGCCTCGGCCTCCGTAGCGGCGCGGGCGATCTCGACGAGGGGCATGGAGGTCCGGCGCCGGCCGGTCGGCCCCACCGTCTTGCCGGGGGCCGGGGGCGGGACGATGCCCTCCCGGACCTTCGGGCCGGCCGCGGTCCGGCGCTTGGACGGCTGGACCCGCGGCGGCTCCCCGGCCTGCTTCTCGTAGTGCGGTGGCCACGGCGCGTCGCCGAACCCGGCCGCCTCGTGCTCGGCGGCCAGCTCCAGCAGCGGCTCCAGCGACCCGGCGGCCTGGTCAATCCCTTCTGACGGATCGCCCAGGCGCGTGAACCGGTCCGGCACGGTGTCGATGGTGAACGCGGCGGGGTCGCACCTCGGCACCTCCTCCCACGTGAGCGGCGCCGAGACCCGGGCGTCCGGCGTGGGCCGCACCGAGTACGCCGAGGCCACCGTGCGGTCCTTCGCGTTCTGGTTGTAGTCCAGGAACACACCGTGGCGCTCCTCCTTCCACCACTTGCTGGTGGCGAGGTCGGGGGCCCGCCGCTCGACCTCACGGGCCAGGGCCAGGGCCGCCCGGCGGACCTCCGTGAACGTCCACCGCGGCTCGATCCGGCAGTACACGTGGAACCCGCGGGAGCCGGACGTCTTGGGCCAGCCGGTGAGGCCGAGGTCGTCCAGCACCTCCCGGGTCACCATGGCCACGCCGAGGATCTGGGGCCACTCGATCCCGGGAATGGGGTCCAGGTCGACCCGCAGCTCGTCGGGATGCTCCAGGTCGTCCGCGCGCACCGGGTGCGGATTGAGGTCGATGCAGCCCAGGTTGATCACCCAGGCCAGCTGGGCCTCGTCGTGCACCACGATCTCGTGGGCGGTCCGCCCGGACGGGAAGGCCAGCTCCACCGTCTCGACCCACTCCGGGCGTGACTGCGGTGCCCGCTTCTGGAAGAAGAACTCGCCCTCGGCGCCGTTCGGGTACCGCTTCAGGGCCATGGGCCGCCCGGCCACACCCCGCAGCGCCCCGTCCGCCACCGCCAGGTAGTACCGGACCAGGTCGAGCTTGGTGTGCCCGGTCTTCGGGAAGAAGACCTTGTCCGGGTTGGTGATGGTCACCTCCCGGCCCGCCATCTCCAGGACCTCCGTCCGGCCCGCCACGGCGACACCTTACGGCCGGCATGGCTGGCTTACAGTGAGCCCGTGGCCGGGGTCCGCTTCGAGCAACTCGACTTCCTGTACATGCCGAGCCTCGACGTGGCGGCCGACCGGACCTATTTCACCGAGGTGATGGGAGGCCGGGAGGTGTTCGCCATCGAGGGCATGGGGACCAGGGTGGCGGCCGTCGACCTTGGAGCCGGCCCGCCGCTCCTGCTGCTCGCGGACCATGTCGAGGGCGAGGCGCCCATCCTGGTGTATCGGGTGGGCGACCTGGACGCGGCGCTGGCGGAGCTGGAACGCCGAGGGTGGGAGCGCGAGGGCGTGTTCGAGATCCCCCACGGCCCGTGCTGCTCGTTCCGGACCCCCGGCGGCCACCGCCTCGCGCTGTACCAGCTGATCCGGCCCGAGGCCGCAGCGCACTTCGAAGGCCGCCGAGACTTCTGACGGCGAGCGGCGCTTACGGCCCCTGAGGCGGCTCGAGCGCTAGATCGGCGGAAAGTAACCCCGTCGACGGCAGCTACGCGCCGAACGTGGCCTTGCCCACGCAGAGCTGGCCGCTCTTGATGTTCCGCGCTCGGCCCTTGATGGTGTCGGCGCCCGCGCTGTTCCCCGTCACCCTCCGGACCTCAAACGAGCCGCTCGGCGCGTTCGTGGTTCGAAGCCGAGTGAAGAACAAGGAGCCGTCATTGAACAGCTTGACCCGCCAGGTCTGGCCGGCCTTGTTCGAGTCCACCTGGAACTCGACTTCGATCTTCCCGTTGTCCGGGCTGAGCTTCAGCTTCCAGGTTGCACTCCTGGAGCAGCCACCCGTCTTGACGACGTCTCCCCCCTTGGCCCACGCCATGCTCACCGGGCCGAACATCGCGAGCGTCAGGAGCCCAACCAGGGCAAGCACCACGATCCGCCGCATGAAGCCTCCCTTCCTCGAGGTGTCCTCCGTCCTACGGCCAGCCGACCGGAAGGGATTGGGAACACCACCCGAGCATGCGGAGGTCAAGGATCAGCCTGATCCGGTGTCATTAACTCCTTCGAGCGCACCCGCTCTCATCGCGTGATGGTGAGCACGGCACTTTCTGTCACTCCATTCAGGCTCGCCGAGATGGTCACCGTCACTTTCCTCGGAACCTTGGACGTATTGACCGTGAACGTCGCGCTGGATGACCCGGCCGGGACCGTCACCGTCGAGGGCACGTTCGCCTTCGCCGGCCTGCTGCTCGAGAGCGAGATCGCCATGTCCTCCACCGCCGGTGCCGAGAGGGAGAGCGTCCCGACAGACGTGCCGCCTCCTTTCACCGTGATCGGGTTCAGGGTCAAAGACGCAAGGGACGGCGGTGGGGGCGGCGGTGGGGGCGACTGCACCACCGTGAGGATCGTGCCGGATCCGACTCCACCTACGGAGGCCCAGATCCTGGGCGTTGCTGGCCCCGTGATCCACGTCGATGTGGTGACGGTGAAGGTGGCACTGGTCTGACCAGATGCAACAGTGACCGTCACGGGCACCTGAGCGGCCCCCGGGTTGTCACTGTCGAGTGCAACGACTTGTCCCCCGCTTGGCGCCGGCGACGCGAGCAGGATCGTGCCGGTCGACGAGCCGCCGGGCGTCACCGTGCTCGGGTTGAACGAGAGGGACGCCACGGGGAGGGGGGCGGCCGGATCGAGGTGGAACACGGTTCCCAGGCTCGACGGGCCGCCGCCCCACGCCACTCCGTACAGGAGGCCGTCCTGGCCCCGAACGAGCCCGGTCAGCGGCGTCGCCCCGTCCGGTCCATAGAACGTGTGCAGCACGGCGGGGGCCCCCACGACGTCGATCCGGTAGATCGTTCCGCTCCGATTGGGCTCGCCGGTCGGGAGCCCGCCGGTGTGAGCCGTCGAGTACAGGGCCCCATCCGTGCCCTGGATCAGCTCGCTCACCGGCTGGTAGCCGACGGTAGCGAAGTCGTCGAACGAAAACACGATCCCGAACGCCCCGGAGGTGCTGACCTTGAACACCTCGCCGTTCCCGTCCGGGCCGCCGCCCTGGGTGGTCCCGTAGAGCACGCCGTCGCTCGCCTGGAGGAGCCGAGCCTTGGGCTGGTACCCGTCGGTGAAGGTGAAGGCGTGCACCACGGTGAGCACGCCGGAGGGCTCGAGCCGGAACACGGTCCCACCGCCACCGGGCTGCGGCCCGTACTGGTTCGTCACCCCGTAGAAGTTGCCGTCGGAGGCGCTGATGAGGCCGCCGTTCGGAAATACCCATCGGCGGTGACGAAGCTGTGGAGCAGGGTGAACCTTCCCGCGGTGTCGATCCGAAAGGCCGTGCCGCCCTGACCCTGATCGCCTCCCATGTTGGTGGTGCCGTAGAAGGAGCCGTCGGAACCCTGGGCGATCGCGGGATTGGGGAATTCCCCCTCCGGGCCCTGGAAGTTGTGCAGGACGCTCACTCTTCCAGCCGCATCCATGTGGAAGAAGGTCCCGCATCCCAGGTAGCAGCCTCCGGTGCCTCCTCGGTTGGTGACGCCGTAGAAGGTGCCGTCGGCCGCTTGGACCAGCCCCACGGGCTGGTCGCCGTCGGAGCCGGAGAACCTGTGGACGACCGCGAAGTTCCCGAGGGAATCGACCTTGAAGATCGACCCGTGGTCCGTACCCGCAAGGTCTCCCGACGTCGTGCCGTAGAAGAACCCATCCGAGCCCTGGATGAGCGTCGAGTTCGGATTCTGGCCCCCGGATCCGCCCGAGAAGCTGTGCAGAAGGCCGAACGCGGGCACCGAGGCGCGAACCGGACTCGGCCCGGCGGCCCAGAGCGTTGCCAGCAGGACGACTACTGCGACTCCAATTCGCCTCACAATGATCCATCGAATGCGCATCGCCCCGCCCCTCCGCTCCGCAGGCTGCCCTGCCTCCTCCCGATCGAAGCACCACCACCTGGATTGTCGCGGGCCGAATGCCCCCCATTCGGGGGGACCTGCCTTCGCCGGGCGCTGGTGCGGACCGGTACATGCTCCCCGGCGCTTGGGACCAGACTGGGACCACGAAGACGCCCACAAGGTGGGACATGGTCCTCGACCTGGGGGTTCTGGGTAGGTGCCCGGGGTGGGATTCGAACCCACACGCCCCTCGCGGGGCAGGTCGTTTTAAGCGACCGTCGTCTACCGGTTTCGACACCCGGGCCAGGCACTCGATTGTAGGCGTCGAGGGCTCGCCTCAAGCCATCGTCGGGTCGCTCCGATCGAGAATGGGGAGGCGAATGATTGACCGCGCGCGGGTGGACTGCCTAGCATGGTCCGGCCTCGCTTCCCCGACCTCGACGAGGAAACCCCTGACATGAGCGTCGAACTCGACATCGATCCCCTCCTCATCCTGTCGGAGCGGATCCGCACCAAGGAGGCCACGGTCGGCGTGGTCGGGCTCGGCTACGTCGGCCTGCCGCTGCTGGTCGTCGTGGCCAACGCCGGGTTCCCGGTGCTGGGGCTGGAGGCCAACCCGGAGAAGGTCGAGAAACTGCGCGACCGCCGTTCCTACGTGGTCGACGTGACCGACTCCGACCTGGCCAGCGTGGAGGACGGCGAGTACTCGACCGACCCCGCCATCCTGCAACGGGCCGAGGTCATCATCATCTGCGTCCCCACACCCCTCACCGACCACACGCCCGACCTGTCCCTCGTCCGCAAGGCCGCCCACGACGTCGGACTGAACCTCCGCCCCGGCCGGCTGGTCATCCTGGAGTCGACCACCTACCCGGGGACCACCGAGGAGCTGCTCCGGCCCATCCTGGAGGAGACGTCGGGGCTGTCCGCGGGACGGGACTTCGCCCTGGCCTACTCCCCGGAGCGCATCGACCCCGGCCAGAGCGTCCACCGCCTGGACAACACGCCGAAGATCGTGGCGGGGCTGACCGACCGGTGCCGCGACCTGGCCACCAGCTTCTACTCGCACTTCGTGCGGGAGGTGGTGAAGACCTCCTCGCCCCGCGAGGCCGAGATGGCCAAGCTCGTGGAGAACACCTTCCGCCAGGTGAACATCGCGCTGGTGAACGAGCTGGCCATCATGGCCCGGGAGATGGACGTGAACATCTGGGAGGCCCTCCAGGCCGCCTCGACCAAGCCGTTCGGCTACATGCCGTTCTGGCCGGGCCCCGGGGTCGGCGGGCACTGCATCTCCATCGACCCGTCCTACCTCTCGTGGCGGGCCGGCCAGCAGCTGGGCTACCGCATCAGCTTCATCGAGCATGCCAACGAGGTGAACAACCGGATGCCCGGCTATGTCGTGGCCCGGATCGGGGAGGCTCTGAACGACGCCGGCAAGGCGGTCCGCGGCTCGAAGGTCCTGGCCGTCGGCGTCGCGTACAAGCCGGGGGTGGACGACCTCCGGGAGTCCCCCTCCCTGGCGGTCATGGAGAAGCTGGCCTCCAAGGGGGCCGACCTCTCCTACCACGACCCCTTCGTTCCGGAGCTCCACCTGGGCGACCGAGTGCTGATCTCCCGGCCGCTCACGGAGGAGGACGTGGCCCAGCAGGACTGCGTGGTCCTGCTGACGTCGCATCCCGGGACGGACGTCCGGATGCTGGTTCGCACGGCCGTGCTGCTGTTCGACTCGCGGGGCGCCACGGTGGGCATGGACTCCCCGAACGTGGTCCGCCTGTAGCGACGGGCGGCGGCGGACCTCAGGACGCGGACGGCGAGGGCTTCGGCTTCTTCGACTTCGTCGGGCTGGACGACGGGGGGGGCGACGGCGAGGCCGCTCCACCCTTCACCGTGATGGTGACCGAGTCGATGTAGACGGTCTGCGACGGCGTCCCGTCGGCGTTCGGGTCCCCGGCCTTCGCCCCCTGGACCGGGATGGCCTGGATCTTCTGGGCCACGTCCAGCCCCCTCACCACCTGCCCGAAGATCGAGTAGTTGGGCGCGCTGTCCAGGTGTCCGCCCAGCGGCCCGGTGATGATGAAGAACTGGCTCCCGCCGGTGTTGGGCCCGGCGTTGGCCATGGCCACCACGCCGGTCGTGTACTTCGCCCCCCCAGGGAGCTCGTCGGGGATCGAGTACCCGGGCCCGCCCCTGCCGGTCCCGGTGGGGTCGCCGCCCTGGATCACGTCGATGGAGTCGGCGATCCGGTGGAAGTACGTCCCGTCGAAGTACTTGTGGTTGGCCAGGAACACGAAGTTGTTCGCAGTGATAGGAGCCGGGTTCGTCAGCAGCTTGATCGTGATGTCGCCGCACGAGGTGTGCAGCGTGGCCAGGTACGTCTTGGTGGTGTCGATCAGGATGGGCGGCGGCCCCGAGAACTGGGGCTTCCCCTTCGACGCGGCCGCGGGGACCTTGGCCCCGCACGCCACCGCGGTCACCTTTGGCGGCGCGAGCGTGACGGTCGTGACCACCTTCGGCACGGCCGTCGGGCTGTAGCTGGGCGAGGGGGTCGCGCTGGTCGATGCCGACGCCGAGGCGGCCGGGCTGGGCGTGGCCTTGCCCCCGGTGAACGCGACGAACGCGAAGATCCCGCCTCCCGCCGCCACCGCGAAGGCCACCGCGCCGGCCGTGATGCGCTGGCGGCGGCGCTTGCGGCGCTCGGCGGCGCGCCGGGCGGCGAGCTTGGCGAGCTGGCGATCGCGGGTCTTGCGCTTGGACACGGCGGAACAGGTTACCGGAACTCCCCCTGAACGAAGGGGTCACTGGAACCGCTCATCAGGTCCAGGACCAGCCCGTCCAGGATGTCCCGTTCGGACACCAGGGCCTGCTCGAACCCCCACCGGCGCATGGACCGGACCAGGATGGTGGCCCCCGCCACGATGACGTCCTCGCGGCCCGGCGCCATCACCGGGAGGCCCGCCCGCTGGGCTGTGGTCATGCCCGCCAGCCGCTCCAGAACGGCTTCCGCCGTTTCCACGGTGAGCGTGGAGCGATGGATGGCCTCGGGGTCGTACCGGGGGAGGCCAAAGGCGACGGCCTGCACGGTGGTGGCGGTCCCGGCCACGGCCACGAACGTCGCCGCCCGGGAAACGGGCACAGTCCGATCCACCTCCTCCAGGACCTCGTCCACCGCGGCGTCAAGTGCCGCCAGCTCGTTGGAAGCCGGCGGGTCATGGCGGACCAGCCGCTCCGTGAGCCGAACGCTTCCCATCTGTGTGGAGATGATGGCCTCCGGTGTGCCTGACCCGAAGACGAACTCCGTGCTGCCGCCGCCGATGTCCATGACCAGGAACGGGACCGGCCGGTCCAGGTCGGCGGTGGCCCCCCGGAACGACAGCGCCGCTTCCCGTTCCCCGGCGATCACCTCGAGCTGCGATCCGGCGTTCTCCGCCACCGCGGCCTCCAGTTCTGATCGGTTCGCGGCGTCCCGCACGGCGCTGGTGGCGGCCACCCGGATCCGGCGAACATGGAGGGCCCGGGCCCGGCGGCAGTATCCCTCCAGCACCTCGACCGTCCGGGCCAGGGCCTCGGAGTCGATCCGCCCGGTTCGGTCGACCCCCTGCCCGATCCGGGTGATCACCATGTCCCGGGCCAGCTCGGTGAAGTCGTCGCCGGCCGGCTCCGCCACCAGCAGGCGGATGGAGTTCGTGCCCAGGTCGACCGCCGCCACCCTGGCCTCTCTCTCCGGGTGGATCGGCTCCACCCTCCCGGCCACCCACGCCCCCACTGGGTCGTCGCCCCCGGCCAGGTGGTACGCGTAGTGCGCGTGCAGACACTTCACGCCAACTCGCGTGCCGCCCACGCCCCCCCAGTCCTCTGCTCCCGCGGCGAACCGTCCGCGCTCGCGCCCGTATTCGCGGTGGGCCTCATCGACCGTGAGGCGGAACTCGGGGTCCGAGTCGTATCGCTCGTTGAGCCGCCCGATCCAGCCTTCCGATTCCACCCGGGAGACGGCCCGCACCGCGTCCGGGCAGGTCAGCCAGTAGACGGTGGGAAACGGACGGCCCTCGGCGTCGAGCGGGTGGTTCCGGATGACCAGCGGGTGCGGCCCGTGGTCGGCGCCGGCGCACCGGGCGAGCACGGTGAAGGGCGTGGTGGGGTCCCGTCCGAGCTGCGAACGAATGGCGGCGAGGTCGGAGGAACGGAGCTCTCCGCCCGGCCGTGGAACGATCACACGCGACGGCGGGGCGGCCGGACCGCCGCCCTACTTCCGCTTGTGGTCGACGGAGCGCCGGAAGTCCACCTGGCGCTCCTCGCTCTGGCGCATGAACCGCTTGAGCTTCTGCTCGAACTCCGGGTCCGAGCCCCGGCGCCGCTCCACGCGCGGCTGGGGGTCCTGCAGGGCCTTGATCGAGAGGTCGATCTTGCCGTCTTCCTTGATGGCGAGGACCTTCGCCTGCACCACGTCGCTTTCCCGAAGATGCTCCCGGACGTCCTTCACGTAGTTCCGGTCGATCTCCGAGATGTGGACCAGGCCGATCCGGCCGCCTTCCAGTTGGAGGAACGCCCCGTAGGGAGTGATGCGCTGAACGGTCCCCTCCACGACCGCACCGACCTCGAGATCTGTGATCGAGACCCCTTTCGTGGGAAACAGCAGGACGAGCCAATCCCGCCCCGGATGGACGGCCACTATCCCACCGGCCCCAAAGGCACGTCAACAGACATTTGCGTCTACGCGCCCTGGGCCCAGGCCCGGCGGCTCCTTCAGGCACCACTGGGCAGTCGTCCGGGCACCGCGCGGCCAGCTCCCGCGAATGTGCCGCCCAGATTGGGGACCCCTCTACAGCGGAAGTCGCCCGAGGTCCCGGGCCCGGTTACCAGCGCGACCAGGACGACGTGCTTCGTCGATCCAAGCGGCCCTGATGAGCAACACACCGAGTGCAAGGTTCGAAGCCAGTTTGCTGGTGCGGGGCGGGGGCACTACGCTCCGCCGTCGGCGAGCCCGTCAGGTCGGGCTCATGGGGAACCGGGAGGTCGCATATGGCTTTTCTCGTCGGCGTATTCGAGGGCGACTACGATGCCTTCAAGCAGCAGTTCGACTCAGACCCGCTCGGTCGTACGCAGGCCGCCAAGGGCCACACCATGCTGCGCGGGGTCGACAACCCCAATCAGATCTTCCTGAGGGTGGAGTTCGGCTCCGCCGAGGAGGCCAGGGCCTTCCAAGAGAAGGTTCGCGGCTCGAACGTGCTGGACATCGTGACCGTGAAGGTTCCCCCGACGGTAGCCGAGATGGCCGATCAGGCCACGTACTAAGCCAAGTCAGTTTCAGGCGCTAGCAAATACCCCTCTTTCCCGGCCGACTACGGTCCGGAAGATCGGGTCCTGGCCGTCCCGGAAGATGCCTGTCGGTCCCGAGGCTTGCCCTGGCGGCCTCCGCTGTGCCCCCGACGCTGGGTACCGATCCGAGGTCCGGGAGGTTCGACCCTGCGGGCTGTCCTGGGCCGGGGACTTACAGGGGCAGCCGGCCGATGTCCCGGGCCCGCTCGGCGACGATCTCCCGAACCGCGTCGAGGACGACCCGGCGGCCCAGGACGTAGCCGGCCAGGACGCCGACCGTGAGCGCGACCAGGATGACGTGTGCCGCGATCCACGCGGCCAGATGTTCGCCGAACCTGTCCGGGTCGCCGCAGCTGCGGCGGACCCTCTCTACAAACGGCGGTTCACCCCCCGTGTCATCGTTGATGCGACGGCAAGTCCCGATAGCGCTCATTGTTCTCGCGGGAGTATCAGACCGTCTTCCCATGCTGGAGGGAACCGATCGTCGGCCGCCTCGCGGATCGCGCGTATGAGGGCGGACCGGATGATGTCTTCGACCACGTCGGCGAACTCGGTCGGCGTCAGGATCGAACCGTCGGCTGCCCGATAGTCCCGAGAGTCTGGCGTCCCGCCATGCGCGACAACACTGCGTACGTCGTACGCGCGCCTCATCAGCCCAAACACGTCCTGAGGCTTCAGATCGGGGTGCTCGACGAAGAAGGCGGCCCGCAGGCTCAGCCGATACTTGAGTTCTCCCTTGTCCCTCGCCGACCCCGTTTCGGCCAGGAACAAGGCCTCGGCCGCGTCATCAGGTCCACCGTCCGATCATCGTCGCGGCCCCTCGCGTACGAGTAGCCGAACCTGCGAAGGGCGCCAGCCACCGCCTTGTTGTCCCGAACGTTCGCCGCCGACAGGGCGCGGTAGAACTTCAGCAACTTGTCTACGGCATCTCCTTCGAGCGAGAGAACGGTTCCCGCTCGGACGGGCGGAAAAAGGTGAGGCATCCAGGATTGAGTACGACCCCCGATCGCCGATTCGGCGCTGCTCTGCATGAACCCATAAACCCCGACGGGGCTTGGCGAAACGAGGCGCAGCGCGTCCACAACCCGGTTAACCCGACTCACCGGGGCTTCGTGCTCGTATGGCCAGGTTGATGGCGGCTCCCCCGGCTGACGAACGACCACCTTCGGCAGGCGATAGCGGAGGCGAACGGCTACTTCGGTCTGGGGCAACGTGATCGGCCGTCCGGGGGGGAACGACGGGAGAACGGCCGTGTCGAGCCCGGCCGCCACTTCCTCATTTGTCATCCGATCGATTTCGAGGTCGTCCAACGAGACAGGCGGGGCAGGAACCTCTACTGACCGGAGTGGGGCGACCATGACGGACTCGATTTCCTCCGCGACCAACTCGTTATGAACCCGCTCGTACGCGGCATCGAACGCCGCCCGGCCACCTTCAAGCCCCGGCTCGAGGGCGATAGTCGTCCAGAGAAATCCCCCTAGAATCCTGTCGGCATCCACCCGCTCTACCTGGGCGCTCGTGCCGACGAGGGCCCCGAGTTGCGGTCCGATCACGGGGTCGGCTGCGAGCGCGGCCGCCGCTTGCGAGTACTCGTTGGATGCGATGAGGTCGTCCCGGAACCTGCGGTACGCGGTGACCCAGGCCGCGCCTGGGATCGGGGGCGTGGGCACGCGACGGAAACCTGGGCCAGAGCCGGCTTCACGTACCCACGTAGTCTCAATGGCGTCGCCGGGATGGGGAGGTTCGTACGTGGACGGGCCATGCTCCCGAATCGCCGAGATGGCGCGCTCGACCCAGGTCCAAACGGGATCGGATAGTTCGGAATGCTCCTGCGTCACCGAGCGCATCGTACGTGTTGGACCACGTCGCGATGGATCCTAGATCCGGAGCACCGGAGTCCCCCCCTACCGGCCCGGCCGATGACACCGGCGCTCCTCTCGGAGCGAGCCAAGCAGGAAAGGGAGGAGACCCATGGGAACACCAGGCGGGTTCAAGCTTCGTCACTTCGTGCTCGGGGCGATCCTGCTGATCGTGGGCATCTGGATCGCGGCACACGCCATCCTCGTGGCCCTCGCTGCCGGCGATCTGACCGGCTACGTCCTGGGTTTCCGCTGTAGAGGGGTCCCCAATCTGGGCGGCACATTCGCGGGAGCTGGCCGCGCGGTGCCCGGACGACTGCCCAGTGGTGCCTGAAGGAGCCGCCGGGCCTGGGCCCAGGGCGCGGGCCGGAATAAACGTGCGGATCTGTCGGCGGAGTGGCCTCGAAAACGGCCCCTGTCCATAGACGCGTCAACAGACATTTCTCCTGCCTCCGGGGCCGGCGATCAGCACGCTCGAGGACCTTGTCCGGGCCGGGTCTCCTGGCTCATCCCGTCGGATGACACGAGGCATCCTGTGGGGGAGGAAATCATCGCGCGCCCCACCTACGCTCCCCCCGACCCGTCACCCTCCCAGCAGCGATTCGATTGCCGGCTGCCCGGGATCCACATGCCGGAGGCCCTCGACGACGGAAAAGGCGTGGTCTGCGGAGACGAGGGCCTCAGCTCCCTCCGCGAGTGCGGCCGCAGCGAGAACCGCATCGAACGAACCGAGCTCGGGGTGACGCTCGAACAGGTCGAGCCCCTGTCGCAGGTGGTCGTCCTCAATGACCAGGAGCGGCGCGAGGACGTCGACGTAGGCTCGGGCCAGGTCGGCGGCATCGTGCCTGCCTCGCCGTCGGCTACGCACGTGGGCGAATTCCTGGATCGCCTCGGCGGTGGTGGTGGCAACGATGGCGCCCCGCTCGATGGCCCGAAGGAGCTCCCGGCACGGATCACGGAGGGGATGGTCGGCACCCTTCGCGTAGACCAGGACTGTTGTGTCGAGGACGATCACCCTCGGCGGCCGCGGAGCTCATCGAGTTCGGCTCTGAGCTCGGAAGCCCCCGCGGGGACCGGCATGTCCGGCGCGGACAGGATGCGGTCGACCGCCTCCTGGCGCTGGAGAGCGGTGGCCGGGAGGGCCCGATCGATGGCTTCCCGGATCACCAGTGCCACCGAGACGTCGCGATGCCTGGCCTCCGCGAGCACCCGTTGATAGCGGGCCTCATCGAGCAGCAGGTGGATCCTTCTGTCGAGCATGCACATACACTAGCATGTGCATGGCTAGGAACGACCCGTGCAGTTCGGCCGCCCTTCAGCAGTCGCTGGGCGCCGCGGCGTGGCCGCCCTTGGGGACGACCACGAAGGCGATCTCGCCGGGCTTGACCATGCCCAGGCACTCGCGGGCCAGGCGCTCGAGCTCGGCCGGGTCGTGGAGCGTCTTGATGCGATGGTCCAGGCTGGCGTTGGCCTGCTCCAAGACCAGGGACTCCTGCTCCAGCGTGTGGATCTGGGCCTGCTGGCTGAGGTAGGTCCGGATCGGGTAGACCGACGCGACCAGCAAGGCGACGACCAGGATCGCGAGGGCCAGCGCCCTCGGTCGGATCCTCACGGCGATCGCCTCCGCAGCGCCGACGATCCAGCGTACCGGGCGCCCTCGCCCAGCTCCTCCTCGATCCGGAGCAGCCGGTTGTACTTCGCGGTGCGCTCGCCGCGGGAGGGCGCGCCGGTCTTGATCTGCCCGGCGTTGGTGGCCACCACCAGGTCGGCGATCGTCGTGTCCTCCGTCTCCCCCGACCGGTGGCTGACCACCACGCCATAAGAGGATCGGTCGGCCATCGCGATCACGTCGAGGGTCTCGCTGAGCGTTCCGATCTGGTTCACCTTGACCAGGATGGCGGTGGCCACGCCCTCGTCGATCCCCCGTCGCAGCCGCTCGGGGTTGGTGACGAAGATGTCGTCGCCGACCACCTGGCACCGGGTTCCCAGCTCGGCCGTCAGCGCCGTCCACCCCTCCCAGTCGTCCTCGGCCAGGCCGTCCTCGATCGAGACGATGGGGAACGAATCGAGCAGCCCGCGGTAGAACGCCACCATGTCCGCCGAGGACCGGTCGGCGCCCTCGAGCCGGTACACGCCGTCCCGGTAGATCTCCGAGGCCGCCGGGTCCATGGCCAGGGCCACCTCGGTGCCGGGCTCCAGGCCCACCGACTCGATGGCCTTCACCATGAGCTCCAGCGCGGCCCCGGCCGTCCCGATGTCCGGCGCGAAGCCACCCTCGTCGCCGACGCCCGTCGAGAACCCCTTCTCCTTCAGCTGCGTGGCCAGCGCGTGGAAGACCTCGGCCCCCCACCGCAGGGCCTCGGACCACGACGCGGCGCCGACCGGAGCCAGCATGAACTCCTGCAGCTCCAGGTCGTTCTCGGCGTGCCGGCCCCCGTTGATCACGTTCATCTGGGGAACCGGAAGCACGTGGGCGTTGGGGCCGCCCAGGTACCGGTACAGGGGAAGGCCCACGCTGGCCGCCGCGGCCCGGGCCGTGGCCAGGGACACCCCCAGGATGGCGTTGGCGCCGAGCTTGGACTTTCCGGCCGTGCCGTCCAGGTCAACCAGCACGGCGTCCAGGCCCCGCTGGTCGGTGCCCTCCAGGCCGATCACGGCGGGGCCGATGGTCTCCTCCGCGTTCTCCACGGACTGGAGCACACCCTTGCCGCCGTAGCGGCCGGGATCGCCGTCCCGGAGCTCGACCGCCTCGTGCGCGCCCGTGGACGCGCCCGACGGAATCGCCGCCCGGCCGACCGAACCGTCGGCCAGGGCCACGTCGACCTCGATGGTGGGGTTGCCTCGGGAGTCGAGGATCTCCCGGGCACGGACGAGCTCGATCTCCGGCACGGCCTGGCGATTCTAGTGCCAGGCCCCCGAGTGCCGGGGGATTTCGGCCGGCCCGCAACGAGTGGAAGCCCCGGATAATGCTCGCGGCGTGCGAATGCGAGGGGCGGCGATCGGATGCGTGGCGGCGGCATTCCTGGTGGTCGCGTGCAGCTCGAGCCCGGCCAGCAGGCCCGACACCAGTGGACCCAGGTCCACGCCCGCGCCCTCACCCTCCGGATTGAGCCAGGACTTCAACAACTACGGGCCATGTCCGGAGATCTCGATCCCCGGAGTCGCCGGGAGGACGGGATGTCTCACGGCCATCCCGGCCGACCTCGACGGCGACGGTGCTCCCGACCAGTTCGAGGTGTTCGCGCAGCTCGGCGTGAACGACATGCCGACCTCATGGCGGGTCCGCGCCGTGCTCTCGACCGGCCCGACCCCGGAGCAGCCCATACCCACCGGCGCCGCTGCCGGGGGAGTCCGGGGCGTCTATCCGGGCGCGGTGGGGGCGGTCGATGCGAACGGCGACGGGCGGCCGGAGGTCTTCGTGAAGCTTGCAGGCATCCTGTACCACGTGGCCGGGCAGCACATCCTGGGCATCTTCGACGTGACCGATGGTCGGATCGTCCCGGTGCAGGTCCGGGGCCAGGGGCGCCTGGAGTTCGTCACCGGCGGGGCCCTGAGCTTCGGGCAGGGCGCTGCCTGCACCACGACCGACGGAGCCCCAGTTCTGGACCTGTACCGGGTCCGCAAGTCGACCACCGAGCGATGGTCCATCCGCACCGCTGAGTACCGGTGGGAGGGAGACGAGCTGGTCCCGAGTGGCGTGCGCTACCAGTCGAAGCCGGTGAAGGCGGAGGCGTTCGACCCCAGCATCGCCCACCTGTTCGAGCTGCGGTGCGGCGACATCGAGGTTCATGTAGCCCTGTTCATGGAGCCCGGGCCTCCCGGAACAGCGCCCGGACCTCCGCCTCCGAGAGCGACGCGAGGTCCAGGCCGCGCTCCCGGAGGAGCGCGGTGAACCGCTCGTAGCGCTGGGCAAACCCGCGGGTGGTCCGGCGGAGGGCCGACTCCGGGTCGACCCCCAGGCGGCGAGCCACCGCCACGGTCGCGAACAGCACCTCGCCGACCTCCTCCTCCACGTCGCCCGGGCCGGTGGCCCGGTCCAGCTCGTCGACCTCCTCGCGGAGCGCGTCCATGGCGCCCTCCCGGGAACGCCATTCGAAGCCCCAGCCGGCCGCGCGCCGCTGCACCTTGGAAGCCCGTGCCAGCGCGGGGAGCGTGGCGGGGATGTCGTCGTCCACTGGCGGAGGGCCCTCGGCCCCATCGCCCTTCTCGTCCGCCTTGATCCGCTCCCAGTTCACCAGGACCTCGGCCGCCGACCCCACCTCCACGTCGCCGAACACGTGCGGGTGCCGCCGGATGAGCTTGGCCACGATGCCGTCGGCCACGTCGTCGATGTCGAACGCGCCCGCCTCCGCGGCCATCTGGGCGTGGAACACCACCTGCAGCAGGAGGTCCCCCAGCTCGTCACGGAGGCGCTCGGGGTCGCCGTCGTCGATCGCCTCCAGGACCTCGTGGGACTCCTCGAGCAGGTGGCGGGCCAGCGACCGGTGGTCCTGCTCGCGGTCCCACGGACAACCGCCGGGACCGCGGAGGCGAGCCATCACGCGCACCAGGTCCAGGAGCCGCTGCCCCTGCTGGCCGGACGGGACCGGTGTGGACGAACCCTCGGGGACGCCCGCGCCGGCCGTGTCGGTCACGGCGACGCGGTCGGGGGCCCCGACGCGCCGGTCGGGAGAGGCCCCGTCGCGCCGGTCGGGCTGGGCGTGCCGGTGGCCGTGGAGTGGATCGCGACCACGGTGCCGGTGGACGGGTCGAACCGCCCGTACCGCGGGTTGACCTCGATCGACGCCGAGCCCAGTCGCCCCTTCAGCCACGTCACGAACACGCTGGTCCCGCCCCGGGCCAGCAGCTGCGCCTTGGCCTGCTCGAACGGCGTGACCTTCACGCTGATCAGCTCGATGACGTGCCACCCGAACTGCGTGTGCACGGGCTGGCTGATCTGGCCCGGGGACAGCTGCAGCGCGGCGTTGACGAAGTCCTGATCGAGCTGCGCGGCCGGCACCGTGCCGAGGTCGCCCCCGTTCTTCGCCGACGTCGTGTCGATGGAGTACTTCTGGGCCAGCTGCCCGAAGTTCTGCGGGGTCGCGTCCTTGGCGATCTTCACCGCCAGGGCCTGGGACTTGACCAGGATGTGCTTCGCGTGGAGCTCCGTGAACTGGAGCTTGTTCTGCTCGTACTCCTGCCGCAGCACGGCGTCGGAGGTGTTGGCCGTGGCCACCGCCTGCCCCACCCGCTGGATCAGCAGCAGCCTGGTGATCAGGCGCTGGAGGTCCTTCACGGTGAGGCCCTGGTCGCTCAGCAGCGTGATGACCTTCTGCTGGCCCACGGACTGCTCCAGGTTGTTGATGCTGGTGTCGACGTCCGACGTGGGCACGGACACGTGGTGGCTCCGTGCGTAGGGCAGGATGATCTGCTCCTCGATCAGGTTGGTCAGGACGAACCGGCTGCACGCGGCCAAAGGGGTCTCCCCGCTCACGGTCTGTCCGCAGGGTTGGTTCTGGAGCGATCCCAGGAACTTGAACAGCGGCAGGTTGGCCTGGAGCTGCGCGTCGGTGATCTTCGCGCCGTTCACCAGGGCGGCGGGCGGCTTCGCCGAGCCGCAGGCGGCCATGACCAGCGTGGCCAGGGCGGTCAGGATGGCGATCAGAACGAGCCGAACGGGACGGGAAGGGGGGGACACGAGGCTCGATTGTACCGATCCCCGGGATTGCCGCCCGGCCCCCGAACCGCGAGAGTGCGGGGGCCGTGCCATCCCACGACCCCATCCCGATCGAGGAGGTCCGGGCCGCCCGCGAACGTATTCGCGGGTCGGTCCTGCGGACGCCGCTCGTCCCGCTGGGCGTCGACGACGCCCCGTGCCGGATCCATCTGAAGCTGGAGAACCTCCAGCCCATCGGGTCGTTCAAGCTCCGCGGCGCCAGCAACGCCATGGCCCTGGCCGGCCCCGAGCGACTGGCGAAAGGTGCGTGGACGGCCAGTGCCGGCAACATGGCCCAAGGGGTGGCGTGGTGCGCCCGGCGGCTCGGCGTCCCCTGCACCGTGGTGGTCCCGGACACCGCGCCGGAGGCGAAGCGCGCGGCCATCCTCCGGCTGGGCGCCACCATCGTGCCCGTTCCGTTCGAGGACTGGCTGGAGGTGTTCCGGACCCGCCGGTTCGACGGGATGGACGGGCTGTTCGTCCACCCGTTCAGCGACCCGGCGGTGATGGCCGGGAACGGGACCATCGGACTGGAGATCCTGGAGGACCTGCCCGGGGTCGACGCCGTGGTGGTGCCCTACGGCGGGGGCGGCCTGTCGTGCGGGATCGCCTCGGCGGTGAAGGCGCTCGCCCCGCACGTCTCGGTGTTCGCAGCCGAGGTGGACACAGCCGCGCCGCTCGCTCCCTCGTTCCAGGCGGGACACCCGGTGGAGGTTCCGTACACACCGAGCTTCGTCGATGGCATCGGGGCGCCGCGGGTGTTCCCGGAGATGCTCGACCTGGCGGGCCGGCTGCTGGACGGCTCGCTGGTGGTGTCGGTGGAGGAGGCGGCCGTTGCCGTCCGGTTGATGGCGGAGCGGAACCACATGATCGCGGAGGGCGCCGGCGCCGTGCCGGTGGCCGCCGCGCTGGTGGGGAGCGCCGGTGGCGGAAACGTGGTCTGCGTGGTGTCGGGGGGCAACATCGACTCCGCGAAGCTGGCCACCATCCTGGAGGGCGGCGTGCCGTGAGCGGTGGAGACGCGGTGAGCGGCGGAGACGTCCTGCTGGGGCCGGCCGACCTGGCCGGGGCCCGCGCCCGCATCGCGGGGCGCGTTCATCGCACGCCGACGGTGACCTCGACCGCCATCGGCTCGATGCTCGGCGTTCGCCTGCACCTGAAGGCCGAGCTGTTCCAGAAGACGGGCTCGTTCAAGCCTCGGGGCATGTTCAACAAGCTGCTGTCGATGCCGGAGGCTGAGTTGGTCCGCGGACTGGTGTCGCTGTCCGCCGGGAACGCCGCGCAGGCGCTCGCATACGCGGCGGCGTCGGTGGGCGCCCGGGCCACCATCGCCATGCCCGCTCACGCCGTGCGGTCGAAGGTCGACGCAACACGCGGCTACGGCGGGGAGGTCGTCCTTACCGAGGGGCCCCTCATGGATGCCGTCCGGGAGCTCCAGGAGCGCCGCCGCCTGACCCTGATCCACCCGTTCGACGACCTCGCCGTGATGGCCGGCCATGGGACGGTGGGCCTGGAGATCCTGGAGGACGTGCCGGACGTGAACACCGTGGTCGTTCCCGTCGGCGGCGGTGGGCTGGTCGGTGGGATCTCGGCGGCGGTGAAGGCGGCGCGGCCGGACGCGCGGGTGATCGGCGTCGAGCCCGAAGGAGCGGACGGGATGACCCGAGCCCTGGCCGCCGGGCACCCGGTGACCCTGGAGCACATCGACACCATCGCCGACGGGCTCACGGCGCCCTTCGCCGGCGAACACACCCTCCGGCACGTCCAGCAGTTCGTCGACGAGGTCGTCCGGGTGACCGACGACGACATCGCGGCGGCGCTCCGGCTGATCCTGGAGCGGTGCAAGCTGGCGGCCGAGCCGGCGGCCGCGGCACCGCTGGCCGCGCTCCTCTCTGAGGTGGTCGTCCCCGATCCCGGGTCCCTGGTGGTGTGCGTGGTCAGCGGCGGCAACGTGGACCCGGACACGCTGAAGCGGATCCTCTGAGCAGCTACGAGCGCCTGGCCGCCCCGGAGGTCTCACCCACGGCCTCCAGCAGCGTCCGCTCCACCCAGCGGGGCAGCTCGGGGCCGCCCATCACGTTGGGCTCCAGGTTCAGGGTCCGGGTGGCCGCGTGGTAGGACGACCCCGGGATGCGGACCCCCAGGTCCAGCCGCCAGCGGTCCGGGAGCTCGAGGGGCCGCAGGCGGACCTGCTTTCGGAACGTGGACACCTCGGCGATCCTCAGGCGGGTGCACGTGATCCGGAGCGAGCCCACCGCGAAGAGGGTGTCCACCTCCTGCGGCAGCTGGCCGTACCGGTCCTCGGCCTCCGCCCGGACCTGGACCAGGTCGTCGTGGTCTCGGGCGGTCGCGATGCGCCGGTACAGCTCCAGGCGGAGCGCTTCCTGGCCCACCCACCCCACGGGGATGAAGGCGCGGACCGGGAGGTCGATGCGCACCTCCAGCTCCTCCGGCATCGGTTCGCCCCGCATCTCCGCCACCGCTTCCTGCAGCAGCCGGGCGTAGGTGTCGAACCCCACCGCCGCGATGTGCCCGTGCTGCTCGGCGCCCAGCAGGTTCCCGGCGCCCCGGATCTCCAGGTCGCGCATAGCGATGTGGATGCCGGACCCCAGCTCGGTGAACTGCCCGATGGTGGTGAGCCGCTCGTGCGCCTCCTCGGTCAGCGCGGACTGCGGCGGGAAGAACAGATAGGCGAACGCCCGCTCGCGGGAACGGCCCACCCGGCCCCGGATCTGATAGAGCTGCGCCAGCCCCAGCCGGTCCGCCCGGTCCACCACCAGCGTGTTCGCCGACGGGACGTCCAGGCCGGATTCGATGATAGTGGTGCACACCAGCACGTCGGCGTCCCCCTCCCAGAACCGGAGCATCTGCTTCTCCAGGTGCTCCTCGTCCATCTGCCCGTGCGCCACCACGATGCGGGCCTCCGGGACCGTCTCGGCCAACCGGGCGGCCGAACGCTCGATGGTCTGGACCCGGTTGTGGACCCAGAACACCTGGCCGCCCCGCAGCAGCTCCCGGCGCACGGCGCCGAGGGCCAAGCCCTCGTCGTAGGGCCCCACGTAGGTCAGCACCGGCTGGCGGTCCTCGGGCGGGGTGTCCAGCACGCTCATCTCGCGCACCCCGGTCAGGGCCATCTCCAGCGTGCGGGGGATCGGCGTGGCGGTCATGGTCAGCACGTCCACGTGCGCACGGAGCTGCTTGATGCGTTCCTTGTGGGCCACGCCGAACCGCTGCTCCTCGTCCACCACCAGCAACCCCAGGTCCCGGAACTTCACGTCGCGGGACAGCAGCCGGTGGGTCCCGATCACCACGTCGACCTTGCCCGCCGCCACGTCGTCGATCACCCGCCGTTGCTCGGCCGGCGACAGGAACCGCGACAGCATGGCCACGCGCACCGGGAACGGGGTGTAGCGCTCGGTGAACGTGACGTGGTGCTGCTCGGCCAGCAGGGTGGTGGGGACCAGCACCGCGACCTGCCGGCCGTCCATGACCGCCTTGAACGCGGCCCGGATGGCGATCTCGGTCTTGCCGTAACCGACGTCGCCGCACACCAGCCGATCCATAGGCTTGGGCTGCTCCATGTCCCGCTTCACCTCGTCGATGGCGGTGAGCTGGTCGCGGGTCTCCTCGTACTCGAACCCGTCCTCCAGCTCGCGCTGCCACGGGGTGTCCGGGGCGAAGGCGTGGCCGGCCACCGACATCCGCACCGAGTACAGGCGCACCAGCTCTCCGGCCATGTCCCGCACGGCTCGGCGGACCCGGGCCTTGGTCCGGGCCCAGTCGCCGGATCCCAGGCGATGCAGGCGGGGCTGGTCGCCCCCGGCGTAGCGGGCCACCACGCCGACCTGATCGGCGGGGACGTACAGCTTGTCCCCCGCCCCGTACTCCAGCAGGAGGTAGTCTCGTTCCGATCCGCCCGCGGTCCGGTGCACGATGCCCGAGTAGCGCCCGATGCCGTGGACGTGGTGGACGGCGAAGTCGCCGGGCTCCAGCTCCACGGCCACCGCGTCGGCCCGCCGCCGGGCGATGCGCGGCGCGGTCCGGGTGTGCCGGCGCGAGCCGAACAGGTCCTCCTCGGTGGCCACCGCGAGCTTCCCCGGGCCGAACACGAACCCGCCCCCCAGCGAGGCCGTGGCCGCCGCGTGGGGCCACTGGCCGGGGGCGGTCCGGAGGCCCCGCTCCTCCACCACCTCGCGGGCCCGCTCCAGGCTCCCCGGTGCCTCCGCCGTGAGGAGCACGCGGAAGCCCCGCCCGGCCAGGTCCGTGAGCCGGGCCCCCAGCTCCGGGGCGTTCCCCGCTGCCGTGCCCCAGCCGGAGAGCCCCAGGTCGACGCCCTCCGAGAGCTCCGACAGGTGCAGGGCCGGGCGGCCGCCCAGGACCTCCTCCAGGGGGCGAAGGGCCGGCAGGCCGGGCCACCCGCTGGCCTCGGCCAGCGCCTCCCCCTCGGCCAGGATCCGGGCCGCCCGGTCCATGGTGCGCCGGGCCTGCGCCACCACCACCCACCCGCCCC
>WNGL01000396.1_pt1 | contig 51813 bp, 62 predicted proteins | sample 5400591 | NCBI WGS metagenome assembly WNGL01 (sample SAMN13153377, study PRJNA577476) | soil metagenome | isolation source: 80 cm soil or saprolite under Garry oak tree replicate 1 | place: USA:California | collected 2016-06-15 | reverse complement strand
AATGGCGGTCGAAAGCATACATATGCTGCTGTCTCTAACTCAACCACGATAGCAACATTTACGGCAGCGGCTGGCGATATCGCGACCTTGTCTGGTTCCGCGTCCCAGATCATTCGTGTGTCTCGCATCGAAGTGAGCTTGAGCACGTCAGGAACAGCGGCTCTGGAAACAGTTTCTCTGATTAAGCGGAGTACGGCGAACAGCGGTGGAACATTTTTGTCCATGATTGCGGTTCCACATAACTCAGTTTTCCCGGCAGCTACAGCTTCGGCTTTGCTTTATACTGCCGCCCCGACCCTGGGAACAGCAGTTGGGTTTTTGCGTAGTGTTCAGTTCAACGACCAATCGGCTGCGGCCCCTGGTTCGGCTACATGGATATGGACATTTGGCGACGGTCGCGGCGGTTCATCGGCTCCTCTTCTTAACGGAGTAGCTGAATCTATTTGTGTGAACTTGTCTGGTGTGGTTGCGACTCAGTCTGCGGCAGTTTCTTTTGAGTGGACGGAGGAATAATCTGTGGCTCTCCCAGTTAGAGTCAACGGATGGGTTAGTTCTCCTACTAACGTAGCGAGCACATCCAACACGGTTAATTTTGTTAGTCCTGGTGCGGGTCATGCGCTTGTGGTGTGGATATTCAGTACCGCAGCCGTATCGACTATTTCTGATGGGGTCAACGACTTCTATCTTGTTCAAGGCGCGATTAGTGGCAGTTTGAATATTGCGCTGTATACGACGGGGCCACGCAGTTCAAAAGCAGGCTCGAATCTTACAGCGACGGTTACTTTTGCGTCATCCTGTCAAAGTTCAATAGCTGTCACGGAGTGGTCAGGCGTCAAGGCTTTCGGTGGTCATGGTGCTCAGAGTGGAACGAGCACGACCCCCACGTACAACTTGCAGTCCACGACAAACAATAACAATGTTATAGAGTGTGGATTCGGGGTCATAGGAACTCAAATTTGGAGCGGCCAGTTGCCCTCGTCTGTGGACTTGACGGAGCAAGGGGCTAGTGGCGGCGCGACGCCGGGTTTCGGTATATTCTATAACTCGTCTCCGACTCCAGCAGCCATTACCGTTTCGGGTAATCTTGATTCTTCAGGAACATGGGATGGAATCGGAATTGAGTATCGCTCGGAAGGCATCGTAGCGGAATTAGGCGGAACGAGCACTTCGGATTCCACGTCCAGCACAACCCGAACCATCGCCTCAGCACATATTGGAGCGGACCAAACTGTCGTCGTCTCGTGTGTGGCCGGTGTCGGCGCGGGTCATATCACCGCAGTTAGTGACACGCTCGGAAATACTTATTCTTCTCTGGTCCCTTTTGCTACCAATACAACAGGGGAAACAATAGACATGTGGGGCTTGTTGCAGGCTGCAAAAGGCGGCACAACAACCATCACGATCACATTAAGCGCCGCCTCTACTAGTCACGCGGCTTTCCAGACGTACTCTGGTGTAACGTCATTTGGGGCTAATTCGAATGCGGTGGGGTCTAGCAGTACTCTTTCGTTAGGATTACCGATTCAAGACAGTGGTAATTTCATCGTAGACGGTGGTGGGGCAATCGGCACGTCAGATTATACGGGGACTGTTGGAACCGTGCGCTGGCACGTACCGGGCGCGGGCTCAGCCATCCCCGGTATTTTGATAATGGATAATAAAGCAGTAACTTCTCAGACTGTAACGAATACGGCTACGATCACATCGAGTCAGTTAGAAGGATTTTTGGGTATTGAATTACGAACGGGGATAGCTTTTCCCGCTTCCGGTAGTCGTGCTATAGGCTATCAATTTTTCCCCGGCTGGGGTCGATAAGGATATAGTGATGGATAATGTACAATTGGAAGCGGCGGTTCAGGAACTTAAAGCCGAGATCGTTTTGCTGCACTCCGAAATTCATTTACTTGAACGTCAGCAGAGTTCGAGACGCGGACCCGAAGGCGCCCGTGGCCCACAAGGTGAACCTGGTATTTCAAATATTCCAGGACCCGCAGGACCTGTAGGATCAACTGGTCCTAAAGGCGACGCATCAACTGTACCTGGACCTCAAGGTATTCAAGGTATTCGCGGATTGACCGGCCCCCAAGGCGAGCAGGGAGAAAAAGGTGATCTTGGAGAACAAGGTTTTCAGGGTAGACCTGGACTAGATGGTATAACCCCAGATATAGAAGAGATTGTTGAGAAGGTGGTTTTCGTAATGGGAGCCCGTCTACAGCGATCTTAAGGATTGATGTATGGCTGGATCGAGAGTAAGCATTCCTTATATTTTTGGTGGCCTCTTCAATGTTGTGCCGCCTACGGGTAGTGATGGGGACCCAATACCGTTACAGGTTGATACTGCCGGTAATCTTAAGGTAACATTTACTGGTGGGAGCGCGAGTAATCCTGCAGCCTCTCCTACAGGCGCAGCCGTTCCCTCAAGTGCCAGTTATAATGGCGTAAGCATTGCCGGAATCCTGACCGGACAAACAGGATTCTCATTAACAAATGCGGTCCCAGCGGCTGTTGCAATCGTCGATGGCAGTGGAAACCAGATCACAAGTTTTGGCGGTGGCACCCAGTACGCATCTGGAGCTACCGTAGCCACCCCAACCGGCACACAAGTTATTGCCTGGGACGGAACAAAAGTTTGGGGGGTCTCGGCTGCACATTTAACAAATGCGAATGCATTAGCGGTCGAGATAGTAGATGCCAATGGAAATCAGATTACTTCATTTGGCGGTGGAATACAGTTTGCGGATTCTGCTGCTTCTGGTGCTACCCCTACCGGCACTCTCGCGATGGGTTGGGATAGTGTCAACTCTAAGATTCGGGCGTTCAAGGTAGACGCGAGCCAAAATCTTTTGGTTAATGTATCGAATGCTTCGATAGCGGTCACCGGCACCTTTTTTCAAGCAACCCAGCCAGTGTCGGGTACTTTCTTTCAAGCCACTCAACCTGTCTCTATTGCGGCGACAGTGACCGTCGCAGGTTCGCAGACTCCGACTGACTCTTATGCGAATCCGACAGACGCTCAAGATATTTTTGCTCTTCTTGGCGGCTGGGATGCCACGAATTCAAAGTGGCAGCGTGTTCAGGTTGACGCCGCAACTGGTACATTGAAGGTTGATCCTGGCACTGTTGCAGTTACAGGAACGTTTTTCCAAGCAACACAGCCAGTCTCTATTGCAGCGGCTATTGATGTCTCTGACCGTGCAGCGAGATTACTTGGGGTTGTTTACGGCTCTCAGGCACAGCAACTGAAGCAGACCGCAACTAATTTCAACCTACAAGTTGAGTTAGCAACTGGCGGCACGCTTTACGATGCTCGTCAAATTCGAGTCTTGACTTCTTCTGACGTAGTGGATGTCTCTGATCGTTCCGCAAGGCTGCTTGGGCACGTCACAGTTGACAACGCTTCTATTGCGGTTACAGGAACATTCTTCCAAGCTACTCAGCCTGTCTCTGGCACAGTAACGGCGAATCAGGGCACAGCGAATACGCTGGCAAACAAATGGCCTGTTCAAGTAACGGATGGCACGAATGCTATGCCGACCGGCGATGTAATCGCTCGGGCTCTGTTTCACGAGATCACGGATGGCACGAACGGTCCCGTAGCGGTCAAAGCTGCTAACATAGCAGCGGTCGCAGCGGACCCGGCACTCGTGGTTGCGATTTCGCCGAACAATCCAATTTCAATTGCATTCACCGACCCCGCCGAAGGCGTTGTAGGAACCGCAACTCAACCAGCTAGTGCAATTCAGGTAGGTGGTTGGGACGGCATGAATTTTAGAGTTCCAGCTATTTATTCTGATTGGTTGAAAAACCAAACGGAAGTTCGGGTTTCAAAACTTGAGCAGATGATTCAGGCTTTTGATCCGCTGATTCTCGGAGAACTTCAAGCAATTCGTTATGGTATCGGAAAGTTGATTGGCGAGATGTTAGTTCCCGGTTATAAAGCTGACGGCATGTTAGCCGCATAAGGAAAAGAGTATGGCTACCGAAATTTTGATTAAAGGAAATCCTTCTCGCGCACTACCAATACCGCAAGTGGATAACCAGCGTGAAGGGGTGCCTTTTCGTACTAAGAAGTATGGAGATTTTCTTGACCCCATCTTCACAAAGCACGCACTTGCCGATGAAGGTTGTTATTTTACGGGGTCTATGACTCCCTCGCAAGGTGCATTAACTTACGGCATAAATGCTACCTTTTCAGATACAGCGGGATTCATCGAAATTCAAAATACGGATTTGACGCTTCCAACTGGTACTGGAAAGCGCATCTTTCTTGATTACTTGAAATTCATTATTTCCACAGCGCCAGCGAGCGCAACAGCAGCATGGATGGCTGTTAAGACTGATAACGCACGGACTCCATCGGCTAATTCTCTACTTATTACGCCGAGCAATGTGAACATGGATTCTGGCACTCCTTCAATTTCAAAACTCTGGTTTCCGACTGGTGGTACGCTTACTCTTCCCGCAGTTGTGGCACCGCGATTGATTACTGGTAACCTTAACCTCCGAACGACTATTCCTGTCGTAAGTGACGAATACTTTATTAGTTTTGGTGGTACAGATTTCACGCAGACACCGGGCGCAAACTTGCCTGCTGCGTTGGCGACAGTCGCTAGTATGCGTTATACAGCCCCACCTTTTGTTGTGGGACCGGGCCAATGCGGACTTATTTATTTGTGGTTTCCGGGCAATATAACGACAGGAGCTTTCTTTAGCAATATCGAGGTCGGGTGGGTTGAAAGGTAAAATTGAAATGAATATCACCATCGAGCAGTTGATGGCGACAATCGGTCGCCTCCACGTAACTATTGATCTTCAAGCGGCTGAGATTCAGACGCTGAAGAACACGGTTGAGTCCACGACCCCGAAGCCAGTAAAAGATGAAACCCCGAAGCCAGTACTTGCATCTAACTAAGGAGAGAACATGATTCACTTGATTGGAATTCCCGTGCTCTTGCTTGTTGGTGGTCTCTTAACCAGTTACGCAGAGTACAAACTCAATTATAACTTGATCGACACGATCAAGGACGTTTTCGGATACGCGAAGGCTGATGTTCAGACAGTCGTGTCCGACGTGAAAAAGATTTAAGTAAGCCCGATTAGTTCAAAGGTAGAATGCGAGCTTGGTAAGTTCGCGACCTGGGTCCGATACCCAGATTGGGCTCCAACGCCTTGTTGGTCTAGTGGTATGACGCCAATCTCGTACATTGGTTGCGGGTGTTCGATTCACCCACGAGGCTCCAGAAATTTAGTTTGAAATTAGAAGATTCTTTGAGGGAGTACAGGCCCCCGAAGGAGGAAAAGTGAAATCTTGCCTGTACTGCGCGGCATTATTGCGTCCGCGACAAAAGAGATATTGTAGTAGACAGTGTTTTGTTTCAGCCCGACAGATTCGATGGATTGAGTTATGGCTTGCTGGTAAAGAATCTGGTGTTATTATAAATAAAGGGGCTAATCGAACGTCCTCTCGAATTCGAAATTATCTTATTCGGACACGAGGAGAGAAATGCGAGCGGTGCGGTTGGGGAGAAGTTAATCCGCTTACGGGGCGTTCTCCAGTTGAGTTAGAACATATAGACGGTCATTGGGATAATAATCGAATTGAGAATTTGATTTTGTTATGCCCGAACTGTCATTCTCTAACCCCAACCTATAGAAGTTTAAATGCCGGAAACGGCAGACGAATTCGCAGGATTGGCTCAGCGGCGACAGCAGCAGTTTTGTAAACTGCCGGGAAAACCCACGGAAGTTCGAGTCTTCCATCCTGCTCCAGAAATTCTATGGTGGCTATGGTGTAATGGAAGCACTGTTGCCTGTGACGCAATCGGAGAGGGTTCGATTTCCCTCTAGCCACCCCAAGCTGGTCTTGTCCCGCAAGGATCGGGCGAGCACCTTTCGGAGAAGCGGCGAAGTTGGAGTGTCGCAGCAGTCTGTAAAACTGTCGGCCCTTGCGGTCATAGTCGGTTCGAATCTGACCTTCTCCACCAGTTACATTAATCGCGCTGTCCGATTGTACTCTGGACCCGGAGTAATGGGCATGATAGAGGAAGCTCCTAATAAGAGAAGCCGACAGCAATTCGGGATATGTTGTAGCGGTAGCATCTATGTTTTGGAAACATAGGGTCTTGGTTCAACTCCAGGTTTCCCGACCATTTTGGGCTGTTAGTTTAACGGCAGAATTCTAGTCCTGCACACTAGAGATGCGAGTTCGATTCTCGCACGGTCCACCACTCGCTGTCTAGCACAATGGAAGTGCTCTCGTTTGAAGCACGAGCAATGTCAGTTCGATTCTGACGGCAGCGGCCAAAACAATAAGCAAGCACATGGGCGGCATTTAATCGCCACATTCACTCGGGGCGTCTCGGTTTGATTGAGCGGGGCCGTACGCTTTGTACGAGAAAATTAAAGGATAAAGATTATGGCAGCAAACACACAGGTATCACAAGATCAGTATCTTGATCAGGGAACTGATATTTTTCAATTGATAGGACAGGGCGGTAACGTTCTGTGGAGTATCAACAACAAGGGGGGCGTGCAGGTAGTCCCACAGCCTATCACGGCATCAGGCGCGATTAATCCCCGTCTTCCTGGTTTCTATGTAATCACGAAAGCTGGTGTTGCAGCCATGACTTTGGCTGCTCCTACAGCAACAACCGATGATGGTTTGGAAATCGAAGTTTCATCTACCACAGCCTTTGCGCATTCGTTTACCGCAACAGGTTTGCTGTTGACAGCATCGGCGGCTGTTAACTCAATCACTATGCCAGCGTTTGCTGGTGCTACTGTTTATTTCACTTCTTACCAGGGTAAGTGGGTAGTTGCAACTGGTGGTTTGGGAACATACGTAGCAGCGTAATTGGATTTACATCACTCTTCGCTGGCGAGACGCCAGCGCTCTGCAGGGCAAATCTGGCGAAGAGTTTATGACTGTTGCCACTATCGGGTCCGCAAGACTTTGGTAGTGTCTATCATAGGTTGGTCACCCGTTCACGCGAAGGCGTCCGGTTGCAAACGTTTGCGTGGATGAATACATTTTCTGATGCGGGTTAGACTTCGAGGAAGTCTTCAGCCTCATAACCTGAACTAGCCAGATGCAACTTCTGGACCCGCAACCATCGCTGGGTCGCCAAGTGGGAAGGCGCAAGACTCATAACCTTGTATCGTGTGTTCGATTCACACTCCAGCGACCACTCCCTAATGGGATGGTGAAAGCCGACCGTGACCAAACTAGGCTTGACGGATACGAGAGTGTAGCAATGCGGGTATGGTATATGGGCTGTGCCCAGGTCCTCCAAACCTGTGAAGAGTGTTCGAGTCACTCTATCCGCTCCAACGCGATTGTAGTTTAATGGCAGAACATGACGTTGCCAACGTTATAGTGGCGGTTCGATTCCGCTCAATCGCTCCAGATTTGAGAGACACAGTGCGTCAACGCTGAGGTCGCGGGTCCGAATCCCGCATCGCTGAATCCAAAACCACTTTGACGAGTGTAGGGACCGGCGATTTCAGGAAGACCTAGTCTCAACGAGCCCGAAAGGGCGTGAAACCTACGTCAATGGTTTGACCGAGGGAGAGACCTCTTTATTGGCATGTGGTCCAATCGGTAGGGCGCCTGACTGTTAATCAGGACGGTGTGGGTTCGAATCCCACTGTGCCAGCCAATGTCTCTGTAGCTCAACGGATAGAGCACCTGTCTACGAAACAGGTAATGGGAGTTCAATTCTCCCCAGGGACTCCAAATGGTCTGTTGGAGGAGCTTGGCTATCCTCGCGTCCCTGTCACGGATGAGATCACGGGTTCAAATCCCGTACAGACCGCCAACGGCCCTATAGCTCAATGAACAGAGTACTCCGTTTCTACCGGAAGGGTTCGGGGTTTAAGTCCCCGTAGGGCCTCCATTTGGGCTTATCGTCTAACGCATAAGGCATCCGTCTTCGAAACGGAATATCGGGGTTGGATTCCCCGTAGGCCCTCCAGAATTGGAACGAGATGGTTCTCCCAACCCTCTTATAAAGGGTCGCACTAGATCAGTGCTTGGCAAGAGTTCGATTCTCTTTTCCAATACCAGTTTCGATCTATAGCTCAATGGCTAGAGTACCTGGCTCTTAACCAGCGGGATGAAGGTCCGAATCCTTCTAGATCGACCAAATGGCCTCATCGTCTAGCGGCAAGGATGCGTCGTTCTCAACGATGCGACGTGGGTTCGACTCCCACTGAGGCTACCAATGGCCTGATCTTCTAACGATCAGGATACTTCCCTTTCAAGGAAGAGATGAGGGTTTGATTCCCTCTCGGGCCACCAAGAGCCTGTTGGCAGAATGGCACATGCACTGGTCCTACACACCAGCCATAGGGGTTCGATTCCTCTACGGGCTACCAAATGCCAGGAATGTCGAAGCGTCGAGACGGCAATCTGCAAAATTGCTCTTAGCGAGTTCGAGTCTCGCTCCTGGCTCCAAGTATTAATGTTTATATTTATATAGGTCGGTAAGATAGTGGCTATTCGGCGCGTCTCCAAAACGCTGCAACGTGAGTTCGAGTCTCACCCGCCCTGCCAGAATACACAGCACGAGAGAGTCTCGCAGTTTATAGGCTCTCCCGGAGATTGAGAAACGAAGATGAAGTCATCAACCAAATGCTCTAGTCGTAGCAAATGCTACGAGAAAAGTTTGGAGGGGTGACGGAATCCGGTAACGTAGTGGCCCGCTAAGCCAACGTCGAGTTCACGCTCGTCAGGGTTCAAATCCCTGCCCCTCCGCCAACTGGAGAGCAGCGCTGAATGGTCGGCCACGGTCCCGAAAACCGAGACACGTCACTTTGTGGCGTGACAGAGTTCGATTCTCTGGCTCTCCTCCAATGGGTCTGTAACTCAATGGATAGAGCACCCGCCTTTTAAGCGGAGGAATGTCAGTTCGACTCTGACCAGACCCACCATCTTGAATTTCGCCGTGACCATGGATCGGCGATAGCGCCCGCAGTGAGGAAGTCGCACTGTCGCCCGAGGCGTAAAAAATATCGGCCTATTGGCTTGTCGTCTAATCGGTAGGACAGCAGTCTTTGAAACTGTGAATACACGTTCGAGTCGTGTCGAGCCAGCCATTACAATATTGGCCGATAGTGCAATCGGTAGCACGGCGCTCTCTGAAAGCGCAAGTCTTGGTTCGAATCCAAGTCAGCCAGCCATATAACACGGCCAAGTGAATTATCACGGCCAAGATACGACCCCGCGCGGTCAATCCCACGGAGCCCCTGGAGGCTTTATGTGGGAGAAAAAGTGTCCGCAGTGTGGAACGATTTTGAAGAAGCCGCGTCAAGGCGACGGCATAGTCAAGTGTGGGTGTGGGTGGATTTGGAAATGAAATACGTTCGCACATTTTTCGTTATTGCCGGATTCCTAATTCTTTGTCTTGGCGTAGAGCATGGTGTGTTTTCGATGAAGGCTCAAGAACCAATGAAGTTGCATTCTGTTGAAGTGGGTATGAATTCGGTTCTTCCACCAGGGCAGGTTGTAGGATTCGCATGTGGCGCCGGGTTGGCCGATCCTCAGGTTCGGTGCTTTGCTCTCGTGAAAGAATAAGTTTTGTAGTTAAATCATCCGACTCTAATTTAGGTCGCTAGTCGGACGGCCTCAAGGTGAAACATGACGTACAAACGTAACTTCGTAATTGCAGTAAAAGTTGGGGGTAAGGTTCTCCGTGAGAACGGGGATGAGGTTCAACTTCCTTTTGGGAGTGAATACTCTGTGCTTTTGAAGAATACGAATAGTGTTCGAGCTATGGCTCAGATCAGTATCGATGGCGTCTCAGCCGGACCCTGGTATATTCTGGGTCCAAATTCAAGTGTTGAGATTGAGCGTTTCAACAACAGTGGGAACCAAGAGCGCGGAAATAAGTTCAAGTTTATTGAGCGAACGCAAGCGGTGGAGACTCATCGCGGAATCAAGATCGAGGATGGTTTGGTTCGCGTCGAGTTCAAGAAAGAAAAGGTGTGGGAGCCGCCGAAGACGGTAGAGCACCATACCTATCATCACCATCAGTATGATTATCACCCATGGCGATATATTCCGTCGCCATCATGGCCTTCATATCCGTCTCCATACATTATATGGTGTAATACCTCGATTCATAACCAGAGTCAGCAGAATACGTCGTATAAAAGTATAGCGGCTACTACTCGTGCATCGGGTTCAGTTCAACCGATGGCTATGAACATGATGTCGGTGAATATGCAGTCATCTTCGATCCCAAACGAGGCTGGCATCACCGTCCCTGGCAGTGAAAGTAGACAAGCCTTTACAAGTGTTTGGGGATTCGACACCGAACCCCAGACTGAAGTGCTTACGTTGAAGTTGATAGGTCGCAGTGGGCCGGTTGCGGTAGAGAAGCCGGTTACGGTGGACCTTCGAGCAGTTTGTCAAACATGTGGCAAGCGGGCAAAAGGCGATGCGAAGTTTTGTTCGCGTTGTGGAACTAGTTTGATATTGATTTAAGCATTCGAAAGTACGAAAGAGTTTCGAGAAGCCCATCGCTGATGGGCTTTTTGATTTTAGGGCAACATAAACCTTAGGGGTGTTGCTCTTCGTAGGCCTGTAGGGAACGGATACTGGAGCGAAAGCTTGACAGCCTGTCAACTCTGCGGACACCTGAGGAAACACATAAGGAGAAGCAAATGATTTTAGCAGATTATCAGGTTAACGGGCAGAGCCCATCTAAAGTAGCAACGGCTGGCACCGGGCAGGTGTTTTTTCCTCGGTTGCTAGGTACAAATTTTGGTGTTGCGCCTAGCACCCCAACATTAACAAACGCAACAGGTCAATTGAACTTACCTGGATCGCAGTATTTTGCCGCGACAAACGGTACTCGCCTTCGGTTTATCGCTTCAGGAACGGTTACAACTGGTGCAGTTACGATCACCCCAACAATTACAATGTCGGTTAATACCGGAACTTTGACAACTCCGCTTTACACTACAGTTGTCTCTGTCGCCCAAGCCCAGGCTACTGCATCTACGGCTTCTTGGTTCTTGGAAGCACACGTAGTTATCGGTGGCTTGACTGTGGTTACAGCCGGAAATTTTGCGGGTGCAATTGTTTCCGGTCAGCAGACCGCTATGGGTATCGGGATGTCGAATAATCTTCCGGCAGTTCCGGCATGGGCTGCTGCTGCAGCTACGACAAATCCCATTTCTTGGGTGAATACGGCTACGCAATCAGTAAGCGGTTTGGTGGTCGGTGTAACCTTCGGTACAGCTAATGCTGCAAATGCAGCAACTTTGAATGAGTTCGTTATTCTAGGCGATTAACTCAAAGTTGAAAGAGTTCGGGGCGGCTCTAGAAACCGCCCCACATTTTCTTAAGGAGATAAAGTGAACAATCCGATAATTGATAACGCTGTCGTGAACTCGTCCATGACTCAGATCACGGTTTCAGGTAGTGGCTTCAGCCCACAATCTCAGGCGCCGCAGGTTCGGTTTAATGGTTCGGCAATAACAGTGACCTCGTTTTCGGATACTCAGTTTGTCGCCACCCTTCCAAACGGTTTGAGTGCGGCTACGTATTTACTTGAAGTAAGCACACAGGACCCTTTTGAGAAGGTTGAAGAGTTTGATGTAACCATAGGCGTTGTCGGACCACAAGGTCCTGCGGGGCCAACCGGACCTGTCGGTCCACAAGGTATTCCAGGGTCGGCTGGGTTTATTTCAAACAGTGTCCCAGGCGGTAATGTATTTTACGGGTGGGCTAGAAATCTTCCTGTTAGTACTACGCCTTTAAATGTAGCAGCTTTTGGTTCGGAAACCTCAAGTGGGATTATTCACCCTAATTATGGGGGAACAACAGCAGGTGGTCCGGCGCCAACTGTTTTAACTGATCCTTTGAATGCGCTCGGTGATTTGTGGGTTTCTTTAGTTAATAAAACAACAAACCAGCAGAGTGTTATAAGAGTATTTCACCCAGGAGAGCAAGACCCTACTTCTGCTGATTTACCCGGCACTAACTTAAACTCCAACGGTACCATTCGATGTCAGGGTGGGGATGTGGTTTTTATTCAGTTTCAGTTGGCGGCTGGCTCGGCTGTCATTCCATTTATATATTGGCAATAAGAGATCGTGGCTGACCTTGGCGGTACGCTGATTATTAAGCGACCCCAGCAGCCCGACAATCCTCCTGTGGAATTCAGGGTTAGCATCCGTCATAACCGGAGCATTCTAGAAGGGAGCCCATAACTCCCTTCTCGATTCTTTATGGGAGAATCGAAATGAGAACAAAAGAAGAGAAACTTGCCTACGATAAACGTTGGCAAAAAGAGCACCAACCTGAAGTTAATAAGTATCACAGAAACTACAGGAACGGCCACCCTGAGTATTGCGAAAAGCAAAATGATGCGCGAAAGCGCCGATCAGAACGTGATCATCAACGATACGAGGGAAATCCTCTTCGGTTTATATCTGCTACTCGGAAGCGAAAGTATGGAATAACTCAAGAGGAGTTTGAAGCTCGAATAGACGCACAGAAAGGTCTTTGTGCCATTTGTTTTAAGCCAATGGTCGTTCCTCATATAGACCATAATCACGCAACGGGTAAGAATCGAGATTTGTTGTGTAAGAATTGTAACACGGCATTAGGTTTGTTTTGTGAGAGCGTGGATATCTTGAGTGGTGCTATAAAGTACCTCCAACGACACACTACTCAGGTTTGATTTCTATGGTTGCTCCTCCTACACTTGTTCATGAACTAATTAAATGGGCTACGATATTCACTAGCATTGGAAGTGCTTTAGCTGGAGTTTATCATTTTGGTATAAAAGTCTGGACTTGGATTATGGCGCCGCGCAGAATTATCATGGCGCTTACAACGAATCATTTCCCTCATCTTACAGCCACATTGCAAGAACATACTGAAGCGCTGATCGCGATGCAGTCAGATATTCGAAACCTGGATACACAGGTTTCTGGTTATAGTCAGCGTCTTGATGATACTAAGACAGCCGTGGAAAGTCTAACTACAAAGTTTATTGAGCATCTGGATAAGGTTCCCCATGCCAGCGGAGTCTAAAGCACAACGGATAGCGATGGCGATTGCGGAACATCACCCGGAAGACCTTTACGAACGCAATAAGGGTCTGAAGAAGATGACGCATACGCAACTCCATGATTTTGCGTCCACTTCTGAAAAGGGTCTACCCGAACACGTGAAGAAAATGCACGATGGCGGTGTTGTTCCTGAAGACGGAATTTTTGAGTTGCAAAAAGGGGAATTAGTTATTCCTACTTCTCCTGCTCCTGAAGGGCCGACTCTGGTTCCGACACACCAATCTCCTTACCAGAATCATGAGTATTCTCGGGCGTCATATAAGATGGCGATGCGGAAGAGTTAATGGCTGAGAAAAAGAGTTGGTTAAAAATTATTGGGCGGCTGAAGCGACTTATTAATGAGGTTGGGGGTTTGTGGCAAGGAACCTCTCTTTCCGGTTATGAAGAACACGGACCCTATCATTGTGAAGATTGCTCGTTTTTGAAAGGTCAAAAAGCCGGTGAGATTTTTCGGGATGTAGATGGAAAAGGTCGTTGTAATCATCCCGCCGTGATCGCCGACCCAAAAGTTGAAAAAGATCAAAAAACAGGATTGGGGATCGTCCATATCGAACGTGGATGTTGCGCTTTTGTGGATCAACCAAAAGAGCACAAAGGCAAGGAATCTGAAGTTTAGGAGATCGGCATGGCAGAAGAAAAGAAGAAGTTAAAGCACCACAAGACGAGTGGGCATCATACTACAACTGTTCGTCATCATGAAGATGGTAGCCACACCGTACGCCACGATCATGAAGACGGCTCCTCTAAAGAGTACGGCGTTGCAGACCATGATGGCATGATGGACGGTATGATGCAGCACACAAGTATGCCAGATGAGGAAGAGGCGTCTGCTGACTTGGGTGAACATGGTATTCCTGATGACATAGCCCAGAAAGCCGGGATGTCGGGGCCACGGCCTACAGGAGCATAATATGGCACGAGTAAAGAATCCATCGCTATATCGAGCGCTTCATAAACTTCGTAAGGGTGGTTTGCATCGAGCTTTGGGTGTTGCCGAGGGCGAGAAGATTCCGGCTGCGAAGCTGGAAGCCGCACGTAATTCAAAGAATGAGCACGTGCGTAAGATGGCAAATTTTGCTCACACGATGAAGTCATGGAAACACTAAACAAGATTCTCGACGCTTTAACTAATCGGTTTCACTTGATCCTTGCCACGATGTGTCAAGGTGCAATCGTTGTTTACCATTTCAAGACCGGGCATGATCTCGGTCCTGGGGTTGTGAACACGGTCTACGCATTTTATGCGTTGTTGGCCGGACATGCTTTTACTTATCAAAAATATCCAGATTCGCAGTAACGCCGAACAGAGGGTCCCTTAGGGAACGGCGGGCGATTGCTTATGCTCTGTTAAGAGGGATCGCGGATAAGAACATGAAACTTGTCAAGTATGCTATCGCATTGATGTTGGTGCTTTCTCTTGGACTCCGTGCGGATCGTCAGGTTAGCATTCAACCACCAAAAGGTTTTGAAGGCGATGTATATAAAGCAACGTTTGCTTTATATGAACATCGCGGTAAGCAAGAGCAGTTCATTTGTACAACTGAAGCTTATGAGAAGATTGGTGGTGGTTACCATTTGATTGGGGCAGGACACTGTGCCGACCCCAAAGCTGATTATTTTGCGGTAGCAGAAGATATCGGCGGTCCCGAGACAAAGGTAACTGTCATTAAATCGGAGTTAGATAAGAACGCCGACCTTGCTGTCTTCGAGATGAAAACGGATAAAGTTTACCCTGTGATTCCAATGGGGACAATAGATGGGGAGCGCATTGGGGATGCCGTCATCAATGTAAACTTTGCAGTTGGTATCGCGAAACAGTTGAGCGAAGGCAAAATTTCAAGTGGAGTTATAGCACCCACGGATGACAAATCTACCGATGTGTTTATAGCACAGATTTTCGGTGCTGGTGGATCATCAGGTTCTGCTGTTGTGTCTGTGAATACACATAAGATCATTGGAATCGTAATTTATGGGTTTCAAGACGATAACAATGATGGTTTTATACCAGTGCCCTTGAATATCGGTATGGGTATTGAGCCAATCGATAAGTTTGCGGCGTTCTTGAATCGTCCAGGGTCACCGCTACCAGCAACAATCACTGACCAAGAGATGAAAGATAGTTTCGGACCAGAGCATTCCTTCATGCTTATGGTTCGTGGGGCGAGCCCAATCTTTGTCCAATCTGGATACAAGTTCAAAGTGGACATTAGCGGGTTTGAGTTGAGTGATGAAGTTTATTACGATGTCCCTGTCTACATCATCAAAGATGACAGCGGTAACTATCGCTTAGTTAGCACAGCGGAGCCCCATTACGGGGTAGATATCGACCTTATCGGAAAGCAATGAAGTCAACCCATTATATTCGACCAGTATCTTATTTCGTTCGTCACGGGGAAACCGATCTAAACGATGAGAATGTTTTTCGTGGAGACCTGGACATACCTCTCAACGATGAGGGTAAAAAGCAGGCTCAGGAAATAGTGCAATTTTTTAAAAGCAAAGACCTCGGTCGAATCTACGGCAGTGATAGAAAGCGCGTGATCGAGACTTTGGCGCCGTTGGCTAAAGCTAAAAAGATGAAGATTGTTGTTCTTAATGATCTTGAATCTTTAAACACCGGGGATTTTTCTGGGAAGCCGAAGTCGAAAGAGAATTTGAAAGCGATCAAATGGTATAACGAGCATCCTGAGGTTATGATCCCTGGCGGGGAAACCGTTAGAGGTTTTCGAGAGCGCGTCGATCCAGTTTTGATGAAGACTATTCACGTTGGAGATGATAATGGAATCCCTACCGTTGTTGGCGTTCACGGGTCGGTTTTGAAAGAGCTTTATAGAATGCTTTACGGAACCATTGAGAGTAAGGCCCGAGTTGAGCCAGGCGGAATTGTGGCTATCTTCAAAGGCAGTCACGGATACGAAGCCATTCCGGTTCTTGGAGAAAAGGATCGGGAGGATATCCGGCCAGGGAGCTAGTGATGCCAGATATATTAGAAGATGTAAAGCGAGTACAAGAAGTCGCGGATAGACCCGGTAAGACCTCCCCGACTCCTGTACCATCGGGATTGCGTAATGAGTTTTCAAACGCATCCTATAAGATGGCAGCACCAAAGAAATCAGCCACGCCAAAGGATGAAATGAGCAAGTCTTTGGATTGGAACGCTCAACAGCGTAAGGTAGCTGAAGAGCAATAAACGGAGTTCCAATGTCCATATCAGTCGAGGAAGCAGCGCGTCTAGGTTTTAAATTGACTGAGACAGAAGCGAAAGTAATTGTTCGCGAGACGCTTGAGAACAACTTCCTGGATCGTATGAAGGCGTTGGATGCGGGTAACCAAGCCTTATCGCTTACTCCTGAAATACGTGGAAGCCAAGGAAAAGTATACGGACCTACAGATGAATGGGTCCAATTTGTTTTGGGGTTAAAGCGTAAGGAAGATGGTATCTATCCATGGCACTTATCTGAGGCCGCTAATTGGTATCATCTTGGGCAAACTTTCGTTGGTCGTGAATGGCTTGGACCGGAATCTGAGGAAGAGTCTGAGGATGAAGAGGAAGAGATAGTCCGTCGCGCCAGCAAAAAGAAAAGTAAGAAAAAATCTGATACCTATAACCATATACCCGTTCCTTATAGAGTTCAGATTCTAGGTCAAGAGTCTTCATTTGTGGAGTGGTTGAGCTTACGTGATAAGGCCCGCAAGGATTTGTTTTGGCTTGGGGTTTCGGTTCTTAAGAAGAATTGGGTAGCGGAGACACATCAGCAAGTTTGCGATCAGTTCGTGCAGAAGAACTTTGATGGTGTTTATCACTCAGGTTACAATCTGACCGATGTTCAGAATGCTTTTGATTCCCAGAAGCGATTCGATGGTGAGGGTCGCCCAACAAAAGAAATGATCTTGTTGGACTCCCGAGGTTTTTTCAAATCGACTATCGATGGTGTCGATTGCATTCAGTGGATGTTGAATGCTCCTGATATTCGAATCATGATCGTTACGGCTACGAAAGAGTTGGCCCGTGGCTTCATGAAGGAAATCAAGAACTACTTGTTTTATCAGCCGCATAATGAGGAAAGTACTTCTCTGGATTTGCATCTGTTGTTTCCAGATTACATCCTCTCGAAGGCGCCGTCTGAGAATAATACGCCGTTGCTGTTACGCGTGCGTAAGCACTGGCAAAAAGATAAGAGTGTTGCGATCTCTTCGATGGAGTCAGGTCAGGCGGGCGCTCACTGTGACGTGCTGAAGCGTGATGATTGCACTAACGAACAAAATTGTACTCCCGGCACACCAAAGCCGACGCTGGCGTTATTGAATTCAAAGATTAATACTACCGGCAACATTCCGATGCCGTGGGGTTTTATTGATAACATCGGAACTCGTTATCGAGTTGATGATTGGTTTGGACATAGAATTGCGTTGTTGGCGGTGAGCCCGGCGAAGTATTTTTGTCGAGCTTGCTGGGTTGTAAAAGACCAGTTTAAGATCGTTCCTTTGAAACAGATTACGGAAGAGATGGTGATTTTAAACTTCCCTAAGCTTTCAAAAACAGCTTTTCAGGATTTGCGAAAGAAGTTGGCGGAAGACGAGATGGTTTTTCGTTGCCAACAGCTTAACGAACCCGCTATGGAGGCTGAGGAAGACAAGTTTAAGATTGCATTTATTTTGGATGAGCTTCGTCGGGCTACGATCCATCCCGCAGCAGCCGCCAAAGAAGGCAATATTTATATTGCCTGGGATACTGCTTACTCGAAGAATAAGCAGAGTGATTATTCGGCTGGCGCCGCTTCTCGAAGATTTAAACGTGCTGATGGTCGTTGGGGTCTAGAAATACTTGAAATTCGTCATGGTAAGTGGACATCTTCCGAATTAGCACAACAGATTGCCCAGATGGACAAGGATTGGAATCCAGTCCAGACCATCATTGAAAAAACAGTTAATGCAGAGCTTTTAGAGCTTCGACTCCAGGAATGGTATAAGCGTTTAGATTTCTTGCCACGAATTTGGTGGAGAGAGCCAAACCCAGAACCGGATGCGAAGAGAAACAGAATCAAGCAGCTTGAGATTTTGTTGGTCGCGGATTTGTTGAAGTTTGTTTTTGGGGTAGCTAAAAAGCAACTTGATTGGATCGATCCAACATTTGACCAATTGACTGCATATACAGGTGAGAGAAAGAATCGCGGACGTAAGGACGATATCCCGGACGCGATGTCGATGTTGTGGTATTTCTTGCCCCTACACATTCCGACTCCACAAGAGATTGAGATGACGCAGAAGCGCGTGGAGTTGCTATGGCAAGCGGCGGCTCGACAGTCTTGGCAAAAATCGGTATTTGGTGGATGGGGAACACAGAAGCCACAACAGGCTTCGTTGATACCTAACATGTCATCAGTGGACTCGCGCCGGAGTCCTATGACCGATGCAGGGCGACGAATAATGGGTCCTGGATTTCGGGTGTGATAAAGAATGGCTGAACTGGAAAAAGCAAGCAGCAGTGAACTTGATGCATCTTTGGCTGCGAAATTCATTGATCCCGCCTCCGAGATCACTGTCGATAGCCTGATTACAGACTCTGAGACCGATACGATCATGTTCCAAGATCGCGAAGCGGTCATGCTTGTAATTAAGGACGCGGAACGTGCAGATCAGTGGTTAAACATAAACCAGTGGCCCAGTGGTTGGACTCTTGCTGACACCATTTATCAGTCACCGGCTGCTAATTCGGCATTCGATGGTGGTCAGGTTGCGCAAGCTAACGTTCCAAAGTTTACGGTTTCGAATCATATCAGTTCAATTGTACCGAAAATTATGGGTGGTATCTTCTATGAGAAGCCACCGTTTGAACTTCGGCCACGTCCTGGAACGGATAGGATTACTGTTGACGCCAAGAGATCATTATTTACAACTCAACTCGATCTAATGCATTTTGAGGAAGAGACAGAACGTGCTGTTGAGCAGCAGGCTCTTCTTGGAACTTGTATTATGAAGTGGGGTTATACCGAATACAAGCGCAAACAAAAGCGTTATGTTCGTAAGGGCGAGCAACATCAATATATTCCTGCTACCGGCCAAGTCGAGATGGTCGATACGCCGGAGTCAGATTCTTTTGAAGTAGTAATCGACAACATTGTGGAGTCACATCCCTGGATTAAGTATTGTGACATTCGTACTGTTCTCGTGGACCCAGGAACTCGTGTTGGTGACATTCGTAAAGCAAAGTGGGTTGTATATCGAGATTATGCGACCTACGATGACTTGGATAATTTGCGTGGGGTTCAAGGCTATAAGATTCCTTCAGAGGCCGAGCTTAAGAATTTGTTTTTGAGTAAGCCTACATCAGGTCCAGATAACATCACCCTTACAATTCCTGAAGGAATGTATGGATATTTGCAGCATGCTTTGCCTCGTAGTTACAAGACGAGTGCGAATCCGCTTGATACACCTCTTGAGATTCTAGAGCGTTGGGATAATGATCGTGTTATCGTGATTTTGTCGTTTAGTGGACACAATCTTTTAATTCGTAATGAAGTCAACCCTTACGGAAAGATTCCGTTCCTCTCCGCCAATTGGCGAAATATTCCTGATTGCTTCTATGGGCAGGGTCTTGGCATTTTGTTGGGACCGGATCAATTGGTTGAACAAGGTGTAACCAACCTTTCTTTGGATTTGTTGGCTTTTTGTCTACAACCTCCTGCCGTTAGAAAGAAGGGTTTCAATACTCTTCAGCAGAATCAGAGATGGTCTCTCGGCGGCATTATTGACGTTGATGAAGACGTAGATAAGGCTTTCAGATTTTTAGAAATGCCTCGACCACCTTCAGAAGCCTTTGCGGCTATTGCCCAAAGTCAAGCCTCGGCTGCAGCATCCTCGGGTGCTAATGAGAATTTTGTTCAAGGAGCCGCATCTTCTGGGTCTAGGTCTACTGGTGCTCGCTCGGGGACCGGCGCCGCCGCCGTTATCCAAGCTAATGCCTCCCGTCTAGATAGTCCTATGGGTCGGTTCATTCGCCAGGTCTTTGAGCCGTGGCTTCAGATTATGGATGAGTTGAACAATGATTTATTGCCAACATCTGTGTTGAAGCGAGTTCTTGGTGAAGAATTAGGGCCACAGTTTAAGATCGATCATATTCAGTTCCGAGAAGCAGAGCTTGAGTTTGAGGTATTAGCTGGGGCTCATCTTGGAGCTAAGAAAGAGATGACGCAATTTTTGCCAATCATGGTGCAGTTGATGACGGCGCCAGCTTTTAATACAGGTCTCGCTCAAGCCTACATGAAGTGGGATTCCGTAGCTATTTTCAAGGCATTTGCGGAAGCCGCAGGCTGGAAGTACAGTCAAAATTTCTTAGTCAAGATGACTGATGAAGAGAAGCAGCAGGCTAAGCAGAATCAGCCAGCCGCTATCCAAGCACGGCAGGCTCAGGCACAGCAAGCACAGTCGCAGCAGAAATTCCAGCAGGATCAACAGAAAGAAGCCCAGGAACAACTGGGTAAGGCCCAAAACGAAGTAATGCGTGGTGCTGTTGAACACGCCCTTCAATCGGAAGAGACCGGAGAACCAGCTAACACTGGATTCGGTAGCACAACCGAACTCTAATCCAATAATCGGAGTACCCAATGTCAGAACCTTTGTTATATGACGAGTTGACCCCGCAGCAACGGCAGATGCTGGCAGCATTATCAAAGCATCCCGGCTGGGAAGTGCTCGTTATGGTTTTTCATAAGTCTTGCGACATGGTCAATGCACGATTAGTCAGTATTAATCCTATGTCTGAAGGCTATGAAAAGAAGTTAGCGTTTGCTCATCTGCAGTCCCGGACTGTGAATGAGTTTTGTTCGGCTGTCAAGAAGTCTGTTGAATTTCATTCGCAACTAGAATCTATTCAAAGAAAAGTAACAGAAGAAAGTATTCGTAGAGAACTTCAAGACGCCGAGTCTCAATTGCGTGCGGGAAATCCAATCCCAACGTATCTGGTTGAATCCAATTCAAAGGAATAGAATCCCATGTCAACTCAGCAATCTGCACTTCGTGGTGAGAAACTTCCTTTCTCTCCTGAAGAAGTTTTGAAGTTAATGCCTGGTTTACGCACTAAAGCGGATGTTTATAAACTGCCTAACGAAGACCTTACACGTTTGATGAAAACGGAAGAAGGGTTGGCAGCAATTAATGCCGCTTTGAATGCGACTCCTGATAATCCGGTTGTAACCCCGGAAGAGATAGCCGCAAAAGAGCAAGTAGCAAAAGAAGCGGCAGAAAAAGCTGCTGTAGACGCTGTATCTGCTGAAACCGCACGAGTTGTAGCCGAACAGGAAGCGGTCAAAAAAGCGGCAGAAACGGTCCCGAAGTCGTGGGAAACCGAAGACGCGAAGTATAAGGAAACCTTCGAGCGTCTAGGTGTCATCGTGACACGCGATGATCAAGGTAATATTACAAAGGTAGTTCAAAATTTTCAAGTTAAGGATGAGGCAGGGAAGCCAGTAGGCCGACCTACTCGTTTTGAAACTTCAGATTTGGTTGGGCTTTTGCTCAAAAACAATGAGTCCTACACGCAAGCGGTTCGTGCGTTTGACCGTCTGAAGACCCAGAAGGTTTCATTTAAGAACCAGGCAGAGATTCCTATCAGCAAGCCGCTGACAGATGAGGAAATGGCACAAGCTATTAAGGACTTGAAGAGTTCTGATGAGGCAAAAGCCATTGCCGCTGCTCGAAAGATTTCTGGTTCTGAAGTTGCTAAAGCTGAACTTAAGGCTCATGAAGCCGAAGTCCAAGCCCAGGGTAAGGCAACTGCCTATGATTTCATGAAGCACCATATTCACGATTTTAATCCTTGCCAAGCTAATTCCGATATCATCGGCAAGTATCTTGAGGATAATCAACTCGAATACACGGTCGATAATCTTGAACTAGCTTTCTTGGCTAAGGAAAACGAATTGGCTCCGGTAATCCCGAAAGAGCCTGTAAGACCGACTCCGCCTGTGGTCAATCCATTACCGGCGTCAGAAGTATCCGCTCCTAAGATGAGAAAAGTAGTTATCACTAAAGGTGAGGCATACCCAACGCCAGAGCCCGGTGAGACATTACTTATCATTGAAAAAGAGCCCGTGGTAGTGCCTGCTCCTCCTGCAGTGCCTGCCACACCGGCACCTCCCGCTGTACCAGTAAATCCTGAGTTACCAGCGTCGAGACCGGGAGTTAACGGGGGAATAGCCCCTGGCTCCCTATCGGGAACAAAGCCAGTGATTTCCACCGGAAAACTTACAAAAGCGGCGATTCTTGAGATGGCTAAGAAGGAACCAGCTAAATTTAAGCGCATGATCGCAGACCCGAAATCTCGGACTGAGATGAATGCGATACTGGCCGGACGAGCCTAAAGTTCGCGCAAAAAGACATGGAGTGACGAGGTAGATTTATGCCAGCAGGTGGACCAAATCCGTCAGCAGCAAATATCGGTAATATTTTAACCGCGCAAGCGATCTTGTTCGATAAGGAACTGATCCCTAACTTAAAGGGCGAAACGGACGCCTTTGTAGCGTGCGCGGAACGACGTGTGCAGCCTTTGCACATGGGCGTTAACCGTACCTTCTTCCAGTACAACACACTAACTGGGGACACAACCCAGCGTGCTGACGGCACTGTAGGATCGCCGGAATTGATCACTCAGTTGAGCGCTCCTGCTCAGGTGGGCGAGTGGAACGACTACACAAACTTTTCAGCCTTCGCGATTGCGGCGGCTATCGATGAGTTGGTGGGCAACTCGGCAGTTGAGTTGGGCTATCAAGCCGGTCAATCCATTAGTGAACTTTATAGCGCGGTAGCTGATTCCGCAAACTCGGTTGACTCTAACGTTAACCAGAGCGGTTTGCTATCGGCTCCTTTCGTACTCGATTTGGCAACACTTCGAGAAATGAAGCAGCAGTTGGTAAGCCACAACGTGCTTCCTTGCAAGAAGGGTAAGTTCATGGGAGCAGTATCACCAAACGTGCTAGGTGATATTTACAACGCGACAACAGTTAACGACTCCATCGTTGATTTGTTGAAGTTCGCACAGATTGAGAAGTTCGACAAGATTGCTGGTTCTGACCAGACACAGGATATCGAACTCCCAGGCACAAACATTATCCTGCGTCAGACACCGTTTGTTACGACAACTGCCAATTTCCAGTCCACTGGTAAGACAGCGTATCGTACATACGTGTTTGGCAACTACGCCTTGATTGGTGTATGGCTCGAAGTTCCGGGCGATACTGATCTTGACGAGGGAGATTGGCGAACAGTTCAGTGCTACGTCGTAACAGACGCACCACAGTCCGCGTTCGATCCAACAGGTACAATCGGTGGATGGGCCTCCTATAAGTTCCACCAGACAGTGACATTGCCACCAGCGACAGGCTTGAATACACAGCGTATTCGTTGGATTGACAGCGTACCTGCTATCCAGTAAAGAATCCGTTTGGGGAGGTCTGCCGACCTCCCCGAACATAATCCTAATCCGTAAGGAAGGAATCTAATCAATGACAGTGGAAAGAGCAGGACACGAGTACGAGAACTTCACGATTCCCGTTGAGAATCCGATTCGGGATATTCATGACATGACGACTACTCGTACGAGTATTCGACACATGCTTGCTGGCGGTACCCCAAATTGGTTGAAGTGGCCGCAAGATTACAAAGCATTTGTTAAGGAAGCGTTTCAGTTCGAAAAAGAAAAATCAAACGCAATGGTTCAACAGTATAAGATGGAGGACCAAGAGATTTTGTCTAATCCCCAGGGTCGATTGGTGAATTCTGTCTCTATGTTTGATTTCATCACTATCCTCCGTAATAACGAAGTTAAGTGTTTCTTTGTCGATAATGGGTTCCCGCCACAGACGGTGGCGTTGTGGGCAGCTAGACCTGGATCAGATCAGCTTGTCTACATTACCTATCTCCAGGTTCCACGTATGTACGAGTGGGACGTGCTAAAACTCGACCGACATGGTTTGCCAGCCGGATTAGATTATCGTGGATGGCGATCCGCTGTATCAAGACTGATCACTGAAAGAATCTTGACCGAGGAAAAGGCTCACAAGATTTTCGGAAAACCAGTTTTGAGCCCCGTAAGTAGAATATATCGGCGTACTCTATGGCTTTTCAGAAATGGGAAGCTGGATTCAACACCGAAGTCCTAAGTGCCCCGACACATTAAAACGGTGAGGTGAGTTATGGCTGAATTTACTCAGCAGGACCTGGAGAAGTTATTTCAGGCAGTTACAAAGTTGGCTCAGACTGTTGCCGCCAAAGAGACGGAAGCAACTGAGAAAGTAGATGAGACTTCGGCTTTATTAGAACTTGTTCTAAAGCGCGAAGCTCGTTTGGAAGAAAAAGAAAAAAGTGCTCAGGTTGCTTTTGCGCAACGCGATAAACAGCGTCGTGCGAATGCAAGAGAGTTCGACGCAAATTTGAAGGCGATTCAGAGCCGATGTAAGCATAAGAAGGGTACTGGCAAGAAATGGGGAGGAATGGCAGATGGTCGAAACGATTACGCCATTATCCATCACGTCTTTGTCGATCACTCGGAAATGCGAATGTGTCAGATTTGCAAAATGAAGTGGCACCCAGGCGATACGCATACCAGTCTTGTTAGAGACGGTAGAATTTTTCCGAACCACACAAAATTGTCTTGGGAAGAGGTAGCTGCTTTCCCTACAACCAATACAATGACAGCATCGGAAGCTCCTATCGCTCCCGCAACCATGGAACGCGATGTTGCCACAAAGTTGTTAGATTTGATGAAGGACAAGGACGTTAGCAAGGTGATGGCTTTCTTGAAGTCTCCAGAAGGTCAACATTTTACGAACGATCAGTCCATTCCGACAACAGAAGTAGTCGCTTAAGCATTGTACTGGCCCGGCAGGTTGATCTCGATAGGCCGGGAATTTCTATCGAGATATTTCTTTTAAGGAAGGAATATGGCGTCCTCCCTCTCCACAGTAAAGCTTCAAGATATTGTAGATATCGCACAAACTTTCGGACATCTGGCTCCGCAGTTGAACGTCCCTCAAGCCACCGCACAACCAGCCCTTACAATAGCCAATGATGTTTTTTCAGCCATCTGCGCTATTCCTTTTCCTTGGAAGTGGAATGAACTTAAGGTTCCTCCTTTTTATACAAACTCATTTCAACAGGATTATGCTGGAATCTATTTGCCTGCGGCTTCAGGCGGCGACGCTACTCTAGGTAACGTCGGTCAATCCATTATGAATTTGTCGTGGTTAGAGCGTGGTATCTGCGTAAACGTTACAAATACGGCTGAGCCTAAGCCATGGAAACAGGTTGAGGTGGGCCGATCCCTACCACAACAAACTGGCTCAATGTATCTCAACACTAATTTTAATGCCCCTATGTATTTGGTGAATTGGTATCCGAACTACATGCTATATTATGGAACCTGGGGACAAGGTAACTCTGGAAACAGTACTTTCGGAAACAATCCCGTGTCTGGTGCAGTCTACATAAATCCGTTATCAGTAGCGAATTCAATGCCGTCGAATCCTATTACTCAGATTCGGGATGCAAACGGGAATTTTTTGGTCATCACAGGATATGGAACTGAGGGTACAACCGCCCCAGTTGCTCCTGCTTCTTCAGCAGCCGGGGTCGTTGCGACTCCAGGCGCTGGTGCTACAACCCAATGGACCGTTGTGGACCCAAGTGGTTGGGGTTTTAGAATTGTGCCCGCGCCTGCCCAAACAGGCGTGACATGGCAATTTGTTCTTGTGGGGCAGCAGGCCCCAGTTCGATTTACCTCTCTGGCACAGACGTTGGCGCCGTTGCCAGATGAGTACGAACCTTTTTTCCGTCAAGGTTTTATCGCCCAGTGTTATCGATATGCTCCTGAAGCTAAGATTAAAGCTCAGTTCGCTCAGGAATGGGGATTATGGTTGAAGGGGTTGATGGAACTTCGTGCTAAGGATGCCCGAGAGCAGGAAGAATATAGTTTTGTGCCGGGACGAGGGATCACGGGCTGGGGCACAGGACAAGCTCAACGTCTTAACCCACAGTGGCCTTTTCCTCCAACAAGGTAAAATTTTATGCCAGGTTTGGAAACTCCTCTTCAGATTATTCAGCAGCCACTAGGGCAATCTGTCTCTCCAGGCGCCACAGCTACATTTACAGTTGTTGTGGTGGGCTCGGGAGTGCTCGCATACCAATGGCAAACAACAGATCACGACATTGCGTTAGCATCTGGTTTTCATCCATTACCTGGAGCCGAGATTGATGGTTTCTGGACAATTGTGGGGGCTACGAGTGCAAGTTATACCACCCCAACGCTTTCGGCTTCAGAGAACGGGGCCGCGTTTCAGTGTTTGATTTCAAATACGCTTACGACGCCTCAGATTTTGTTTAGCGAGGCTATGACAATTCCTGCTGTCTTACTGGTACACTAAATTGGCGAACACCCTTCAAACGACCTTAAATTGGACGGCTCAGTATATCTACGGGCAACCTGTATCATCTCAGACGGGAAGTGAACCTGCTGTTTCAATTGCGTCCATGATTAAGAACTCTATACTTGGGGCTCCGTTAACATGGGCTTTTAATAGAAGTGAGGATTCAGCTCAATCTACAACAGTCGGAAATCAAGATTATATATATGCCATCACAAATCTGGGGTTCTTGGAGAAAGTATCATTGACTGATTCTAATGGTAGGATTTGGGAGATTAAGGACGTTTATAATTTCCATCCTCTTTCTAAAGCTTCGGCACAACAGCGTCCGACAGCCGTATCCTTGATTTCTTCTACCCCCGGAACAAATTTTAAGATTCGATTCATGGGTGTACCAGAAGCAATTTACGTAATCAATTTGACGTATCAGTTATTCCCTACTCAATTCTCTGCTCTATCTGATGCGTGGTCTCCTATTCCAGATTCATATAGTGATATCTATAACAATCTCTTCTTGGGTGAGGCTTTTGCAGCGGTCGATGATGCGCGAGCACAGATTTATAGACAGCGCGGGGTCGCAGCTTTTTTGAATAAGTCAGAAGGTCTGTCCGACACCCAGAAGAATATCTTTGCGCAGCAATATCTGCAGCAAGATCGAGAGAAGTTATTGGGAACGCTGAAAGATCAGCAGGCAGTCCAGGCGCGGGGTATATAGTGTACATTTACGTTATCACGAACAAAGTGAACGGAAAGAAGTACATAGGTCAAACCATACTTACTAAATTAGAGACATATTTTTATAGAAACATTTGGCGAGCTAAGAGTGGGGAGACTGGAAAGCCTTTTCTATACAACGCCATTCGAAAATACGGTGAGAATGCATTTGAGATTGAAGCATTGGTTGTTGTTCACTCAAAAGAAGACGCTGATTATTATGAGCGATTCTTGATTTCTGAATTTCAAACCCAGGATCGATCAATTGGGTACAATCTTGCAGCAGGTGGCGGCGGTAAACTAGGTCTTCCGGCATGGAATAGCGGCAAAAAGAATCCCTACTCTTTCGAAACATTGGAGAGAATGTCCGAATCGCAAAAACTTCGTATGAAGCGCGATGGTCATCCTGCGAAGGGTAAGAAGTATACACCAGAGCATTGCCAACGAATGAGTAAGGTATTCAAAGATTTGGGTATTAAACCTTCTGTAGATGCTTGCCGATTAGGCGGTCAAATGCGCCATCTAAAGGAGGAACATAGATAAGTTATGAACCTCCTACAGCAGCATAACGCTCAACCCCAAAAGCAGCCGAAGTATGTTCCGATCTTTATTGATCGGGCTTTTACGGGTCTTTATACTCAAAGAAACGTCCTTCACGATCCTTCCGACATCTATACCGCAAGATTTTATGGCGGTCGTCCAGATGCGTTATGGATGGGCCGTAACGTCGAGCTTACAAATCGCTTGACGTTGCAGCGTCGTCCTGGACATGTGACGTTCTCGACCGCAACCTACCCAACAGCGCCTTTGCGGGCGTTTCCCTTTCAATTAACTGACAGCACAATTCGTGTTATCATCGATACAGGTTCTACGGGATCGTTGTCTATTACTTCTGTTGCGAACTCCTCCGGCTCAACTGCTGTTTATACCGGGACCTTCCCCAATGGTGGAAGTAACGCTTATGCGGGCTTGGTGTTTCAGGTTGCCGGGTTCGTAACGAATCCAGGCGATAACGGAACCTTTATCTGTAGCGCCTCGACTACAACCACACTGACATTAGGTAACGTGAATGCGATTGCTGAAACCCATACCGCGACCGCTCTTTCTACAGGCGCTGTGTACTGGGATCAACAGAATGGTTCAAAAACTCTTTTATTTGGAAAGGGCGTTGGAGCGCAGCAAACTTATTTTCAGGCTGTAGCCGGTATTTTGTATATGGGCGATGGTGTGGATACGTTTAAGTGGACCCCACTAAACACAAACCTTAACACTCAGAATCTAACATCTCATGCAACCGGAGTAGATGTCTCACTTTGGAATTGGGGTGGAGTCGCACCTTCAATTGCCTCTGCTGCAGTCGCAACATCTTCTGGTTCTGCCGCTGGGTCATGGCAGGTTAGCACTTTGTTTTCGACAATGGGGCTAATAATAGATGCCAATAACAACATTCAACAGATTCATTCTATCTCTGGTGGAACAAACGTAGGCACTGTAGGGGTTTTGGGCAAGACAAGTGCTGGAGGCCCCAACTGGAACCAAAATCCAGGCGGAAGCACAACCGATAATACAGTTACATGGCGTAATCTTGGAAAAGTTGTTCAGTGGCAACCGTTTTTGCCAATTGAGACTGAGACACAACTTTTTAGTACCAACACAACCGCAGCAGCCGTTTATAGCAAAGTATCGGGTTGTATATACGTAAACATTGCGTCGAGCGGTCCAGGTTTTTCGGCTTCCGATCCCGGTACCATAACAAATGTTCCGGGAGCAGTTATTCCACCTAATGTGTTCACGTTTCAGACTGCGGCGTGGTATTGTCTAGGAAATATTAACCAGATCAATAAGATTTTCCAGAATTGGATTCCTGGTCAAGTCTTGGTGGCGGTTCCGAATCAAGTTCGTGTTATCGAACCCTTTACGGTGCCGCAGCCGGGCCAACCGCTTACTGCTACGATTTATCTGCAGGAAAATACTACTAGCGGCACAACCGGCTCTACTTTTGGATCGATTTCATGGGCTACAAATTTGGGGTTCTCTACAACTGAACCAGCGAACGCGAATGGCAGTGATATAACCTGGAGATTGATTTCTCTTAACAAGACTTGGCAATCTGGGGTTAGCTATACAGCCTGGACCTCTCCTAACTCGAACAGCTTTGGTGTGGTTGTTGATAGCAATGGAAGTTTCTGGGTCTGTATCCAGAGCGGAACTTCTGGGGGTAGTGATCCGTTTGCGGCTGCGGGTTGGTATTGGCAATCGAATCACGCTTACGCCCAAAGCACAATTATTATTGATACGAATTCAAATCGTCAGCAGGCTCAGAATACAGGAACTTCAACGAATGGTGGTCATCCAGCTTGGGCAACTGCGCAAGGCGCAACCACAACCGATACTGGTGTGACGTGGAAGAATTTGGGCTCTGCATACGGCCTCCAAACACCGGACAATCAGGTTGTATGGGTGAATGTTGGTCAGTCCACTTCTTGGGCTGCAAGTACTCAGTGGTATCTTCCAACTGCAGGGTTTAGTGCCCCATTTAGTCAAACATCTTTCGGATCGGTTAATATTCAAGATACCAATACAAATATCGAGTATGTGGTTCAATCTGGTTTAAGTGGAGCGAGTCAGCCTACATGGAATACAAGCACTGTAGTCGGCGCAAACCAGACTGTGGATAATGTGGCTGTTTGGTATGATAACGGGCCATTTAAGCAAAATGCATTGGTGTGGTCGAGTTCGCATACGTGGGCAATTTCATATAAAGCGCGATCTCTGACAGATTTTTATTCGATAACTACAAGTGGAATCCCAACAAATACTCCGCCTCCGGGTCAGCCATTTAATGGACCATTGCCAGCGCCGGTTGGGTCGGAGACAAATTGCATAACGACTGCGTCCCCAGTAGTTACGTTATCGGGGGCTAATGCGGGCGCTGTTGTCTCGATTTATGGCAACTACTCTAGCGATCCTCAATTCGACACGATTGTGATTTGGCGAGACGCAGATGGAGGCGGCTTCGCGAATATGTTCGAATTGACGGAGATCACGAACGTGCCCGCGCAAGCTGGTTCTGGTAAGTATGTAATCGGTGGTGTAAAGTATGATTGGGTCTTTCAGGATTTCTTGCCGGATGTCGCAACGTCACAGTTTCCTGGTTTAAACAATCAGATATCGGCGCCTATTAATCATGTTAATGATCCACCACTTTCGGCATTTTTGCCGATGGCGTATAACTTCCAGAAGATTTGGGGAGTTTCGGGCCAGAATGTGCCATTCAGTAAAGGTTTGGATACACCGATAGTTGGTAATGGTGCGGAGGCTTTCCCTCCGGCATATACACTCCCATTTTTAGCGCAGGTTGTGCGTTTAGTGCGAACTCCTGTGGGGTTGGTAACTTTCACTGTGGACTCGGTAGAATTAATTGGTGGAGGACCTCAGACTTCATCGTTCTATTCGGTAACATTGAGCCCAGGAATTGGGTTGTTGAGCTATAACTTTTTGGATGTGTATGCGGGGGAAATTTTCTTTTTCAGTGCCGATAAGGAGTTCATGGTCATGAGCCCGAGCTTGAACATCGCCAATTTTGGTTTCCCGTTAGGGGACCAATTCGCGAATTTACCTAGTTCTGGTTCTTCGGATACGACATGGAGCCCGTCCGTTGGGTATGTTGCCGTTCATCAGAATGGTATTGATAATTGTATCTTTGTTGCGGATGGCTCAACTGGGTGGTATCGTGTGAACCCACGACAGGTTCCGGGTGGGCCTCAAGGTCCTGAGCCAATTTGGAGTCCATTTGCGGCTATCACAGGCGGAACTCAAATGGTTCAGAGTGTAGAGTATGCTCCGGGACTGAAGGCTTTATTGGTTGGGTCGCCAATAGGTGGGAACTCGATTTTAAAGCGTAGTCTATCAGTTTTCACCGATAATGGGACTCAATACGACGCCTTTTTCGTAATGGGTGGGATTATGCTTACTCATCCAGGTCAGCGAGCGTTGTTGAAGTTCATTGAGTGTGATTTTAGTGGTATCAGTTATCGTCCAACGGTATCGTATTTGCTTAATGAAATTTCAGGATCATTCACGGCTTTTGTTGGGACACCAGTTGCGGACCCACCATCTGTTTATGGAGCGAACGCGGCTGCGACATACAGTCCAAATCGATATTATTTCTCAGGCAATGGTGGGATTGCTGTTGCTCGACATCTTCAACTGAAAGTTGATTTTGGCACAACAGCAAATGGCGATGAATTGTACGATCTCACAATATACGGACGTTTGGTGGTTGAACAGTAATGGCCGAGGCACAAAAAGAGAAGCGAAATCCTTTTATCATCTCCGAGGATGAGGTTCCAGCCTCTTGGACTCCTGTAGAGGCCGAGCCTATCAATCCGAATGAGAGTGCGGCTGCGCCATCACCTTCATTTGGATCGTTGCCGCTATATTTTAGGGGCACACTCGCCCCAAATCTGCAACATGATTCCCAGTTAGTGGCTACGGATAAGAACCCACGTGTAGCGTCTATGCCGCTTATGCCGACTGCGCCTTCGGCTAATCCGCAGAATAATGCTGGGTTTCAGAGTATTGTTAAGAATACAATCTCTTCAAGTTCGACCCCGGATATTGATCCGTATCTTTTCTTTCGAGGGTCATGGCAATCATTCATTACCTATAACATAAACGATGTTGTAGTGCAAAACCTTAGCACTTATGCGGCGACTAAAGCAAATGTGGGATTACGACCTGACCAAAACTCAGGGTCTTGGACAATTATCGGAGAGAATTTAGTTTTTAATCCCGCAACTGTCCCTCTTTCACAAGGGTCTGGTGTGGGTGCATTCGATGGGCAGATATTGAATACTAGCGTTTCTCCTGGTGGGACGCTTCCGATAGTCGGGCCTTTGACTCCGTTAGCTGTAAATGATCTTGCGTTTTTGGCTATAAGCCAACGTGAGACCGATCTGGATAGTACTTGGATTAGGCTTTATACAAGCGGAGCCACCGTAGCGGTTGCTTTGAAGGCGTTGCCTACGGCTGGGACTTTGTCGGCGACCTTGACGACAACAGGCTTCCCCTGGGGAGCCAATCTGTTATTGTTTAGAGGTGCTGGAAACAATTTCTCTACTTTGACTGGTTCTATAACTTCTGTTCAGGTGGTAAGCAACGTTGTTACTTGTTTGTGTGGAAACTCTTTTATTGCGGGAACGCAGGTCATTGTAAGTGGTTTGGCCGGTGCTAATTTTCTTAATGGAACGCAGGCACAAATTATTAGTGCAACCGCGACTCAGTTTACTTTTGCGTTTACGCACGCTGATTATGGACCTAGTGCAGATAGCGGGACGGCAACCTGGCTTCCTTATTATCAGTCTGTGCAGGCATCTTTTCCAGGAACAAACAATAGTCAGACAACTAATCATTTAACATTCTCGAACCCGGTTAAAGCTGGTAGTGTTCTTGTTTTTGTCGGCATCACCGGAGATAATAACGCGAATGCCAACCTAGCTTCTATTTCCGACACAACCGGAAATTCTTGGGTGTCTTTTGGTGATGGTCATTTTGGGTGCGCCGCTTCGGTTGGTTATTGTCAAAGTGCGGTAGGCGGTACTACTAATATGGCTTGTACCGGCGTCTGGTCTACACCTTCAGATGTCGGTATGGCTTTTGAGTTTCCAGGAGGCTTTTTACAAGGTTGGGAGCCTTATGATGTAGTTGAATTTCGTGGATCGATCTTTGTTTGTCTCTCAGAGACTTTTAGTGATGCGTTTGCGGCCCCTTCTAAATGGGCATTGATCGGACCTGCAACAGGGTTTGTAAAGGTTAAGACAACAAATTATACAGCGGTTCAGAATGACGAAGGAAATCTTCTCTCGTTTAATTCTTCATCTGCGGCAACATTAACACTTCCTAACCCATTGCCGATAGTGGGCGTTCTAACGGATTCTGGTTGGTGGATCGCGATTGAGAACATCGGCACGGGTCCTTTGACTGTTTCTCCTAATGGCGCGACACTCGATGGGGGCGGTTCTCTGATATTGTTTCAGAATCAGGGATGTTTGGTATTTACCGATGGGTCAAATTTCTTTACGGTTCGAGCAGCCTCCTCGGGTTCAGGCTTCTCGGGCGGGGTGAATTCTCAGACGACAAACTATACGGCTGTCTTCGGAGACGGTGGTAAATTGATTTCTATGAATGGGTCGAGTTTGACCCTGACGTTGCCTAACCCTTCTCCGAACAATATTTGGTTCATTTGGATTGAAAATCTCAATGTGACGAATTTGACAGTTGCTCGAAACGGTTTGAACATCGATGGGGCGGCTTCAAACCTGACATTAGGCCAGAATCAGAATATCGGCATCTTTACGGACGGCACGAATTATTTTACGGTTCATGGGATGAATCGTTTGACAGTTCCTAGCTGGTTGAGTGCGACTGCACCGGATAGTTCAGGTAACGTCGCAATCACTACTCCGAATCAGACTGCTAATCAAGTTCTTGCTAGTCCGGCATTTGATGGGTCAGGACCGTTAACTGTTCGTCCGTTAGTTGGGGCAGATATGCCTCCACTTGCTGACGCAAGTTCTATTGGCACTCTCATTACTGGCAATCGAAGCGGTAATTTACGATTACCTGGTAATGTCATCCCTCCCGCTGGCGTTTATCGTGTTAGCACGAATTTCTTTTTGCAATTCAATCCAAGTGCAGGTTCTTTGGCCGTCAGTTTTGGTTATAACGATGGGACGGCTGCACGAACTGATTCACCAGCATCAATGGACACTTCGGCTCTTAATCTTGAGGAGCACGATGTAGTGGTTGTTTCCGATGGCGTGCATGATATTTCGTGGACAATGACACTGGTATAAAGGAAGAGCATGAGTCGCGTTGAAGATGATTTGCGCGTAAATACGTTGGAAGTTTTGACTTCTGCGAGCATTCCCGGTCTCTCCTCTTTTAGTCCAGCGACCTTTGGACTTTCACTGGTGAATAAAACCCTGATTACTGTTCATCAGACCGTGACGACGACCGGCTCTAACCAGACCATCTATACGTGTCCGTCGAATCGTAGAGCGATGTATCTCAACGTAATCTATAGCAACAACAGTGGCGTCACCGCCAGTGTTAACAACGTAATAACCGTTGGTGGGGCAACCGTCTCCTATACAGCCGTTTCGGTCGCTACTCCTGGAGTGAGTATACAGGCCGGGAATCTCGTAGCTCCGATTTTTGAAGCTGGTGATGTTTTTGCTATAAACACAACTCAACAGCCTATGGGTGTAGTTGCATCATTTATCGAATTTGATGCTACTAGCAATCTTAAGAGTGGCAAGAAAGTTGGGAGTTGGAGTATCGGGGATAATACCATTTATACCGTCCCCGGAGGCAAGACTGCTATTGTGATGGTGGGAACTGTACTAGGAATAAACGGTTATTCCGGCATCGCTTACGCCAATGGTAGCGGGGCTACCAGAACAACAAAATGGAATTTAGTTCCGAGTGGCGGCTCTCCCTCGAACGGTAACTTACTTCATACATCGACAGGGACTACTAACGGCGTCGCTGGTTCCGGTGTAAACAACGGTAACTCGACGTTTTTTATGGCTGCTGGAGATTTTCTTAGCATTAACACAGACTCGGCTCTCGATACCCAGATAGGATTTGCAACCGTGATGGAGATTTAAGGAGAAAGACATGGCGACTTTGAAGGAACAAATTTCTGTAGCCGCGACAGGCATAACGATTACACTTGCCAGCCTTGGTTCGGGATCATGGCGGCAGAGTGCGTTCGTTGAAAACACTACAAACTTGTTGCTAGATGCCTTTGTCCAGTTGATAGTGAAGACAGGGGCGACTGCGGCAGGCACTGTCGATATCTGGATGTATGGTTCCATTGATGGCACGACTTATTCGGATGGCGCAACAGGATTGGACGCGGTATTTACGCCGACAGCGACTCCAAATCTCGTATTTCTCGGGTCAGTGAATACGCCAACGGCGACGACCGCCTATACGTCTAAACTTATGTCTGTGGCGGCTGCTTTCGGTGGGAGTCTACCGAAGCAATGGGGTCTCGCGGTTAAGAACACCAATGGTGGCGTCCTCGACGCAACTGAAGGAAACTTCTCGAAGCAATATCTTGGATTGACGTATCAAAGCGTGTAACCAATGGCTATTTCTTTCGTTAACTTTTCGGGTGGTGGAGCACAAAACGGGCCGTTTACCACGGTCGTATCCTCCACCCAAAATGTATCTTCTGGGAATTCGTTAGTTGTTGGGTTGCGGTGGGGAACAACCAGTATTTCAGATAATGCGGGAAATACTTATCGAAACCTGACGAAATTACTTTGGCCGAACGGAAATCTGGGTGAAGGAAACCAATGGTTTCTTTGCAATAACTGTGTTGGGAACTCAAATCTCCAAGTAACCGGAAACCTTGTCCCAACAAGTCAGGCTCTAGATACTTACACCACTATAGGTGTATGGCAGTTCAGTGGCGGAACGCTTGTGTATGATCAAGGCATCATAGGAAATTCTGGGAGTTCGAGCACAACTCAGACTGTAACAGTAAATCCGCATTATCAGCAGTCGGTAGTTTGTTTGATCGACATGATTAACAATCTATCGACTTATTCTGCTAGTGGCGGATTGACTCTAGATGGCGGCAGTAGCGTAAACGGACAGCAAATTGCCGGAGCATCGCATCAAATTTTTAATAATGGATTCCAGTCCCAAACGTTTACGATGACTTCAGGAACTTCTGGCGCATGGCAACTTGCTGGGCCAGTGTTCGGAGTCGTATCGCAAATACCTCCTCCGATTCGGAATCGCAGATCAGCAGCGGCGGCAGTGTCGCCTATGTTCACGGGCAGGATGTATGCCTATTACATCACGTTGGAGCGTTTACTCTAAATGATCAAGTTCATTCCATCCACGAAAGAAGATATGGACCAGATTCGAGAGTGGGCTGCAGCGGATACTTGGCATCAGGACCAGAAGCAGTCGGAATGGTGGTTGACTGGGTCCGGTCATATTGCTTTCTGTGCGCAGGACGAGATCGGTCCAGTCGTGTACGTGAAGGTTGAAAAGGAAGAGGATTGGTATCGGCTTCATTGCCAGTTTGGACCCCGTGAGGAAGTAAGTCGTGAGCGATTACTTGAAGCTATGATGATTGGGCTCCCGGTTTTGTTTGGGGGTCTCAAGGATGGCAAGGGTGTGATCTTTAACTCCATGAACCCGAGCCTAATTAAGTTTATGGTAAGTCTTGGTTTCAAACCTCGGGCTTGCCCAGTTGGAGATTACGAGTTGAAGTTTGAGGTGATATAGAATGTGTGGACCATCGGGCGCGGAAACGTTAGCGCAGTCTCAGGAAGCGAATTTGTCTCAGATGTTGCAGCAAGTTTATAAAGATCGGTTTGTGTCGCAAACTGCTACACTGCAGGAGCTTAATACTCAATTACAGTCTCTTGCTGCTGGGAAAACACCTCAGGGTTTTGATGCAGCTACTCTCGCGACTTTGAATACACAAGCTATTAACACAAGTGCCGCCCAAACCCGAAACGCACAGCAAATGGTTTCAAATGCGGTTGCGGGCCAGGGCGGAGGAGCAGCCAACGCAGCCGGGCTCACAAGTGGAGTTCAGGAAATGGTTAGAGGGGATGTCGCGGCTAAGGGCGCAGCTAACCTTTCGAATCAGTTGGGCGATATACGTTTGGAGAATTTTCAGGTTGGCCGTGAGAACTTGATTCGGTCTATTGCAGGAAATGAGGCATTGGCTGGGCTCCAGAGTCCACTACCGTATGCTGAAGCGGCTTCAGGAGCTAACGAGGCTTCGTTCGGTATGGCGAAGACAATTCAACAACAGAAGAACCAAGCGTGGGCTGATGTAGCTGGTGTTGTCACTGGTATTGGCGGCACAGCAGCGAAGGCTGGATTAGGTCTCCTAAGCGGAGGCCGTGGCTTGAATCCAGAAGAGTCTGATATAAATTCTGATAGTAGTATAAACACGTAAGGGGATAACGATGGCGCCACAGAATCCACAGCAAGAACCGCAACAGGGGCAGAAACAGGGAATGGAGATTTTAGCGGGTGGTCAACCTCCTGCGGACCCCCAGACACTTGAGTATCGTTCTGATCGGGATAGTGTCCCGACTGCGCAAATCCAAGAATATCGATCAGATCGAGATGCGGCTCCGGTAATGCAGACTCTCGCTCAGGGGCTTCCCGGCGCGACTACGCAACCTCAATCGGATATGATACCTCCGTTTCCACGTCCAAAGCCTGTTGCTGCACCAGCAGGTCCACGTCCAGGCAGTTTTGGCTGGAAGTTGGCACAGACTCTAAAAGGCGTTCAAATTGGGCTATCGGGTTTGGGGGATGCAGGCGCTGTAGGTACTGTTCCTGAAGGCGGCGGCTGGCTCACAGGCGCAGCCCGTACTGCGGGAGCAGCTACAGAACGAGCACGAGTTGAGCAAGCTCGTAAGGATAAATTGGCTCAAGAAGCTCGTGAGAACACGCGTGAGGATTGGAAGGCAATGTCTTCGGTTGCGATGGCGAACGCGCAGATGCGTCATGAACAATATCTGACGTGGACGCTAGGCGATAAGGCTATGGATGATTCTATAGCTAACGGTCAACAGATGGTTTCAAGTTGGAAGTCTGGAATTGCGCCATCTGAGGTACTTCAAACTGGTGTTACAAGAGATCAGATTACGGCTATGTTGAATCAGAAGGACCCAGATGGTAAGCCAGTACTTGATCCTACACAATATACAGCGTTCCCAGATGGTAAGAAGGTTGTGGATGAGAAAGATGGGCTTCCAGTCCATGCAATGACTTATTCAATCATGAAGGTACCGCAACAATATATGCTAACTGATAAAGATCAGTCTTGGTTGAATGTTTTACACGGGGCAGGAATTAAGCCTGAATGGAAACCCGGAACTACCGTGCCAGGATATATCGCAAACGCTTTGAACCAGCAGTCTCAAAACATTAAGGCTGCGACAGCATCTAGAAATAAGACTGCGTCAGACCTTGATTTTGCAAATGAGTATGATAATTTCTCGAATGGTCAGGATTGGGTTCGTTATCTCGCTCAGGCTGGTCCCTATGGTCCAGCGCTTGCGTCCCAGATGTTTATGAGCGATTATAATGATCCTAATTCTTCGGCAGGACAGACGCTACGTGCGAAGTACTCCACACCTATGCGTGATATCCAGTCTCAATATGCGACTAAGGAAGACCCAACAGGAGCCGCAAACTGGGCCGAAAAGGTTTGGAAGCCATATCTAGAGAATGTGAACAAGACCGGCCCGATTGGGTTCTTGAACAAGATCGAGGGTGATCCTTCAGAACTTGCAGGCGATAAGTCCACTGCTGCTATAGATCAACTTCAGGGTATGCTCCGAGTTACAAAAGAGCCGGTTTTGCGTACACGCATCACCGGCGATTTGAAAACGGCTCAGGACGCGCACGAGCATTGGCAGGATGATTTAAAGAACAAGGCTTTAATTGATGATGCTGTCAAACAAGGTGATCCGAAAGTAAACGGACGTTTGTTGGCTCAGGGGGTTGCCACCTTGACTGAGCTAAAGAATCGTGGTGTTACAGGAAAGAGTTTGCAGGAGTCGCTAGTAGCTGCGGAAGGTGTTTACGAACAAGAACACCCAGGAAAGAAGTTTAGTGCGGCTCAATGGGAGATTTGGGATAAGCAAGCTGGATCAGCAACTAATTTGCCTTTTTTCTCAGGTGCTAATACGCTCTTGAGCAAGAATGGTACCTTGGACCAATTACTTGAGGCGGGTGAAGCAATTCCGAAGTCTCAATATCCCGCATGGAACAAGGTTGAGGATTTGATTCAGGCTGCTCAGGGTTCAGGACCTTTAGCTGAGTATGCTTCCTTGGCTTTAGGTGTAGCCTATGATTACGCCCGAGTACAAGGCGGAGGTAGTGCTACGGAAGTGGGTCAACGAACCGCCGAGGAAAAGATTGTAGCATCTTTGTCGCCTGCTGGTCGTGTGGGTTCAGTATACTCAATCCGAAACGCGGTTCGCCGTATGCGTGACGAAAGAATTGGTGTAAACCCATTTTTAGAGAATAATAAAGTTGACGAGTTTATGCTCGCTCCTCCAAAAGGTATGGCAACTGTTTTTATTCCAGGAACTGATGCCCCAAAATTCATTCCGAAAGATAATCTGTTGCAGTTCAGAACTGACAATCCTAATGCCCAGTGGAGAGAGGAAGGACGTTAATGGCAAATAATCAAGTTAACGATCCATACGCGAAGTATGGAGGGGTTTCTATGGGTTCTACGCCCCCGGACCCAACACAAGCGGATTCTGCTGTGCCATCACAAGTAAATCCTGCTCCAGTTAATGATCCTTACGCGAAGTACGATGCGATCCCGGTTTCCGGTTCTGCTCCGTCTACGAAACCTGCGGATTCAGAGTCTTTTGCAAATATTCCTGATGTTAATAAAGAATTTAGTGATGCTGAAGCCGCACAAGGAATAGAACTTCGCGATCACCTTATTGGTGGGGTGAAGGGTTTAGTTGAAGGTGGATACTATACCGCTCGCGGAGCCCAATGGCTTATTAATAAGATTGCGTCCGCGACTCCGGGCATGTCCAAGGGTGTAGGCGAGATCGTTCCATCTCAAGAACCGCAGATGTTGAAGTCCCAAAATCCAGCCGAAGCACGAGGCAAAGTGATCGAGGGCGTTTTAGAATTTTTCATGGGGGACGCCGCTCTCAAGAGCATGGGTGTGGCCGATAAGCTTAAGGCGGCAACGGGCTTGGCGAAGATGTTGGAAGAATATCCAAACCTTGCGAGAGCGTTTCATATCGGCACAACCATGGCAAGAACTGGTGTTGCCCAAGGTACTCAAGCATTAGTACATGGTGCCACACCAAAGGAAGCCGCTATCGCGGCTGCTGAAACAGGAGTGACTGCCGGTAGTCTTGAGACTTTGGGTACGGTCGCAACCTCAGGAGCGCCTAATGTGGTTAGAACGGCTGCACGTTTAGGTCAAGCCGGAGTCGGCGCAGGCATTGCGATCAAGGGAAGTAAGCAAGCGCTTACATCTCAACAGCCAGGGGAGACACCGGAGCAAGCGGCTACACGTCAGGCAAGCGGAGCGGTTCAGGCTATTTTGGGTGGAGCCAGTGTCGTGGAGTCGGCGGCGGAAGCCGGAAAAGCGGTTAAAGAGGCTATGGCTACGCCATTGCCAACGCCAGAGAAGGCAGTTGGTCAAGTCTTTAATACAGCCGGTGAAGCCCGAGAAGCGAACGTAGAGGCGATGAAGGGTCTAAAGGGCGCCGGAGTCAAGCTGCCTGAACAGACAACAATGCCGAAGATGCGTGAGAGTCTTGAGACTGTTATTCAGAGAAATACAGATTATATCGACAAGGTTTTGGGCGAAAATGAGCGAGTCTATACTCCAGATGAGTTGCAGGAACGTTATCCGGTCCCAGGTCGTAATGACGTAAAGGTCCTGAAACCTGCTCAGGATGCCTTGACAATGCTTGAGGCCCATTACGACAACACCAATAATCCCGGCAAGGCTGCGGAAACAGGCACCCTCGCCCATAAATATAAGACTGAGGGGTTGACTCTGCTTGAATTGAATACGCTCGCGCGAGATTTTGGTTCTGAATTCGATAACGTTTACAAGCGCACTCAGGACCAAGGATATGTGGTTAAGGATGCGGATCAGCCAATTCGAGTCGAGAACGTGCGTCAGATGTTGAAGCGTCAAGTTCGCGAGCGCATGCCTAATGAGGACCTGCAAAAGATCGATGAGCAAACAAGTAATTTGATTAAGACCCGTGGAGACGCGGACAAGTTCATGCTTCAGCTTGAGAAGCTTGAAAATCGTTTGCCACAAACGAGTTGGTGGAAGAAAGCATCTGGTAAATTAGGAGATGCTGTATCCTTTGTTCAAGGTTCGTTCCTGCAGAAGCTTTTAAAGATCAGTCCGAAAGAGACGGAATTAAATGTAGCTGATATGGCTGAGAGAATGCCAAAGGCTATGCGAGTTCTGGACCAATTACTACAGGCTAAGCCAGATGATATGGGAAGTCAAATCGAGTACATGGTGACGCCGCATGAGCCCGCCCCAAAAGAACTAGAGGGGCAACAGGCCCCGGCCTCCGGGAGCCAAATCCCGGCCAACCTCGCCCTTAAGTGGGATGAGCCATACATAGAAAAGACTCCACGAGGTTGGGATACAAAAGCGGTATTGAATCACGAACTAGGGCATGCTGCGGTAGCCCATCAAGTTGGGTTCTCTCCAATTGATATTTGGAGTGATCAGCACCCACAATCGGGATCGACCGCAGCTACAACGAACATGGATTGGGCGGAGCTACAACGAAGCCCAAGTGGGCATATCGATCCAGCCAAGTTGAAGAATCGACTCTTCGATATGTTGACAACAGTTTTTGGTGGAGCCGCTGCCAATGAATTGTACGATGATATCCCATTCCATGAGAACCAGGGACTTAAAGCAGATAAGGAACACGCTCAAGAGCTTTTGAAGTTGTTAGGCGTCGAGGAGAATGATCGCGATCTCATTATTGGGGACGCCATGTCTCGTGCGAAGTCTTTGTTATCTGATCCCAAAGTTAGTGATGTTGTTAACGAGTTTTCGGATACCCGAGAACCAAATCTTCCAAAGACCCACCACTACAGTGCCGCACGTATGCTGGAGTTCGTGGATCGAATTGATGAGGCGAGAAATGCAGGCAACGAGACAAGAGTTAATGAACGCGGTCTTGAACACGGTGCGGGTAGCATCCCCGAAGCAGCGGCAGGAAATGAAAGAGGCGTTGCTGCGGCAGCAGGCGCATCAAAAGGCCTTGGTGCAACCGCAGTCTCCGTCCCCGAAGCAATAAGCACAGGTGAGTACGATAGTGCCATCAAGAAAGCTGGTGCTATTCCAGGTGGTTTGGAGAAAGGCGATGCAGACGCTAATGTCCCTGATATGGTTCTTTTCCATGATCCGACAACTGGGTCTACGCTCTACCTTCCAACTGATTCTGTCTCGGTGGACAAAGTAAAGGCAGAGCTTGAGAAGTCGCGAGCCCAGTTTGCGGCTAAACCTCAAGCTGGCGAGAAACAAGCTAAGATCGAGGGCGCAGAGCTAAAGGGACACCCAGAGTGGACTCAGGCTTCCCTAGAGCGAGAGATCACACGAGCTAAGTCTATACTCCGAAATCCTGACGCAACCGCAGAAGAGAAAGAGTATGCGCAGTCACTTCTAGATACTTCTCGGGAACTTCAAAAGAACCCTGCACTTGCGAATTTGCATGCAAAAGATAAAAGGGAGTCGGGTAATCTCGGAGAAAATTATGGTTTGAAATCCGAGGAAGCAAATCGACTACGAGAATTATTTACCGAAACGGATACCCCAAATTTCATTATGCCAGATGGGAAAACAACCGACCCGAGCGATGGGAGTCATATTGGACATACTCGTTATGTTTACCATGGCCCGGAGCGGGGAGATTTGGGAGATGCACAAGGAGATTTAGACAAGTTTATAAAAACAACGGGCGCGATTCGAGTTCTCTATCCTGAATTTACGGGAGAGAAATATCCCGTTGCTGAATTTATGTCTAAACCTACCTCGGAGCAGATTCAAAAAATAGCTCACACAACTCGAAATTTTGGTACGAGAAAAATGGAGTGGAACTTTCCAGGGGCCGTTACGGGCAGGCAAGATATGGAATTTGCTCAAGGGAGTATTGGGGATTTTCAACGAGCTATTGAGAAACGTTGGCCTCCCACAGTGGAGCCAGAAGCTAATAAGCCCTCTCCAGTAATTAAAGGTCCTTCTGAGGATGTGGAGACTAGAATTCTTTCTAAAGGTTCTATAAGTCCTAAGACCCTAGATAATAGACGAGATTTTACTCACTATCTTCTTGCAAATGGCGATTGGACATCCTCGATTACTAAAGGCGGTCCTGCTGCCCCGGACCATCTTGAGGTTGAGCCAACCATAACCAGGGCGCTTGGAGATAAAGCTAAAGGTATGATTCGTTCGGCGGGAGGTAATAGTTTTGATATTACATCTCGTCCTACCGAGGCTCAGCGATCTGAAATTTCTCGAATTTCTAAAGAAAGTGATGGCCGTCTTACTTGGGATTTGTATCCCAGTGAGAGTGGTGCGCGTACATTAGAAGGCGCTCCGGCTATTTCTGGGACGGGTTCCATTGGAGATTTTTTACGAACCATAGATAAAACATGGCCGATTAAGTAAGGACTTTGGTTGTGGTGGTTTCCTTGACCCCGGTTCCACCTTCTACCGGCTTGTTTTTGTAGGCTTCGGTATCAAAACCTTCCCACATCGCATCCCATCTCTTTTGTGTGATCTGTCCCCCATCATTTGCGGGTGGGTAGGTACACTTGCTATTGCCTCTTGCAAGGACATCTCCCCCCTTATTTATGGTCTGCATTTTCTTTCCCTCCGTGAAGTTTTACTACGGCACAACACATCTCAATAAACCTTTTCTTTGTCATTGTTAACTTCGCTTTGTTTACAGGTCCCGCGCAAGGCACACAATTGCTCGGTAAATATCCTTTCGTGTTATTAACACGATCAATTCCGTTGTAGAGAAGGGATGGAGATGGGTTCAATCCTTGTGGTTTAAATAGTTGCTCGGGAGCCCAGCCTGTATAATGGCATGGAGATGTAACCAGTTTCTTAAATTGCTCGTAGGTTAGTTTCCAGACATGGCCGTTGTTCCTTGCTTTCAATTTGTATTGAACCCATAATGTATGGAAAGACGTTTCTGGGTTTCTTCTGGCGCATCCGCAGCTTCGAAAGTTCCGAGTTTTACACTTCCTATTTAATTCAGAAGTCGTGCAAAGCTTGGTATTCCCACAATCACAGAAACATAACCAGAGAATGCGTTTGTGCGGGCTCTTCCAGTTTGTAGATTGGGAGCCTACAGGCCACGCGACTTGGAGTTTATTGACTCGTTTCCCTGTTAAGTCTACAATATGGTTCGGCACTACGACGCTTTCTCCTTAATTTCTTCAACTCGAACCTCAACGTCGTCTCCACTCCAAGGAGTATCTAGGATATCATTCTCAATGTCTTCCATGAGCATTGGGGTCTCCGAACAATCCTTGATCTCGATTACTGCCTTATATTTCTTCATTGTTCTCCCATTCGTTATCAAAACATACCTCTACGATCTGGTCCGGTGCGAACCAAGTCAGGTATCCACAATCCATGGCCCAGAATCCGTTCTTGCGCATGCCCATGATTTGTTGCGTCGGATGATGGGTCGAGAGCCAAATGCTCACGATCTTGATTTTGGTTCCGTACGCCTTCGTGAATACGAGAGCCCGCTTGAGGCGGTCAAGTCCAAAGCTGTGGCGGAGCCTACGCTCCATGGTCTCGGGTTGGTTATTAAACTCCTTAATTAAGGGCTTAAAGCTCTCGTCGCAGGCACTACAGGACCGTGAGAGTGGGACCTTATGATGGCAACGGAGTTTGCCCATGGACTTAAAATCTTTATGGGCCTGGTCCTCACGTTGTTTACGTTGTTGCTCGACTCTTTTCTTTAAGTTTTGACGCCGTTGACGGGCTGCGTTCATACGTTTCCAAACCAGAGTCTAAGAGCTTTTTGGGTTACGTATTCGATTTCTGTTGGTAGGGCTCGGCGGGGAGCCGCGCTCACCCACTCGCCTTCACCACGCCAGAAAATGCGAGCAGCCCGGACATCACGAGCAAATTCTCTTTCCACAAGTGTGACCGTACCGTCCTCAGGAATGGTTTCGTGAATTTCGTCATTGTATTGGCGATAGGTTTGGCCTTCGCGATATTCTTCAAGGTCACCAACGTTCACGAACACGTCCGGTCCAGGTGTCGGGATAGGAATCCCAATCGTATTGATCGAGGCTTGCTTAAATTTCTCGACGTTAGATTCTAAGTCACAGTCACACTCGAAGTCACACTCACAATTGGCTAGGATTTCGTAGCGACGTTGACGCAGAACCCCAGCCACTATATATGATTTCAGATGCCATGCGTGGTCGTGGATTGGGGATACTGTCTCCACCCGCAAGCTCTTATCGAAGACGTGGAGTCTGTGCTCCTTGTCCAAGTACGTAAGCATGAGTCCGATACCGTGAATCGTCCAATCCAGGGCCTGTGGAGACTTGAGCACAGCCTTGACCAAAGGCTTCAGTAGTGGTTCCAGGAAAAACATATCTGGAGGGGAGGACGAGTTCGTGCTATAGATCATTCCCTCCATTAAGTCTCCTCGGAGTCTGGTTCGCCCAGGTTAACGTTGAAGTGGGACGCGCCCGCTTGCTTGGCCTCGTGGGCGCCAATGGTCATTGCGTGCGTGGGCGAGAACCCGACGATGGCGTATTCCTGGAAACCATACTTGTGTTCGAAAAATAGTCTAAGCGTGTACTTTTGCATCTTCGCATTCCTGAGTCATGATTTTTGTTTTTAGAGCCTCTAGCTCCTCAACCTCTTTGGCAAATTCTACCCATTGCTTCAAACGCTTTTCGGTGAAGGTGCCCCCGAATTGCATATCGAAGCGTTTGCGTGTAACCGCTAAAATCTTTTCGTCCAGTTCGTGAATCTGATCTTTCGTGGTTTTCATGACACTCCCGTGAGTGATCTCTTTGTTGGCGGTTGCAAATTCTTAGGCTTTACGCACTTCCAGCACGCCAGCTTCCAGTTTCCGTTTTCGTCTTTCTTTGCATACCCTTGTTCCTGACCGGAGCAGAAGCCACATTTTCCATGAAGCTCCCGCTCCGTTCCAGGATCGATATCGCGAGGTGGCATCTACTTTTGAATTGTGGGCCGGAAAAGTAAGCCTGTGAGTATGCCTAGTCCGAGGGCTTGCCAGAACCCGATTTTGGCAACGCCAAAAATCGCGGTGATGGCCGAGGGGGCCAAGACGGCATTTACGAGCCACATCGTTGGGAACGACAGCAAAAGCGCGAATCCAAAGATGATGGAGAGAGTAATGAGAAAGAGCCCAAATACTGCAAAAAATTTCATAAGTCTCCTAGTTTGTGTTCTCGGTGGAAATTTTCGTGATAGAAATTTAAGGCCTCAACTATAAGTTCGAGTGTACTCGGACGAGCCGAATTGTCTTTAAGCATGGGAGGCCAGTCATTGGGTCCGATGCAGATTGACTTTCCAATGAGCCGGTATTTCGGTGGCTCCTTGCCTGTCCTATTGCAATGCAGACAATGGGCTGCAGGTTCCGGTAAATTGTGGCAGACGGTGCAGTTCATTAAAACACCGTCAGTGGAGACCGACGCCACGTGTTTTGGGCTATGCATAGGTAGAAGTAGTTCGAGTCATAGCTTGCTTGCCCAGGCGTACCAGGTGCAGACGAATTAGCTGGAACCGCTACGAAAGTCAGTCCGCCACTGGGAGCAGTTGATAGCGGGCCACCATACCATTCGCTGATTTGGGCGTCAGTAGCAAGGTTCCCGGCATATGCAGATGCCCCAGACCAGCCGGATGGAAAGCTTGAATCCGTTGCCTGAATCACTTGTACCCCGTTGATGTAGCCGGTCAGGGTGTTGCCAACGGCTGTTAACTTGATGTCGTCTCCTGAGTTGACGGTGACGAGTTTGTACCCTAGATACGATCCACCCGTGGTGCTCAGATATTTTTCGAGGTAGATGTATCCTTGTCCAAATGGGCCGTAGAAGTGAAGCTCATACCAACCGCTTGCACCGCCAGCCAGATTCGTCATGCGAACGACGGCGCCCACGAAGGAGTTGGCGTTCGCCGTCTTGACGGCTACTTGAGAAAATTGATCAGTCGCGGTAGGGCCGTAGTACATATAGGCTCCACCGTAACCATTTGAGGCGCCGAATTGTGGTTCAATCACGTTACCGGAAAGTTGGAAGTAGCCACCAAACCAAACCCATGGCAACGTAAGCGGGTTCTCGTTGGCGCGTTGAAAATTGTCAGAGTAGACAGTCTGTGCTTTCGCGCCAGATACAAATGTCAACAAGAACGCGAGCACTACAAAACTAAAGAATTTTCTCATTTTATCTCCAATGAAGTTAGTAGGTTTCCGTATTCCCACACAGCCCGCACGTTTCGATAAAGTAATCGAACCCGATTTCGCTAATGAGTTCCTTTGGATGTGGGCATTGCTTTCGCAATTCCGTTTCAGACGCCCAGACTTCCTGCATTCTTTTCTGAGCACTTTTGAGCATTGTCTCGGCAGTTACTCGGTCGGCCTTTATCTGATTCGCTCGCCGCATGGCTGCAAACTTGTCTAACTTTTTCATCGTGCCTCCGGTTCATCTCGGTATTCACGTTCTCTACGTTTATCCTCTTCCGCAAAGAGAACACCGAGATCGTCAGGATCAGGCAACGATTCAGGTCGTGCAGATGTTATTGACCACGATCCTGCCCCATCGTATGAGCCCCAAACATAAACTTCATCAACTGTAACATGCTCAAGCCAGCGTGTTTGTCCATCATCACAATAAACTGGTAGCCACGCGAAGTATGTGCGTGTGCGCTTGTCTCCGTCTTTGGCCGTTCTCCAATTCATTGTGTTGCCCCCGGTAGCTCGAACCCTAATCCAGCGCGTTCACATTCTTGACGACGAATAGTAGTGTCGTTTCCGATCTTGATGTAATCCTCGGTGATGTCTGAGTTCGCGTGCCCCATCCAGTACTTGATCAGAGCCCGTGGCACCCTCTGACTCTCTAAGTACGTGGCCCGGAAACGACGGAACGCATGTGGAGCCTCCGCGATCCCAAGCCCGTGTAGTCTCCGCCTCACGGTCGAGTACACTAGAGGGCGGTTATGTTCTGTGAAGACTAGTTCGCTTTCTGGGCGAACGATCTTACATAAGATTTCATTTAAAGCCGGGTACACATCCACTTCCCGGACCCCAGCCTCGGTTTTGGGGTGAAACTGCATTTGGCAACTGTCCAAGAGTAGGGTTGAGGATACGAAAATGATCCGATTCCTGGCATCCCAATATGACCCCGATACTGGGCGGGTACTAAGGCTTAGGGCTTCCCCGATCCTGAGCCCGGTTCCAGCCAAGAGGCTGTATAGGGCTTGTTCTTGCCCTTGCGTTCGTCTGAGAGCCTCCTGAAGGGCTTCCCGACCTATTACGGGGGCTCGGAGATCGGTCTTGCGCACGACCGGGGCATCGATAAAGTCGGGATTCCAGGTCCTGGGATGTAGCTGGTTCCCGTTTGCATCCACAGCCGAGGTCACTACAGCTTTTACCAGGGCACAGGCTTGGGAGACGCTGGTAGGTGCCAGAGACCCTGAAATAGAGGTTACAAACGCTCGCAAAGCCCCGTTTTCCACGTCTTTGAGGTCTTTAGACCCTAGACGCGGCAGAATCCAGGTCTTGAGCAGGCTCTGATACGTCTTGACCGTGTTCGATGACGCCGGGTTCCGTTTCCGAGTCTGGATCGTGGTCATGAAGGCTTGGGCTTGTTGGTTCAGGTCCATGGTTAGAAGATACCAGGTTCATTTTCCTTTGTCAAGACTTTTCTTTACCCTCTTATATTTGGGTCCCTGCCATCGTCTTCGACTTTCTTGAGTTCGCGAGAGTATCGAAGATATTTCAGAAGCTTCATCTTTTTCTTGCCTTTGGCTAGAATCAAGTCCCAGTCCGTGATCTCAGGCAACTCCCCGATATCGGTTAGGCAGTCCAGGACCGCAAGCAAGTCATTTACTTCTTCTCGTAGACGCTGGGCACTCATGTCCTCGATTTTGGTCTCGGACGGGCTCTGCGCCTGACTCTCTTCCTTTCCAAACTGCATCTGCTTCAGAGCCCGCTGCGCGACCTCACTGCATTCTTCCGCGAGCTTAAGCAGGAAATATTGTTGCACCGTCATCATGAATACATACCTTCTTTCCCAAAAATTGCTATTAGTAGAAACAAAATAGCAAGGATACCAAGACCGGGTATCATTTTGGAAATTTGCCTCCTGACATGAAAAAGAATATAAGATTGTCTTTGCACTTGGTGCAGAGGTCTTTTGTGTCTTCGCTATACCGATACTGTTCCGGGATATGGAATTTAACAACAAGCTTCATCGGGACATCGTAATCATCCGTGATCTTTTTGCCACAGACATCACATTTGTAAGTTGTCTCGGTACTCATTCTTGATCTCCTCTCGTACCCTCACTAGGATCACTCCTAGCTGATTGTCTTTAATCAAGTCTACGCACTGTAAACACGTGCAAGCGCCCCAGAAATTGTCATGCCAAGTATTGCCTTCAATTAGTTCTGCGTTGTCGGTCGCAAGTAACTGGGCTCGCAGCGGGTCCCCACTAAATTTCTGGAGCACGAGGTCGTGCATGACCTTGGTCTTTACGTGCTCCCAATCCGGGCGCAACGTCACCGTCTTTCCCATACGCTTGGCTTCGCCTGGGGTTCTTGCGTTCTGAATGAGTTCGCGTTCGCTTAAGATATTTGTTTTTGCGGCTTGGTACGCGTGCTCAACGGATTTATAGATATCGACTCCAAAGACTATGGGCGTGATCCAGAAATTCGAGAGAAAACGGTATCGTCCTTGGAACTTATCAATTGTGTTCATAATCTCATTTAATATGCATGATCATGGAGCCCACGATCAACGAGGCTCCAATGGCGCTAAGACCAAAAAGAACCCAGCGCACAAATGAGGCCAAATCGCTTTCTGCCTCCCAAAGCCACATCACGAAAAACAACAGCGCGATGGCTATGCCAACGACACAAACAAGGGCCGAGAACCCGGTTATAAACGTCAGTAAAATGTTCATGCACTCACCCATTCCTGGCCTTCAATGATCTTGACTTTGTTCTTCCAGTAGCTGCTGATGCCAAGGACACAGAAACTAGGATGTAACGCCTTCGGCGAGACCGCACAATGTCTCTCGGAGTCCAGGATATAGGTGACGCGAACACAGTACATCCTCCCCGTGTACGTGCTCGTGATCGGGTCCCATTCCCGAAGCCGCAAGATATCGTCTACGTTGAAGCCTCGATCATTGAGACGAAGTTCAAAGGTCTTAGAGCCATCGAGAATGGCTTCAAAGAACTGGGGCCGACTCTTGAGTTCGTGTACACGCACTAAGCCTCCTTGACCGACGATTGGGACTGCACGACCCCTGACGTAAACGACTCCATATCGCCAGCGATACCCCACACCGGGACCCATTGCCAAAGGGGCACCCTGATCCAACCAGAGAAGGTGTAGACGAGAGCGTAGCCGATAAAAACAGGAACGTAACCAATTATGAGCATTTACAAACGCCATTGTGCATCTGACCCGTAGAAACACAAGCCAAAGATTGTGGCTGGAATCAATGCCACAATCGCGTACCCGGCGTAGCTTTGGAAATGGTTAAAATAGGACCACGTGAGTCCAAATCCTATAGTGAGACCAAGAATTATCCCCAAAAGATAGGTTCCAAATTTCATAATGTTCTCCTCTCGATTCGTAATTATTTTCCGCAAACACTACAGACTTGATGCTCTCAGATGTTTTCGCCCGATCACGCCCTTACACCAGCGCCGGGTATCCTTCTTAGACTTTGCCGATCTTGGTCTTCGACCCGCCCACGTTGTTCTTTTTATTGCCACGGACTCGGCTCCTAAAATAAACAGCTACTGGAACTAATAGCATGAAATAAGACAGAGGCGGTGGAAACAAAGCCCCCGTAACTAGGCCCCAGACTCCGCAGAATAATATAAATCCCCAATTCATTTACTCACCTCATCGGCCTTTGCAGACTACAGCCCAGCCGAACAATAAAAAAGCTAGGAAGATCAGGGATGTAATTGGGTATTGACTGGTTAATGCGACTCCCCACCCAAAACCCATGAAGACCGCGAATCCATACACAAGTTTTCTCATACAAACCATTTCGCTTGTTCTAAGATAGGTGTTGTAAACACGTACACCCAAGCCTCAAGATAGGTTATGGTTTTGAATTTGTGATTACCACAAACACGCCAGATTGGATACGGTTGAACTTTCATGGTTCCGGCACCTCCACGTTTTCAAGACCCTTGCCTAATTTTGTGAGCCTAGCCGAATACTGTTCCTGACTTCTACGAATACTTTGATCGTTGAGTTCCTTACGCGCTTCCTTAAGACCCCACTCAAAATAATACGTGAGCCAGCTAAAGTATGAAGACCGGGCGGCTCCCCGAGGTAGAGTATGCGCCCAATCTCGAATCGCATCGATTTTCTTTTGCTGAGCATCGAGAATCGGGAGCCAGTGACCGGAATCATAATTATGAGAGAGCCAAACATCAAGATCAGTGGTGTGACGGAGTTTGCCCATGAGTACCCGCATGACTTTAGTATCAACTTGCTCATTATATAGCGGGCGTTCTATTTTTATGTCTGTATACGGTTCATTAAACCAGCGTCGAATTTTGGTGAAAACGCTCATGTTCTCTCCGGTTGATCCTTGATGTCGAAGAATCCGAACGGGAAGTATACTGATCCCGGTAGAATCCGTTGCAGGTTCCGGGCGCCGGGCTCGTTCATGCTATGGATCACGGTCCTGGACCCGACACCGGCGTCGCGGGAGACCATGTACTCGGCGATATCGGTTGCATATGGAGGCGAGTACGGAC
>WNGL01001715.1_pt1 | contig 51880 bp, 52 predicted proteins | sample 5400591 | NCBI WGS metagenome assembly WNGL01 (sample SAMN13153377, study PRJNA577476) | soil metagenome | isolation source: 80 cm soil or saprolite under Garry oak tree replicate 1 | place: USA:California | collected 2016-06-15 | reverse complement strand
CCACCGTCGTCCAACCCAGCGCAGTCTGCGCGCGCTTGATGAGCTCGCGAAACACCATCGCCGTCGCTCGCGCGTCATCGAGGGCGGCATGGGCCGGCGTCACATCGAGGCCAAGCTCGTCGACGAGGCGCGCCAGCCCGGGGGTCTGGCCTTTCGGCAGGTCGAGCACGAGACGGGCGAGCGCGGTCGTGTCGATGATCGGGTGCTCGAGCGGGCTCTCCAGCCCGCGCCCGACAAGCCAGGTGTCGAACGCGTCATGGCTGTGCTCGACCAGGACCGCGCCCTGCGAAAAGCGTAGGAAGGCGCGTCTCGCGTCCTTGAACTCCGGCGCTCCGATGAGCATCGAGCGGTCGATGTGGTGGCGCTTGCGCGCGTAAGGGTTGATCGGCGCCCTGCAGTCGACCAGCGTGTCGAAAAAAGAGAGCGGGCCGCGCCGGGTGAAACGTTCGGCGCCGATCTCCAGGACGAGGAACGGCGCGTTGCCGGTCGTCTCGACGTCCAGCCCCACGAACTGCGCATCCTCGAGCCGCGTTTGAGGGCCGACCTCTGGCGCGTCGACGGCGATCTCCTCCCACGGGACGAGCTCCGTCGCCCCGCGTGGCTTCAGGTACAGCGGTCGCGGGCTCATCCCGCCTCCGCGAGCGCACGTCTGGCCCAGGCGATCTCGTCTCCGTTGACCGCCCGCAGGAGCAGCACGGCGACCGCGTAGACCGCGGCGCCGACCACGATCGGAATCGCAACCTGCAGCCCCTGCAGGTTGCTCAGTGGATAGATCGTGATGCCCATGACCAGCCCCGCGAGAATGACCCGCCAGCTGAGCGCCGTCACCCGCACCCGGCCGACGTATCGCGCGGTCAGGATCCAACCGGCGACACCCAGCGCGAGCTCGGTCAACACCGTCGCCCAGCTCGCGCCGATGAAGCTGAAGGGAGGGATCAGAGCCAGGTTGAGCATCACGTTGGCGACGACGCTCCACGCGGCCGCCCACGAGAAGGACGACTGCCGGTCGGACGCGTTCAACGCTCCGATGAACGCGTTGTTGACGAAGGCGATTCCCAGGGCCAGCGCGAGGATCCGCAGCGCGGGCTCGGAAGCTCCGTAGTCGTTGCCGAGGAGGACCGGCGTGAGTGGTTGGGCCAGCACGAAGATGCCGACGCTGACCGGCCAGCCCATCAGCAACAGCGCTTTGTAGAAACGGTTTAGTGCGTCGAGCATGTCGGCCGGGCGCTCGCGGTGATAGACGGAAAGGACCGGGAAGACGATCGACAGGAACGTGATGGGCACGAAGAGGAGCGCTTCGATCGGCTTGTATGCGGCTCCGTAATAGGACGCGGCGAACTTGCCGTGAAATGCGTAGACAAGTGGTTGATCGATCCGGAAATAGATGATCGTGAGGATGAACGTGAGGGCAAAAGGCAGTCCCTTCCAGAACCATTCACGCAAGAACGTGAGCTCGAACTGCCATCCGACTACCGCGATCCTCTTCATCGCGAGAACCACGATGAAATACGCGCAGCTGAACGCGTACTGAGCGGCGTAGGCCCATACGTAATAGGCCACGCTCTGCTGCGTCCGCCCGCCGTACACGACGAGGACAAGCAGGACAAGGCTTTCGAGAATCACGGCAATCGCTTCGTAACCGAGCTGCTGCACGGCGTAGAGGCCGTTCCTCAAGAGCGTCGCGTACGACGTCAAGACCATCAGGACGAAGCCCGGAACGAGCAGGTCGGTGAGTCCGAGCGGGATCACCAATCCGGCAAGCAGCAGGAATGCGACGGCCGACATGAGAAGCCGCAGCGACATCACGTTGCGCAGATAGCGCTGGATCTCGCCGCGGTTTCGCGCTCCCTCGCGGACGAAAAGCACGTTGAAACCGAGGTCCAGGACCACGCTCGCGATTGCTGTCAGGTTGATGAGCACGGTGAAGGTCCCGTAGTGAGCCGGGGCGAGACGCCGGATCATGTAGAGGACCGTCACAAGGGCGATCAGGCGCGCGATGACCTTCGCCGTGAGCACGATCGTCGAATTCCGAAGCGCCCGCGAACCGAGCCCGAGGCTCGCGGCCGGCGGGCCGTCTGCTGAGTCGTTGTCTGGCAACCGAATCCAATCGTAATCCTCGGGCTACACTCGTTCGCCATGGCGGATCGGATTCGGATCCTCAGCGGAATGCGGCCAACGGGCCGGTTCCACCTGGGCAACTACCTCGGCGCGGCCAAGAACTGGGTGGAGCTGCAGAACGAGTACGAGTGCTTTTACTTCGTTGCGGACTACCACGCGCTGACCACCGAACCAGACGGCCACAAGGCCGAGGACAATGTCTTCGACCTGGCGGCCGACCTCATCGCAGTCGGCATCGACCCGAAGGTCAGCACGCTCTACCTCCAGTCGAAGGTTCCGGAGGTCGCCGAGCTCTCGCTGCTGCTCTCGATGGTCACCCCGCTGAGCTGGGTGCTGCGCACGCCAACCTTCAAGGAGATGGCGAAGCAGCATCCCGACAACGTGAACCTCGGGCTGCTCTCGTACCCGGTGCTGCAGGGCGCCGACATCCTGCTCGTCAAAGGGGTGGGCGTGCCGGTCGGCAAGGATCAGCTGGCGCATCTGGAGCTGGTCCGAGAGGTGACTCGGAAATTCAATCGGACGTATGCACACGTGTTCCCGGAGCCTCGTGCGCTGCTGACAGAAACACCGCACATCAAAGGCACCGACGGGAAGCAGCGGATGTCCAAGACCGTCGGCAACGTCGTCGGCGTCACCGACGAACCCGAAGTCATCCGCAAGCAGGTCCTGAGCATGGTCACCGACGTAAAGCGGCCGCGCAGGACCGACCCAGGACATCCGCGCAGCTGCAACGTGTGCGCCTTCTACAAGCTGTTCTTCGACGACTGGGAGCACTACTGGGAGCTCTGCAGGAAAGCCCAGATCGGGTGCTTTGACAAGAAGAAGCTTCTGGCGGAGCGATTGATCGAGCTCTTCAGGCCCTTCCGCGAAGTGCGCGCCGAGTTGAGTCCTGACCAGGTGAGCGCAATCTTGGACGAGGGCAGCGAGAAGGCTCGCGAGGTGGCATTGAGGACGATGGCCGAGGTCCGCCGGGCGGTCGGCCTGCCTTCCTACCTGCACGCGCCGGGCCGCTAACATTTGAGCCGGATGGCAGACGCTGCGGCCCCGAGGAAAGTCACCCGGCGCACCTTCCTTGGCTGGTGGATGGGCATCATCCTCGGCGCCCTGACTGTCGCCGGCGTCTTGCCGATCCTCGTTTATCTCTGGCCGGCTCCGCCGAAGGGCCAGAAAAAAGGTCCGGTGAACATCACGCTGGACAAGCCCATCGACCAGCTCGGCGACGGTGAGGCGGTCAAGTTCAACGCACCGACCAGCCCCAACACGGCGTTCATCATGGCCGACGGTGGCGGCGACAACGCCGCCGGCGACCTTGCCTTTGGCGGTTTCGCCGTGAAGAACGGAAGCAAGGTCGACGTGTTCGCCATCAACTGCTCACACCTCGGCTGCTCGGTCGCGTTGAACGACGCGGCCAAGACCTTCGACTGCCCGTGTCACGGTTCGCGCTTCCACCTCGACGGCACGGTGCTGCGCGGCCCCGCCCCGGTACCGCTTTCGCACTTGACCTGGAAGCAAGGAGATACTCCGAACGTCATCCAGGTCGAAGGCATCGTGCTGGGCTTTTGATGGCGATTCCACACCCGCGCGATGTACAGCTTGCGGTCGTCAACTGGCTCGACGAGCGCTATCCGTTTACGAAGGCGATCGACGAGGCGATGTACCAGCGCGTTCCCAACTTCGCCAACGCCTTCTACTACTGCTTCGGCGGGATGGTGTTCGTCCTCATCGTCCTGCAGCTGTTGACCGGGATTCTTCTTGCCATCTATTACGTCCCCGACGCAAGCGGGAATCCGGCGCCCGCGTATACGAGCGTGCTCTTCATCCAGAACAACGTGTATCTCGGCTGGCTGATTCGTGGCGTCCACTTCTGGGGCGCCAACATCCTGATCCTCATGGTGTTGCTCCATATGGCCAGGGTGTACTGGACCGGGTCATACCGCGCGCCCCGCGAGCTCAACTGGATAGTGGGGGCAACCATGCTCCTGCTCATCCTTGCTTTCGCCCTCACCGGCTACCTGCTGCCGTGGGATACCAAGGCCTACTTCGCCAGTGAGGTGACGATCAAGATCATGGGCTTGCCGCCCCCGCCCCAGCTCGGCGCCTTCATCAAAACGCTCGTCCAAGGTGGTCCTGTGGTCGGTCCACCCACCCTCCAGATCTTCTTCACAACGCACGTGTTTCTGCTGCCCGCCTTGATCGTTCTCCTGATGTACGTTCACTTCCGCTTCATCCGAGCCCACGGGATCGCGGAGCCATTGTGACCGAGAAAGGCACTGGCAAAGGGGGCCCGGGCGCGGCCATCGCCCCGCCGAAAGAGGTCGAGATCATCGAGCTCGACGGCCACGGCGGCCACACGCTCGAACCCGAGTGGAAGCGGCTGCCGATCGGCCCCGATCACATCCTGTACCCGGTTCTCATCGGGATTGCGCTCTTCCCCATCTTGATGGGCGACTCCGGCCACCACCTGGCCGACGACATGCCCGACGACGAGACGCACCCGTTCTTTCCGGACCATTTCTGGCCCTACCCGGTGATCATCATCGTGATGATGGTCACCCTCGGACTACTCGCGGCGTTCGTGCAGAAAAACCTCCAGCTCGAATCGCCGGCCGACCCGCGCGCGGTCACCATCCCGCGGCCCGACTGGTACTTCCTCTTCCTGTTCCAGTTCATCAAGCTCGGCCCGGAGCTGCTGTTCGCCGTCGTCATCCCGACGGTCATCATCATCGTGTTCCTTCTCTGGCCGTTCATTGATGCCGTCGCCGGCCCGCCTACTGCGAGGCGGCTGGGTTGGAAACGGTGGCCAGTGCCGGGCCGGAACATCTACAGCGGTGCCGGCTTCGTGATCTTCCTCGCCATCATCGCGCTGCTGGAGGTCTGGGCGCTCGCCGGTCCGGGGTTCTGCTTACCCTGGTTCACCGGGCAGGTCTGCGGAGCCTGATCCCGGCCTAGGTCCGCGAGTCGTAGAGCTGCTTTGTCAGCTCGATCTGCGCCAGGTGCTCGCGCGCGTGGCCGTAGTTGGACAGCAGCCACTCGAGGCCGGGCCGCGGAGGCCGGTCGCCTCGCGGACGCGGCTCGGCGAGGTCGGCCACGGTCAGCGCGCCGAGGTGCTCGTCCAGCTCCTGGTCCGCGCGGTCAAGGAGCGCGAGGAGATCCGCGGACTCCGCCTCGCCCTTGAACTCCGACTCCCGATCCCGCTCGGTCGCGATCATCCGCAGCGACTGGATCATCTCCCGCTCGGAGCCGAGGGTGTGGATTACCAGGACGGCGATCGAGTTGGCTTTCGGGAGGGGGCTCCAGTTGAGCGTGCCGTGGTCCAGGCCTCGGACCTGCTCGCGCAGCTTGTCGTGGACGCTGTGGTAAAGCGCGCCCACCGTGCCGGCGACCGTCCTCGCGCTCTCTTCGTCCATCGCCCTCAAACCTTCTCTGTCACTCGATATTCGAGGTACCGCCCAAACAGTAATCGTGTATGGGCCTCGAAAGCTGGCAGGACGCTGAGCACCAGGCCCACGATCGGGTACAGAAAGTACTGCAGGTAGACGACGCCCCTCTTCCACAGCGGCCACGAAGCAGGCTTCGGCGGAAGGATGCGGATCTCGAAATACAGAAAGAAGATGACGGTGGAGAGCGTGATCCCGAGCAGCACACCCGAGACGTTCCACAGCGCCTGCCCCATGTCGGTGAGCGAGAAGTCGACGCTGACCCAGATCGGCACAGAAGCACCGAACATCAGGAGGACGGGCAGGAAGATCCAGTTGAGGTGATTGAGAAACAGGTTCATGAAGCGGCGGAAGCGCAGCCAGATCGGAATCTCCGGGTGCTTGAAGAAGCGCGCCAGCACGTAAGGCACGTCGGTGATCCCCCACGCCCAGCGTTTGATCTGGTTGTACTGGCTCATGTGCGTGGAGGCATAGTCACGTGAGTTGGGCGAGTCGCCGTAGATGGGCAGCCACACCGACCTGACGGAGAAGCGCTCGCCAAAAGTGAAGAACGCCTTCCAGTAGAACCGAGAGTCCTCGGGGATCACGTCTTTGTCCCAGTAACCGACCTTCTGCACGAAGTCGAGGCTGCACGTGTAGCTCGAGAACGCGACCAGCCGGTGCGGCTGAGAGTGCAGGAACATCTGCCACTGCGACGTGCTCGCGGACATGATGCGCACGGCCATGGGCACCTGCCAGATGTTGTTGTGGAACAGAGGCACCGGCTGCCAGATCACGTAGTCGCGCAGAGGTTCGCGGGCGTGATGCCAGCTGATCCAGGCGAAGTACTGGGGGTGCACGCGGTAATCGGAGTCGAGGTCGGTGATCAGGACCTTGCTGAGATCGAAGCCCTCCTCGGTCAGGACTCGCACCATCCAGCGGCCGCCCCAGTTCATCGCCGCCGACTTGCCGATGACGATTCCCGGCTCGAGCGGGTCTTTGATGTGATAGAAGCCGCGCAGCCGGTGCCCGAACTTCTCCTTCAGCCGGGCCACGTTCTCCCATCCAGGCTTGTCGGTCTCGCGGGTGATGATGCCGACCAGCTTCAGCTCGTCGGGGTAGTTGGCGTCCACGATCGCCTGCACTGTCCGCTCGAGAACGTGGTACGGCTCGGTGTAGGTCGGCACCACGCACAGTTGCAGTAACTGAAGCGGGTCAAGATTCCCGGCGGCCTGGTCCTGGCGGCATAGGTCCAGCCAGTCTCGTTTCATGTCCCGCTGCATGCGGAAAAGGCTGCTGTATACGCCAATCACGACCGTGACGGCACGCACCACCCAGTAGGCGTCGAAGATGAGGACCGCCCAGGCGACGACGATCGCCCCGGGCAGCTTGAACACGATCGGAATCCACGCCGGTGCCCCGAGTAGGATCCACGTCACCGCCCCGGGAGCGGCCTCGAAGAAGCGGGCGCCGAACCGGCGGAGGGCGTGCTCCCACGCCGGCGCGGCCGGCTGGGCCTCGAGCACGGACATGGCCCGATTATGGGCTGGAATACGAAATGGGCCGGCGCCCTTGTAATGGTCATGAACAAGCTTCAGCACTTCGACGGCCCGACTTTCGAGGCCGACGTGCTCAACGCAGCGGAGCCTGTGGTCGTGGACTTCACCGCGGAGTGGTGCCCGCCGTGCCACATGCTGTCGCCGGTCGTGGAGCGCCTGGCGGAAGAGTTCGCCGGCAAGGTAAAGATCGGCAAGCTCGACGTCGACGCCAACCAGGAAATCGCGATCCGTTATGGGGTCATGGGGATCCCGACGCTGGGTCTCTTTCGGGACGGCAAGCTCGTTGACCGCATGGTCGGCTACCCGGGCGGCCATGCTCCGATTCGCGAGTGGATCGAGAAGACTACGAACGAAACCATCGTCAGAAATTAGACCGCGGGGTTAGGCGGCTGGGTGAAATGCCCAGCCGCTTTTTTTGCCGACATCGCCTTGGCGGCCGGGTTCATCCCGACCGCGACCTTGTCTTCGACGTCTGCCAAACGTTGTGCCGAGTGACTACTTAAATAAGTCCAAACCGTATACCGGAATGGGCGCAGCGCCTGCGGCGAAGCCGCACGCGCGATGAGGGAAAACCATCTGGGTTTTCCCTCATACCTCTAGTGACCCCACATCGCGCGTTCCGCGTGTTGCACGGTTTCCGCGCCATGTTCCCCTGTGCGGATTCGTACCGCGTCTTCGACTCCGATCACGAAGATCTTCCCGTCGCCGACCTCGCCGTTACCGGTCCGGCCGGCCACCGCGAGCTTGTCCACCACCGTGCCGACGATCTCCGACTTCATCACCGCCTCGACCTTGAGTCGCGGCCGCAGCGAGATGTGCACGGCCGCACCGCGGTACTTCTCGGTGTATCCGCGCTGCGCCCCACAACCCTTGACTTCGGTCACCGTCACTCCCGAGACGCCGCACTCGTCCAGCACGTCCTGGACCTCCTGCAGCCGTTCGTGGCGAATGATCGCGACGACCATCTTCATGGCAAGTCCGCTTCCGTTTGCGCTCACGCCGGTAACACCTCCTTGTGCGAGGCCGGCACCGGTTCGTGGTTCGGGTGCGGGTTGACGGTCGGAGTGTCCGGCTGCCGGTACACGCCACCTGGGACCGGCATGAACGACTCGGGGTAACCCCACATGCCGTGCTCGCTGATGTCCAGGCCCTCCATCTCTTCGCCGGCCGAAACACGCAGGCCGACCGTCTTCTTGATGATCCAGAAGAGACCGTAGCTCAACGTGAACACGGTGACAAACGCGACCCCGACCGCGATCGCCTGCGCACCCAGCTGGTGGAAGCTGCCCGTGTAGAACAGTCCGCCCTGGCCCACGCCGTTGAACTTCGCGAGCGCCGGGGTTGTGAACAAGCCGCAGCTCAGTGTGCCCCAGATGCCGGCAAGTCCGTGCGCCGGAAGCGCGCCGACCGGGTCGTCCAGGTACTTGTCGATGACGAGCACGCCGCCCACGACGATCACGCCGGCGACGGCGCCGATCACGATGGCGGCCCACGGCTCGACGTAACCCGAGGGCGCCGTGATGGCGACGAGCGCGGCGATCGCGCCGTTGCCGATCATGCCGACGTCCATCGTCTTGGTGATGAGGTAGATCGTGGCGAGAGCCGCCACGGCGCCGGCCGCCGCGGCCAGGTTCGTGACCACGACGATGTCAGCGAAGTGGAGGTTGGTCGCGTTCAGCGTCGAGCCTGGGTTGAAGCCGAACCAGCCGAACCACAGGATCAAAACGCCGAGCTGGGCAAGCGGCATGTTGTGACCGGGGATCGCGTTCGACCGGCCCCGCTCGTACTTGCCGATGCGCGCGCCGAGCAGCAGCAGGCCCGCCAGGCCGGCGGTGGCGCCTGTCAGGTGCACCACCGTCGAGCCGGCGAAGTCCTGCGAGCCGAGCGTCGCCATCAAGAAGCCACCGCCGAACAGCTGGTGGCTGATGAGCGGATAGATGAAGGCGGCAAATGGAACGCCGAACAGGATGTAGACGATGAACTTGGTGCGCTCGATCATCGTGCCCCAGACGATCGCGAGCGAGACGGCGCAGAACACGAACTCGAAGAACCACTTGGCGGCGGCCGGCGTGGTGCTGGCCGCGATCGCCGGCAGGTTCAGCTGCGATCCGGGGCTGAAGGTCGGGAAGAAACCGCTCCCGCCGATGAAGGCGAAAACGCCACCGGCGCCGAAGGCGAAACCGAAGCCGACCGCCCAGTAGGCGATGGAGCTTACGCTCAGGTTGGTCACGACCTTGGCGACCACCGTGCCGACGTTCTTCATGCGGCTGAATCCGACTTCGAGCATCGCGAACCCGGCCTGCATGAACATCACCAGGCAGGCGGCCACGATCACCCAGACCGTGTCGGCCGCCACGCCTGCGGCCTGCGTCGCCGTGGTGTCGTCGGCAAAAACCGCGATCGGAATGAGCGCGGCGAGCACGGCGACTCCCGCCGAGATGGCAAGCATGCGTCGGCGGCGAATGAGCGCTTTCCAGAAATCCATAGGTACCGGCAACGACGTCACCTCCGTGTCTTCTCCCTGGCGCCAGTGGGCGCGCTTGCTGATGTCGCTCAGCCTATGGACTGGCGGTCGGGCTCAAACACGTGTGGACTCGACGAATTGGCGAGCAACATCTTGTGCGTTTGGCACGAGGCTGCCGCCCCTGTTGATATCCCAAATTCGTGCGAACCGCACAGAAAGGAAGGCCGCCAATTCGTGCCAGGCTCACCTGATCCTTTGGCCGGCCGCTTCCTACGATCGCTCTGGGGCCCGTCAAATCTCGGGTATCTCGTGGAGGGTGTTCATGGCAGTTGAGACAAAGTCGGTCAGCAAGACGAGTCCGCGCGAGGTCCTGGAACGCGCGAAGGCGGAGGGCGTCGAAGTCGTCGACATCCGGTTCGTCGACCTTCCAGGCACCTGGCAGCACTTCAGCCTTCCCCTGGATGAGCTCGAAGTCGACAGCTTCAAGGAAGGCCTCGGATTCGACGGCTCGAGCATTCGTGGCTTCCAGTCCATCGACGAGAGCGACATGCTCCTCATCCCAGACCCGGACTCGGCCACGATCGACCCGGTCCTTTCCCACAAGACGCTTTTCCTGATCTGCGACGTGGTCGACCCGATCACGCGCGAGCCCTACTCGCGCGACGCGCGCTTCATCGCCAAGAAAGCCGAGGAGCACCTTCGCAGGTCGGGCATCGCCGACATCAGCTACTGGGGCCCCGAGGCGGAGTTCTACCTCTTCAACTCGCTCCGGTTCGACCAGAACGCCCACAGCGGCTACTACTACATCGACTCGGAAGAGGGCATCTGGAACTCGGGCAAGAACTCCGAGCCCAACCTCGCGTTCCGGCCGCGGCACAAGGAGGGCTACTTCCCCGTGCCGCCGACCGACAAGCTCCAGGACCTGCGCTCCGAGATCATGCTCAAGCTGATCGACGCGGGCGTCCGCGTCGAGGTGCACCACCATGAGGTCGGCACCGCGGGCCAGGCCGAGATCGACATGCGGTTCGACTCGCTGACCAAGATGGGCGACAAGATGATGGTCTACAAGTACGTCATCAAGAACGTAGCGGCGCAGCACGGATACGTCGCGACCTTCATGCCCAAGCCTCTCTACCAGGACAACGGCTCCGGGATGCACGTGCACCAGAGCCTCTGGAAGGATGGCGAGAACCTGTTCGCCGACGCGCAGGGCTACGCTGGGCTGAGCCAGACCGCCGTTTACTACATCGGCGGCTTGCTCAAGCACGCGGCGGCGCTGCTCGCGATCTGCGCGCCGACCACGAACTCGTACCGCCGGCTCGTGCCCGGCTACGAGGCCCCGATCAACCTCGTGTACTCGAAGCGCAACCGCTCAGCCTGCGTTCGCATCCCCATGTACTCGACCAACCCGAAGACCAAGCGCGTCGAGTTCCGCTCGCCGGACCCGGCGGCCAACCCGTACCTGGCGTTCTCGGCCTGCCTGATGGCCGGCCTCGACGGCATCAAACACAAGATCCTTCCGCCAGAGCCCGTGGACAAAGACATCTACGAGCTCGAAGGCGAGGAGAAGGCGAAGATCAAGTCAGTGCCCGGCTCACTCGCCGAAGCGCTCGACGCGCTCGAGAAGGACAATGCGTTCTTGCTCGAGGGCGGCGTCTTCACCAAGGACGTGGTCGAGACCTGGATCGACTACAAGCGGAAGAAGGAAGTCGACCCGGTCGCACTGCGGCCGCACCCGTGGGAGTTCATGCTCTACAGCGACGTCTAGAACGCACTACCCCGAGGGCCTCGGCTCGCGCCGAGGCCCATTCTTGTTTTTAGACTTGCGTCAATTTGGCGCGTCTGGCGGCAGCGGTGCGCTAAAAAGCATCCGGGGAGGCGGCTACATCCCGAGCATGGCGCGCGCGCGTAGGGCGATCGAGATCGCGACGCGCGTTTCCGGGTCGTCCAGCTGCAGGCCGGTCAGAGCTTGAATGCGCTCGACGCGATACGTCATCGAGTTGATATGGATCCCAAGCTGCCGCGAGGCGGCTCGCCGGATCCAGCGCGCCGCAGAAAGCGCCTCCAGCGTTTCCAGCAGCGGCGTGTCGCGCGACCGCGCGTACTGCAGCAGCGGGCCGAGCAGCTCGTCGACGAACCTGCGCAGCGCTTCGGGACTCTGCACCTCGAGCAGCAGGCGGAATGCACCCAGCGATCGGTAGGACGCGACCCGTCCTCGGCTTCCGGCGCGGCGGGTGAGGCGCAGCGCCTGGCGCGCTTCAATGTGGGAACGCGCAAGCTCTCCGACCCCGTTGGCGATGTTGCCGATGCCGACCGACCCTGAGCCCGGCTTCATCACCGGAGCGGCGGCGGCAAGGACCTGGGCCGCCAACTTCTCCACCGTCGCCAGGTCGTTCGCGAGCTCGTCCGGCACCAGGAACACGGCGGACGCCGGGCGGACTAGGGTCAACGCGCCAGGCAGTCGAGAGCGGACAAGCCCGTTGAGGGCCCCGTCCAGGCGATCCTGCTGACCGCGCGCGGCGAGGGCCGCCTCGGTCTTGTCGTCGTCGGCCTCGAGCACGACGACCCAGGCACGCTGCGGTAGGCGGTGACCCAGGCGCTCGGCCTGGCGGGCTATGCGCTCCGCCTCCTCCGCCTCCAGGCCACCGGCGAGGACCTCCTCGACGAGGTCGCCACGCAGGCGGCGCTCGACCTCCGCGGCGGCGCGCTCCTTCGCCAGCTCCAGCGCGAGGATGGTGGACCCATGCTCCAGCGCACGAACCCGTCCCTCGGCGTCCATCTTCTCCTCGTCCACACCGACAGCGAGGAGGCCCAGCATCTCCGCCCCCGCACGCACTGGGACCACGTCGAGCGGGCGCGGGGGCCGTCCCGCATTGATTCGCAGCTCGCGCCCGATCGCGCCCGCGGTCGCGGGGACGTGGATTCGCTGCGGCATCCCGTCGGATGACTCCCCCGCTCCCCGCACGCGATATCCGTCGGCGGAGTAGAGCGCGGCGCGCCCGCCCGCCAGCGAACCGATGACGTCGAGGATCGAGTGAATGCCGGCGCCATCGAGCGAGAGCTTGGTGAACCGCTCGTGGATGTCGTGCGAGAGCCGGATCTCGGCCAGCTGCACCTCGGTGCGGCGCTGCAGCTCACTTCGCTCGAGGATCCCGGCGACCTGGGCGGCGATCGCGCGCAGGAAGTCGATGTCGCCGGAGTTGAACTCGCGCCGCTCCGTGCTCTGCACGTTGATCACACCGACCAGGCGCGGGCCCGACTCGATCGGCACCGACGCCATGGAATGAAACCGGTCTTCGTCGAGCCCGGGCACCCACTTCCAGTGCGGCTCCTGGCTCACGTCCGGCACGACCGCCGGCCGTCGCGACTCGGCGACCCAACCGGTGATGCCCTCCCCCACCTTCATGGTGACCTTGCCGACCATGTTTTCGTTGAGACCGTTGGTGGCGGTGAGCAGGAGCTCGCGGCCGGTCAGCAGATAGAGCGAGCACACATCCGTGCCGATGGCTGAGGTCGTCTCCCTGATGATCAGCTCGAGCAGCTCGTCGGGACGCTGGGTCGAGGCCGCGGCCTGGGCCAGGCGGACGAGGAAGTTCAGCTCCCGGGCGGCGAGGCTGGAGTCGGGGCCCCCGGTCGTCACCTGCACGCCCGCCACGTTACGTCTCGTCTTCATGCCAGGTCTCGTGTAGATAACACAATGAACTACCTGCTGGCTAGTGTGGCACGTACAGGCTGGCATTTTGGCCTGCGGACGCTAGTGTTAGGCGGCAAGGTGTCGTCAACACACTCCGGTCAGTGGCGCGAGCACTTCGCCGGGGTGGACATGCCGGTCCCGGTCCTCGGTGGTGGAACCATCACCGGGATCAACTTCGACAACGCCGCGAGCACGCCGCCGCTCAAGCGCGTGCGCGACCTGGTCAACGGCTTTTCGGACGTGTACTCGAGCGTCCATCGGGGCACCGGTTACAAGTCGCGGCTGTCAACCGAGGCGTACGAGCAGGCCCGCGAGCGCGTGGCGCAGTTTTTGGGCGTCGACGAGAAGCACCAAGTGGTCATCTTCGTCAAGGGGACGACCGACGCTCTGAACCGGATCGCCGCCGAGGAGGCGCGGCTCGACGGGCGCCAGGTGCTGGTCACCGAGATGGAGCATCATGCCGACCTCCTCCCCTGGCGGCATCGCAGCGGCCACGTGATGGTCGGCTTGTCGGACGACGGGCACATCGACCTCGATGCGATCGAGGCCGCGCTGAAGCAAAGCCACGGCAAGATCAGCCTGGTGGCGGTGTGCGGCGCCTCGAACGTAACGGGGTTCGTGTCCCCCATCCACGACGTGGCCGAGCTGGCGCATCAATACGGCGCCCGGATCTCGATCGACGCAGCACAGCTGGCGCCCCATCACCGCATCGACGTGCGGCCGGCGAATGATCCGCGGCACCTGGACTTCGTGTCGCTTTCGGGACACAAGATGTACGCGCCCTACGGCGCTGGAGTCCTCGTCGCGCCGCGCGAATTCTTCGCCGGCGCGCCTGAGGTCATGGGCGGCGGCGCGATCGACATCGTGACCTGGGACGACACCGTGTGGGCCGACCTGCCGGACCGCGAAGAAGCCGGGTCGCCGAACGTGATCGGCGCGGTCGCGATGGGCGCGGCCATCGAAACGCTGCTCGAGCTTGGCTTCGACGAGATGCTCGACCACGAAGCCGCTCTCGGATCGCGAATGCTCAGCGGGCTGAGCGACATCGGCGGGGTCGGCGTCCTCGGGAGCGTCGAAGCAAGCACGCCCAACCCCTACGTCTTCCACCTCCTGCACATGGGCAGGGATGACGTCGTCGCGGTCGAGGGCGAGGTCACGGCCGGCCGGCGCACAGCTCTACCCGGCGCGGTCCGCGCGAGCCTTGCTCCTTACAACACAGAGGCCGAGGTCGACCGGTTTTTGGAAGCGGTTCGCCAGGTCGCCCGCGGCAAGATCAAGGCGACATACGAGCAGGCAGCCGATGGCACTTATGCGCCCGCGGGCGGGTGGCCACGGGTCCCGAGCCTGCTCCACGCTTTCATGAAAGACTAGTCAGCGCGATGGTCAAGCTTATCGTCGAGGTCCTGCTCGCGATCTTCCTGCATCCGGTCGCTTTCGTCCTCTGCGTGATCGACATCGTGAATCGCAAAGAGATGGGCGGATTGGCGAAGGTGCTGTGGATCATCATCAGCTTCTTCTGGGGCATCGGCCCGATCCTTTACATCCTTCTTGGCGGCGGTAAGTTCTGGTAAGTCGCTGAGCGGATGAGGGACCGCGCGGCGACCAGGGCACTGGTGCTCGGTCTGCTCGCGCTGCCGTTCGGCCTGTTCGCGCCGTTTGCGATTTTCAGCGGCGCGCGCTCCCTGCGCCGGATTCGGGCTTCGGGCGGGGAGCTGCATGGAGCCGCGAGCGCCACCGCCGGCCTGATCGCGGGGCTGATCGGTTTGATCACGCTTGCGGCCGGGACCGTCTACTGGTTCCTCGCCTCGTGATCGGGCGCGTCCTGATCGCGCTCCTGGTCGTCATCGTTGCGCTGATCACCTATCCGGGCGCGCTGCTGGTATCCCTCGCGACGCGCATCGCGCCGGCGCCCAACGCGACGCCTGGTCCTCCGGGCGCGCTTCCCTGGCTGCATGTCGCGCATCCCGGCGGAGGCATTCCGTACATCGCCGACGACCAGGGCCGGATGGTCTTGCTGCACGGCGCCATTCCAGCGTCGCTGCTCGAGTTCGGGCCCAGCATGGGTCCGCTCTACCCGCTCGACCCGGCGGCCTACGCGAATCGCCAGTGCCCTCCGAACTCCCCGTCGAGCCGTTATCCGCCTCTGTGCCAGGTCGACCTCGAGGAGATGGCCCGTCTGGGTTTCAACTCGATCCGCCTGGCCCTCTCGTGGAGCCTGCTCGAGCCCGAGCGCGGCCAGTTCAACACGACGTACCTTGACCGGGTCGCTCAAATCGTCGATTGGGCCCGCGAGCTCCACATGTACGTCATCGTCGACATGCACCAGAACGCGTACTCCCACTACGTGGGGGCCGGCGACTCGACGGTCGACCTCTCATACGACAGCGGCGCGCCGCAGTGGGCAACGTTCACTGACGGGCTGCCTTCCCACGTGTACCAGAAACAGCGAGAGCTCAACCCGGCCGTTCTCGAGGCGACCACGAACTTTTGGTACGACCGCGATGGGATCCAGGACGAATATCTGTCCACGCTCGCTTTTGTAGCGAAACGCTTCAGGGATGAGCCGGTTGTCGCCGGCTACAGCGTCTATAACGAACCGCTTCCCGGATGGAACCTGCCGCCTGGCTTCGAAGACCTGCTGCTCTTTCCTTTCTATAGGCGGGCCATCGATGCGATCACAGGCGTCCATGACGGGCTGCCGTGCTGGTCTGGGTTTTTCATGCCGGCTCCGTGCGGCTACCGCGATCTAGGCGTCGACGACCGGCGTCACCTGGTGTTTCTCGACGCGGGTCTCCTGCGCCAGGTGACCGACTTCCCGACGCACCTCGGCCCGCCGGTGAGCTCCTATCCCAATGTCGTGCTGTCGATCCATGCCTACACGCACGTCTTCACTGTCGACAACTTGCTGCCTCAGCTGGTTTCCAGCACCAGCTATCCGTGGGGCGGCTACGACCAGAGCTATTCCCTTGCTGAGCGCGAGGCCAGAGCGATGAACGCGGCACTGTTAATTGCGGAGTTCGGCAACTCGCCGACCACCGACAACTCGATCCTGAAGGCCCAGCTCGCTGAGCAGGAACGGCATGACACAGGTTTTGCGTTCTGGCCGTGGAAAGAGAACGGCAGCGGCTGGGGCGTGTATGCCCCACCGACCTCGCCCGCCGACTCTAGCGGATGCCTGCGCGCCTCCCGAGAGCGAATGCTGGCCCGGGTCTACCCGCGGTTGAGCGCGGACCCCACCCCCACCTATCACTACGACGCATTGGACGGCAGCTTCACGCTGAAGGCCAGCGGACGCAGCGGTGATCCCTCCACGGTCGTCTACCTGCCGCTGGAGGTGACCGGCCAGATCACCGCCTCGGGCGCGGTTCGGGCGGTGGTCAGTCGCGAGACCGATGGAGGACGCGTCATCCTCGCCGCCCCAACCGGGGGTGGTTTTGTCATTGCGGTCGCGCCGGCGCCCCTGACGCTTGCTGGATGCGCCTAGGCCTTCCCAAGGCAGATCACAGGGGACGAATATACCGTCGTCCGGATGACCCGACATGGGCTAATCTGCAACTGAAGGGTGGGAAGCCGACCAGCGACATCTGGCCGCGTTGGCGCATCCAAAAAGGGCCTGAACGGCAGAAACGCACCAGCGCAGAAGAACGGGGCGATCAGGTACCGCCCTGCGACCAACGGCGAGCTAGCAGCTGAGCCGTCGGTCAAGCTCGTCGCCGTATCCAAGTCCTTCGGTCGCCGCGCGGTCCTCAAAGGCGTCAACTTCAGCGTCGCCCCCGGTGAGCTGGTCGAGGTGACCGGGCCGAGTGGCTCGGGCAAGACCACCTTGCTCCGCCTCGTCCACGGCCAGCTGCGGGCGAATGCCGGCGAGCTGTGGGTCCGCGGCCGTGGGCTCCACCGCTGGTGGCGACGGGGCCTGGGTGGCATGCGGCGCGAGGTTGCCTTCGTGTTCCAGGAGCAGCGCCTGCTGCCACGTCTCAACGCTTTCGAGAACATCGTCCTGGCTCTTCAGGTTCGCGACCCCCAGGTGCCCAACAAAACGATCAAGCAGCGCGCCCTCGAGGCGCTGGAATCGGTGAAGCTGGCAGAGCGCCGGCGCGCCTATCCGCACCAGCTGTCTGCCGGCGAGCGCCAGCGCGTGGCCATCGCGCGCGCCCTGGCCACCAAGCCCCAAGTCCTGCTGGCGGACGAGCCGCTCAATTCGGTCGACGAGCAGAACGGCGCGCTGATCACCCACCTGCTCGAAGAGGCTGCCGCGGCAGGCACGACGGTCATCGTGGCGACCCACCGGCATACCTTCGCGGCGAGCCGCATCCTCCGGCTGCCCAGCGAGAAGGTGGTGACGAACGGAGCCCGGCGCCCCGCGATCAACGGCAACGGCCACGCCAACGGACACCAGAACGGGCGTAGCAACGGTGGCTCGAACGGAAACGGGAACGGCCACGCGAAGGGAGCCCCGAGCCCGCTCGCCTGGTGGCGAGTGGTGATCCCCGCGCGCGAACGGCAGCGCAAGGCGCCGAAGGCGCCTCGACTCGCACTCTGGCGGCGCTCCGCCGCCTTCTTCGCGAACGGCTACCGCCTCGTCGTGCTGAACGGCCTGCGCAGCTGGAGTCGAGACGCGAGGCTGACCACGCCGGTCATCGGCACGATCGCTCTGCTCCTGATGCTGTGCGGCACACTCGCCCTGGTCGGCATAGCCGTGGAAGGTGCGGTCGCAGACCAGGCAAGCCAGGCGTCGATCGTGCGCGTGTACCTGGCTTCGGACGCGACGCCTGATGCAGTCGCCGCGCTCAAGGCCAGGCTCGCGGCGGACTCGCGCGTGGCATCCGTCACGTTCCTGACGCCCGAGCAGGCCCTCGCCGAGGCGAGCAAGCGGCCCGGCCTCGACAGCCTCGCCAGCCTCAGCTCGACCAACCCGTTTCCCGCCAGCCTGGACGTGCGCGTCAAGCTCGTGACGCAGGTTGCGGCGGTGGCCAAATCGGTGCGGAGCGACCCGGCGGTCGACCCCACATACCCGACCTCCTACGACCCTGACACTTACGCGCGTCTGCGGCACTTTGCGCTCATCGCCGGCTCCATCGTGGCGGGAATCATGCTGCTGATCGCGTTCGTCGCCTACGCCGTGATCGCCAACTCGATGCGCGGCATGGCAGCCTCGCGCCGGCAAGAGGTGGCCGTGACCCAGCTGCTCGGCGCACGCGGATGGATGGTGCGAGGACCGTTCGTGGTCGAAGGCCTGATGACCGGCGCTCTGGCCGGCGCGCTGGCGGCGGCGGTGGTCGCGGGCGCGTACCTGCTGGCGGTTCGTTTCGAGGACGCCATCTATGTGCAGGTGCTGCCCGGCGTCGGCGCAACCTCGGTCCAGTACGTCCTCGCCGCGATCATCACGGCCGGCCTCGTCCTGGGCACGGGCACAGCGCTGTTCGGTTTTCGCAAGGCTCGCGCTTGAGGCGCATCCTCGCCACCGCTGTCACGGTCGCAGGACTGCTTGCGCTTCAGGCCTCCAGCGCCTTCGCCACCGACCCCACCCCTTCGCCTTGCGCGAGCCCCAGCGCCGCCTCGGACGGTCGGGTCACCTGTCCCGCCCCGCCCGCCGACCCCAACCAGGCCGCCTATGCGCTGCTCGAGTCGCGCCTGGGTGGCGACATCGCCCGCGCGCTCCAGACCCAGCAGCGAGTCTCTGCGACGCTCGATCAGCTGGCCGCCACCGAGCAGCTGCTCACCGCAGAGGTCACGCAGGAAGAGGCACTGATCGCGAGCCTGGAGGACCAGATCGCGAAGCTCGATGTTCAGATCACCGACACGCAGGCGCGCATCGACGTCGAGAAGCAGGAGCTTGCCGCCGTGTCGCGAGAGATCTACCGGCAGCCCGACTCGTTCTGGCTGCTGATCGCGCGATCCGGCAACCTGCATGAAGCCCTTGTCGCGACCGCCGATGCGGTGGTTGCGGGCCAGCGGGCGCATGCGCTGCAGACCAGGCTCGAGGCAGACCTCGCCAAGCTGCAGGCGGACCGCGAAGCGCGCCAGAACGACCTCGACCGCGAGAACGGAACGCTTGACCTGCTGAATGCAAACCTCAGCTCTTTGCAAGAGGTGATGAGTCAGCAGGACGACGTCAGCAGCCAGCTCGCCGACCTCGTGTCGCAGATCCAGACCGCGAAATCGCAGCTGCAGAACGAGCCGCCCGACGTCACGAACAGCCTGGCGCAGCTGCTCGAGGCCCAGGAACAGGACCTGGTCCAGCGCTCTTACGAGACGGCGTGGAGCCAGGCCCAGGTCGGCGTCGGCCTGGCGCTGGTCAACAACAAGCTGCCGGTGGGCAAGACGATCCAGGGCCTGGCGCTCTCCTGGCCGATGTCCTCCTTTGAGATCACGCAGCCCTTTGGCCCGAGCAACGTCATCCTCGAGCCGCCGTTCGGCCCCTACAAGCATTTCCACACCGGCGTGGACATGGCAGCGCCGCTCGGTACGCCGGTGATGGCCGCGGCGGATGGCATCATCGTGGCGGTCGGCCACACGAGCAGCGGATATGGCAACTACGTCGTCATCGCGCATGGGGGCGGCATCGCCACGCTTTACGGACACCTCCTCCAGACCAACGCGACCGTGGGCGACCGAGTCGTGCGCGGCCAGGTTGTCGGGCTCGAGGGATCGACCGGTTTGTCGACCGGACCGCACCTTCATTTCGAGCTGCGCATCAACGACCAGGTCATCGATCCGATGCCCTACCTGCCGGTGCCCGGGACGAACTGGTCCGGCTGACCTTCGGTCGACCGCGGTCGATGTGTGACCTGGGTACCTTTCCGAGCCGCGACAACCCGCTACCCTGCGACGGCGATGGGAGAGCGGGACTACCGGGTTTTCAGCTTGCGCGCCGCGGCCGTCAAAGGCGACTCGGTGCTCCACCTGGTTCGCGAGGATGCCGAAGCTTCCCTGTGTGGCATTCCAAAGTCTGCGCTCGACGATCCGGTGCCCCACCAGCTTGTCTGCGCCGACTGCATCGACTGGCTGCACAAGCGTCGTCTGGTGTCGGGCGGGCAACCGCGGCCAGACGCTCGCTAGCGAAAAAGTGCCCCCGGAGGGAATCGAACCCCCGACCTTGACGTTAGGACCGTCCTGCTCTATCCCCTGAGCTACGGGGGCGCGTCGTGAAGTCTAGGAAATTTGAATTTGTGCGCCCTGCGCGCGCCCGGCGCCCCTGAGCTACGGGGGCGCGTCGTGAAGTCTAGGAAATTTGAATTTGCGCGCCCTGCGCGCGACCGGCGCCCCTGAGCTACGGGGACGCCTTGAGAAGTCTAAGAAACGCTCAGGCCACGTAACGGGAGGTCTGACCGCCTCGTGAGATGGCTGCATGCTTCTCAGCAACCTCTCAGCCTGCTCATAGGTACGGCTTGGCCCCCTCCGGCAAGCTGGGCCCCATGGAAATCACCAACCCGACCCACGCAAGGGTCCGCGCCCGCGACGCGGCGTTTCGCTTGCTGCAACGCCTGACCGTGGGTGCGGCAGTCGGCGCATTCGCCGGAGTCGCTGTGTTTGCCGCCGTGAGCGCCGCCACCATCCCGGGCACATCGACGTCGCAGGCGTCGAACACCTCATCGACCTCTTCGACCTCGTCGTCGACGAGCTCCAGCTCCTCAAGCGGCCTGCAGTCGTCGAGCGGCGTGAGCTCGTCCTCCGGCGGCGCCGTCGCTGTCACCGGCGGTTCCTGACGCTTGTCCTCCGGCGTCCTCTGGTACACCACGCGAGGCGCGGGCGCCGTCACGCTGATCCTGCTGAGCTGCGTCGTCGTCCTCGGCATCCTCTCGACGCTGCGCGTTCAGAGCGCGAGCTGGCCTCGCTTCCTCACCACCGCGCTGCACCGCAACCTCGCCCTGATGACGCTGGTGTTCCTCGCCCTGCACATCGTCACGGCGGTCGTCGATCCCTTCACCAACCTCGGCTGGGCGGCCGCGCTCATTCCCTTCTCCTCTTACTACCGCACCTTCTGGCTCGGCCTCGGGGTCATCTCCTTCGAGCTGCTGGCCGCGATCGTCGTGACCAGCCTCGTTCGCGGAATGCTGGGCCATCGCGCCTGGCGCGCAATCCACTGGCTGACCTACGCCGCGTGGCCGGTCGGCGTCATACATGGGTTGGGTACCGGGACCGACACGTGGTCGGCCTGGATGCTCGCCATCACAGCTGCCTGCGTCGCCGGCGTCGGGATGGCGATCTTCTTTCGGCTGACCTCAGGTTCAGCGGATCCGCTCGCGGCCGCGCGCACGATGTTTCGGTCCGCCGTGGATAGGCGTGAGGCGCGATGACGCGCTTGCTCGCCACCCCCGACACGATGAGTCCTCTGCCGAAAGTCGGCAGCGAAATCATCGAGGCCATCGAGCGCTCTCGGTTGGTCGGCCGCGGCGGCGCTGGTTTTCCGGTCGCGACCAAGTGGCGGGCGGTCGCGCAGCGATCGCACGGAGACGCCGTGATTTTGGTCAATGGCGCCGAAGGCGAGCCGCAGAGCAAGAAGGACAGGGTTCTCATGTCGGAGCGACCGCACCTCGTGCTGGACGGCGCGTTCATCGCCGCCCGTGTGTTGCGCGCGCGGCACGTGATTCTCTACATCGGCGAGCGTCACGACGCGGCTCGCAACGCAATGCTGCGCGCGCTGTCCGCGCGCCCGGAGCCCGCGCGCGGCCTGGTGACCGTCGCTTCGGCTCCCGCCAGGTATGTCGCGGGCGCGGAGGCGGCCGCGGTCCATTTCCTGAACGAAGGCATCGCCACCCCCACCAACGTGCCGCCCTACCCGTTCGAACGAGGCGTTGGCGGCGCGCCGACGCTGGTGCAGAACGTGGAGACTCTCGCCCACGTGGCTTTGATCGCCCGATCGGGGGTGACCACCCCATCGGTCCTCGTCACGGTCGCGGGCGGGGTCGCGAAGCCCGGCGTGTCGGAGGTCGAGACCAACACGACGATTGCCGAGTTGGTCCGGCGGAGCGGCGGACTGACGGAGGCGCCGCGAGCCGTCCTCGTCGGAGGCTACTTCGGCAACTGGGTCGAACCCGATCACGCGTGGAACATGACGATCGATCCCGAGTCGATGCGCCGCCAGGCGTTGGGCCTTGGCTGCGGCGTCATCGGAGTGCTTCCGACGAGCCGGTGCGCGGTCTGCGAGACCGCCGGCATCATGCGCTACCTGGCCGGGGAGAGCTCGGCGCAGTGCGGCCCATGCTTCTTCGGACTCCGCGCGCTGGCCGACGCCTGCACGCGAATCGCGGAACGCGGCTCGAATCCCGAAGACCTGAAGCGTTTGCAGCGCTGGGCAGCCGAAGTGCGCGGGCGCGGCGCGTGCCGCCACCCAGACGGCGCAGCGATGTTCCTTGCGTCGTCCCTGCAGGTGTTTGCGCAGGAGTTCGCCAGCCACCGCGCCCACAACGTGAGCCGCACGGCTTGAGCAAGCAATTCGAGCTTAAGGTCGATCGCATCAAATGCGATGGCCACGGGCTCTGCGCGGAGCTGCTGCCAGAGTTGATCCGCCTGGACGACTGGGGCTATCCAATCCTCGCCCCGGGGCCCGTTCCGGAACATCTGATTCCCCATGCGCAGCGCGCCGTCGAAGACTGTCCGGTGCTCGCCATCGCCCTGCGCCGCACCCAGGTCAAGTAATGACCTCGACCGTGCTGGGCGTCGCCGACGATCGCGCGCTCGGCGGCACGCTTCGCGTCATCGTGACCCGGCCGCGATCGCTTGCGGCCGCCAAGGCTGCGGTGGATGAAGTCGTCAGGGCCATCGATGTAGCCGCAAGCAGGTTTCGCGAGGACAGCGAGCTCAGCCGCGTCAACGCAACGCCGGAACGCCAGGTGACGGTGAGCCCGATGCTCGCGCTGGCGATTGCGGAAGCCCTTCGCGGCGCCGACCTGAGTGACGGCGCGGTGGATCCGACCGTCGGCACCGCCATCCGCCTGGCGGGATACGACTCGGATTTCGCGTCGGTCCTCAAGGAAGGTGGACCGTTGCGCGTGCGAGCGGAGCGCATTCCCGGTTGGCGGGCGATCCGCTTCAACGCCGCGACCCGACAGCTCTGGATGCCTCGCTGGGTCGAGATCGACCTCGGCGCGACAGCCAAGGCGCTGGCATCCGACCTGGCGGCGGCGGCGGCGAGCAAGGTCATCGAAGGCGGTGGGGTGCTGGTCAGCCTCGGCGGCGACATCGCGGTCGCGGGCGAACCGCCGGCCGGCGGCTGGTCGGTCCAGGCCTCCGAGGACAGCGCCGCACGCATCGAGGAGGGCGAAGAGACCGTCGGTATCGATGCGGGCGGCATCGCCACCTCGAGCACGACCGTGCGCCGCTGGACTCGCGGAGGTGTCGTGCTGCACCACATCATCGACCCCGAGACCGGTCAACCCGTCGCTGGGCCGTGGCGAACCGCCACCGTGGCGGCCGGCACGTGCGTCGACGCCAACATCGCCTCGACCGCCGCGATCGTCATGGGAGAAGGCGCTGTGGCGTGGCTCGAGACAAGGGGGCTGGCGGCGCGGCTGGTCGACCGGCAGGGCAGGGTCTGCCGCGTCGGACGCTGGCCCGCACCAGCCAATTCGAAGCTGGCCCCCAACATTCTCTGAGCAATTTCCCAGGAAACTCGATCAAAGTGAGCTTGTGATCAAGGACGGAGCAGCGCGGGTCCTCGTTGTTGACGACGAGCCGAACATCACCGAGCTGGTGGCCATGGCTCTCCGCTACGAAGGCTTCAACGTCAAGACCGCGGCGACGGGCCGCGGAGCGCTGAGCGCCGTTTCGCAGTTCGCCCCCTCCCTGGTCATCCTGGACGTGATGCTGCCGGACATCGACGGCATCGAGGTCTTGAAGCGGCTCACCAGCTCCGGCAACAAGGTGCCCATCATCTTCTTGACCGCCAAGGACGCCACCGAGGACAAGGTGCACGGACTGACCATCGGCGGTGACGATTACGTGACCAAACCGTTCAGCATCGAAGAGCTGATGGCGCGGGTCCGGGTCGTGCTTCGGCGCCACGGCAACGACTCCGAGACGGGCAAGATGGCGCTGGCTGACCTCGAGCTGGACGATGAGGCTCACGAGGTCCGGCGCCACGGCCACGTGGTCGAGCTGACCAACACCGAATATCGACTTCTCCGGTATCTCCTGATCAACGCCGGCCGCGTGCTGTCGCGCAGCCAGATCCTCGACCACGTATGGCATTACGACTTCGGCGGCGACGCCAGCGTGCTCGAGACCTACATCAGCTACCTGCGGCGCAAGGTCGATCGCTACGACCCGGCTCTGATCCAGACCGTACGCGGCGTGGGGTACGTGCTCCGAACGCCAAGAAAATGACTCTGTCGCTCCGCGGGCGGCTTCTGATCGGCGTGATCTCTCTGGTCGTGCTCGGGTTGCTCGTCGCCAACATCGCGACTTACATCTCACTGCAGAGCTTCCTTGTCAGCCGCGTCGACGACGAGTTGAAAGCGGGCGTCGATGAGGTCGCCAACGCGCTAGGAGCGCCGCTCCGGGGACCAGTTCAGCACACTGCATTTCCGGTCGGAACGGTGGCCGAGCTCCTGGGGCCCAACGGCCAGGTGCTGAACGTCAAAGTCGTGGGACAGGGATTCGGGACCGTCACCTCTCCAGTGACACCCAAGCTGCCCAAGACTCTGCCCAACGCAGGAGCTGACACGCCCGCGGCACCGTTCACCGTCCAGGGATCGGACGGCAAGACCCAGTTTCGAATGACGGACTGGCCCGAGGGACGGTTCGGAGGGGACTTCGTCGTCCTCGCGGTCCCTTTGACCGACATCGAGTCGACCCTCCGGGGATTGCTCCTCGCGTCGGGGCGCCGCGCAATCGCGCACAGATTCCGACCTCGCACGCCGGCGCATCGAGGAGGAATCAGTGCGCATGTCTGCGCTGGTCGACGACATGCTGCTCATCGCTCGGCTCGACCAGGGCCGTCCTCTCGAGACCAAGCCCGTCGACCTGCAGGCGATCGCGCGCGATGCCGTCGACGACGCGCGTGCCGTCGCGCCGCAGCGCGAGATCACGCTGAGCGCATCCGCACCCGTCGTCGTCAGCGGTGACGACACGCGCCTGCGCCAGGTGCTCGGCAACCTGGTGCGCAACGCACTGGTGCACACCCCGTCAAAGACGCCGATCGAGGTCGCGGTGACGACTGAGGACAGCGTCGCGCGGATGTCGGTCGCCGACCACGGACCAGGCCTGCCGCCCGACGCGGCGCAGCGAATCTTCGAGCCTTTCTACCGCGCCGATCCCAGCCGGAGCCGCGACAGCGGCGGCGCCGGGCTCGGACTCTCGATCGTCAGCGCCGTGGTCACCGCCCACGGCGGACGAGTCGATGTGAAGGAGACCAGCGGCGGCGGAGCCACCTTCGAGGTGGAGCTTCCACTGGTCTCCCAGTCGAGCTAACCCTGGTTCCGCTCCATGCAGCCCATGGCGCTTTCCGCCCGGCAGCTCGCCGCGATCGCGTCGACCACAGCACCCGCGAGCAGGTTGCGACCCACCGGGCTCGGATGGACATCGCAACCACCCGTCGGCAGCACGATCAGCAAACCTGCGGCGCAGCTGCTTCCTCCCACGTTGAGCGCCGGCAGCTTGAAGGCGTCAAAACCACTAGCAACGATCCCGCCGTAGGCCATCGCGGCATCAATGATTGGGGCATTCAGCAGCCGGGTGCCTGCCGCGGTTGTCGGGTCGTAACTCAGCGAGTAGTAGGTCAACACGACGAGGGCGTGGTTGTAATGGGCGACGTTGCGAATCTCGCCGAAGATGAAACGAAGGTTCGCGTCGATGCTCGCAAGCACCCCGGATATTCCGTTCGCGAAGCACGCGGTATTCTGGCCACCGCAACCCGCCACCAGTTTGAAGACGTCATTGGCCCCGACGTCGATGGTGACCAGACTCACGGTGGGATGAGTGCTGAGGTAGTGGAGGGCGAACTCGAGCTGCGAACCCGAGTAGTTGGTGTGAAGTGGGAAGTGTGCGAGGTACGGCAGGCACACATAATCATTTGCGGGCGTTCGGGAGATGAGACCGGCCGTGGTCTCGCCCGGGCAGGATGCATTCACGAGGGGCAGATCAAGACTGGCGGCGACTGTATCCGGATAGCCCACAAACTTGGTTGGGTCGAGAGCAAGCCCGTCGTCCGCCACGATCAGAGGGCTGTAGCCGAAGGCGACTGAGTCTCCTAGCGCCAGATAGGCGTGGGCGTCCGTGCTGGCGGAGACCGGCACAGCGGCCAATGCGAGAAGAGCCGTTGTTGACAGGATGGCGAAGATTCGCGCCCTCATCTGGAGCACCTCCTGACAAAACCCCAACCGCGACATTGGAATGTAAGCATGCTCGGGCGCGCGGCGCCAGTTAGGACTTCGGGCGGAACGCCAACAGGTCCCCTGCGGAGTCGCCGACGACGACGAGGTCTCCGGCCAACGCCGGCCCGGAGCGGACTGCCGAATGGGTGTCGTAGCTCCACAGGCGATGACCATCGGAGGTCGAGAGCAGGAACACGGAACCGGTGTTTATGTCGCCGAAGACCGCGCCCGTCCCGAAGATCACGACGCCCTTGCCGGCCGCGGGCGCGGAGTAAATCGGATCGGCCACGTCGTAGCGCCATGCGATCGACCCATCCGATGGCTTGAGCGCGAAAATCGCGGTCGGCGGGCTCGCCGAGCCGGCGTAGAAATGAGTGCCGTCAAAGGCGGGTGATGCGATGAGGCCATGCACCGCAGTGCCGCCGACCAGTTCTTTCGACCAGACAACATTGCCCGTTATTGCGTCGAGTACGGCGAACATGCCTTCCACCGTCGCCTGTGCGACGACTTCTCGCGCATCGAGCGTGAAAATGACCGGCGTCGCTCCGACGTCCAGGTCGCGATCGTTGTCGGGGTAGAGGCTCATCAACCATTTGGGCGTGCCCGTCAGTGGATCGATCGCGAGCACGCCGTCATCGGGGTTGCCGACACCGACGAACGCGACACCACGCGAATCAATCGCAGGCGTCGACCACAAACCATCTCCTGGCTGGCAGCCTGTACGCACGCACGTCGTCCATCGCGCCTGCCCCGTGGAGGCATCGAGTCCAAAAAGGCGACCCGCGACCAGCGGGCTGTCGCCATAGGGTGACGCGATGCCGATGATCACCTCGTCCTGGTAAGCGACGGGCGACGCCCAGAGCGCGGAATTGGGCGGGCCGGTCCACTGCCAGATTGGGTCGCCAGCCAAGAGGCCGAACGCATAAAGCCGGCCCGTGAGCGTCCCCACGAACACAGTGCTTTGGTTTCCGTCCACCGCCGGCGAGCTCGAGATGGATCCGAGGTCGTGTTTGGACCATATCGTCCGGCCAGTCAAAGCGTCGAATGCCGTCAACGTGCCACCCGCGCTGCCCGCGACGACCATGCCGCGCGCCACTAAAGGCGTTCCGTCGACCGCCCCGTCGAGCTGCCCTCGCCACGAGAGCGCAAGCCGGGCTGCGCCGGCCGAGCTCAGCGTCGCGCCACGCGGGTGGCCGTCGCGCGCTAGGTCTCCGCGGAACATGCTCCACGCCTCTGGGGCCGGCTGAGACCCAGGAGGCCCGCTGTTCGGAGGTTGGCAGGCCACTAGGAGGGCAAACACCATGAGCGCGGCTGTTCTCTGAGCAATTTCAAAGCTTCGTCTCAGGCGGCTGTGAGACCTCAACGTCATCTTCGAAGTCGACCCGATGCCACCTCGGGCCTTTCCCCTAAAGCGTAGGGGGCGTGCCTGGCGCCCCCTACACACCCCCTGTTTAAGACAGCTTCCAGTGCACGCTCTGCATGACGGGCTTGGCCTGGTTCAGCAGGTTCTGGAGGTTGCTCTGGCTGGTGAGCACCATGACCACGTAGTAGACGCTGCCGCTGTTGTTGGAGCCGGCGAAAAGCGAAGCCGCGGCCGGGATCGAGTTGCCACCCGAGGTGATCGTGAAACAAAGCGTCCACGCGATCCCGCTCGCGCCATTGAAGGTGCCTGCACTCGGGCTTGTGTTCGGGCACTCGCGCGTATCCGGGTACTGGCTCTTCAGCTGGCTGTCGATCGTGTCCTTGTTGTTCTGAGCCGTCTGCGGCGGGATGGACGGCCCGCTGGCGGCCGTGACGGTTCCGTCGCTGTTCGGGTCCAGGAGGGTGATCGACTCGGCGTCTTTGTTGTCGAGTGTCCAGCCGGTCGGGACGGTGAGCGTGAGCGCGTCGTTGGACTCGGTCTTGGGTCCGGTCGAAGTGGAGGTCGGCGACGCGACAGGGCTCGGGGTCGTGGCCGGGGTCGGGCTGGGAACGTCCACGATGCCTCCGCCTGACGTGTTTGTCGAGCTGCGGTTGCCCAGAATCGCCAGGGCTGTTCCGCAGCCGGCCATCACCACGGTCAGGGCGACGACGCCGGCGATGATCAGCATCCATGGCGTGCGGTGCACCGGAACCGTTGCGCCGGTCGGTGCATAGTACGGGCTCTGATAGCCGCTAGGCCCCGCCACCGGGGGCGCCACCCCGGGAGGAGGTCCCGGAACCGCCGTCGGGAGTGCGGCAGGAGCTGCCGTGAGCGCCGTGCCGCACGCCTGGCAGTAGAGATTTCCGTCCGGGTTCTGGGCGCCGCAGCGGGCGCACGTCAGCGCCAACTAAGCCTTCGCCTTCGTCGGCGATTCCGCGCGAGGCTTGCGGGCGCGCTTGACCGCCGACGGAGCAGCGGTCAGCGCCATCCCGCAGTTCGGGCAGAAACCGGAGGCCACGATGTGCATGTAGCAGTTGGAGCACACGGTTTCCGCAAAGCCCATATGCGCGGCCTCCTCGAGCAGAGCGTGGTGGAGCAGGAAGCGGATGTAGACGAGCACCGTACCGACGACCACCGCCTGCCACACGAGGATGAACAGCGGGCTGAGCAACGCGTCTTTCCACAGTTGAGTGCCGAGGGAGAACGCGATGTGAGCGGCGACCGCAGCCGCCACGCCGCCGATCTCGAGGCGGCCCAGTCGGCCCCGCCGGTACCTCCAGACGGCGACGACGATGATGCCTGTGGTGCTCCCCTGAAGCATAGGCTGGAACATGGCCAGCGTCGTCAGGTCATAGATCCAATTGCCGGGCGTGAGGTGCACGGGAAGGCTGGTCAGAGCTGTCGAAAAGGAAACGAGCGATTCGGCCAGGCTGAACCCGAGACCGGCGGCGATCCCAAAGACAAGTCCGTCGACAGTTTCCGGAAAGTCACCGCGGTTCGGGAGGAAGAGTGCCGGCAGAGGCTTCAGCGCCTCCTGCAGGATCGGCCAGAGAAGCCCGAGGAAAAGCAGGGCGCCAACGCTGATGCCGGCGCCGCGCAGCGGGTTCCCGATGTTCGGGTATGGGTTGTAGACGATGCGCTCGATCACTGTCAGGACGATGCCGATCAGTGCGCCGCCGCCGATGGTGAAGCCCAGGACGACCGCCGGTTCGTCGCGGTACACCTGCGCCTCGTAGAGGTAGATCAAGTAAAGAAGCGGGACGAGAAAGATCGCGACGAGGATCGCCGCGGTGATGAGCCCGGCGACGTAGAGGATCAGGATTCCCGCGAGGCCGACCGCGAAGGCCCAGCGAAACTCGTGAATCTTCGAATGGCCGAGATGCGGAAACAGCGTGGTGAAGATCGCCGGCTGCACCACGTGCTCGGCCGGATGGGCCGCATAGCGGCTCCGGCGCTTTTTCGGGTTGGCGACCTCCCCGGTGGTGCCCTGGTGTGCTCCGCAGCGGGTGCAGAACGCACCGTCCGGAACGTCGTTGGAGCAGTGGTCGCAACGCACGGCCGAAAGGATATAGACCGGCGCCCGCGTTTACGCGGTCTTTGGCGCCTCCGACTCGGCCGGCACCCAGCCTCGGATGTAGTGGCAGGAATAGTGTCCCGGGTGCTTTTCGAAGTACCGCTGGTGGTAGTCCTCAGCGCGCCAGAAGTGAGTGGCCGGGACGATCTCGGTCACGATCTTGCGGTCGAAGAATTTCTGCGCCTCTTCCATCGACTTCAGCGCGGCCTGCTCCTGCTCCGCGTTGTGGAAGAAGATCGCCGACCGGTACTGGTGGCCCATGTCCGGCCCCTGGCGGTTGGGGGTCGTCGGGTCGTGCATGTTCCAGAACTCATTGAGCAGCTGCTCGTATGACACCTTCGCGGGGTCGTACGTGACCTCGACGGCCTCGGCATGACCGGTGCGGCCTGAGCAGACCTGTTCGTAGCTGGGATTGTCGACCTTTCCGCCCTCGTAGCCCGAGACGGCTTCGATCACGCCCGGCTTCTGGTTGAAGAGATGCTCGACGCCCCAGAAGCAACCGCCCGCAAAAGTGGCCTTTTCCATTTCACCCTCCAAGATAGTTCGGACAAATCATGATTCCCGAAGATGACGATTCGCTAACGGGGCGGCCACCAAGGCACTGGTGGCACCTGGCGACGGTCGATATCACGCCTCTCCGCCGCCATCGCGACTTCCGTCTCCTCTTCATCGGGCGGTTCGTGTCGTTCTTCGGCAGCATGATCACCGTCGTCGCGTTCCCCTACCAGGTCTACCAGCTCACCCACAGCGTGCTGCTGGTCGGCCTCCTTGGGGTGCTGGAGTTCGCCGCCATCCTCGGGGTCGCCTTCGTGGGCGGCGCGCTGGCTGATGCGCGAGACAGGCGATCGATGGTGCTGCTGAGCGAGGTCGCACTGATGGTCTGCAGCCTGCTGCTGGCCGGCAACGCGGCGATTCCGCATCCACAGGTCTGGCTCCTGTTTGTCGTCGCGACCGCTTGGGGCGGGCTCGACGCGATCCAGCGTCCTTCGCTCGACGCGATGCTGCCGCGGCTGGTCGCCAAGGATGAGCTGGCCGCGGCTGCCGCGCTGGGAAGCATCCGGGGCACGCTGGGGCAGGTCCTGGGCCCGGCGCTTGGCGGCGTGCTGGTGGCGGTACTCGGCCTGTCCTTCACCTACATGGTGGATGTGGCGACCTTCGTCGTCGGCCTGGCGTGTCTCTGGTTGATGCGGGCCGTCCCGCCGCCAGTCGGTGCTGAGCGGCCGAGCCTGCGCCGCGTCCTCGAAGGCCTCCGCTACGCGCGCAGCCGCCAGGAGCTGCTGGGCACGTACTTCATCGACATGATCGCGATGTTCTTCGGCATGCCGATGGCATTGTTTCCCGCCATCGCTCAGGGTCTTGGTGGCCCGAAGGTGCTCGGTCTTCTATACGCCGCGCCGGCCCTCGGATCCTTCGCGTTCTCAGCGACCAGCGGCTGGACGAATCGCATCCACCGGCACGGCATGGGCGTGGCGGTGGCGGCGGTCATCTGGGGATTGGCGATCATCGGGTTCGGATTCGCTGCGAGCCTCTGGCTCGCGGTCCTGTTCCTAGCGATTGCGGGCGCCGCGGACATGATGAGCGGAGTCTTCCGGTCGGTGATCTGGAACCAGACAATTCCCGATTCACTCCGCGGACGGCTCGCGTCGATCGAGATGCTGAGCTGGTCATCCGGACCCGCGCTCGGCAACTTCGAGGCCGGCGCGGTCGCCTCGATCTTCAATGTCAGGATCTCCATCGTCTCGGGTGGGGTCCTGTGCGTCGTCGGCTGCATTCTGTGCACCCTCGCGCTCCCCGCCTTCCGCGCCTACGACGCGCGGCTGTACCATCCAGCGCCAGATCCGGCCATCGCCAGCGTCAAGCGGGAGAAGCAGTGAGTTCAGCCCAGGCGCTCGTCCTCTTGATGGCGGCCACGCTCGTGGTTTCGCTGTGGTCGGCGTTCTTCGCGACGCGCGCCGACTGGTCGTCGCGCCGGGCGATCAAACGCTTTGACATCGCGACAAAGCCGGTCCCCAATGTGGTCTTCACCGGTCAGGTCGCGCCTGGGCAGGCGATCGAGCTCGAGGTCGAGAACCTCGGCGGCACGCTTGCGGCCGGCGGAATCATCGTCCACGCAAGCGACGAGCTCTACGCGGGGGAGATGACCTTGCCGGAAAAGGCCGGCCCCCGACGAATCTCGCTGCGTTTCGTGGTCAAGGCATGGAAGCGCCAGCTGGAGCCCCAATGCCTGGTTCTGGTTGCGCGCGACGTTAGCGGTCGGTGCTACGACTACGTCGACGGCGGCAGGCAGATCAAGAACCCGCGCCGCTGGTTGTCTCGACAGCTGCGCGAGCTCCGCATGCAGGGCATGGTCGATTTCCCGAGCGTCACCGGCAAAGAAAAGCGCTAGAGCTCCTAGTGGGTGTGGTCTAGCTCCGCCTTCAGGTTGATCTTCACGTTCCCCTTCATCGCCTGAGACACCGGGCAGCCGTCCTTCGCTTCTTGGGCCAGCTTCTGAAACTCGCCGGCTTCGATGCCGTGGATGTGGCCCCTGACGGTCAGCGTGATGGCGGTGATCCCGGTGCCGGGCACGAACTCCACCTCGGCCGAGGTGTTGAGGCGCTCCGGGTGGTGACCGGCCTTCGCAAGGCCGTTGGAGAAAGCCATGCTGTAGCAGGCTGCGTGCGCGGCCGCGATCAGCTCCTCCGGACTCGTTCCGCCGTGCGTGCGCTCGGCGCGCATCGCCCAAGTGACAGGGAACTCGTTGAACGTCCCGCTCGCGACCTTGACCCGACCCTTGCCACTCGTCAGGTCGCCCTCCCAAACCGCGTCCGCCCTACTGATCGCAGCCATGCGCAAGTCCCCCTCGACGAGAATCCGAACCTCTAAAACGTTAGACGGTGTGAGGTCAGGACCCTGTGATGGTGCACGAGAGCGGCTGAGGCCCAAACACCTCGCCCGACGGTATCTGGCCCGGGTTGCCGACCGGCTGAAAACCCCCTCGATACCCTCGTGGTCTGTCACGGGATGCGACAGATTAATGCTCGCTGTCCACACCATGCTGTCTCCCACCGCAGGCGCGCTCATGTTGAGGAACCAGAAGACTCTCCAGAAGTCCTCACCCGTGCCGGAGTCGGCACCGGCCACCGATGCGATGTCCGATTGCGTCGGCGTCACCGCCTCGCCGTTGATCGTGAAGGTAACTGTCGTCGCATGCACGAAGTCAACGAGGTTGCCCCTGGTCGACATCGCCCAGCCAAGCCTCAGAGTCAGCGCGCTTCCTGCCGGCGGCGTTGCCACACCGCCGTGCCCGACGCACTGGGTGATGTTTATGGTTGGATCATCAGCCACGGCATTCGTTGGTATCAGCGCAAGCGGCGACATGACTACGAGCATCGCGAGCAACCTGCGAAACCGTCTCATCGGCGAGAACCCCAACTTTCAGCGCCATGCGGCTCCGGCTGCCTGGGCGGTTGATGGCAGCCGGGCAGGCGGGCTCGGAATACACCTGATAGCCAATCTGTCAATGCCCATTCGATTGGCCGACACCGAGGCGGCGCCGGCCAATTGCTCTGGCTCGGCTATTGTGCTGGCGACGATGGAAGCCCACGAGATTCCCGACCTCGATCCTCAGCCGCGAGATTCCGACGGTCATGGATACATCGACTTCCTCGCTTCGAAAGAGCTCAGCGTCGGGCTCGCAATCTGGCCCGCCGGAGCAACCGATCGCCAGCGGCCGCACCGAGAGGACGAGGTCTATTACGTGATCAGCGGCCGGGGTGAGATCAGGGTTGCAGACGAGGAGCGGTACGTGAAATCGGGCAGCCTCGTTTTCGTCGCGGCGGGCGTGGAGCACCGCTTCCACAACATCGAAGAAGACCTGCGAGTGTTGGTCTTCTGGGCGCCCCCGCACACCCGCAGCTGAACTCCTGATGAATGGCTTGCTCGAGCTGGTGCTCGAAGTGAGCGATCTCGACCGGTCCGTGGCGTTCTACCGGGAAGTGCTCGGTCTCGTCGATGTCGAGCAGTGGTCGGAGCCGCGACCCGGGGTGTGGCTGTCGATTGGACGCAATGCGGTGTTGGGTTTGTGGCCGCCGAGGTCGGGTGGACCGGGCGTTGGGATCGCAGGGTCTCGCGGCGGCGCACACGTGCACTTCGCGATCTATGTCGCGCCCGGGAGCCTACCGTCCTGGAAAGGCAGGTTGGAAGACGCGGGTTATCAGGTCGAGGGGCCGGTGACCTTCGGTCACGGCAACCAATCGCTGTTTGTCGACGACCCCGACGGCAACGTCGTGGAGCTAGGGGACTGGACCGTGGACTGGGCCGGCGACGAGGTGCCTCGAAAGGGCGACTAGGAGCCGGTCCCTGCCATCGGGTCGGAGGGCGTGTCGTCCGCTTTTGGCCTCATCTGGGCCACGGTGCCCATTGCCCTGTTGCGCAGGTGGCGGCTCTCCTTCCCGCTCCACCGTCTCTAAGCCGCGTCCGTATCAGCCTCTCCGGCGCATTCGGCGCCACCTCCCCATGAATGGGGAGGACCCCAACGCATGCGCCTTCTGATCACCCGGTCGGGTGGAATGAACTTCGCACCCTCACCTGCCTTCACCACCTGCCAGTCACCCTCATGCACAAGGCGATGGTGGTAGTAGCAAAGAGGAAGGAGGTTGGAGAGGTTGCTCGGTCCGCCGTGAGACCAGAACTCGATGTGATGCGGACTGGTCCAGTTGACCGGCCGGTCGCAGCCCGGCCCAGAACACGTGCGGTGCCTTGCTTTCAGGGCTCGCCACTGCGCCGGCGAGGCCGATCGCGTCGCCCGCCCCACGTCAACCACAACCGAATCGGCTTTCAGCACTCGGCAGAGGGTCCCGTCGCAGGCCAGCCGCTGCACCGTCTTGCCCGAGACCGGCATCCCGGTCTGCAGCTCTGAGGCCGCCGCGCCGAGCTCGCCCTTCAGGCCCTCGAGCGTGGTCGTCACTGAGATGTGCGGCCGCGCCCCGTTGCGCCGGGGCAGCGTGCCCGCCTCCATCGCGTGGTAGACGATCTCGGTCAGGGCGTCGGCCCGGCGCTGCTTGGAGCTCCGGCCGTCGTCTTGACCGAGTCGCTTGGCCAGCGCATCGACTGCTGATTTGAGCGCGGCGCCGCCCTCGGGGTCGATCACCCCGCTGAGGTGGTACATGCCCTTCATCTCGCTGATGTGGAGGAAGCGCTCTTCGTAGTTTTCTTCCGTGTCCCGGTCGAAGCTGTCCGGGTCGATCACATATCTCATGTGGTCGGAGATCTGACCCAGGCTCTTGATCGAGTTCTCCCGCGCATAGCGGATCCACTCTTCCTCGTCCAGCAAATCCGCCTGCTTGCCCAGCTTTTCGCGCAGGTGGCAGATCACCGATGCCGACTGGTACCCGATCTCCCCATTGGACAGAGCAGCAGCGACTCTGGGCATCCACTCCAGGTGCTTGCCGACACAGAGCCGGTCGGAGGCCGAGCCTTGTGACAGGTTGCAGGTGCTCATGACAAAGCAGACCGTCGAGTAGTGCCCGTTGGCCAGTTGGTCGCCACGCCGGCGAGCCCGCTCGACGACCGTGCAGAGCTTGCCCTGGAGCCGGTCGATGACGGTCGCCCGGCGGGTGGGATCTACGAAGTCGGGGTCGGTCGAGAGGTCGAAATCACGAGCTGCAGATTCCAGCCTTTCCAGCTCATCGACCATGCCGAAAGTCTACCAAACAAACGTACGCTTTGTCAAGCTTGTTAACCTATAAATCAATTCAAACCCGCCCCGCCACCAGCAACCAAGGCGCCACCATCACACCCCTCCCCAGCTCTGTCAACCCCGCCTTCCCATCACCCCACACGCCCCCCAAACACCCCCTTCCCAGTCATCCCCTCGCCGTCACACCTCCCTCCCAGCACCCACCTTCGCCGGGGCCGTCAGCACCCGCCTGACCTCCCGCGCCACCTCGACGTCCTCCCGCGCCTTGATGACCAGAGTCGGCACCAGCGAACCAGGCGCGCTGATGTCGCTGTCCGGAGCCAGGCTCGCGTTGAGCGTCGGCCCGATCTCGACCCCAAGGAAACGCAGCCCCGCCACCGCGGACGCTCGTACAGGCGCCGCGTTCTCCCCCACGCCCCCTGTGAACACGAGCGCATCCAGACCGTTCATCGCAGCGGCCATCGCAGCGATGAGCGCGCGCAGCCGGTGGATGTAGACGTCGAACGCGAGCTCGGCCCGGTCGTCGCCGTCGGCGATGCGTTGCAAGATCTCACGCATGTCCGAGGTGCCGGCCAGCGCCAGCAGACCGCCCTTGCGGTCGAGCGCCTCGGTGATCTCGGCTTCGGAGAATCCCGCATGGCGCGCAAGGTACAGAACCGCGCCCGGGTCGACGGTGCCCGAGCGCGTGGCCATGACCAGGCCCTCGAGCGGGGTGAAGCCCATCGTGGTGTCCATCGAACGTCCGCCCCGCACGGCGGCGAGCGACGCGCCGGCGCCGAGGTGGCAGGTCACCACCTTCAGCTCGTGGGGTGAGCGCCCAAGCATCTCCGCCGCTCGGCGCGACGCATAGGCATGGGAGAAGCCATGGAACCCATAGCGCTTGATCCCGTAGCGATCGCGCCACTCGTCAGGGATCGCGTAGGTCGACGCCGCGGCGGGCATGCGGGAATGGAATGCGGTGTCGAAGCACGCGACGGCCGGCATGCGCGGCAGCAGCTCGCGCATTGCCGCGATCCCCGCCAGCTCGCCGGGCAGGTGCAGCGGCGCGAGGTCGGTGATGGTGACCAGGTAGCCGATGACCTCGCCGTCGATCCGCACCGACGCCGGATAGCGAGGACCACCGTGCACGACGCGGTGGCCGATCGCCTCGATGCCCTCCATGCCGCGAACAGCTGCCGCGAGCTGCGGCTCGTCGAGCCTGCCCTCTGCCACCTCGAACTCGCGATCGACGAGGGTGCGGTCGTCCGAGTCAACCAGGCTCAGCTTGAGTGAGCTGGACCCGGCGTTGAGGACGAGGACGCGCAAGGCGTTAGTGCGGCCAGGTCCAGTTCACGATTTCCGGCGCGTCCTGGCCGTGGTCCCGCGTGTACTCCCGGGCGCGAAGTCGCTCATCGACCATCGCCTGGCGCACATGCGCCGCCTTCGAGCCCAGCGACGGCACGCGGTCGATGACGTCCATAACCAGGTGATACCGATCGAGGTCGTTGAGCATGACCATGTCGAAGGGCGTGGTGGTCGTCCCCTCTTCCTTATATCCACGCACATGGATGTTGGGGTGATTCGTTCGCCGGTACGTGAGGCGATGAATCAGCCACGGATAGCCGTGGTAGGCGAAGATCACCGGCCTGTCCTTGGTGAAGACCTCGTCGAACTCCGCGTCGCGCAACCCATGCGGGTGCTCGGTCGGGGGCTGAAGGCGCATCAGGTCGACGACGTTGACCACGCGCACCGCAAGCTGCGGAAGGTGCCGGCGGATAAGGTCGGCGGCGGCCAGCGTCTCCAGCGTCGGCACGTCGCCGGCGCAGGCCAGGACCACATCGGGATCACGGCCTTCGTCGGTGCTCGCCCAGTCCCAGATGCCGAGGCCTCGCGTGCAATGCGCAATTGCATCCTCCATCGCCAGGTAGTTGAGCGCCGGCTGCTTGCCGGCGACGATCACGTTGACGTAGTTGCGGCTGCGCAGGCAGTGATCAGCCACCGAAAGCAGGCAATTGGCGTCGGGCGCGAGGTAAACCCGGATGACCTCGGCCTTCTTGTTGGTCACGTGGTCGATGAATCCCGGGTCCTGGTGGGAGAAGCCGTTGTGGTCCTGCCGCCACACGTGTGAGGAGAGCAGATAGTTGAGCGAGGCGATCGGCCTTCTCCACGGAATCGTCCGCGTGACCTTCAACCACTTCGCGTGCTGGTTGAACATCGAGTCGATGATGTGGATGAACGCCTCGTAGCAATCGAAGAGCCCATGGCGGCCGGTGAGCAGGTAACCCTCGAGCCAGCCCTCGCACATGTGCTCGCTAAGCACTTCCATGAGGCGCCCGTCCGGGCCGAGATGATCGTCGCCGGGCACCACCTCCGCGTCCCATGCCCGGTTGGTCGCGTCCAGCACCGCGCCCAGCCGGTTCGAGACGGTCTCGTCGGGGCCCATGATTCGGAAGTTGTCGGGGTTGCTCTTCACCACGTCCCGCAGATACGTGCCCAGGACTCGAGTCGCCTCGCCTGACGTCGTGCCGGGCTTGCTGACCGCAACCGCGTATTCGCGGAAATCAGGCAGCCGCAGGTCCCTGAGCAGCTCGCCTCCATTGGCGTGGGGATTGGCGCTGAGACGGCGCTCGCCTCGTGGGGGCAGCTGGGCCAGCTCGTCGACGAGCTTGCCCGAGGCGTCGAAGAGCTCCTCGGGACGGTAGCTGCGCATCCAGTCCTCGAGGATCTTCAGGTGACTGGGCTCCGATTCGAAATCGGTCACCGGCACCTGGTGCGCGCGAAACGTGCCTTCGACCGGGACCCCGTCGACTGTCTTCGGACCGGTCCAGCCTTTCGGCGTGCGCAGGATGATCATCGGCCACACAGGATGTTCGCGATGCGACCCGTGCTTGATCCTCGCGATCTCATCGAGGCACCATTCCAGCGCGGCGGCCATCTCCTGATGCACCTTCATCGGGTCGTCGCCGCTGACGATCACCGGCCTGTGCCCGTAGCCCTCCATCAACTCGATGAGCTCGCTCTCCGGGATGCGCGCGAGCACGGTCGGGTTCGCGATCTTGTAACCGTTCAGGTGAAGGATCGGCAGCACCACACCGTCCCGCGCGGGATTCACGAACTTGTTGGAATGCCAGCTCGCGGCCAGGGGTCCGGTTTCCGCTTCGCCATCGCCGACGATGCAGAAGACAATGAGGTTCGGGTTGTCGAATGCCGCGCCATACGCGTGGACCAGCGCATAACCGAGCTCGCCTCCTTCGTGGATCGACCCCGGAGTCTCAGGCGCGTTGTGGCTCGGTATTCCGCCCGGAAATGAGAACTGGCGAAACAGCTTGCGCAGCCCTGCCTCGTCCATCGTCACGTCCGGGTAGCGCTCCGAGTACGTGCCCTCGAGGTACGCGTTCGCGACGCCGGCGGGCCCGCCGTGGCCAGGTCCCATGATGTAGATCGCATCGAGGTCGCGTTGCTTGATCACATGGCTCGCGTGCGCGTAGATGAGGTTGAGCCCAGGCGTCGTGCCCCAGTGGCCGAGCAGTCGCGGCTTCAGGTCCTCCAGCCCAAGCGGCTTCTTGAGGAGTGGGTTGTCCAGCAGATAGATCTGACCGACCGATAAGTAATTGGCAGCCCGCCAGTACGCGTTGATAAGGCGAAGCTCATGGTCGGTGAGCGGTCGCGTGCGGGTGAGGTCGGGCGTCGTCGTCGTGCTGGTCTGCCTCGCCATCATTGCACCACCTCTCATCATGCATGCTGGCGAGGCGAGCCTTTTGCTGTGCTGAGGTTCTTCCGAGGACAGTCCGGCAACGTCGGCGTGGAGGAGCAGGTCCGAATACAGGCATACTCGATCGGCTACTTGGTGATCGCAGACCTCTTGAAGCGCGCTTTCCGCCGGACGCACCAGCGTGCCCTCCCCACGTCGCATGCCTGACGCCAGGCCGGTCGCGGTCTTTGCGGCGCTCGAGCAGGAGGCTCATGCGCTCGTCCGCCAGCTCCCCAGGTCAGGCACGATCGCTCCGCGGATCTCTGCCTGGGAAGGCGACGGAATGGTCGTCGTCGTCAGCGGAGTCGGCAAGGTCGCGGCGGCACTCGCCGCACAGTTCGTCCATGACGTGTTCAAACCTCGCTGCATGATCGCGGTCGGACTCGCGGGCGCGCTGCGCGCAGAGACCTCGCGGGGCCAGGTCGTCGTCGCCACCGGCGCGGTGCAGCACGACATGGACGGCCGGCCGCTGACCAGAGCGCGCGGAATCATTCCAGGGCTGAATCAATCGGTCTTCACCGCCGACCCCCCTGTGGCTGAGAAGCTTCACGTCGCCGCACGACGCTCGGTCGAGAATCCCAGGATCGTGCGGCCCGGACTCGTGCTGACCGGCGACCAGATCGTCACTTCGCGGGAGGTGCGCGATGGGCTCGCACGCGACTTTCCGGACGGAGCGTGCGTCGACATGGAGACGGCGGCCATCGCGCAGGTCGCCTATCAGAACGGAATACCTTGGGGCGCTGTGCGCGTGACGTCCGACTCCGCCGACGAGTCGTTCGATCTCGAGGATGTCATCGACTTTGGCGTGAAGACCGCCGGTGAGCTGTTCGCGCGAATCATCCTTGACGCCGTGGGCGACCTGTGAAAGACGAACAGGTGCGCTGGCTGTCGGCCGATGAGATCGGACAGCGCGTGCGGCCGGGGGAGCTCGATCCGCAATCAGTCGTCGACGCGCACCTCGATGCCATCGAGAGACACGACCCGCGAATCCACGCTTACATCTACGTCGACCGTGCCGCTCGGGGACAGCGCGACCACTACGGCGGGGTCACGTTGGCGGTCAAGGACAGCCAGCCAGTGGCGGGAATGCCTTACACGTATGCGACGCCGTCGTGGCGCCATCGCATCGCGGCCGAAGACGCGGTGCCCGTGGCGTTGGCCCGGCGAAGCGGCGTGGTCGTGCTCGGCAAGACGAACTTGCCCGAGCTTGCGGCTTCGATCGGCACTACGAACACGATGTTCCCTCCGACCCAGAATCCGTGGCGCGAGGGTTTCACCCCGGGCGGCTCGAGCGGAGGGAGCGCCGCCGCGGTGGCCGCCGGCATGTGCACCTTCGCCCTCGGCGGAGATACCGGCGGCTCGATCCGCATCCCGGCCTCGTGCTGCGGCGTCGTCGGCCTGCGGCCGACTCCCGACCGCGTGGCGAGCGAGGAGGTCGACGCAACCGTGCTTCAATCTCGCGGCCCGCTCGCGAGGACGGTGAACGACGCACGTGTGCTCTTCGGGTTGATGACCGATACGCAGCCGAAACAGGCAGGCCTCGAACGCAGGACGAGGTTCATCGGCATGGCGTGCTCGGGCGCGGACCAGGCGTGTGAGGCCGCGTGCCGCCGCGCCGCTCGGGCACTCGAGCAGGCCGGACACAATGTCGAGGAGATCAACTGGAATCCGCAGCCGGTGACCGAGGGCTACGCCGTGGTGCGCCGTGCCAGCATGGCGAGCTTCCCCGCGGACCTGTCGACTTTCGGACCAGGCATCCAGAAGCTCGCCGCCGAGGGGCGCAGCCTGACCGCGATGGATTACTTCCACGCCTTTGAATCCGCCACCGACGCCGCCAACCGTGCGGTCGGCGTGCCGGTCCAGACGAGGTACGACTTTCTGCTCACGCCGACGCTGGGGCTGCTGCCGATGCACATCGACAGCGTGCCACCCTTCCTCGGCGAGGCGTGGGCACGCTACGTGCAGTTCGTGCTGCCGGTGAGCTTCGCGCGAGTTCCCGCGGTATCGATACCAGCTGGCTTGCACGACGGCCTGCCGGTCGGCGTGCAACTGGTCGGGCGTTTCGCACAGGAGTACGAGCTGCTGGAATTCGCCGAACGGCTCGAGAAGATGCCTGGGTTCGGGTTCCAACGGCCGCCTGGTCTGGATTGAGGAGAAGCGATGAAGGCACAACGCGTTGAGATGTTCGTCTGCCCGAGCGCAACTCCCGCCGACACGTCAGGACTGCAGAAGCTCGCCGACTCCGGGAAGCTCAAACCCGAAACGCTCGTCGCCCTGGTCGGCAAGACCGAGGGCACCGGTGCGCACGACGACTGGGGTCGGGTCTGGGCGGACGTCGCCCTGCGCGACTGGACGGCGCGATTTCTCGGCGTCCCGGTCGACGAAGTCGCCAAGCACGTCATCTTCGTCCTCTCGGGCGGCTGCCCTGGCGTGATCACCCCGCACATCGCGGCCGTAACACGGGAATGGGTGGAGGTCTCCGAAGAGCCTGGCGGCGAAAAAAGGCTGGTCGTCGGCCGAGCCGGCTCCGACGCGATCGCGCCCGAGGAGGTCGGGCGCATGGGCCAGATCCGCAAGGTGGCTGAAGCGACGCATCACGCGATGGCGGACGCCGGCCTGACCGACCCCAAGGACGCCCACCTCGTGATGGTCAAGGTGCCGGGGCTGACGACGGCCAGCATCAAGGACGCCGAGTCGCGCGGCAAGACGGTGGTGTCTCACGACCTCACGTTCGGCCCCGAGGGGGCCGGCGTGTACGCCAACGATGCAGCCGCGCTTGGTGTCGCGATGGAGCTGGGTGAGGTTCCCGCCTCCAAGCTGTCAGACGAAGTGGTGCGCCGCGACTGGAACCTGTACTCCGAAGTTGCGATGACGTCGTCCGGCGGCGAGAAGCGGCACGGCGAGGTCGTGGTGTTCGGCAACTCGACCACGTCGCGCAGCCCGCTCACCATCGGCCACGCGGTCACGAAAGACTTCATCGACGCCCAGGGCGTACGCAACGCGCTGCGGGCTGCCGGCCTCCGTTTCAAGGGCGGCCTGCCCGACGAGGCCGACCTGGATCGCCTGGTCCACGTCTTCGCCAAGTCCGTCATCCCGGGCAGCGACCAGGTGCGCGGACAGCGGATCACATTGCTCGACGACGCGGATGCGTACCAGATCGGCAAAGCGCTGGGCGGGATGCTTGTCGCTTCGGTGACGGGCCGAACCACGAACTACGTGAGCGGCGGCGAGCGCAACTCGCACCAGGGACCGCCTGGCGGCAACATCGTGGCCGCCGTTGTCCGAACCGACGTATAAGCATTTCGCTCGTTTTGTTCAGAGCGCGTCAAATCCGGAATGTCAAAGACGCTTTTCGATCAAAGCGCGCGAATCAGGCGCCGGAGAGCTCGAACAGCTTGAGCGGCGAGAGTGGCATCTCGGTGATCGGTACGCGGAGCGCCTCCTCGACAGCCGATGCGATGACGGCGCCGACCGGAATTACGCCGGCCTCCCCCGCACCCTTCACACCGAGTGGGTTCAGCGGCGACGGCGTCTCGAAGTGGTCGATCTCGATCGTCGGAATCTCGGTCGAATACGGAATGAGGAACTCCATGAAGGACGCATTGCGCAGCTGTCCGTCATCGTCGTAGGCGAGCCGCTCGTAGAACGCGCCGCCGATTCCCTGCGCAACGCCGCCCTCGATCTGCCCCTGCAGCACCAGCGGGTTGATGACACGGCCGCAGTCATGCACGACGACGTACTTGAGGATCTCGAGCCGGAACGTCTTGGGGTCGACCCTGACGTAGGCCGCGTGGCAGCCCGACGCCCAGGTCGATCCCGGCGGGCTGTAGTAGCCGGTCGCTTCGAGGCCCGGTTGCTCCCCTTCGTGCAGCGGTGGACCCGGCCGCGGCTTGGAGGCGAACTGCGTCGCCGCCTCAGTTCCGCCACCGAACGCGTAACGCACCGGATTCGACAGGACGGCCACCGCCGCCAGTGGGATGCCGCGGTCTGGCGATCCCTTCACGCGCACCCGGCCGCCGACCAGCTCCAGGTCGTCGGGATTTGCCTCCAGCTGCTCAGCCGCAATCTGCCTCGCCTTGGTCGCCACCATTCGCGCAGCCACATGCATCGCGTTGCCCGCGGTCACCGCTCCGCGTGACGCGAATGTGCCGACGCCCCATGAGAAGCGGCGGGTGTCACCGCTGCTGACCTCGACGTCCTTCACGTCGACGCCGAGCTCATCGGCGACAACCTGCGCCCAGACGGTGGCGTGCGCCTGGCCCTGGCTCGGAATTCCGGTGGCCGCCACGACCCTGCCCGAAACGAGCACCTGGACGTGCGCTCCCTCGTACGGACCGACGCCAGTGCCCTCGACGTAGAGCCCAAGGCCCATGCCGACGTTGTCACCTGCAGGCTTCGGACCCAGCATCTCGAGCGCGCGCTCGAGCAGCCTCGGGTAGTCGCCGCTGTCGTAGACGACGGTGTTGCCGTCCTGCCAGGCGACCCCGACGGCATACGGGAACTGGTCGGGCTGGATGAGGTTGCGTCGCCGCACCTCGGCACGTTCGAGACCGAGCTCCGAGGCGATGAAATCGAGCGTGCGCTCCATGACAAAGCACGCATGCGGTCGTCCGGCGCCTCGATAGGGCGAAGTCGGTGTGGCGTTGGTGTAGACGTCGCGAAAACGGACGCGATAGTTCGGGATCCGATACGGACCGGGCACCTGGCCCGCCGTGATGATCGGCAGGATGATGCCGTACGGCGTGTAGGCGCCGCCGTCGTGGATGAAGTCATCGCTCAGCGCCAGCACGCGACCGTCGTCGTCGAAGCCGACCTCGACCTCGTGCACCTGGCCGCGCTCCTGGTTGACCGCGGTGAAGTGCTCCTGGCGATCCTCCGTCCACTTGACGGGGCGGCCGAGCTGCATGGCGGCGAAAGGCACCAGCAGCTCGTCGGGGTAGAAGAGCATGATCTTCGGCCCGAAGCCGCCGCCGACGTCGGGCGCGATCACCTCGACGTTCGACTCCGGCAGTCCGAACAGCACCGCCAGGCCGCCGCGGATCGAGGTCGGTGATTGGGTCGAGTCGTAGACAGTCAGCTTGTGGTCCTCCGCCGACCATCTCGCCCAGACCGCGCGCGCCTCCATCGGGCTCGCCGCACCGCGCTCGTAGCGAAAGCGCAGCTGCTTGCGACGGGCCGCCGTCCTCATCGCGGCGTCGACGTCGCCCACTTCTTGCAGCATCTCGGCCGCGACGTTGCCGGGCACGTCGTCGTGCACCAGGTGCTCGGCGCGGGCAGCGGCCTCGGGCGTGATGACCACCGGCAGCGGTTCGTAATCGACCGCCACCAGCTCGGCCGCGTCCTCCGCCACGTACCTGTCGGTCGCCACGACGAATGCGACCGCTTCACCCGCGTAGCGGACGATCTCCGAGGCCAGGCAGCGCTGGGTCCGGCCGTGCGTGAGATTCGGATGCGGGATCAGCAATGGAAGGTCGAGCCCGCCGAAGGGGAGGTCCGCGGCGGTGTACAGCGCAACGACGCCGGGCATCTCGCGGGCGGCGCTTGAATCGATGGAACGAATCCGGGCGTGGGCGTAAGGCGAGCGGATGAAGCAGCACTCGAGCGCGCCGTCACCGATGTCGTCGGTGAAGCGGCCGTGACCGCGGAGCAGGCGGTCGTCTTCAACCCGCTGCACCGGCGCGCCAAACCAGCGGGTTGTCATTTGCGGCACAGCTCCGATGCGCGTTGGACCGCCCTACGGATCGAGGCATAGCCCGTGCAGCGGCAGAGGTTGCCGGCGATCCCCTCTTCTATCTGTTGCGGGCTCGGGTTCGGGTGCTGCGCCAGCAGCCCAACCACGGACATCACAAATCCGGGCGTGCAGAACCCGCACTGCAGACCGTGGCATTCGTGAAATGCCTGCTGCACCGGATGCAGCGCCTGTCCGTCCCGGGCGAGACCTTCGATCGTCGTGACATCGTGGCCCTCGGCCTGCACCGCGAGCATCAGGCATGAGCGCACCGGCGCGCCGTCGAGCAGCACCGTGCAGCAGCCGCAGACGCCGTGCTCGCAGCCGACATGCGTTCCTGTCAGGCCGAGCTCGTGGCGGAGATGGTCTGAGAGCAGGCGCCTCGCATCGGCGGGCGATGGATGCTCGACGCCGTTGACCTTCACGCCGCGAACGCCCTCTCAGTGAGGACGCGGACCAGGTGCCTTCGAAACTCCGGCGTCGCCTCCAGGTCGCCGCTGGGCTGCAGCTCTCTGGCCGGATCACGCGGATCCGCCAGCACGGGCGTCTGCGCCACTCCGAACAGGGCCAGCTTCGAACCCGCGCGGACCACGCCGGCCAGTGCGAAGTCGCCGTGCCGGCGGGATTCCTCGAGGATCGCGAACGGCTCGCGAAGCGCGGGAAACCACGCTTCCACGATCACCTCGTCGGGGGCGAGGGCGGTCTCGAACACGCCCGCGAAGAGCTGGCCGGCCTGGATGGTGCGCTCGCCGCGGTCCGAGCGAACGGCCACGTTGCCTTCCAGCGCGAGCAGCACCGCCGGCAGCTCCGAGGCAGCGTCAGCGTGGGCGAGGCTGCCGCAGACCGTGCCCCGGTTGCGGATGACCCGATGGGCGACCAGCCGCACCGCTGCGCTCAGCAGCGGGCAGATGCGAGCGACCAGCTCCGAGTCCTCCACCGCTGCCTGACGCGCCAGCGCCTGCACCGCGACGCCACCGTCGCGTTCGTAGATGCGATCGAGCTTGGCGATGCGATTGATGTCGACCAGGTGCTGCGGCCGCGCGAGACGAAAGTTGAGCAGGGGGATCAGCGACTGACCGCCGGCGAGCACCTTGGCATCCTCGAGCGAGCCCAGAAGGGCGCATGCCTCTTCCACCGTAGTGGGCGCGTGGTACTCGAACGGCGGCGGCTTCACTCGTCGATCATCGCGACAGCCCGGCACAGCGCGGCTTCGCCGCCCTGGAAGCGCCACGGGAAGCAGCCGAATCGGATCTTGCGGTCCAGCACATCGTCCAACCGCCCGCCGAGATTTTCGATGTGGATTACGTCATGCGGAAAGAGCAGCGTGTGCATGATCTGGTAGTCCTGCTTCGGGAAGATCTCGTCGAGGCTGCGGCCCAGCTTTTTCTCCGCCTCCTCCGCCTCGTCGGCGCGGATGCGACGGATGACGGTGTTCATCGGATGGTCGGCACTGCCCGTGTCGACGGCGATCCAGCGCACGCCACGCTTCAGCACCCATTCCGCGAAAGCACGCGCCGGACCGGGATGGCGGATGAAGTATCGCGTCTCATCCACGCGAGAGCGGTCGGTCCAGTTCTCGGGGTAATAGCGGTGGTACCCGGTGCGGATGATGAGGATGTCGCCGTGCTCGATCTTCAGGCCGGTGTCCTTCTCCCATCGCTCGAAATGCTCCGGCCCATAGAGGTCGTAGTCACCTACGCCCATGCGCTGCAGGTCCACGACGCATGCCGTGCCGATGAGGAAGTCGAGGGGCAGGTCGCCGATGAACTTGCCGCCGGTGAGGAAATGTGCCGGAGCGTCGAGATGCGTGCTGACGTGCAGCGTCATGGTGATCTCCTGCCCTCCCGCCCGGTCGAACGCGAGGTGCTTGATCCAGCGGATCGCCGGCCCGGGATAGCCGGCAAAGGCCGGCGTGTGCAGCGAGAAGTCCTGCGTAAGGTCGAGGAATCTCATTTGGCGAGCAGCGACCGTTGCACTTTGCCCATCGCGTTGCGGGGCAATCGGTCCAGCACGATCACGCGCTTGGGACACTTATAGGACGCGAGGCGCTCATGGGCGAACGCGATGAGCTCGCTCTCGACCAGCCGCGCCGAAGGAGAAGGCACCACGTATGCGGTGACCTCTTCGCCCCACTTGTCGCTTGGCACGCCCGCGACCGCGACCTCCTGCACCGCGGGGTGTGCCTCGAGCACGAGCTCCACCTCGCGCGGATACACGTTGAACCCGCCGGTGATGATCAGCTCTTTGATCCGGCCCCTGATCGCGAGCGTCCCGTCTTCACCGATCTCACCGACGTCGCCGGTCCGGAAGAAACCGTCCGGCGTGAACGCTTCCGCGGTCGCGGGTGGGTTGCCCCAGTACCCCTTGAAGACCTGGCCGCCTCTCAGGAGCACCTCGTCGAGCTCGCCGAGCCGCACCTCGACGCCGGGAAACGGATAGCCGACGCGGCCGGGCTGACGCGGACCGTCGTACGGATTGGTCACGACTATGCCGCCCTCGGTGATGCCGTAACGCTCGACCGGCGGCTGGCCGAGAAGTCGCTCGCAGCGCGCGTATAGGGCAGGCGGAAGCGGAGCCGAGCCGGATACGAAAACGCGTACATGCGAGAGGTCGGTGGGATTCTCGTCCAGCCAGTCGCAAAGGCGGTGGTACATGGAGGGGACCCCGAAGAACATCGTGCCGCGCTCCGCGTCATCTCGGGTCAGCTCGGCCACCACCGCCTCGGGGGTGAAGGGCACGAGGGTGGCGCTGCCCCCGCTCAGCAGCGTGCCGTGCAGCCCCATGCCAAGACCGTGGAGGTGGAACAGGGGAAGCGCGTGCACGAGCACGTCGCGCGACGTCCATCTCCAGACCTCGAGCGCGCCGCGGCCCTGGGCCAGGAAGTTGCCGTGGTCGAGCACCGCGCCCTTGGGGCGGCCTGTCGTGCCGGAGGTGTACAGGATGGCGGCCGGGCTGTCGGGCGTGAGAGGGGGATTCGGCGGGGCCGCGCCTTTCGGCAGCTCTTCGAGGGGAATGACGTTGAGGCCCAGCTTGGCGACGATGGCGGCCCGCGACTGATCGGCGATGACGGCGGCCGGTTCGGAATCGTGGAGGATGTGCTCCGCCTCGGCGGAGTGGTAGTCGGGGTTCATCATCACGGCGCAGGCGCCAACCCGCTGGATGCCGAGATACGCGATCACCCATTCGAGCGAGTTGGCCGCATAGATCGCAACGCGATCCCCCGACATGATGCCAAGACCGTTCAGTCCCCCCGCGACCCTCTCGGCCTCGCCCTTTAGCTCGTCGCGGATCATCTTCTGGTCTCCGCAGCGCAAGGCGACCTCGCGCCCAAGCTTCAGCAGCGCTTCGGGCAGCGTGCCGGAGCGCAGCCTCGTCCGGAGCGCCCCGATGTCCTCCGTCACGCGCCCAACAATGCCACACACCGGCGGCGCGGCCGAAGCTACCCCGAGACGACTTCCTCCGGTTCACTTTCGCGATCGCGGACATGGCCCGGCCGCAGGATCTGGTAAAGGATGATCGCGCTCAATGCGCCAAGTCCAAGGTTGTTGAACGTCAGCGTCAGGCCGCCGAGGTGAATCGGGATCGCCTGTGTTGCGGGAATGCCCGCGGCGATGATCAGGGGTATCGCGGCCACGGCCAGGTTCGCCCGTTTGGAGAAATCAACCCTGGCGTCGACCCAGATCTTTCCGCCGATGACGGCGATCAAGCCGAACAGATACATCTCGATTCCACCCTGGACGCTGACCGGAATGCTGCGCACGATCGCTCCAAAGATCGGGATGAAGCCGAGCAGGACCGCCGTCACCCCCGCCACCACGAACACCAGGATGGAGAACACACGAGTGATGCCCATCACTCCGATGTTCTCGGCATACGTGGTCTCGCCGGCTCCTCCAAACAGCCCGCTGATCGTGGTGCCGAGACCGTCGCCGATGAAGGTGCGTCCCAGCATGTGGCTGAGGTCGCGTTTCATGATCCCGCTGATCGCGTAGACGTGGCCGGCGTTCTCGGCCACGAGAATCACCGGGATGAAGAAGAACAGGCTCAGCGTCGTGCCGAACTGGCTGAAGTCCGGGAAGCTGAAGGTCGGTACGCCAACGATCGACGCGTGTCCGATGGCGTTGAAATCGATGTGACAGGCTGATTTCGCGTCCGCGCACGGCGGGTAGACCGCTGAGACCACGTAGCCGACGATGATCCCGATCAGAACCGGAAGCAGGCGCGGGAAACCGCGCAGGTAGACGGCCGCAAGAAGAGCCGCAAGCAACGTAACGGTCGCGGTGAACGGTTCACCCGCGTAGTTGCCGGTCGCCGCACTGGCCAGCGCCAGGCCGATCACCGCGACGACGGTTCCGGTCACGACTGGGGGCAGGAGATATCGGATCGGATTGACACCGACGAAATGCACGATTGCGCCAATGACGAGGTAGATGACTCCTGCCATGACGATGCCTGCGTACGCGAGTCCGTGGTTTGGGTTGTGAGCCCCCTGCACCGCGAGGACGGAGCCGATGAAGGAGAAGCTCGATCCCAGGTAGCTCGGGACCTTGAACCCCGTAACGACCAGGAAGATCAATGTGGCGACGCCGCTGAAGAAGATGACGGTGTTCGGGTTGAAGCCAAGGATGAGAGGTACGAGCACCGTGGCGCCGAACATGGCCATCATGTGCTGGAGGCCCAGCAGGATGGTCTGGACCCACGGCAAGCGGTCCTCGGGATAGACGACTCCACGTTCCCGCGCAGCAGATGCGACAGCCATCGCGCCGCCCCCTTTTACACGCCGAGCCTCCGCCGCAGAGGTCGGATCGCGGTTATCTTAGACGGCTCCCGGACGTATGCAAGATGCCCCGTCCGATGGCGAGCACCGGGACCTGGCCGCGCAGCCCGCGCACCGGGCGTTCGGCGACCACCCATAGGCTTGCCGTCCGGAGCATCTCGTCGAGCCCGGACCGCTCAGGAAACTGCCTCATCCTCAGGAGCCGGCGAAGGTAGCGCATCATGCCGGCGGCCACGAAGTCAGCCAGCAACCAGCGGCCGTTGGACGTCAGCACCCGGGCGACCTCGGCGATACCGCGGCACTGGTCGGCCCAGTGGTGGAAGGTCATAGTGCTGAAGACGAGGTCGAACTGGGCGTCGGGAAACGGCAGGTGCTCAGCGGTCGCCTGCTGGAAATTGATCCTGCTGCCGGCAGGAAGCACCGCCTGAGCCTGCTTGACCATGTCGACCGCGGCGTCGACACCTTCGAGCCGCGCCCCTGGAAACCGCTGCGCGGTACATCTCAAGAGACGTCCGGTCCCGCACCCCACGTCGAGGATCGCTTTCGGATCCGGCACCTCTGCTCCGGCCAGGTCGAGGACGGCCGCCTGGATCGGCTCGAAGACAAGCCGCTGGAGGTGGTGGCGCTCGTAGGTTCCAGCCCAACGGTTGAAGCGCTCGACGTCGTGCATCAGGCGACTCCGCGGGGATCCTCGGCCTTGGTGATCGGCTTGTCCAGCTGCATGCGAACCGGGCTCAGGTGGATCTTGAAGGGGAGGCCGGGCGCCCGGAACTTGACGGCCAGGTGCTGGTTGTCGCAAAACGGCTTGTGCTCCGACTGTCCGCAGCGACACAGAGTTGCCCGGGGCAGCGTCTCGACGATCCCGTCCTCCCGCTTCACCTCGATGTCGCCCGTGACAAGGAGCGGTCCATCGCGGATGGGCGTCATCCGGGTCGGCCCGTCGTGTTTCTCCTGCGGACGGCCATCCAGCCGCTGGTACAGCAGGGCGCCGCTCGGGCACAGCTCGACCACCCTGGCCACCTCATCGGCTTCGCCTGCGTCGGGCAGCGCCCATGGGCGGCGGTCCAGCTTGAAAACGTTGCGTTCGCCGCGAAGGCACTCGCCGATGTGGATGCAGATGTCGAGGTCGAAGCTCACCTCGACGTCGCGGCCGCGGTAGACCTTGCGCATCTCGCCAACACTAGACTCTCCTTCAATGCCGGAGGCCATGGCATCGGCTCGACGACCTCGGGGTAAGAGGCGCGCGCCTGGCAGGGCGATGATCTCGTCCGAGCGCATCTCCAGGCGGGTCCGCCAGCTGGGACATGAGATCTCTGAGGTCTACTTCGACATCGAGACGCCTCTGGTCATCGTCGCGATCCTCAAGGGGGCGACGGTTTTCGCGGCCGACCTGCTGCGCAGCCTGTCGATTCCCGCCGAGCTCGAGTTCGTGCGGGCCGCCAGCTACGGCGCCGGTACAAGCACCACCGGGCGCGTGAAGATCGCCCACATGGTCGAGGGCGCGCTGGCCGGGCGCCACGTCCTCCTCGTCGAGGACATCGTCGACTCCGGCCGTACGATCGACACGATCCTCAAGCGCTTTCGCAAGCTGAAGCCCGCTTCGCTCCGCGTCGCGGCCCTGCTCGACCGGCCGGCCCGGCGCGAGATCCTGGTCAAGATCGATTTCACCGGCTTCGTGATCCCCGACCGCTTCGTGATCGGCTACGGGCTCGACTACGCCGGCCTCTACCGAGAGCTGCCCGGCATCTACGCTCTCAGCTAATAGGAGCAGAGCCGCCAAAATAGTGCGGTTTGTCCGAGCCTTCGGTGGGTGAGCACTCCGATCAGCAGAGCGTCAGAGCTCTATGTCTAGAGGGTGCCCCCATCGAAAGGCGAGGAGAGAAGACGACCGGTGGGATGTTGTGCCTTGAGCACTGCTCTATTAG
>WNGL01001835.1_pt1 | contig 51896 bp, 47 predicted proteins | sample 5400591 | NCBI WGS metagenome assembly WNGL01 (sample SAMN13153377, study PRJNA577476) | soil metagenome | isolation source: 80 cm soil or saprolite under Garry oak tree replicate 1 | place: USA:California | collected 2016-06-15 | reverse complement strand
TGGCGGACCGGGTGGGCTGCGCGGTCGTGTCGGCCGGCGACGGCGCGCACGAGCACCCGAGCCAGGGCCTCCTCGACCTCTACACGCTGGCGGAGCACTTCACCGCGGCGGCCGGGAAACAGGGCGCGCCGCCCGACTTCGGGTTGCTCGCCGGCAAGACCGTCGCCATCGTCGGCGACGTCTCGCACTCGCGGGTGGCGCGCTCCGATCTCTTCGGGCTCACCAAGCTCGGGGCCCAGGTGCGCATGTGCGGCCCCCCGACGATGATGCCGCCTGGGCTGGAAGCGCTGGGCGCGAGCGTCCACCACCAGCTCGAGGGGGCGGTGAAGGGGGCGGACGCGGTGGTCATGCTGCGGATCCAGCACGAGCGCATCGGCGATCCGCTCATCCCCGGCACGCGCGAGTACTCGAAGTTCTGGGGCCTCAACGAGAAGAAGGCGGCCGAGTGGCTCACGCCCTCTTGCTGCATCCTCCACCCCGGCCCGATCAATCGGGGGGTCGAGCTCTCACCCGAGGTGGCGGACGGTCCCCGCTCGGTGATCCTCGATCAGGTCGAGAATGGCGTGGCTGTGCGGATGGCCATCCTCTACCTGCTCGCCGGCGGCGCGCAGGACGCGGGCCAGGGAGGCGCGCGGACATGAGCCAGATCGGCGAGGTCGTCTTCATCGAGGGTGGCCGGGTCATCGACCCGGCGAGCGGCACCGACGGCGTGCGGACGGTGGTGGTGCGCGAGGGCCGCATCGCCGAGGTGGCGGAGCGGCTCGAGCGGCCGCGCGACGCGCGCGCGATCGACGCACGCGGGAAGTGGGTCACGCCGGGCTTCGTGGACCTGCACGTCCACCTCCGCGAGCCTGGCCAGGAGTACAAGGAGACGGTCGCCAGCGGGGCGCGCGCTGCGGTGGCGGGCGGCTTCACCGCCGTCTGCGCCATGCCGAACACCGCCCCGGTGAACGACAACGCCAGCGTGACCGAGCTCATCCTCGCCCGCGCGGCCGCGGCGGGGCTGGCGCGTGTCTACCCGGTGGGCGCCATCTCGAAGGGCTCGAAGGGCGAGGAGCTGGCCGAGTACGGCGAGCTCCGGGGCGCCGGCTGCGTGGCGCTCTCCGACGACGGGAAGCCGGTCATGTCTTCGGCGCTCATGCGGCGCGCGCTCGAGTACGCCCGCGCCTTCGCGCTGCCGCTCACCGTGCACGAGGAGGACCTGGCCCTGGTGGGCAAGGGCGTCATGCACGAGGGCCCGGCGTCGACGCGGCTGGGCTTGAAGGGCGTCCCGGCGGCCTCCGAGGAGGTGATGGTCTCGCGGGACCTCGCCCTGGTCGAGCTGACGGGAGGACGTCTCCACATCGCCCACCTCTCCACCGCCGGTGCGGTGCGGGCGGTCCGCGAGGCGAAGCGGCGCGGGCTGGCGGTGACGGCGGAGGTGACGCCGCACCACCTCACCCTCACCGACGAGGATGTGGCGCGCTCGCGTTACGACACTTCCTTCAAGATGAACCCGCCGCTCCGCTCGGCGGAGGACGTCCGAGCGGTGCGCGAGGGCCTCGCCGACGGCACCATCGACTGCATCGCCACCGACCACGCTCCGCACTCGGCGGTGGAGAAGGACCTCGAGTTCGACGCGGCGGCGAACGGCATCGTCGGCCTGGAGACCGCCTTCGCGGTCTGCCTCGCGCTGGTGCGGGAGGGATTCCTGAGCGAGCAGCGCCTCATCGAGGCGCTCACCGCCGCTCCGGTGCGCGCCTTCGGGCTGCCGGGCGGCGCGCTCGCCCGCGGCGCGCCAGCCGATCTCGCCATCCTCGACCCCGCCCTCGAATGGCGCTGCGACCCGGCGCGGTTTCACTCGAAGAGCCGAAACTCGCCCTGGAAGGGCACGGCGCTGGTCGGCCGCTGCACCTACGCCTTCGTGGGCGGGCGGCTCGTGCACGAGCTCGGCAAGGGAGAACGATGAAGTCAGCCATCCTCGCGCTCGCCGACGGCTCCGTCTTCGAGGGCACCGCCTTCGGCGCCCCCGGGGAGGCCACCGGCGAGGTGGTCTTCAACACCTCGATGACGGGGTATCAGGAGATCCTGACCGACCCCTCCTACGTCGGGCAGATGGTCTGCATGACCTATCCCGAGCAGGGGAACTACGGGGTGAACGCCGCCGACGAGGAGTCGGCCCGCCCGCACGCCACCGGTTTCATCGTGAAGCACTGGGCCGAGCAGCCGAGCTCCTGGCGAGCCGAGCAGGGCCTCGACGCATATCTCAAGAAGCACGGCATCCCCGGCATCGCCGGCCTCGACACGCGGCGCCTCACCCGGCACCTCCGCACGGCCGGCGCGCAGATGGGAATCATCGCGAGCGACGGTACGAGCGCGCGGGCGCTCGTCGATCGGGCGAGCTCGCTCCCGGGCATGGAAGGGCAGGACCTCGCCTCGCTCATCTCGACCAAGGAGATCTACAGCTGGAGCGAGGGCGGGGCGGATGCCTACGCCGGCCGCGCGAAGGAAGGGGCGCCGCGCTTCCACGTCGTCGCGTATGATTGGGGCCTCAAGCGCGCCATGTTGCGCATCCTGGCCGAGCGGGGGTGCCGGGTGACCGTCGTTCCGAGCGCCACCTCCGCCGAGGAGACCTTGAAGCTCCGCCCCGACGGCATCTTCCTCACCAACGGCCCGGGTGATCCGGCGGCGGTCAAGGGCGGCCGGGAGGCCGTGGCGGGGCTCCTCGGGAAGGTGCCGGTCTTCGGCATCTGCCTCGGACACCAGATCCTGGCCTTGGCGGTGGGCGCCACCACTCACAAGCTCAAGTTCGGCCACCGCGGCGCAAATCAGCCGGTGAAGGACCTCGCCACGGGCAAGGTCGACGTCACCTGTCAGAACCACGGGTTCGTGGTGGACGACGCCTCGCTGGGAAAGCGCGCCCACGTCTCGCACGTGAACCTGAACGACGGCACCGTGGAGGGAATCGTGGTGGAGGGTGCGCCCGCCTTCAGTGTGCAGTATCACCCTGAGGCGTCGCCCGGGCCGCACGACGCGCGGCAGCTCTTCGGGCGCTTCGTCTCGATGATGGAGCAGCGCCGATGAGCCTGTCCGAGCTCCAGGAGAAGCTCCTCGCCTGGGCGACCGCCGAGCTGCGCAAGGAGCAGCTGCTCGCGGCGCGGCGCGACTACTTCGACCGGCACGGCGAGCCGCACGAGGAGGACAAGAGCTTCGAGACCCGCATGAACGGGATGCTCGACCATTACCTGTTCGACTTCCGGCCGCCGGGCTCAGCCGAGACCACCATCGAGATCTTCATGCGGGAGATGGGCCCGCAGCTCACCACCGACGAGCTGGCCGTCTACCGCATGCTGGCGAAGAGCGTCCACGGCCTGTTCGAGGTGAAGAAGATCAAGACGGGCGAGGTGCGGCTGCGGGACGTCTTCAGCGACGTCGTGTACGACGTCACCGAGCGCCGCCAGATGCTGGGGCTCGAAAAGGGCGACATCCTCGAGGCGCGGCTCCTCCCCTACGAGGGCCGGCTCTTCTTCTCCGGCGCCTTCCTTTACCATCCACAGGAGGTGCGCAAGCTCATCCTGTCCGAGGTGAAGCTCATGAAGAAGGAGGCGGGGAAGGGGAAGCCGCTCGACGTGGCCGCCTTCATCGCCACGCTCTCGCGCATGGCTTTCAAGCTCGAGCGCTATCGCAACGTGAAGGTGGAGTCACTCTACGACTTCCGCCCCGAGGCGCGCCCGGCTGCGACGCCCGTCCCGCGCGCCCACAAGGAGAGCTGACGGTGACGAGCGGCGAGCAGCCCCCGCCTCTTCCGCCGGAGCCCCCGGCTCCTCCACAGGACGACGTCCTCATGCTCGTCCTGTGCTACCTGGGCCTGCTCGCCCTGGTCCCGTATCTGGCCGGCCGGCGCGACGCGCCGCTCGTCCGCTTCCACGCGCGGCAGGGGCTCGCGCTCGGCCTCCTCGGCATCGGCTCTGCGGCGCTGGCGGCCGTGCCCTACCTCGGGTTCATCGGCTTCCTCGGCCTGACCGGCGTGCTGGTCCTCTCCGTGCTCGGCATCGTGAAGGCGCTCGACCGGCAGGAGTGGCGCGCGCCGGTGGCGGCAGACGTCGCCGACCGCTTGCAGCTGTAATTTGAGGTGCCGGCGGGGCGGGGCAGCATGCCCCGTCGATCAGAAACTCTGGCTGGAGCCGAGGCCGACCTGCTCCTCGGCCGGCCGCCCCGGCGGCGACTTCAGCCGCCCCAGGTCCTCCTGGGCCAGGCCGGAATCCTTCAGCACCTGTCGGGTGGCGAAGATGGGCGCGTGCGAGGCCACCGCCAGCGCCACCGAGTCGGACGGGCGCCCCTCCAGCTCGAGCCTCCGCTCGCCTTGTTGCAACGTCACGCGCGCGCGGAAGAGGGCCGCCTGCTCCGCTTCGATGGCGACGCGCGTGACCTTCCCGCCCAGCGCCACGATCGCTTTCTCCAGCAGATCGGTCGCCTGCGGGCGGTGGGGCGCGGCGCGCTTCAGGCGCAGCGCGATGGCGGCGCCCTCGCTCCGACCGACCAATATGGGGAGGAGGACGGGGGCGTCCTTCTGGCGCAGGACGAGCACGCTCGACGGCTCTACGTCGAGCGGTACGACGCCCAGCACCTCCAGTTCGACCAGCTCCGTCCCGGCGGGAGGGTCAGGGGCGGCAGTGAGGGTGAGCCCGGAGAGCCCGGTGCCAGACGCGAGCGCGAGCGGCAGGATGAGGTGAGCGAGCAGGCCGTCCATGCGTCCCCCGGCCCGGGCGGAAGCCCGGCGCAGCGTTGCGCCTCGAAATCTGGGGACGCAGGGGAGCTCGCGCGGCGGCAAGCGGAGCGCGACGCAGCCTTTGCGCTGGAACCAGCCCGGTCCGCGCTGCGTGCGCGGTCCCCGTTTCGGCCAGACCAGCGCCGTTCCTGCGAAATCCGCGGGATTGCGGCATGTTGCCGCGGTGCGCCTCGAGTCCGGTCCCATGTGGGTGGCCTGGCCTGGATTGTGAAGAGTGGGCCGGACGACTCTCCCCCCAAGCCCCCGAGGTCCGCACAGCATGGAACTCCTGAAGCAGTCGTTCGAGCTGCTCGAAAAGCGGGAGCTCGCGCCCAAGGTGAATCTGTACCGGGTGCGCGCGCCGCAGGTGGCACGAGCGCGCAAGGCCGGTCAGTTCGTGATCGTCCGCGTCTGCGAGGGCAGCGAGCGCATCCCGCTCACCATCGCCGACGCCGACCCGGTCGAGGGCTCGGTGACCTTGGTGGTGCAGGAGGTGGGCTCCTCCACCGGGCGCATGGCCAGGGTGCCGGTGGGCGAGTGCTTCGCCGACCTGCTCGGCCCGCTCGGTGCCCCGACGCACGTCGCCAAGATCGGGACGGTGGTGTGCGTGGGCGGCGGCATCGGCATCGCTCCGGTGCACCCCATCGCACAGGCCATGAAGGCGGCCGGGAACCGCGTCATCGGCGTGCTCGCCGCGCGCAACACCGGGCTGCTCTTCTTCCGCGACGAGATGAGGAAGGCCTGCGACGAGGTCCGGGTGTGGACCGACGACGGTAGCGAGGGGAAGAAGGGCCTCGCCACCGATGCCATCCGCGAGATCCAGGCCGAGGGGCCGATCGCCACGGTCATCGCCATCGGCCCGGTGCCGATGATGAAGTTCGTCTCGAAGCTCACCAAGGAGCTCGGCATCCCGACGCAGGTATCCCTGAACCCGGTCATGGTGGACGGGACCGGGATGTGCGGCGGCTGCCGCGTCACGGTGGGTGGCAAGGCCAAGTTCGTCTGCGTGGACGGCCCGGAGTTCGACGCTCACCTGGTCGACTTCGACGAGCTGTCCCGCCGGCAGGCCATCTACAAGGAAGACGAGCGGCGCGCCATGGAGCGGCTGCAGAAGGAGGTGCGGTGATGGCTCCGACGATCGCTCCGGTCCCGAAGGACCTCAAGGCCCGCTTCAAGACCGTCCGCCAGGACATGCCGAACCAGGATCCGGTGGCGCGCGGCAAGAACTTCCAGGAGGTCGCGCTCGGCTTCGACGCCGAGCAGGCCAAGCTCGAGGCCTACCGCTGCATCTACTGCAAGGAGCCGGACTGCGTGAAGGGCTGCCCGGTCGGGATCGACATCCCGGGCTTCCTGCATGAGGTGGAGAAGGGCGACTTCTCGGCCGCGCTCGGCATCCTCAAGTCGACGAACCTGCTCCCCGCCGTCTGCGGCCGGGTCTGCCCGCAGGAGGAGCAGTGCGAGGTGCTCTGCAAGACCGGAAAGTCGAAGGGCAACAAGCCGGTCGCCATCGGGCGGGTGGAGCGCTTCCTCGCCGACTGGGAGCGCGCCGGCGGCATCGCCAAGCCGCAGGAGATCGCGCCGCCGACGGGCAAGAAGGTGGCCATCGTCGGCTCCGGGCCGGCCGGCCTGGCCTGCGCCGCCGACCTCGCCCGCGCCGGGCACAAGGTGGTGGTGTTCGAGGCCTTCCACAAACCGGGTGGCGTGCTCGTCTACGGCATCCCCGAGTTCCGCCTGCCGAAGAAGATCGTCGCCGAGGAGATCGCGAACCTCGAGAAGATGGGGGTCGAGATCGTCTGCAACTTCGCGGTCGGCCTCACCGCCACCGTCGAGCAGCTGCAGCAGGCGTTCGACGCCATCTTCGTCGCCACCGGCGCCGGGCTGCCGTACTTCATGGATCTGCCCGGCGAGAACCTGGGCGGCATCTACTCCGCGAACGAGTACCTGACGCGCGTGAACCTGATGGGCGCGTTCGACCCCGAGCACAACGACACGCCGGTCGTGCGCGGCAAGAATGTGGTGGTGGTGGGCGGCGGCAACGTGGCCATGGACTCGGCCCGCACCGCGCTCCGGTTGGGTGCCGAGAAGGTCCGCCTCGTCTACCGCCGCTCGCACGACGAGATGCCGGCTCGCGGGGAGGAGATCGAGCACGCCGAGGAGGAGGGGATCGACTTCACGCTCCTTACCACCCCCGTGCGTTACCTCGGGGACGACAAGGGGCGGGTAGTGGGGGTCGAGTGTCGGCGGATGGAGCTCGGCGAGCCCGGCCCGGACGGGCGCCGCAAGCCGATCGAGGTGGCGGGCAGCGAACACCAGTACCCGGCCGACGTGGTGGTGGTGGCCATCGGCAACGGCCCGAACCCGCTGGTGCCACGAACCACTCCCCAGCTCGAGACCAAGAAGGGGAAGATCGTGGCGAAGGACGATTCGGGGCGGACCTCGATGAAGGGCGTCTTCGCCGGCGGCGACATCGTGCTCGGCGCGGCCACCGTCATCCTCGCGATGGGCGCGGGCCGCAAGGCGGCCGCCTCCATGAACGAGTACCTCGCGACCGGCGCCTGGTAGGGAGCCTCGGGCGGGGGGTCTGCCCCCTCCACGACGATGGCCCGGCGAACGCTCGCCGGGCCATCCTTTTTCCGCGCGCTGGTGAGCGGGGCCGAGCAGATCCTGGGGGTGCCACCCGCTGAGCGCCCGGCGATCGACTTCTCGCTGCTCGAATCGGTCCCGGACGCGATGGTGATCGCATCCCGGGATGGGGTGATCGTTCACGCGAACCGCATGGCCGAGCAGCTGTTCGGCTGGGAGCAGGGCGAGATCGTCGGGCAGCTCATCGAGGTGCTCCTGCCCGCCAGCTTCCGTACCATGCACCAGCTCCACCGCGCCGGTTACCACGGGGCGCCGCGGGCGCGGCCGATGGGTCTCGGGCTCGACCTCTTCGGCTTGCGCAAGGACGGGCAGGAGTTCGCGGCCGAGATCAGCCTCTCGCCACTCACGGTGGGGGGCGAGGTCTATGCCATCGCCGCGATCCGCGACGTCACCGAGCGGAAGAAGCTGGAGTTGCGCGCGCAGCTCTACCGGAAGGCGCAGCAGGAGGTGCGCGAGCGCGACGAGTTCCTCTCCATCGCCTCGCACGAGCTGCGAACCCCGGTGACAGCCCTCCAGCTCCAGCTCCAGCTCATCCAGCGCGCGGCCAGCCGGCCGGGTGGCGTCAAGCCCGAGGCGGTGGCGGCGAAGCTCACGACGCTGGAGCGCCAATCCCGCCGCATCGGCGTGCTCGTGAACGAGCTCCTCGACGTCTCGCGCCTGCGGCTCGGCCGGCTCGAGCTGCACCGCGAGGCGGTCGAGTTGACGGCCCTGGTGCGGGAGATGGCCTCGCAGCTCGCTCCCGAGGGTGCGCGAGCCGGTTCGGCGGTGGAGGTGGTGGCGCAGGATCCGGTGGAGGGTCAGTGGGATCGGCTCCGCATCGAGCAGGTGCTGACGAATCTGCTCTCCAATGCCTTCAAGTTCGGACAGGGGAAGCCCATCACCCTGACGGTGAGTGGCGACGCCGAACGGGCGGTGCTCGGGGTGAGGGATGGGGGCCTTGGCATCGCCCCCGCCGACCAGCAGCGCATCTTCGACCGCTTCGAGCGGGCGGTGCCGACCAACCGCTATGGCGGGCTGGGCCTCGGGCTCTACATCGCCCGCCAGATCGTGGAGGCGCACGGCGGCGACATCTCCCTCGTGAGCACCCCTGGCGCGGGGACCACCTTCACGATCACGCTGCCCAGGACTCCGCCGCTCGCCAGCGCCGCCGGGGCGGCGCTGGGCGCGCCGGAGCTGCAAATGTGACGGCGGGTCGGAGGTAGAGGGTAGGGTGAGGGGCCTTGCGTACGACACTCATCGTCAACGCCGACGACCTCGGCTACGACCCCGCCGTCGACCGGGGCATCCTCGAGGCGCACGCGCGCGGGCTGGTCACCGCCGCCACGGCCATGGTCGAGACGCCGTTCGCGGAGCGCGCCGTGGCCGGGGCGCCCGCCACGCTGGACCTCGGCCTCCATGCCGTCGTCGATCCCTCCGCCGGGCCCGCCGCGGTCGAGGCCGCGCTCTCGCGCCAGCTGGCCCGCTTTCGCGCCCTACGCGGCGCAGCGCCCACGCACCTCGACAGCCACAAGCACGCCCACCTCCACCCGGCGGCCCTGTCGGCCTTCGCGGCCGTCGCGCGCCGCGAGCGGATCCCGCTCCGCGCCCTCGACGCCCCCCTGCGCGCGTCCCTCCGTGCCCAGGGCGTCCTCACGACGGATGCCTTCCTCGGGGACGCTGGCCTCCGCCCGTGCTGGACGCGCGAGCGGCTCCGCGAGGCGCTCGCCTCGCTGCCCGGCGGCTTGGTCGAGCTCATGTGCCACCCCGGCTTCACGCCCACGCACGCGCGGACGAGCTTCGCCGCGGAGCGCGAGGTGGAGCTGGCGGCGCTGTGCGAGCCTGCCGCCCGATCCGCGCTCGTGGCCGCGGACGTGGTCTTGACGGACTTCGCGGGGGCGTTTCACCGGGCTTGAGACCCACCGCCGGCGGGCACGCAAGTGCCCGCCAGATCTGGATCAAGTGCCCATCAGATGCGTCTTTACACCGCAGAATACGGGGTGTATTCAAGGCGCTCACCTCCCCCGCAGACGCAGGAGCCGGAACATGGCCGACGCGAAGCCCGCAGTCCCGAAGGATGGCGCCAAGATCACGCTCGCCAATGGCAAGCTGACGGTGCCCGACCGTCCCATCATGCCCTTCATCGAGGGCGACGGGACGGGGCGGGACATCTGGCGGGCGAGCGTACGCGTGCTCGATGCGGCGGTCGCGAAGGCGTACGGCGGAAAGCGCCAGATCCAGTGGATGGAGGTCTACGCCGGCGAGAAGGCCTTCACCAAGTTCAACAACTGGCTGCCCGACGAGACCATCGCCGCCTTCCGCGAATACCTCATCGGCATCAAGGGCCCGCTCACCACGCCCATCGGCGGCGGCATCCGCTCGCTCAACGTGGCGCTGCGCCAGATGCTCGACCTGTACGTCTGCCTGCGGCCGGTGCGCTGGTTCAAGGGCGTGCCCTCGCCGGTGAAGAACCCTCAGAAGGTCGACATGGTGATCTTCCGTGAGAACACGGAGGACATCTACGCCGGCATCGAGTGGGAGGCCGGGACCGAGCAGGTGAAGAAGATCCTCGGGTTCATCGAGAAGGAGTTCCCGAAGGAGTTCAAGAAGATCCGCTTCCCCGGCAGCGCCGGCCTGGGCATCAAGGCGGTCTCGCGCGAGGGCACCGAGCGCCTCGTCCGGGCCGCCATCGAGTTCGCGCTCGAGAACAAGCGCAAGAGCGTCACGATCGTCCACAAGGGCAACATCATGAAGTTCACGGAAGGTGCCTTCCGGAACTGGGGCTACGGTCTGGCGGAGAAGGAGTTCGCCGACAAGGTCTACACCTGGGATCAGTGGGAGCGGACCAAGGCGCAGAAGGGTGAGGAGGCCGCGAACGCCGAGCAGAAGGCGGCGCTCCAGGGCGGCAAGCTCCTCGTCAAGGACGCCATCGCCGACATCACGCTGCAGCAGGTCCTCACCAGGCCCGACGAGTTCGACGTCATCGCCACGCTCAACCTCAACGGTGACTACCTCTCCGATGCGCTGGCGGCGCAGGTGGGCGGCATCGGCATCGCCCCCGGTGGCAACGCCAACTACGTCACCGGCCACGCCATCTTCGAGGCCACCCACGGCACCGCGCCCAAGTACGCCGACCAGGACAAGGTGAACCCGGGCTCGGTCATCCTCTCCGGCGAGATGATGTTCCGCCACATGGGCTGGTTCGAGGCGGCCGACCTCATCGTCAAGGGCATGGACCGCGCCATCGGCGCCCACCACGTCACCTACGACTTCGCGCGCCAGATGAAGAACGAAGGCGTGTCGGACGTGGTCGAGGTGAAGTGCTCGCAGTTCGGGGACGAGATCATCAAGCACATGTAGTCCGCACCCTTCACGCAGGGAGGAAACCACATGGCTACTCGCAAGAAGATTGCGCTCATCGGCGCGGGACAGATTGGCGGCACGCTGGCGCTCCTGGCCGGGCAGAAGGAGCTCGGCGACATCGTGCTGGTGGACATCATGGAGGGCGTCGCCAAGGGCAAGGCGCTCGACCTGCAGGAGACACGCGGCGTCACGAAGTTCGACGTCAACGTGAGCGGTGGCGGGGTCGCCGACTACTCCATCATCAAGGACGCCGACGTCTGCATCGTCACCGCGGGCATCCCGCGCAAGCCGGGCATGAGCCGCGAGGATCTGCTCAAGGTGAACCTGGAGGCGATCACCAAGGTGGCCGAGGGCATCAAGGCCAACGCGCCGAACGCGTTCGTGATCGTCATCACGAACCCGCTCGATGCTATGGTGAACGCGATGTACAAGGTCACCGGGTTCCCGAAGAACCGGGTGGTCGGCATGGCGGGCGTGCTCGACACGGCGCGATTCCAGTACTTCGTGGGCGAAGCGGCCGGCGTCTCGCCGCAGGACGTCTGTGCCATGGTGCTCGGCGGCCACGGCGACGACATGGTGCCGCTGCTCCGCTACTCGTCGGTGAACGGCGTGCCGCTCACGAAGCTCATCGAGAAGCAGAAGCTCGACGCGATCGTCGACCGCACCCGCAAGGGCGGCGGGGAGATCGTGGCGCTGCTCGGCACGGGCTCGGCCTTCTACGCGCCCGCCGCCTCCGCCATCGCGATGGCCGAGAGCTTCCTGAAGGACAAGAAGCGCGTGCTGCCCTGCTCGGCGCTCCTTGACGGTCAGTACGGCGTGAAGGGGATCTTCCTCGGGGTGCCGGTGGTGATCGGCGCCGGTGGCGTCGAGCGCGTGCTCGAGGTCGACCTCAACGACGACGAGAAGGCGATGCTCGCGAAGAGCGTCGAGTCGGTGAAGAAGAGCGTGGCCGAGACGAAGCTGTAGGTCTCGCGATATACCCGCGGGGGCCGGTGAGCTAGGGCTCGCCGGCCCTCTCTTTTTGGGATATGGGAACGGCCCTCGCCAGCCAAGGGCGGGGGTGAGGGGAAGGACGCCCTTGAAGATCCACGAGTATCAGGCGAAAGAGATCCTCCGGAAGTTCGGGGTGGCGGTGCCGCGGGGTTATCTGGCGGTGACCCCGCTCGAAGCCGAGGGCGCCGCCCGCCAGCTCGGCGGGGGAATCGTGGCGGTCAAGGCGCAGATCCACGCCGGCGGCCGCGGCAAGGGCGGCGGTGTGAAGCTTGCCCGCTCGCCTGACGAGGCGCGGCAGCACGCCGACGCCATGCTCGGGATGAAGCTCAAGACCCCGCAGACGGGGCCGGAGGGGCAGGAGGTCCGTAAGATCTACATCGAGGAGGGTTGCCGCATCGCGCGCGAGCTCTACCTTGGCATGACGCTCGACCGCGAGAACGGTCGCGTCACGGTGATGGCCTCCACCGAGGGCGGCGTCGACATCGAGGAGGTGGCGGCCAAGACCCCGGAGAAGATCCTCAAGGAGGCGGTCGACCCGCTCACCGGCCTCTTGCCCTTCCAGGCGCGGCGGCTCGCCTTCGGGCTCGGCCTCACCGGCGACTCGATCGCGGCCTTCGTGCGCTTCGCGACGGGCCTCTACAACGCCTACGTCGCGACGGACGCGTCGCTGGCCGAGATCAACCCGCTCGTCATCACCGTCCAGGGTGACGTGCTGGCGCTCGACGCCAAGATCAACTTCGACGACAACGCGCTCTACCGCCACCCCGACATCGCCGCCATGCGCGATCCCGACGAGGAGGATCCCAAGGAGAACCAGGCCAAGGAGTATGACCTCTCGTACATCGCGCTCGACGGCGACATCGGCTGCATGGTGAACGGCGCCGGCCTCGCCATGGCGACCATGGACATCATCAAGCTGTCCGGTGGCCGGCCGGCCAACTTCCTCGACGTGGGCGGGGGCGCCGACGAGGACCGCGTCACGGCGGCCTTCAAGATCCTGCTCTCCGATCCGCACGTGAAGGCGGTGCTGGTCAACATCTTCGGAGGGATCATGAAGTGCGACGTCATCGCGAACGGCATCGTCGCGGCGGCGCGCCAGGTCGGGCTCTCCATCCCGCTCGTGGTCCGGCTCGAGGGGACGAACGTCGAGCTGGGCAGGGAGATCCTGGCCCACTCCGAGCTCAAGATCGTCCCCGCCGACGATCTCGGCGACGCCGCCCGCAAGGCCGTCGCCGCTGCTCGCTCCGCCTAGCACGCCCGAGAAAGGCCAGTCACGTGAGCATCCTCGTCGACAGGAACACCCGGGTCCTCGTGCAGGGCATCACCGGCTCGGCCGGCAGCTTCCACGGCGAGCAGATGCTGGCCTACGGGACGAAGCTCGTGGCGGGCGTCACGCCCGGCCGCGGCGGCACGCGGTTCCAGGGCGAGGTGCCCATCTTCCACACCGTCCAGCAGGCGGTGAAGGAGACGGGTGCCAACGCCTCCTGCATCTTCGTCCCGCCGCCCTTCGCCGCCGACGCCATCATCGAGTCGGCGGACGCCGGCATCCAGCTCATCGTCGCCATCACCGAGGGCATCCCGATCCTCGACATGGTGAAGGTGCGGCGCTACCTGCAGGACCGGCCGCAGACCCGCCTCATCGGCCCGAACTGCCCAGGTCTCATCACCCCCGGACAGTGCAAGATCGGCATCATGCCGGGCCACATCCACAAGCCGGGCCGCATCGGCGTCGTGTCGCGCTCCGGCACGCTCACCTACGAAGCGGTGCACCAGCTCACCCAGCTCGGCCTCGGCCAGTCGACGGCGGTCGGCATCGGCGGCGACCCGGTGCACGGCACCGACTTCGTCGAGGTGCTCTCCGTCTTCGAGCAGGACCCGGGGACCGACGCCGTCATCATGATCGGCGAGATCGGCGGCACCGAGGAGGAGCGCGGCGCCGAGTTCGTGAAGACCAGCATGTCGAAGCCGGTGGTGGGCTTCATCGCCGGCCGGACCGCGCCGCCCGGCAAGCGCATGGGCCACGCCGGGGCCGTCATCTCGGGCGGGAGCGGCACCGCCGAAGCGAAGCTCGCCGCCATGCGAGCAGCCGGGATCACCGTCTGCGACGGACCGCACCTGCTCGGCAAGACGATGAAGGATCTGCTCGACCGGAAGGGCCCGCGCACCCGCGCGACGCCGCCCGCCCGGGCGAAGGCGACGGCGCCCGGCAGGGCCGACGCCACCACCCGCAGCGCCGCGCCCTCGCAGCGCGGCGGCAAGGCGGCCAAGAAGGCCGCCAAGGGCTACCGCGAGTAACGGAGAATACGCACTTCATGACCACTGAACGCACCCTGTCCATCATCAAGCCCGACGGCGTCGAGAAGGGCGTCATCGGCAAGATCATCGCCCGTTTCGAGGAGAAGGGCCTGAAGCCGATCGCCGTCCGCATGGCGCTCCTCTCGAAGGCCGAGGCCGAGGGCTTCTACGCCGTCCACAAGGCGCGGCCCTTCTTCAACGACCTCGTGAAGTTCATGACCAGCGGCCCGGTGGTGCTGATGGTCCTCGAGGGCGAGGGCGCTGTCCTGAAGAACCGCGAGGTCATGGGAGCGACCGACCCGGCCAAGGCGGCGCCGGGCACGATCCGCAAGGACTTGGCCACCGACATCGAGAAGAACACCGTCCACGGCTCGGACAGCCCGGAGAACGCCAAGACCGAGATCGCCTACTTCTTCCCCGAGACGGCCATCTGCGCGTACGAGTGGAAGAGGTAGCCACCCCTCACCTCTGCGACGGCGAGGGATCACCCACCGGCTTCGCCGGCGGGTACCCGCCCGCCCCTACTGCAGAGCCTTCGTAGGGCGGGGGCTTGTCCCCCGCCGCGCGAGGGGGTAACCAGGCGCAAGCACGGCGGTTTCCTTGCCCTGGCTGGGGCGGAGGAAGCCGCCGTTCCCGTCTCCTGTTACAATGCGTCTCATCCCGTCCCTTCCAGGACGGGTTTTTCATCACGCCCGGAAAGGGAAGGAGACCGTGGAAGGGATGCCGACATGGGAGCTGCTGGTCGGGCTCCTCTTCGTCCTCGCGTCGGCCTTCTTCTCCGGCAGTGAGACGGCGCTCACCGCTCTCGGCGACGCCCGCGCGCGCCAGCTCGTCGACTCGGGCGGGCGGAGGGCACGCCTCCTTGCGCTGTGGGTGAAGAGCCCGGAGCGCGTTCTCTCCACGCTCCTCATCGGCAACACGCTCGTGAACATCGGCGCTGGTGCGCTGGCCGGCAACGTGGCGCACCAGGCCGCGACCGCTCGCGGCTGGCCGGACGGCTCGGTGCTGGCGATCTTCACCGCCGTCACCACCTTCGTCATCCTCTTCGCGGGCGAGATCATCCCGAAGACGATCGGGAAGCGCCATCCCATCCAGTGGGCGCTCACCGCCATGCCGGTGGTCCAGCTCCTCGCCTGGCTCTCGTGGCCGCTCACGAGCGGGCTCGTCCGCGCCACGAACGCGCTCGTCACGCTCTTCGGCGGCGCCCGGACGCCGACCCCGGCCGTCACCAGCGCCGAGATCGAGTACCTCATCGAGATGGGCACCCGCGAGGGCGTGCTCGACGAGGTGAAGGAGGAGCTGCTCAACAGCGTCCTCGAGTTCGCCGACCGGGTGGTGAAGGAGGTCATGGTGCCGCGCACGCGCATGGCGGCCATCGACCGTGACGCGCCGCCGGAGGAGATCCTCCGCATCGTCACCGAGAACCCCTACAGCCGCATGCCGGTCTACCGCGACTCGATCGACAACGTGCTCGGGGTGCTGCTCGTGCGCGAGATCATCCCTGAGCTGTCGCGCGGCCCGAAGGGCGTCCTCGCCACCCTCGACAAGCACCTCAAGCCCCCCTTCTTCGTCCCCGAGCAGATGAAGATCTCGAAGCTGCTCAAGGAGATGCAGAAGCGGAAGTCGCACCTCGCCATCGTGGTGGACGAGTTCGGCGGGACGAGCGGCCTCGCCACGCTGGAGGACGTGATCGAGGAGATCGTGGGCGAGATCCAGGACGAGGGCGACGTCGAGGCGGCGCCCGTCCGCGAGGTCACGCCCGGCGTCTACCTGGCCGACGCGAGCGTGCCCCTGCGGGAGCTGGAGGACTTCCTCAACGAGCGCGCCGAGGGGGAGGGGGAAGACCCCGACCGCGAGGTGAGGTTCCCCGAGGAGGGCGACTACGAGACGCTGGGCGGCTTCGTCACCGCCACGGCGGGCCGCGTGCCGGCGGTGGGATCGCTCCTCGCCTGGGACGGGCTCACCTTCACGGTGCGCGGTGGCGACGAGCGCCGGGTGACGCGGGTCGAGATCGCGCGCCGCCGCGAGGCCGGGCCGGGTGAGCAGACCCGCCGCGCGCCGGCGGTGGCGGAGGGGAGGGGCGCGTGACCGGGCGGTCCCCGCTCGAAGCGACGGAGGAGGGGCGCGGCAGGCCCGACCTGCGCGCCTACCCGCTCGCGCGCCTCGCCGTCGAGCTCGGGCAGCTGGGCGAGAAGCCCTACCGGGCGCGGCAGGTCTTCCGCTGGCTGCACCAGAAGGGCGCCGCCTCCTTCGACGAGATGACGGACCTGCCGCGCGAGCTGCGGGCGCGCCTCGCGGAGCGCTTCGATCTCGCGACGCTCACCATCGCCGAGGAGCACCGCTCGTCGGATGGCACCATCAAGTGGAAGTTGCGCACCGCCGACGGCTACTTCATCGAGTCGGTCTACATGCCTCACCAGGGCGCGAGCGACGACGACGAGGACGGGGAGGGGCCGCGCGGGCGCGACCGGCGCACGCTCTGCGTGAGCTCGCAGGTGGGCTGCGCGGTGGGCTGCCGCTTCTGCATGACCGGCACCATGGGCCTCGCCCGGAACCTGGGGCCGGGCGAGATCGCCGACCAGGTGCACCGCGCCAACCGGCGCCTCCTCGAGCTCGGCCTGGGCCCCCCACCGCGGCCGCTCACGAACCTCGTCTTCATGGGCATGGGCGAGCCGCTCCACAACTTCGAGAGCCTGAAGCTCGCCCTCGAGCTCCTCCTCTGCGAGGACGGGCCGAACTTCTCGCACCGGCACGTCACCGTCTCGACCTCCGGCCTCGTGCCGCAGCTGCGGCGGCTCGGCGAGGAGACGCAGGTGAAGCTGGCGGTGAGCCTCAACGCCACCACCGACGCGCAGCGCGACGCCCTCATGCCGCTGAACCGCCGCTACCCGCTCGCGGACCTGCTCGCCGCCTGCCGCGACTTCCCCATGAAGCAGGGCCGGCGCATCACCTTCGAGTACGTGCTCCTGGGCGGGGTGAACGACCGAGACGAGGACGCGGAGCGGCTGGCCCGGCTCATCGACGGCATCCCGGCCAAGGTGAACATCATCCCGTACAACGAGAACCCCGGGCTGGGGTTCTGCGCACCGGAGCCGGCGCGGGTGGAGGCGTTCCGCGACCTCCTCGTCCGCCGCAACGTGACGGCGGTGGTGCGGAGGAACCGCGGCCAGGACATCGCCGCCGCCTGCGGCCAGCTCGCCGCCGAGGGCGGACCGGGCGATCCGCGCCGCAGACGGAGCGGAGCCGCCTCGCGTCAGGGAGAGGGATAGTCGCAGCTCGCCCTCGACCGCGGCGGCGTGGCTCTGCTACAAACGCCGCTTTCTCTCCGGGAGAACCGCCATGTCCCTGCTCGTCGTCGGCTCGATCGCGCTCGATTCCGTGGAGACGCCCTTCGGCCGGCGCGACGACGTGCTGGGGGGCTCCGCCACCTACTTCTCGACCGCGGCCAGCTTCTTCGGGCCGGTCCGGCTGGTCGCCACCGTCGGCGACGACTTCCCCCAGGCGCACGTCGACTTCCTCGTCGCGCGGGGGGTGGACGTGGCGGGGCTGGAGCGCCGCGCCGGCCGGACCTTCCGCTGGAAGGGGCGTTACGAGTTCGACCTCAACACGGCACACACGCTCGACACGCAGCTCAACGTCTTCGGAGACTTCAAGCCCGAGCTGCCGGCCGCTTACCTCGACTCGCGCTACGTCTTCCTCGGCAACATCGACCCCGACCTGCAGCGCCGGGTGCTGGACCAGGTGAAGGCTCCCCGCTTCGTCGCCTGCGACACCATGAACTACTGGATCAGCTCGAAGCGGGAGAGCCTGCTCAAGATGCTGAAGCGGGTCGACATGCTCTTCGTGAACGACGCCGAGGCGCGCCAGCTGGCCGAGGAGCACAACATCGTGAAGGCGGCCCACCGCATCCTCTCCTTCGGGCCGCGGGCGCTCGTGGTGAAGCGGGGCGAGTACGGGGCGCTCTTCTTCTCGGGCGATCACGTCTTCGCCGCCTGCGCCTACCCGCTCGCCGCCCTCTTCGATCCGACCGGCGCGGGTGACAGCTTCGCCGGCGGTTTCATGGGCTACCTGGCCCGCTGCGGACGCGAGGAGCCGGACGTGCTCCGTCGCGCCATCGTGATGGGGAGCGTGCTGGCGAGCTTCGCCGTGGAGCAGTTCTCGCTCGAGCGGCTGGCGACGCTCGGCCGCGACGAGATCCGGCACCGCTACGCCGAGCTGCGGCGGTTGGCGCACTTCGACGACCTGGAGGCCGACCTCTTCCCGGCCGGCCGTTGACCGGAGCGGGCGGCGCCGACTACGATCGCGCGCCCCTCGGCCGCCGCGCGGGGCGACCGCGATGCGCATCGCCATCCTCAGTGACATCCACGCGAACCTCGAGGCGCTGGTCGAGGTCGAGGCGGCGGTGGCACGCCTGGGCATCGATCGGGTGGTGTGCTGCGGGGACGTGGTCGGCTACGGCGCGAGCCCCAACGCCTGCTGCGAGCGCATCCGCGACCTCGCCTCGGTGACGCTCCTCGGCAATCACGACGCCGCCGTGGCCGGGCGGATGGAGTACGCCTACTACTACGACGCGGCGCGGCACGCGCTCGACTGGACGGCGCGGGAGCTCGATCCCGACCACCTGGCGTGGCTGCGCTCGTTGCCCTACACCCACCGCGTGGACGATCTCGGCTTCAGCCACGGCTCCCCGATCCTGCCCGGGGAGTACGGGTACGTCTTCGCGCTGGAGCAGGCGCAGGACCTCGTGCCGCACCTCGCGAGTCTCGACCCGGTGACCTTCATCGGCCACTCGCACCTGTGCAAGGTCTTCGCCCTCGGGCACGGCGAGGTGGACGACGTGACCGCGCCGGTGCTCGAGCTCGATCCGGACCGCAAGTACATCCTCTCCGTCGGCTCGGTCGGCCAGCCGCGCGACTACGACAACCGGGCCTGCTTCGTCACGTACGACACCGAGCTGCGGCGGGTCGAGTATCACCGCGTCCCTTATGACATCGAGAGCTCGGCGCGGCGCATCTTCGACGCCGAGCTGGCCCTCAACTTCGGCAAGCGCCTCTTTCTCGGGGTGTAGGGGGCGGGATCGACCACGGAGCGACGGCGGGGGATGAACCCCCGCCCTACGTCGTGTAGGGCGGGGGCTTGTCCCCCGCCGAGTCACAGGACGCTGAGGTGGGTCGTGAGCCGAGCCGCGGCGAGCACCCCCTCCGCGTCGAGCGCCCAGACGTGCAGGGCGGCGTCCGCGGCGAGCCGCACGGGGGTGCCGAGGCGCAGACCGCCGAGCACGCGCCCGGTCGCGACCTCCAGCGCCTCCACTTCCTCCCCGGCCACCAGCGCGATGCCGCGCGCGACCACCGGCGCCACGTTCACGAAGGGTGGGTGGATGGCCTCACGGGGCCGCGCCCAGCGCGCCTCGCCGCCGCGGTCGAGCGCGACGCACGTCCCGTGGACGGTCTTCACGAGCAGTCCACCCGGGATCGGCGCGAGCGCCACCGCGCCGGCGCCGGCGCCGAGCGGTGGGGCATCCTCCCAGGCGAGCGCGCCACGCGGGTCGAGCGCCATCACGACCGGGTCGCCGGCCACGGTCCCCGCCATGCCGAGCAGGCCCGCGAACGGTACGAGCGGACCCGTCGGCGTCACGTCGAGCGGCACCTCGATGCGGCGGCGGCCGCTGGCGGGATCGAGGGCGATGAGCGAGCCGCCTCGGTCGGTCGTGCACAGGACGAAGAGCTCGCGGCCGAGCTGCAGCGGCGTCGCGGCGAGCGGCCCCGGCAGGCGCAGCCGCCAGGCGGCTGCCGCCTCACCGGGCGCGATCCAGAGGGTGAGGCCGCCGGCGAGGCGCACCGCCTCGCGCGGAGGGCCCTCCGGCAGCTCGGTGCGCGGGCGTGACCAGCGCTCGCGCCCGGTCGCGGCCTCCACGAGCGCCACCCGGTCCGCGTCCTCCAGCGCGAGCGCGCCTGCGTCGAGGCCGGCCAGGCGCGCTCCGGGACGGCGCCACCGCTCCGAGCCCGAGCGCGCGTCGAGCCCGAGCACCGCTGTCGCCCCGGCGGCCACGACCAGGTCGCCGGTGAGGGCCAGGCCGAACCCGGCCGGCGTCCCCACGTCGGCGGCGACGGCCGCGCGGAAGGTGAGCCGGCGCATGCCGCCCGGCCCGAGCGGCGCTCCGGGAAGGGCGCGCCCCGTGCGTCGGCGGACGGAGCGCTCCACCTCCGCCACCAGGTCGCCTGCCAGCAGCTCGTGCACCTGCGCCAGACGCTCGGCGGAGCCGGTGCGGAGCTCGGAGAGCCAGCCGTTGTCCGCCTGCCAGGCATTCCGCGCAGCGACCACCCCGCAGAAGTCGACCGACGCCTCGAGGAGCGCTCGCGCCAGCAGGAGTGGTGGGCAGGGCACGGCCGGGCCGCCGTCGCGGGCGGCGGTGGCGTCGGCGAGATCGACGGTCAGGCGGACGCTGCCGGCACGCGCGGGCGCCGCCAGCTCCAGCTCGGCCGAGCTCTCTCGGCGGAGCGCGGCGTCGGCGAGCCGCCCGGCGAAGGCCGCCAGGTCACGCAGGAGCAGGAAGGGCGCGCCCTCCAGCGCGAGGAGGACGCGTCCGTCGCCCGAGCGCAGAGACACGCGCCCGGGTGCGAGCAGCGAGCCGAGGTCGGCCCCCGGCCCACGGTAGGTGGCGAGGAGCCCTTCCTCATCTCGCAGCTCGAACGTGCAGATGGGCGCGCCGCGGCGCTGTCGGGGACGCTGGGCCGGGGTCTCGCCCGGAGGGGGAGGCGTGGGGGCGGGGGCGACCCGAGCGCGCGCGAGCCGCGCGGCGAGCTGGCCGAGGCTCCGCGCGACGGTCTCGATGCCCTCGCTCTGGCGGAGAGGGCGCAGCGCGGTGAGCTCACCGCCGAACGCCTGCGCGGCCTCGCCCGCCGCGCGCGCCAGCTCGGCCAGCTCGACCTCGACGTCGCGGGCGAGGACGCGCGCGGGACGATCCAGCGCCACGACGGTGAGGAGCACGCTCGGTCCCTGCCGCGCCAGGACCAACTCCAGCGCGCCTTCGCTGAAGTGAACCTCGGCGCGCGCCGCACCGCCGAGGAGGCGAAGCACCGCCGCGCCGAGCGCCTCCACCCCGGCGAGCACCGCACCCTCCGCGCGTCCGGCCCCGACGTCGATGCCATCGACCTCCAGCGCAAGCGCGTCGACCACCTCGCTCACCGCCTCGCGAACGGCGGCTCCTCCGCGCTGGAGGGCGGCGCGGAGCGCTGGGTCCTGCTTCCAAGAGCTGCCAAGCCGCACCCGCACCATGGAAGCGACCACATGACGGGCGGCGCAGGTGGTTTCAACATTGACAGCCGTCCAGGCGGGCTCCACACTGTCCAGCTCATCTAAGGCCCCAAAGGGCCTACGTTTTTCGACCAAATTTCACCACCATAAGGAACGCATGACTTTCACCGAAGCCGCCATCGAGGTCCTGAGGCGCGAGGGAAAGCCGCTCCATTTCAAGAAGATCGCCGAGATCGCGGTGCGCGAGAACCTGCTCGATCACGTCGGGAAGGTCCCCGAGGACGTGATGGGCGGGCAGCTCGCCACGCACTGCAAGCTGCCGCACGCCGACCGAAAGGTGGTGGTGGTGCAGCCCGGCACCTTCGCGCTGATGGAGTGGGGCCTCGACGAGGATCCCGCGGGGCTCGAGCACCTCATCGAGCCGCCTCCCGAGGACGAGCTGCCGTACCGCGCTCGCGAGCGTCATCCGGCGCCTTCGCGCGAGATGGCCCGCAGCTCGGGCCGCGGCGAGGGGCGCCCCCCGCGGCGCCGGGAGGAGGGCGAGGAACGGCGCAGCCGCCGCTATCCGCCTCCGGCCGAGGTCGCCTTCGAGATCCTGGCGGGCGCCGATCACCCGCTCTCGCTCTCCGAGATCGCGGCTCAGGGCGCCGAGCGATTGCTCATGCCCGACGTCTTCGTACGGGACGCGGCAGCGCTCTCGGCCGCGCTCGTGGAGGACAACAAGCGCCGCGAGTCGGCCGGACGCCGCCCGCTCTTCGCGCTCGACGGCGAGCACGTGTCGCTCGCCGCGCAGCCGGAGCCCGGCGAGCGCGCTGCCACGCCGCTCGCGCCGGTGCGCCCCGCCGCCCCGGCCGATCTGCGCAAGAGCGCGCTCTCGGCCTTGCGCCGCCGTCTGGAGGCGTGCGACCCGCCCACCGTCGAGCACGTGATGGCGAAGCTGCTCGAGCAGATGGGGGTGAGCGACCTCAAGGTCGCGAAGCGCGGCCGCGACCACGTCGTCTACACCGGGCGGCGCAAGCTCGGCCTCGCCGACGTGCGCCACTGCTTCCGTATCCTGCGAGGTGGCGCCGAGCCGGGGCGGCGGGACGTCTCGGACGCGCGGCGCGACGTCGGCAATTATGGTGCCCAGATCGGCATCGTGCTTTCGGCCGGCGAGGCTGGACGAGAGACGCGCAGCGAAGCGACGGCGGCTGGCCAGCTGCCGGTGCTGCTCCTGTGCGGCGAGGCGCTCGCGGAGGCGTTCACCGAATACGCGGTGGGCTGCCATGCCGTGGTCGTTCCCCAGATCGACGAGGCGTTCTTCCGGGTCGCCGCCGAGGCAGCTCAGCAGGAGGAGGCGGCGCGGCGCGCGCGGCGCGAGGAGCGCGACCGCCGCGAAGGAAGGGAGCCGCGCGAAGGACGGGAGCCGCGCGAGGCAAGGCAGCCGCGTGAAGGTCGAGAACCGCGCGAGCCGAGGGAGCCGCGCGGCGAGCGCGAGGTGCCGGCGGAGAGAGAGATCGTGGTGGAGCGCGAGGTCTCCGCCGAGCGCGAGCCGCGCCAGCGCCCTGTGCGGGAGGAGGCGGGCGAGCCGGCCGATGCCGAGGCGCCGATCCTGCTGACCGAGGCGGTGGAGGTCTCGCTCGAGCGCGGCGCGCCCGGGACGCTCGACGCCGAGGAGGGCGACGAAGACGGCGAGGAGGGCGACGAGGACGCCGGCGAGAACGCCCCACCGGCCGCCGCCGGTGCTGCCGGGGCAGAAGGCGAGCGGACGGGTGAGGGCCGTCGCCGCCGTCGCCGCCGTCGCCGCCGCGGTGGACGCGGCCGCCACCGCGAGGGCGGCGACGCGGCGCCCGGAGCGCCGGCTGCCGCGCCGACGTCCGCTGGCGAGGCGAGCGGTGGGAGCGAGGCGAGCAGTGCCGCCCCTGCGCCGGACGGCGAGGCGACGCTCGCCCAGGCGCCGACGCCCGAACCTGACCGCGCCGCAAGCTCGCCGGCCTCGGACGAGCCGCCGGGAGGGGAGCGCTGACCACCCCGTACTGCTCACCCCCCCGCTTCTTCAGGACGCTGCTCGCGCTGGGGCTCCTCGCCTGCCGTCCCTCGCCGCGCTACGCGGTGGAGCGGCTCGTGGTCGCCGAATCGCTCGGCGCGCAGCGGCTCGAGCGGGCCGGGGTGCCGCCGGAGCGCCTGGTCGAGCGGGCGACCCATCTCCTCGAGGCGGCCCCCGGGTTCCTGCCTGCGGGCCGTGCCGACCGTGCCAGCCGGCGTTTCCTGGGCCAGCTCATCGTGCAGCGGGCCGACGTGCTCGCCACCGGCGCGGGCGGCGAGGCCGTCGCGAACGTCGCGCTGACGGTGGAGCTCTCGTCGCGAGACGGCGAGCCCTCCCTGCGCGAGACGGGCCGCGCCGCCGAGCCCGTGGGCGAGGGCGAGGGCGCGCTGCGGCCGGCGCTGGAGCGCGCCGCGGAGGCCGCGCTGGAACGCGCGGTGGGCGCGTTTGCGCTGCAGCTGGCCGCCGAGCGCAAGTCGATCGCGGAGCTGGTGAAGGACCTCGCCGCGAACGACGCCGCCGTGCGAGATCACGCCGTGCGGGTGCTCGCCGACCGCAACGCCCGCGAGGCCGTGCCGGGGCTCATCGAGCGCCTGCACGATCACGATCCGGAGGTGGTGGAACGCGCGGTGGGGGCGCTGGCGCAGCTGCGCGATCCACGGGCGGCGGCCCCGCTCATCGAGCTCGCCCGCCATCGCGACGGTCCGTACGTGGCGCAGCTGGCGCACCTCCTCGGCGATCTGGGTGGCCCGGACGCGCGGGCCTGGCTCGAGACGATGGCCTCTGGCCATCCCGACGAGGTGGTGCGGGGCGCCGCGCGCGAGGCGCTCTCCACCCTCGAGGCCCGTGAGCGGCAGGCGCGGGCCGCCCCGCGATGAGCCGCCCAGCGCGGCCGGGAAGCGCGCTAGGATGGGCGAGTGAACCGGACCTCTCTCGCTTCGCTCGCCCTCGCCTCGGCGTTGCTCGCGTGCGCGCGCGCCCCGGCCGCGCCGACGGCCGCAGCCGCCCCCGGAGCGCCTGCCGACTACTTCCCCCTGGCGGTGGGGAATGCCTGGACCTATCTCGATCGCTCCTCACCGGGGGCGGCCCCGGTGAGGCGCTCGGTCCGCGTCGTGGAGCGCGACCGGGAGGGCTACTTCGTCGACGATCGGCACGGCGCGCTGCGCGCCGATCCCGATTGCCTGCATGACCGCACCCGGCGCCTGCTCTGCCAGCCGCTGCGGGCCGGTCACGCCTGGATCTCCGTGGTGAGCGCCGCGGCGGTCGAGCGCTACGAGATCGCCGGAGTGGGGGAGACGGTGGCGGTGCCTGCCGGCACCTTCCACGGCTGCGTTCGGGTGCGCTCGCAGCTCCGGTCGGGCGGCGTGGAGCAGGTGGCGGAGCTCACCTACGCGCGGGGGATCGGGCTGGTGCGGCTCGAGACGTTCGCGGTGGTGGAGGGTGTGGCACGCCCGCAGGTGCGCGGCGAGCTGGAATCCTATCGGGTGGGAGCGAGGTAGGCATGCGCGAGATCGGCATCGGCGTGGCGGGGTTCGGGACGGTCGGCGGCGGGGTGCTCTCCATCCTGAAGCGGCACCAGCGCGAGATCGAGGCGCGGCTCGGCGCGCGCATCGTCGTGCGCAAGGTGGTGTTGCGCGACGCCGCCAAGGAGCGCGCCGTCGAGGTCGAGCCGGGCGTCGTCACCACCCACATGCGAGAGCTCCTCGACGATCCGCGCATCGAGGTGGTGGTGGAGCTCATCGGCGGCACCACCGAGGCCTTCGACCTCGTGCGCGACGCGATGCAGCGCGGCAAGCACGTCGTCACCGCCAACAAGGCGCTCCTCGCCGCGAGGGGGGAGGAGCTCTTCCGTCTGGCCGCCGAGAAGGGCGTCGACGTGTACTACGAGGGCGCCGTCTGCGGCGGGGTGCCGGTGATCCGCACCCTGCGCGAGGCGCTCGCCTCGGATCGCATCACCTCCCTGCACGGCATCGTGAACGGCACGACGAACTTCATCCTCTCCGCCATGGCCGAGAAGGGCGAGCCGCTCGCGACCGCGCTCGGAGAGGCGCAGCGGCTCGGCTTCGCCGAGGCCGACCCCACCCTCGACGTCTCGGGCGGCGACGCGGCGCAGAAGCTGTGCGTCCTGGCGCAGCTCGCCTTCGGCTCTCGGGTGAAGCCGGCCGAGGTGCTCACCGAGGGCATCATGGCGCTCGAGCCGGAGGACTTCGCCTGGGCGGAGGAGTTCGGCTACGCGCTGAAGCTGCTGGCGGTGGCTCGTCGGGTGGCGCCGGAGGGCGGCGGGCGCGACGAGCTGGAGGCTCGCGTCCATCCGGCGTTCATCCCGAAGGACTCCCTGCTGGCCGGCGTGCGCGGGGCGTTCAACGCCGTCCTGCTCCGCTCGGACGCGCTCGGGCCGTCGCTCCTCTTCGGGCAGGGCGCCGGCGCGATGCCGACCGGCAGCGCGGTCGTGTCGGACATCATCGATCTGTCACGGAACATCCTGGCCGGGAGCCCGGGGCGCGTTCCGCTGCCGCCGGCCGAGGCGCGGGTGGGCCTGCGGCCCCATGCTGAGATCCGCTGCGGCTACTACCTGCGCTTCACGGTGAAGGACGTGCCGGGCGTCCTGGCCCGCATCGCCAACACCCTCGCCGCCCACCACATCTCGATCGCGGCGGTGCAGCAGCGCGAGCAGAGCGAGGAGGGTGGGGCGGTGCCGCTCGTCATCGTCTCCCATGCAGCCCGCGAGGCGGACGTGCAGGCGGCCATCGCCGAGATAGACAGCTACGACACGACCGTGGCGAAGAGCCGTCTCATCCGCATCGAAACGCTCTGAGAGGACGCGCGTGGTCACCACCCAGCTGCGCGTCATCTACGGCGACACCGACCAGATGGGCGTCGTGTACTACGCCAACTATCTGCGCTTCTTCGAGGCGGGCCGGAACGAGTTCATCCGGGCCAAGGGCCTCCGCTACCGAGACTTCGAGCGGGAGCACGGCCTCGTCCTTCCGGTGGTCGAGGCGGCCGTGCAGTATCGGCGACCGGCCCGCTATGACGACCTCATCACCATCGAGATCGCGCTCGCCGAGGCCCGCCGCGCGACGGCCCGCTTCGAGTATCGGGTGCTCCGCGAGGCGGAGCTCCTCGCCACCGGCCACACCGTCCACGCCTGCCTCGATCTGGAAGGTCGCGTGCGGCGGCTGCCTGCCGCTCTGCTGGCGAGCCTCGGCGCCGGAGAGGCGCTGGAATCCTGAAGCAGCAAGGGGAGAAACAATGGCTTCGAGCGTCACCCGAGAGATCGTGATCGCGGCGCCCCCGTCGAAGGTGTTCGAGATCATCGCCGCCTACGAGCGGTACCCGGAGTTCGTCCCGGCCGTGAGGTCCTGCCAGGTCCGGCGGCAGGACGCCGGCGTGGAGGTGGAGCTCGAGCTCGACCTGGGGGTGAAGCGCATCCGCTACACGCTCCGGCACCTGGAGGAGCGGCCGCTGAGGGTGACCTGGTCGCTCGTGCGGGGTGAGTGGATGAAGGTCTCGAACGGCTCGTGGGAGCTCTCCGAGGAGGGGAGCGGCCACACCCGCGCCCGCTACACGGTCGAGGTCCAGATCGCGAAGCCCCCGCTCGTTCCGCAGGCGCTCATCGATCGCGTCACCGACGAGCTCACGCGCGTCCAGCTCCCCCGCACGCTGGAGGCCTTCAAGGCGCGGGCGGAGGAGGGTTGAGGTGGGAGCCCGGCCCGTTTGCCAAGCGGGACGGGGGGAGGGAAACTGAAGACGGGCCGGGGCTGGAGCGTCCCTGAGTGGACACGGGCTCGGCAGCCGTTACATCGTGGGGAAGGGTTGGAACCGGATGCTGGACGCCTTCATCATCGAGGAGATCAAGCGGCAGGAGCGCGAGCGCTCCGCCGAGGATCGCCCGGTCGTCCAGCTGCCGATCCCGGAGCCCAAGCCGGCCCACCACGACGACCACGGCGAGGACGCGCCGGGCGGCGGTGGCGGCGTGGTGATCATCGATTACTCCCAGTAGATCTCGGCGAGCTTCACGCCGTGATCTTCCCCCACGACGCCGCGATCTCCTGGGCGGTCCACGGTCCCCGCGCGGGATCCTTGTCCGCTCCATCGCTCGTCTCGACGCGATAGAGGAAGAGCTTCCCGCCCTGGACCCCGACCACCTGGCCGGTCACCTCGGCGGCGAGATCGCTCGCCAGGAAGACGACGATGGGCGCGATGAACTGCGGCCCGAGCTCCCGCTCGTCGGCGCCACGGAAGACGGCCAGGTCCTGCGTCATGCGGGTCAGCGCGACCGGCGCGATCGCATTCACGGTGACGCCGAGCTTCTGCAGCTCGAGCGCCGCCACCCGGGTGAGGCCGTAGACACCGGCCTTGGCGGCGGCGTAGTTCGCCTGGCCGAAGTGGCCGAGCATGCCGGAGAGGCTGGTGGTGTTGATGATGCGTCCGCCCTTCGCCTGGATCTTGAGCTGCCGCGCCACCGCCTGGGTGCAGAAGAACGTCCCGCGCAGGTGGACGTCGAGCACGCGGTCGAGCTCGTCCTGCGTCATGTTGAGGAGCGTGCGGTCGCGCAGGATGCCCGCGTTGTTGACGAGGACGTCCACCTTGCCGAAGCGGGAGAGGGCGGCCCAGAGGATCCCGTCCGCGCCTTCGCGCGTGGAGACCGTCTCGTAGCTCGCCACCGCCTCGCCGCCGGCGGCCTCGATCTCATCCACCACCCGGTCGGCCGCGTCGGAGCCCTTGCCTCCGCCGTGGCGGTCGCCGCCGAGGTCGTTCACCACCACGCGCGCCCCCTCGTGCGCGAGCGCCAGCGCGTGGGCGCGTCCGATCCCGCCCCCGGCGCCGGTGACGATGGCGACCTTCCCCTCCAAGAGCCCGGTCATGGTTCCTCCAGCGCCGCAGCGCGAGCGCTTCTGCGCGCGAGCGGGCAGGATAGCAGCCGGCCTGCGCGGCGGCGCGAGCCGGAAGGGCTTTCGGGCGAAATCCCGTTGACGCGCCCGGGCCCGTCCGACACAGTCCGCTCGCACCCGCTCACCCGCACTGCCAGGAAGGGATCGCCATGACCGAGATCATCAACGTCGTCGCCCGCGAAATCCTCGATTCGCGCGGCAACCCCACCGTCGAGGTGGAGGTGGCGGTCGCGTCGGGCCACGTGGGGAGGGCGGCGGTGCCCTCGGGCGCGTCGACCGGCCAGCACGAGGCGATCGAGCTGCGCGACGGCGACAAGAGCCGCTACCTCGGCAAGGGCGTCCGCAAGGCGGTAGCGCACGTGATGGACGTGCTGGCGCCGGCGGTGGTGGGGCACGAAGCCTCCGACCAGGTCGGGCTCGACCAGCGCATGATCGAGCTCGACGGCAGCCCGAACAAGGGCAAGCTCGGCGCGAACGCCATCCTCGGGGTGTCCCTGGCCGCGGCCAAGGCGGCCGCCGCGGCCCACGAGCTGCCGCTCTACCGTTACGTGGGTGGTGCCGGGGCGCGCACGCTGCCGGTCCCGCTCATGAACATCCTCAACGGGGGCGCCCACGCCGACTCGAACGTCGACATCCAGGAGTTCATGGTGGTGCCGCTCGGCGCGCCGAGCTTCGCGGAGGCGCTTCGCTACGGGGCCGAGATCTTCCACGCCTTGAAGAAGGTCCTGAAGGGGAGGGGCGCGTCCACTGGCGTCGGCGACGAGGGCGGCTACGCGCCGAGCCTGCCCTCGAACGAGGAGGCCCTGAAGGTCATCGCCGAGGCGATCGGCCAGACCGGCCTGAAGCTCGGGACGCAGGTGGCGCTCGCGCTCGACGTCGCCTCGTCGGAGCTCTTCGACCCGGCGAGCGGAAAGTACAAGCTGAAGGGGGAGGGGAAGGAGTTCGACCGGCAAGGGCTCGTCGACTGGTACGCCCAGCTCGCGTCGCGCTACCCGATCGTCTCCATCGAGGACGGCTTCGCCGAGGACGACTGGGAGGGCTGGAAGCTCGTCACCGAGAAGCTGGGGAAGAAGCTCCAGATCGTCGGCGACGACCTCTTCGTCACCAACGTCGAGCGGCTCGCGAAGGGGATCGAGCAGCACTCCGCCAATTCGCTCCTCGTGAAGGTGAACCAGATCGGCACGCTGACCGAGACGCTGGAGGCGGTCCGGATGGCGCACCGCGCTGGCTACACGACGGTCATGAGCCACCGCTCGGGCGAGACCGAGGACACCACCATCGCCGACCTCGCGGTCGCCTGCGACTGCGGGCAGATCAAGACCGGCTCGGCCTCCCGTACCGACCGCGTCGCGAAGTACAACCAGCTCCTGCGCATCGAGCAGGAACTCGGTGGGAGCGCGCGCTACGCCGGCCGCTCGGCCTTCGCGGCGCTGCGCTGAGCCGGTGCGCTGCGGCGCGTTGACACACCCCACGGGCCGCCGCTAGGTTCCGTTCTCCACATCCCGAGGAGCAGGCATGCGCGCCGAATGGATCGCGAAGCGCCGTGATCACACCAACGTGTCCCAGATGCACTACGCCCGCCAGGGCGTGGTCACCGAGGAGATGCGGCACGTCGCGAAGCGCGAGCGCCTGCCCGAGGAGAAGGTGCGGGAGGAGATCGCCCGCGGGCGGATGATCATCCCGGCCAACGTGAAGCACCCCGAGCTGGATCCGATGGCCATCGGCTTCGCCGCCACCTGCAAGATCAACGCGAACATCGGCAACTCGGCGGTGGTGGGCGACATCGAGGAGGAGCTGGAGAAGCTACGCGTCTGCCTCAAGTACGGGGCGGACACGGTGATGGACCTCTCCACGGGCGGCCAGATCCCGCAGATCCGGGAGGCCATCCTGCGCCACTCGCCCCTGCCGGTCGGCACGGTGCCCATCTACGAGTGCCTGACGCACGTGAAGGAGGTGCAGGACCTCACGCCGAAGGTGTTGCTCGAGATCATCGAGGCGCAGGCGGCGCAGGGCGTCGACTACATGACCATCCACGCCGGGGTGCTCCGGGACTTCATCGCCCTCGCCGCTCACCGCGTGACCGGGATCGTCTCCCGTGGCGGCGCCCTCATGGCGCAGTGGATGATCGCGAACAAGGCGGAGAACCCGCTCTACACGCACTTCGACGCCATCTGCGAGATCTTCAAGAAGTACGACGTCGCCTTCTCGCTCGGCGACGGCCTGAGGCCCGGCTGCCTGGCCGACGCCTCCGACGCGGCGCAGTTCGCGGAGCTTCGAGTCCTGGGCGACCTCACCCGCCGCGCCTGGAAGCACGACGTGCAGGTGATGGTGGAGGGGCCGGGCCACGTGCCGCTCGACCAGATCCCGATGAACATGCAGAAGGAGCGCGAGCTGTGCGACGAGGCGCCCTTCTACGTGCTCGGACCGCTCGTGACGGACATCGCGCCCGGCTACGACCACATCACGAGCGCCATCGGCGCCACCATCGCCGCCCAGCACGGCGCGGCCATGCTCTGCTACGTGACGCCGAAGGAGCACCTCGGGCTGCCCGACGCCGAGGATGTCCGGCAGGGCATCATCGCCTACAAGATCGCCGCTCACGCCGCCGACGTCGCCCTGCACCGGCCCGGGGCGCGCGATCGCGACGACGCCCTCAGCCGCGCCCGCTACGCCTTCGATTGGAACGAGCAGTTCCGGCTCTCGCTCGACCCCGAGACGGCCAAGGCCATGCACGACGAGACCCTGCCGCACGAGGCGTTCAAGACCGCCGAGTTCTGCTCCATGTGCGGCCCGAAGTTCTGCTCGATGAAGATCCACGGCCACCTGGAAGAGCTGGCCGCCCGGGAGCAGGCGAAGAGCGAGCCCGCTGCGGAGAAGAAGCCGTTGCAGGTGATGCCGTAGCCTCGCCCTACGAACCTCGCTCCACCGGCTTGCCCGCCTTCACCCAACCGCTGATCCCCGCGCCCATCACGAACACCTTCGTGAAACCCAGCTTGGCCGCCTCACGGGCGGCGATGTGGCTCGCCATTCACTTGGGCCCGGAGCAGTAGAAGACGAGGCGGGTGGCCTTGTCCTTCGGCAGGAGCGTCGCGAGATCGCGCTCGCCGACGTGGACGGCACCGGGCAGGTGATGCATCTGCCAGAGCTCATCGACGTTCACGTCGAAGACCTTCACGTCGGGCGCGCCGAGCAGCTTCTCGACCTCGTCCGTGGAGATCGTCCCGAAGCCATCCGTGGCGCAGGCGGCGAGCGGCGAGGCGAGCACCGCCGCGGCGGCGAGCGCGCCGGCGAGACGGCTGAGGCATGGGGACACGGCTGACCTCCAGGTGGTTTCAGATGAGGACGATGACGGCCGAGGGCTCAGCCACCGACGCCGATCATGGGTGGCAGGCCGCCGGGCTGCGCCGCCATGTCGTGGCGCTCCCCCTTGAGGAGGAGGGCCTGGCGGATGCGGTTCGCCAGCGCCGTGTCGTCCCCGGCGGCGAGGAGGGGCAGCAGCTCCAGCCGGTCGCGGCCGCCCAAGCAGGCGCGCAGCGCGCCGTCTGCGCCGATGCGCACCCGGTTGCAGTCTTCGCAGAAGCCCTCCGTCATGGCGCCGATGAAGCCGACGAGCCCCTCGACCAGGTCCGGACCCGCGCCGGACGCGCCGCGCATGTGCCGCGCCGGACCCCAGCCGCGCGACGCATCGGGGGTGAGGCGGACGCCCTGCGCCTCGAGGAGCCGCTTCACCTCGGCCACCGGCACCGGCTCGCCCTGCCCGAACGGCATGAGCTCGATGAAGCGGGCGATGGCGCCCTGCTGCCAGGCGAAGCGCGCCAGGTCACCCAGCTCGTCCTCGTTCTGGCCGCGCACCACCACCGCGTTGAGCTTGAGCGAAGCGAAGCCGGCCCGCCCGGCGGCGGCGAGTCCGGCGAGCACGCGCGGCAGCGAGGCGGCCTTCCCGGAGAGGCGCGCCAGCCGGTCCGGGCGCAGCGTGTCGAGCGAGACGTTGAGGCGAGACACGCCGGCGTCCCGCAGCGGAGCGGCCAGGCGGTCGAGGAGCTGGCCGTTGGTGGTGAGCGCGATCTCCTGGATGCCGGGCACTGCCGCGATGTCACGCACCACGGCGAGGAGGTCGGGGCGCAGGGTGGGCTCACCGCCGGTGAGGCGCACCCGCTCCACGCCCAGCCGGGCGAAGACGCCCACCAGCCTGGCGACGGCCTCTCGCGGCATTACCTCGCGGGCGCCGTGCGGGTGCGGCGAGCAGTAGCTGCAAGCGAAGTTGCACGCGTCGGTGAGCGAAAGGCGCAGGTAGCGGATGCGCCGGCCCTGGCCGTCCGCGAGCGGTCCCTCGGGTGGGCTGCCGTCGCTCACGGGCTCGGTTCTACCGCGCGGGCGGCCGCCGACGCAAAGCCGTGCCGGACCGTCGGCCCTCGTCCGTCGCGACCCGCGACGGCTCGGGCCGGTGCAGCGCCTGGAGGAGCGCAGGATCGAGGGAGAGGAAGGCCTCGGCGGAGCGTGGATCGAACTGGACGCCGGCGTAGCGGGCGATCTCCGCCCGCGCCTTCTCGATCGGCTGGCCCTGGCGATAGGGGCGGTTGCTGGTGATGGCGTCGAGCGTGTCCGCGATGGCGAAGATCCGCGCGCCGAGCGGGATCTCCTCGCCGGAGAGCCCGCGCGGATAACCCGTTCCGTCCCAGCGCTCCTGGTGGGCCAGCACGATCTCGGCTGGGACCTCGAGGAACGGGATGGACTGCAGGATCGTGTGACCGGTCGCGGGGTGCTTGCGCATCTCCTCCCACTCGGCAGGGAGGAGCTTGCCGGGCTTGAGCAGGATGGCGTCCGGGACGCCGATCTTCCCGATGTCGTGCAGCAGGGCGCCGCGCGCGATGTCGGGCCGGTCGGCGGCGGGCACCCCCATCCGCTCGGCGATGGCGAGCGTGTAGCGCACCACCCGCCGCGAGTGATCGGAGGTCTCGTGCTCCCGCGCGTCGAGCGCCGCGACGAGCGCGTAGAGCGTGCTCGAGTAGGACGCCTCCACCTCGCGCAGCGCCTTGGACAGCTCGGCCGTCTTCTCCCGTACGCGCCGTTCCAGGCTGGTGCGGTAGCGGTGGCGGGCCAGCTCCAGGCGGCGCTTCGCGAGCGCCCGCTCGATCGAGCGCACCAGGTCGACCGCGTGGGGAGGCTTGAGCAGGTAGTCCGATGCGCCGCGTCGCAGGCACTCGACCGCGGCTGCCGTGTCACCTTGGGAGGTCAGCATGATGACCGCGGTGGCCGGCTGCTCCGCCCGCAGGCGATCGAGCAGCCATAGCCCATCGTGGTCCGACAGCTTGAGATCGCACAGCACGAGGTGGAACTCGCTCGCCTGGAGGAGCTCCCGCGCCTGCTCGGCCGTGGCCGCGCCCGCGCACACGTAGCCCTCCTCGCCGAGCAGCGTCCCGAGCAGCTCGCGCACGTTGCTCTCGGCGTCGACGACGAGCACACGCGTGGGGGCGGACGGAGCCTCGGCGGCGGCCAGGGCTTCGCGCGAGCCGTCGGCGGGGAGGGGCGAGCTCACGGTTGCGCACGTTAGCACACGCCCCGCTGAGCCGCGCCTTCGGGGGGGCGCCCGCCGAGCGCGGCTTATATTGCTGGAGAGCCTTGACCGGCTCGGGGCGACCCGCTACACCGCCGCACCAACCGCATGGAGCGACTGTCGCACAAGAGCCTACCGATCGTCCCTGCCGAGCGGGAGGAGGCGGTGCGCGCGCGCCGCGATCTCGCCGCCCACATGCGGGAGGCGGGCCTGGCCATCGACGCCAGGAAGCCGCCATGGCTCCGGGTGGGCGTACCGGGCGGGGAGCGCTACCAACAGGTCAAGGACACCCTACGCGGGCTCCAGCTCCACACGGTCTGCCAGGAGGCTCACTGCCCCAACGTGGCGGAGTGCTGGGGCGGCGGCACCGCCACCGTCATGTTGATGGGCGATGTGTGCACGCGCGGATGCCGCTTCTGCAACGTGAAGACGGCCGCTCACCCGCCGGCGCTCGATCCGGACGAGCCGAGGCACCTCGCCGACGCCATCCGGCAGCTTCGCCTCGACTACATCGTGGTGACGAGCGTCGACCGCGACGACCTCGCCGACGGCGGGGCGGCGCACTTCGCCCAGGCGATCGTGCGGCTGAAGGAGATCCCGAACCTGCTGGTGGAGGTGCTGACGCCCGACTTTCGCGGAGATCCGTCGGCGGTGCGGACGGTGGGGGCGGCGCGGCCGGATGTCTTCGCGAACAACCTGGAGACGGTGCGGCGCCTCACGCCTGTCGTGCGCGACCCGAAGGCGGGGTACGACCAGACCCTCGGTGTGCTGGCGGAGATGAAGCGCGCCTTCCCGAAGATCGTGACGAAGTCCTCGCTCATGGTCGGCCTGGGAGAGGGCGAGGCCGAGATCGAGGAGGCGCTCTCCGACCTGCGCACCGCCGGCGTCGACATCCTCACCTTCGGCCAGTACCTGCGGCCCTCCGCCTGGCACCTCCCGGTGCAAGAGTGGGTCACGCCCGAGAAGTTCGAGGCGTACAAGGCGCTGGGCGAGCAGTATGGTTTCCGCTACGTGGCGAGCGGTCCTTTGGTCCGGTCGAGCTACCGCGCAGCGGAGCTCTTCCTGCGCGGTGAGATCGCCGCCCGGCGAGGCCCGAACCAGGAGGCGAGCGATGCGACGTGAGCCCCGGGAGTCGAGCGCGCTGACGCGTCGGAAAGGCGGCAATGGAGCCAACGGCAGCGAGCCACCGGCCGCGCCGGCGGCGGACGGTGAACCGTACCCGCTCTACCGCGTGCTCCAGGAGGACGGCAGCGTCGATCCGGCGCAGGTGACGCTGCCCGATCAGGAGATCGTCACGCTCTACCGCTGGATGGCGCTGAACCGCCAGCTCGACGAGCGGATGATCGGCCTGCAACGCCAAGGACGCATCAACTTCTACATCGGCTCCATCGGAGAGGAGGCAGCCGTCTTCGGCACCGCCTACGCCATGGCCGGCACCGATTGGATCTTCCCCTGCTACCGTGAGCACGGGGCGGCGCTCATGCGCGGCATGCCGCTCGCCACCTATGTGTGCGATCTCCTCGGCAACGCCGGCGACGCCATGCTCGGGCACCAGATGCCCTGCCACGAGGCGTGGAAGCCGGCCCTCTTCGCCTCCATCAGCTCGCCCATCGGCACCCAGATCCCGCAGGCGGTCGGCGCCGCCTGGGCGGCCCGCATCAAGAAGCAGGAGATGGTCTCGCTCGTCTACTTCGGCGAGGGCGCCACCAGCTCGAACGACTTCCACTCCGGCCTCAACTTTGCCGGCGTGAACAAGATCCCGGTGGTCTTCGCCTGCCGCAACAACGGTTGGGCCATCAGCGTGCCGCGCGAGCGGCAGACGGCCGCCGAGACCATCGCGCAGAAGGCGGTCGCCTACGGCGTGCATGGCGAGCGGGTGGACGGCAACGACCTCCTCGCCGTCTACAACGCGACGCGGCGCGCCCGCGAGCGGGCCACGCGCGGCGAAGGGCCGACCCTGCTCGAGTGCGTCACCTACCGCGTCGAGGGCCACTCCACCTCCGACGACCCCCGCGCCTACCGGCCCGCGGAGGAGGTCGAGCCGTGGCGGAAGAAGGATCCGCTCCTGCGTCTCAAGACCTTCCTCTTCCGGCGCGGGGCGCTCGACGAGGCGGGCGACGCCAGGATCGCGGCCGAGGTCAAGGAGACCATCGTGCGGGCGGTGCAGGTGGCGGAGGCACACCCCGCGAAGCCGCCCCTGGAGACGCTCTTCCAGGGGGTCTATGCGGAGCCGCTCCGGCAGCAGCGCGAGCAGCTCGAGGAGCTGCGCCGCGCGATCGCCGACGACCGGCGCGTGACCGACCCGCGCGGCAAGTGAGCTCGTTGCGGAGTGGAGCCCGGAGCCCCGAGGCCGACATGCCCACGTTCAACATCATCCAGGCCGTCAACGACGCGCTGCGCCTCGAGATGCGCCGCGACGAGAACGTGGTCGTGCTGGGCGAGGACGTGGGCAAGTTCGGGGGCGTCTTCCGGGCTACTCAGGGCCTGTACGAGGAGTTCGGCGCCGACCGCGTCATCGACACGCCGCTGGCCGAGAGCGGCATCATCGGCACCGCGGTCGGCATGGCGCTCTACGGGCTGAGGCCCGTGCCCGAGATCCAGTTCGCCGACTTCATCTTCCCGGCGATGGATCAGATCGTGAGCGAGGTGGCGAAGTACCGCTACCGCTCGGGCGGCCAGTTCGCGTGCCCGCTCGTCATCCGCTCCCCGTACGGAGGCGGCATCCGCGGCGGCCACTACCACTCGCAGTCGCCCGAGGCGCACTTCATCCACACGCCGGGGCTCAAGGTGGTGGTGCCGGCCACGCCCGAGGACGCGAAGGGCCTGCTCGCCTCGGCCATCCGGGACCCCGACCCGGTCCTCTTCTTCGAGCCGAAGCGGATCTACCGCGCGGCGAAGGGCGAGGTGCCGGAGGGCGAGTACGCCATCCCGCTCGGCCAGGCCAAGGTGACGCGGGCGGGACTTCAAGTCTCGGTGCTGGCCTGGGGCGCCATGTGGCACGAGGCCGACCAGGCGGCGCGCGAGGCCGAGCAGGAGGGGATCGACTGCGAGGTGATCGACCTCCGCTCCCTCCAGCCGCTCGACCTCGACGCCATCGTGGCGTCGGTGAGCAAGACCGGCCGCGTCGTCATCGTGCACGAGGCGCCGCGAACCTGTGGCTTCGGGGCAGAGCTCTCGGCGCTCATCCAGGAGCGTTGCTTCCTCTCCCTCGAGGCGCCCATCGCCCGTGTCACCGGCTGGGACACGCCCTTCCCCTACACGCTCGAGAACGAGTACCTGCCGCGCGCGCCGCGCATCCTGCGCGCCATTCGAGAGACCGTCCGCTTCTAGCGGCGTCCGGAGGCCCCCATGGTTTTCAAGTTCATCCTCCCCGACATCGGCGAGGGGGTGGTCGAGGCCGAGGTCCAGCAGTGGTTCGTGAAGCCGGGCGACCACGTGCTGGAGGACCAGCCGCTCGTCGAGGTCATGACCGACAAGGCGACGGTGACCTTGCCCTCGCCTCGGCGCGGGACCGTCACGAAGCTGCTCTGCGAGGTGGGCAAGCTCGCCAAGGTGCACGAGCCCATCCTCGAGATGTTCGAGGACGTGAGGCCCTCGCAGGAGCCGCCGGTGATGGCGAAGGCGCCGCAGGAGACGCATGTCCTGCGAGTGGAGCCGGGCGGGACGCCAGCTCCGAGCGGCCTCGTCACCCCGGCGGGCGGCGGAGAGGGAGAGACCCGGCGGAAGGCCCTCGCCGCGCCCGCGGTGCGCGCCATGGCCCGCCAGCTCGGCATCGATCTCGGCGCGCTCCATGGCAGCGGTCCGGGCGGCCGGGTGACGAAGGATGATCTGAACCACGCCCGGAACGGCCACGCCGCGCACGCCGCAGGCGCCGAGGTGGCCGCCGTGAGCGCCAATGCGGCCGCCGCTGCCCCCGCGCCGCAGCGCCCGGCGCCCTTCGCCGCCCACATCCCGGAGCAGGCGGGCGAAGCGCCGGTGCAGCACGGCGACGAGGTCGTCCCGGTGCGCGGCATCCGTCGGCGCATCGCCGAGCGCATGGCGCAGTCCAAGCGGACCGCCGCCCACTTCACCTTCGTGGAGCAGGTCGACGTGACCGATCTGGTGAAGGTGAAGGACCGCATCGCCGAGAAGGCGCGCGAGGAGGGGGTGAAGGTCACCTTCCTCCCCTTCATCGTGAAGGCGGTGGTGGCGGCGCTGAAGAAGCACCCGTGGCTGAACGCCGTGCTCGACGAGGGGCGGGGCGAGATCCGGCTCCGGCGCGACTACCATATCGGCATCGCCTCGGCGACCGAGCACGGGCTCACCGTGCCGGTGGTGCGGCACGCCGACCGGCTCTCGCTCATGGCGCTTGCGCGCGAGATCGAGCGCCTCGCGGCGGATACCAAGGCCGGCAAGGCGCGCCCGGAGGACATGGGCGGCTCGACGTTCACCATCACCAGCCTGGGGGCGCGCGGCGGCCTCTTCGCGACGCCCATCATCAACTTCCCCGAGGTGGGGATCCTGGGCGTGCACCGCATCCGGCCGACGCCGGTGGTGAAGGACGGCCAGATCGTGGCGCGGGACGTGATGAACGTCTCGCTCTCGTTCGACCACCGGGTGGTGGACGGCCACGTCGGCGCGGCCTTCACCTACACCGTCATCAGCTACCTCGAGGAGCCCGACCTGCTCTTCATGGACATGGTGTAGCGGCTGGCGGCCGGCAGTAGGCGCCTGTGGGGCCCTCGCGCACGCCTTTCCGTGAGCCGGGCGCTGCGCATACGCTGCCGGGGTGAAGCTTCGCCGCCTCGCCGCGGCCGCCGCGAGCCTCGCGGCCGGCCTGCTCGTCCTCCCCGCCTGTCACGGCTCCGCGGGCGCCTCCGTCGCGTCGACGCCTGCCGGTGAGGGAGGGAAGGGCTTGCCCGGCCCACCGTCGCCGCTCGGACCGGGCGGCGACACCGCCTGGCTCCAGACCGTCACCGGTGCGTTTGCCGACCTCGCCACCGGCGTCGCAGCCGACGCGAGCGGCATCACGGTCGCCGTGGCGCAGGGCGACGCGCCGGCGCCCTCGACCGACGCGCTCACCGTGCTCCGCCTCGACGCCGCGGGGAGCCGGGTCGCGGTCCATCGCTTCGAGGCGGCCTGTGGCGTCGCTGGGACGCTCCTCGGCGACGCGCCGGACGGTACCGCCTACCTCCTCGTCGCAACGCCATGCTCGGTGGCGGTGGCGGGGCTCGCCGCGGGGGTGCTCCCGCCGAGCGGGACGCTCCTCGCGCTCGACCCGGTGGCTGGCGCCGGGAGCGCCGTCCCCAGCGGCGCGGTGCTGGCTGGCGCCGTCGACTCGCGGGGCCGGGCGGTGGTGCTCTCCTCGTCGGGTGGGCTGGAAGAGGTGGTGGTGGTGGCCGCCGGCGGCCAGCCGGCCTGGCGCGTGCCGCAGGATGGGGCGCGGCTGCTGGTGGCGCTGCCCGCCGGCGGCGTGGTGGTCGCGACAGCGCCGGCGGACGGCAGCGCGCCGAGCCTGGCCGCGCTCGGCGACGACGGCGCGCCGCGCTGGTCGCGCGAGCTGCCGGCTGGCCTCGCGCTGCGCCACCTCGCGGCGCTCACCGACGGCGCGGTGGCCGTGAGCGCCGTCCTCTCCGGCGAGGCGAGCTTCGCGGGTGCGCTGGCGGGCGCGAAGGGCGAGCAGCGGCAGGTGGTGCTCGCCGTCGAGCCGGACGGCGCGCCGCGCGCGCTCGTCGAGGTGGGCGACGCCGATGCCAGCGCGCCGGCGGTGCAGCTCGGACCGCTGCCGCACGGGCGCGTGCTGCTCTATGGCTTCGCGGGGTGCGACCGGCTGCGCGGCCTCTCGCCGCACCTCGAGCCGGTCTGGGCGCGCAACCTCGACGACGCCTGCGCCGCGACCGCGCTCGGCGCGGCGCTCACGCCCGGCGGCGTGGCGGTGGTGGTCGGCGTTTTCCGGGGCCGGGCCGACTTCGGGGCCGGGCAGGTGGCCACCGCGGTCGATCAGGATGGGTTCGTGCTGGGCCTGCTGCCCTGAACCCTCCCGCTTTCCGCTACCCCCACCTCGGTGCGTCGTTATATTCCCAGCGGTCCTGGACCTGTGGCTGGGGAGGGGAGCGCGCATGGCGACGAAGAGCTTCGACGCGGTCGTGATCGGTGCCGGCCCGGGCGGCTATGTGGCCGCCATCCGCCTGGCGCAGCTGGGGAAGAAGACGGCGCTGGTGGAGAAGGAGTCCCTGGGCGGCGTCTGCCTCAACTGGGGGTGTATCCCGTCGAAGGCGCTCATCGCGGCCGCCAACCTGGTGGAGGATCTGCGCGGCGCCGCCCATCGCGGCATCGCCGCCGAGCCGAAGGTCGACGTCGCGAAGCTCCGCGAGTTCAAGAACGCGGTCGTGAAGAAGCTCGTCGGCGGCGTCGGGATGCTGGAGAAGGGCAACGGGGTAGAGGTGCTGAAGGGCACCGCCCGCTTCGTCGGTCCGAACGCGATCGAGGTCGAGGCGGCCGACGGCGGGGAGAAGACGCGCGTCGAGGCGCCGGCCTTCATCGTCGCAACCGGCGCGCGGCCGGTGCAGATCCCCGGCTTCGAGTTCGACGGCAAGGACGTCTGGAGCGCCAAGGAGGCCGTCGACCTGCCCGAGATCCCCAAGCGGCTCGTGGTCATCGGCGGCGGCATCATCGGGCTCGAGCTCGGCACCGTCTACGCGAAGCTGGGGTCGAAGGTGACGGTGGTGGAGGCGCTGCCCTCGATCCTGTCCGGCGTCGATCCCGAGGCGGTGCGGCTCGTTCAAAAGGGTCTCCGCCAGCGCGAGGCGACCGTCCATGTGAGCGCCAAGGCGAAGGGGCTCGAGCGCAAGGGCGGTGAGCTCGTGGTGAAGATCGAGGTGGGTGGAAAGGAGGAGGCCATCCCCTGCGACAAGGTGCTCGTCGCGGTGGGCTTCCGCCCGAACAGCGAGAGCGTGGGCCTCGACGTCGCGGGTGTGAAGGTGGGCCCGAAGGGCTTCGTCGAGGTGAACGATCGGATGCAGACGAGCGTGCCGACCATCTACTGCATCGGCGACCTCGCCGGGCCGCCGCTCCTCGCCCACAAGGGCTTCAAGGAGGGCGAGATCGCGGCCGAGGTCATCGCGGGCCACCCTTCGGTCCGCGACTGGGTGTCGATGCCGTCCGGCATCTTCACCGATCCGGAGGTGGCGACGGTCGGCCTCTCCGAGGAGGAGGCGCAGAAGCAGGGCTACGATCCCATCGTCGGCAAGTTCGCCTTCGCGGCCCTCGGGCGCGCCATCGCCATCGACCACACCGAGGGCTTCGTGAAGGTGGTGGCGGACAAGGCGTCCAAGCTGCTCCTCGGCGTGACCATCGCCGGACCGGAGGCCGCGGACCTCATCGCCGAGGCGGCGCTGGCCCTCGAGATGGGCGCCTATCTGGAGGACGTGGCGCTCACGGTGCACGCGCACCCGACCCTGCCCGAGGCGTTCATGGAGGCCTGCAAGGCGGCGCTGGGCGAGGCCATCCACGCGCTCAACCGTCCGGAGAGGCCGCGCCGCGAGAAGGCGAGCGGGGCGGCGGCGCAGGCGTAGCTTTCCCCCTCTCCCCCACCGGGGGAGAGGGTCGGGGAGAGGGGGAAGTACCGCGGTGATGCGTTCGCTCCAGATTCACAAGCTCGGCCGGGTCGAGTACGAGGACGGCCTGCGCCTCATGGCGCTCGCCGGCGAGGCGGTGGCGGGAGGGCTGCCTCCGGCCACCGACCACCTGTTCCTGGTGGAGCACCCCCCCGTGCTCACCCTCGGGCGGAGTGCCGAGCGCCGGAACATCATCGCCGCGCCGGAGTGGCTTCGGAAGCAGGGCTTCGAGATCCACCCCACCGACCGCGGTGGGGACGTGACCTACCACGGGCCCGGGCAGATCGTGGCCTACCCGGTGCTCGACCTGTCCGATCGCCCGGACGTGCGCAAGTACGTGGCGGCGCTGGAGGAGGCGATGATCCGCACCTGCGCCGACCACGGCGTCGAGGCCGGTCGCCACGAGGAGCACCGCGGCGCATGGGTGGGCCACAAGAAGATCGGTGCCGTCGGCGTACACCTGGCGCGCTGGATCACCTCGCACGGGCTCGCCTTCAACGTCGCGCCCGACCTGCGGCACTTCCAGGTCATCGTGCCGTGCGGCATCGCCGATCCGCGCCTGGGGGTGACGAGCCTCGCCGCGGAGCTCACCGCGCGCGGCCGCGCCGCGCCGCCGCTCGCCGAGGTGGAGGAGCAGCTCGCCGGTCACCTCGCGACGCTGCTCGCGCGCCGGCGCGAGGATCGCCCGCCCGACCTCCGGACCGTCTCGGTGGTGCCGGTCGCGGTCGACGGGCGGGTGCTCCTGCTCCGCCGCACCGAGGTGCGCGGCGGCTTCTGGCAACCCGTCACCGGCCGGATCGAGCCGGGCGAGCCGCCCGAGGTGGCCGCGCGGCGCGAGCTCCTCGAAGAGACGGGGGCCGACGTGGAGGTGACGCCGCTCGGCTACCGGCACGGCTTCGGCATCGAGCCCGGCCTCGCCCGCGCGATGCCGCCCGGCCTGGCGGTGGCCGACGAGACCGCCTTCGCGGCCCGCCTGCCACCCGGGTTCGCCTGCCGGCTCTCCGACGAGCACGCCGAGCACGCGTGGCTCGCGCCCGCCGACGCGCTGGAAAAGCTGCGCTTCGCCGGATTGCGCCGGGCGGTGCGGCTCGCGACGGCGGGCACCAGCGCAGCCTTGCCCCTCGACGCTCCGGGCGCGGTCGGCTAGCGTCGCCTCGTGAAGACCATCGCGCTCTACGACGCCACGCTCACCGAGGGGGCGCGGCAGGCGGGCGTCCAGCTCTCGGTCCGCGACAAGCTGCGGGTGGCACTCCGCCTGGCGGAGATGGGCGTCGCCTACGTCGAGGGCGGCTGGGCCGGGCGGGGTGGCGACGCCGAGATCTTCCGCGAGGCGAGGCGGCTCGAGCTCGGAGGCGCGCGCCTGTGCGCCTGCGCGAACGTGCCGAGTGACGGCGGCGGGCGCGTCGAGCTCGCGGCGGCGCTGCGCTGCGGCGCCCCGGCGGTCACCTTGCGGACCGTGGTGGGGGCGGGGCGGGGGCGTGAGGGCGGGCTGGCGCGCGCCATCGGCGCCGCGGTCCGGGCCGTGCGCGAGCAGGGCCGGGCGGCCCTGGTGGAGGTGGACGGGTTCTTCGACGCCCAGCGGCAGGGCTCCCGCGTGGGCGTTGCGGCGGTGGAGGCCGCGGCGCAGGCTGGCGCCGAGGCGGTGCTGCTCGGCGACACGAGCGGCGGGGCCTTGCCCACGGAGGTCGAGGCGGGCGTGGCGGCGGCGCGCCAGGTGTCCGGGGGGAGCGCCCTCGGCGTGCGCGCGCGCGACGACGCCGGGGTGGCCGTCGCGAACAGCCTGGTGGCGGTGGAGAAGGGGGCCACCGTCGTGGCCGGCACCGTGAACGGCTACGGCGAGCGCTGCGGGGCCGCCGACCTCGTCGCCATCGCGGCGGCGCTGGAGCTCAAGATGGGCCTGCGGGCGCTCGCGCCGGGGCAGGTGGAGCGGCTCGGCTCGCTGGCGCACTTCGTCGCCGAGCTGGCCGACCGCGAGACCCGGCGGAACCAGCCGTACGTCGGGCGCGACGCCTTCGCCGTCTCCCCTGGGGTGCGCCCGCACGTCGATCCGGAGCGGGTGGGCAACCGCGCCGAGCACGCCATGGCCGACGAGCGCGGTCATCCGGGGGCGCTGCGCGTCGCCCGCGCGCTCGGGCTGCCCGCCCGCGGCGAGCGCGAGGCGCGCGCGGTGCTGGCGCGGCTGGCCAGCTGGGAGAAGCGCGGCTTCCGCTACGAGGGTGCCGAGGCGAGCTTCGACCTCTTGCTGCGCGAGCTGGCGGGCCGCCGGCGCGCCTACTTCAAGGTCGTCGCCTACCGCGTGCTCGACGTGCGTCGCGAGAAGAGGGGCTTCACCGAGGCGACGGTGGAGGTGGTGGCAGCCGGCGAGCACCTTCATACGGCCGCGCTCGGCGTCGGCCCGGTGAACGCCCTCGACCGCGCCCTGCGCCACGCCCTGGAGCACACGTATCCCGAGCTCGCCGACATGAAGCTCGTCCAGTCGCGCTCGAGGAGCCTCCCCACCGACGTCGGCACCGCCGGGGCAGTCCGCGTGCTGGTGGACAGCGCCGACGGACGCGATCGCTGGGGTACGGCGGGCGTCTCCGACAACCTGCTCGATGCCTGCTGCCAGGCCCTGGTGGACGCCATCGAGTACAAGCTGGCGAAGGATGACATCTCGCCCCGCGGCGGGGGCCGGCGCCGCTGAGGGGAGGGAGTGCTCCTTGCAAGTCGGGGTGCCATGGCCCGTCGGCTGGCGCTGCTCACTACGTGTCTCCTCACGCTCCTCCCGCTGGCGCTGCGCGGTCTCGTGGGGGAACCGCCGGCGCCGCGGACCTGCGCGCCGGAGGGGCGGGGGGTCGCGCCACGGCACTGGACCGGCTGCGCCGCGGACCCGGGGCGGCCACGCGAGCTGACCGGGCGCGAGCGGCTCCTGGCCGGCCTCCCGGTGGATCTGAACGCCGCCACGCCGGAGGATCTGGCGGTCATCCCTGGAATGACGCCCCGCCTGGCGGTGGCGGTGGTCGCGGATAGGGCGCGCAGGGGGCCGTTCACCAGCCTGGACGACCTGGAACGGGTGCGCGGAATCGGTCCTGGGCGTCTGGCCCGGGCGCGTCCCTTTCTCGCGCTCGGGCCGTAGGCGTGGGGCCGTGGTCGAGCTATCCTCCCGGGCCGTTCCCGGAGAGGACGCGTGCTCATCCGCTGCGAAAAATGCACCACGACGTACGAGCTCGATGAGGCGGTCCTGCCGCCACAGGGCGCGCCCGTCCAGTGCAGCCGGTGCCAGTTCGTGTTCACGGTGAGGCCGCAGCAGAGCGGTACTTCGACCGCGCCCGCGAGCCGCGACCGAGAACCCCTCACCCCGGCCCTCTCCCCCGCAGGGGGAGAGGGAGGGCGGCTCAGCCCTTCGACCCCGACCCCGACCTCGACCTCGACCTCGACCTCGACCCCGACCCCGGCCGCGACCCCGAAGTTCACTGCCGACGGCCGCCCCATTCGCAAGGTCACCATGGCGGAAGAGGAGCCCGTCGCGAGCGGGCCGCGGCCCATGATCACGCGGGCGCCGGGCGGCGTACCGGTGAGGTCGATCCGAAGCCGCGGCGTCCCCTGGCTGCCGATCCTCGCGGTGGCGCTGGCTGCCGGGGCGGTCGTCTTCGGCTGGCGCGCGTGGTCGCGGCGAAGCGATCCGGTGGCGAACCAACGAAGCGGTGAAGGGCAGTCGCTCATGCTGCGGGATGACCGCCGCAGCCTGACCCTGGCGGTGGTCGCCTTCGACGACGCGGCGCGGCTGGATGACGGCTCGGTGGATCGGCGTGCGGATCGGGTGGCGGCCCGCGCGCTGCTCATCGGCCTCGTCGAGGGGGAGGCGGCGCGGATCGAGGCGCGCCTCGCCGCCAAGCAGGCCGAGAAGGTGCGCGGGTCCACTACCGTGGGCCCGCCGCCGCCCGGCGTGGAGGAGCAGCTGGCGGCGCTGCGCGGCCAGCGCGAGAGCGAGCTCGCGCAGGTGCGCGAGCTCGAGGGCGTCGCGACCGGTGAGCTGGCGCCGCTCCTCCGCCGCGACGCCGACCGCCCGCCGGTGCAGCGGGCGCGGGCGCTGCTGGACGCCTTCGGCAGCGATCCCTCTCGCGCGGCGCAGGCGGTGGTCCGCGACCGGCCGGCGCGGGGGAGGGACCCCTGGATCGACCTCGCCGTCGGGGCGGGCGAGACGCGTGCGGTGAGCCCGGAGCTACGCGCCGAGGGGATCGCGCGCCTGGAACAGCTCGTGAAGGTGCATCCCGAGCTCCTGCGGGCGCGGCTCGTGCTCGCGGAGGCGCTCGCCCGCGCCGGTCGGGTCGAGCCGGCGCTCGCCTCGCTCACGCTCCCCTGCGGCGCGCCCGCGCGAGGGGCGCCGATGCCACAACCGAGGAACGAAAGTTCCCACGTGCCGGCCGAGCCGGCCGTGCCGGCCGAGCCTGACGAGCCTGACGAGCCGGACGCGCAGGCCGAGCCGGACGCGCAGGCCGAGCCGTCGCCCTGAACCGGGCCGCCCGCTCCACCAGCGCGGTGGATGGGCTCCCACGCTGCGATCCTCATCTTCACGCCGCCTGGCTCGACCCTTGCTGAGCAGCACGACCATGGAACTGCTGGTCATCCTCTGCCTGGGGTTCGTCGCCTACACGTACTTCGGCTACCCCATCGTGCTCATGGCCTGGACGGGGCTGAACGAGGCGATGGCGGGCGTCCGGTTCGTGATGGGCGGGCCCGACCGGCGGGCGCGCCGCTGCGACGATCGCTGGCCCTTGCTGACCGTCGTCATCGCCGCCCATGACGAGGAGAGCTGCATCCGGCAGAAGGTCGAGAACTGCCTCGCCCTCGACTACCCGGCCGCCAAGCTCGAGGTGCTGGTCGGCTGCGACGGGTGCAGCGATCGCACCGCCGAGAGCGCGCGCTCCACCGGCGACGCTCGCGTCATCGTGATCGAGGCGCCCAGGTCCGGCAAAGCGACCGTGCTCTCGCGCCTCGTGCCGCTCGCGAAGGGCGACCTCGTCCTCCTCACCGACGCGAACACGATGATCGACAAGAGAGCGGCCAAGGCGCTGGTGCGCCACTTCCACGATGCGTCGGTCGGGGCGGTGGTGGGCCGCCTCCGCCTCTACAATCGCGTGAAGCGTGATTACGAGGAGAGCCTTTACTGGAAGTACGAGACGGTCCTCAAGTATCACGAGGGCAAGCAGGGGTGCGTGCTGGGCGCCAACGGAGGGATCTACGCCGTGCGGCGGCTGCTCTTCCAGCCGTTGCGGGACACCACCATCACCGACGACTTCGTGGTGGCGGTGCGCATCGCCGCGCGTGGTTGGAGGATCCCCTACGAGCCGGAGGCGATCGCGTTCGAGGAGACCACCGAGGACGTCGAGCAGGACTTCGGGCGGCGCGCCCGTATCGGCGCTGGGAACTGGCAATCGCTGGCGCTCGTGCCGGAGGCGCTCGATCCACGCACCGGCTTCCTCTGCTTCTCCTTCGTCTCGCACAAGCTCCTGCGCTGGCTCGCGCCGCTCTTCCTGGGCGTGGCGCTCGCGGCCTCGTTCCCGGCCGCGGTCGGGGGCGGGCTCGTCACGAAGGCGCTCCTCGCCGGGCAGCTCGCCTTCTATGCCCTCGCCCTGGCCGGCAAGCTCCACCTGCGGGGCCCGCTCCGGAGGCCCGCGTCGCTCGCCCACTACTTCGTCTCGATGAACGCGGCCCTAGCGGTCGGCTTCTGGCGCTTCGTGCGCGGGAGCCAAGGCGCCGCCTGGAGCCGGACAGAGCGACCCGCACCGGGCCTTCGCCTCGGGTAGATTGCGGGGGCGATGACCCCCGACCTGCTCGTCCTCGGCACCGTCCACACCCTCGATCCCGCCCGGCCGCGGGCCGAGGCGCTGCTCGCCCGGAACGGCCGCGTCCTGAAGCTCGGGACCGCCGCGGAGTGCCGCGCCGAGGCGCACGCCGGGGTGCGGGTGGTGGAGCTCGGCGCGGGCTGCGCCGTCCCGGGCCTCGCCGACGCGCACGGGCATGTCGTCCTGCACGCGCGCGCTCTCGAGGAGGTTCGCTGCGGCGGCGCCCCCGACGAGGCCGCTTGCGCCGCGCTCGCTGCCGAGAGAGCGCGCGCTCTACCGGCCGGCAGCTGGGTGCGCGGCCGCGGCTGGGACCAGAACCTCTGGCCGGGGCAGGCGTACCCCACCGCTCGGGCGCTCAGCGCCGCGGTGCCGGGCCATCCGGCGCTGCTCGAGCGCGTGGACGGCCATGTGGCGTGGGTGAACGCGCGGGCCCTGGCGCTCGTCGGGATCGATGCCGGGACGCCCGATCCGGCCGGCGGCCGCATCCTGCGCGACGCGCACGGCCACCCGACCGGCGTGCTCGTGGACGCGGCGCAGGATCTCGTCCTGTCGCGCATCCCTCGCCCGTCGGGTCCCGAGGTGGAGCGCCTCATCACCGCCGGGCTACGCGACCTGGCGCGGCTCGGCCTCACGGCCGTGCACGACGCCGGCTGCACCTCCTCCGTGCTGCGCGCCTATGCGAAGCTCGCCGACGCCGACGCCCTGCCGCTGCGCGTGTACGCCATGATCGAGGGGAGCCAGCCCGAGGGCTCGCTCGGCGCCGAGCTGGCGCGCTGGGCGAGCACACCCGCCATCGGCCGGCTCGACGTGCGCGCCGTGAAGCTCTTCGCCGACGGGGCGCTGGGGAGCCGCGGCGCGGCGCTCCTCGACGGCTACGCCGACGAGCCGGGCGGCCGCGGCCTGTTCCTGCTCGCGCCGGAGGCGCTGCGGGCGCGCCTCGCGCTGGTGGTGAAGGCGGGCTTCCAGCCGGCCGTGCACGCCATCGGCGACGCCGCCTGCCGCGAGGTGATCGCCGCCTTCGCGGAGCTCGCGCGAGGCCACGAGCTCGCCCGGCTGCGGCCGCGGGTGGAGCACCTGCAGCTCGTGCGCGGCGAGGATCTGCCGGGCCTGCGCGAGGTGGGCGGGATCGCCTCCATGCAGCCCATCCACGCGGTGAACGATGCCCCCTGGGTGGCGGCACGCCTCGGCCACGGCTCGGCGGCGCTGCGCGGCGCCTATGCCTGGCGGCAAGTCGCCGCCGCCGGGATCCCGCTCGCGTTCGGATCCGACTTCCCGGTGGAGAGTCCCGACCCGCGGCTCGGCCTCGCCGCCGCCGAGGGGCGCCTCCCGGCCGGCGCCGCCGACCCGTGGATGCCGGAGGAGCGGCTCACGCGCGCCGAGGCGCTGCGGGGCTTCACCTGGGGGGCGGCCTACGCGTCCTTCGCCGAGGACCGGCGCGGCATCTTGCGCGAGGGCGCGGACGCCGACCTGACCCTGTTCGGCGAGGACCTCATGTCGGTGGAGCTGGCGCGGCTCCCGGAGATTCCGATCGCGGGGACGGTGGTGGGCGGGCGGATCGGGCTCAGCCCTTCGTAGGACGGGGCTGCTGAGGCGGCCCAGCCGTCGTGGGGCGGGGGCTCGCCGCACGGCGCAGCAGGTCGGACACCCCCACCACCAGCTTTCCTGCTGGCTCGGACCGCCCGTCCACCAGCAGCGCATCGTTGACGTGCTTCCCGGTGGCGGGATCGCTCGGGAGGGAAGGGTAGGCGAGGTTCACCCGCAGCCGGAGCACGCCGAACCGTGTGCGGTGGAGCATCACCGCCGTGCCGTCGGCCTCGCTGCGGGTGACGATCCCGACATGCGCCGGCGGCCCGCCGGGCCGATCGGCCAGGAAGATCAGGTCGCCGGCCAGCGGGGTGCGAGAGGTGGTCAAGGCGCCGCGCGCCCTCGCCAGCGCGTGCAGCGCCGCCGCATCCTTCGCGTCGGCGGGCAATGCGCGTCCCGCCCTGGCAAACGCCGCCCGGGCCAGGGCGGCGCAACCCGACCCGTAGTCGACGCCATCCAGCACCACCGATCGCCGACCGACGAGCGATGAGACTGCGCTGAGCGCCGCCGCGACGTCCGCGCTGGTCGCGGGCGAGGTCGACACCATCTCCCTCTCCCCCGCCGGGGGAGAGGGTCGGGGTGAGGGGGCGGTCGGGTCCGCGGTCGCGGTCCCGCTCCCACTTCGTAGGGCGGGGGCGTGCCCCCCACCGCCGGTCGAACCAGAGGCCGGGCCGGTGCTCCGTTCGGGAGCACCGGCCCGGTTCTCCATGGCGGGCGGGGCCAAGGTGTGACGGCGGTTCCACACCGCTCCGACCGTGCATCCCTGCGCCGCGAGCGCCAGGGAGACGACGAGGCCAGAGCGGAGGGCCGTCATCCGCTGATGCTACCCACGGCGGGCGCTCCGTCCATTTTTCGTTACAGCGTTTGACATGATTCCCTCCGCGTCGCCGCCCGCCCTCGGCCTCCGCCACGTCGCGCTGCGGGTGCGCGACCTCGAGGCCGCCGAGCGCTTCTTCGTGGATCTGCTCGGCTACCGCGTCGAGTGGCGACCCGACGGCGAGAACGTCTATCTCATCCGCCACCAGGACAACGTGGCGCTCCACCAGGTCCCCGATGCGCTCGGCCCCGGCCTCCTCGATCACATCGGCATCCTCGTCGAGCGCGCGGAGGACGTGGACGCCTGGGCCGCCTGGCTCGAGGCCAGCGGCGCGCGCGTCACCGCTCGCCCCAAGACCCACCGCGACGGCGCGCGATCGCTCTACCTCGCTGGACCCGAGGGGCTGTCGGTCCAGATCATCCACCACCCACCGGCGCTGCGGTGACCCGGCCTCGCGGGCCACGAGCGCGCCGCCGGTCCAGATCCGAAGGCGCTCTCGTGGAAGCGCTTCAGCGCATTGTTTCGCGATCGTCCTTCAGCATCTTCCGGAGCTCGTTCCGCAGCTCCGGCGTGTCCTTGTGACCGTGCACGTCGGCCGCGTGCATCGCGGCGACGCGTACGACCTCTTCCTCTTCCCCGGCGATCGTGATCGAGCACTTCGAGTCGCTCGGGAACTCCCGGCAGTCGGCTACTTTCCTCATGGGTCCACCTCCTGAACACGATCCTTGTCGGTGGCCGGACCCGCCTTCCAGTGCACGACCCAAGTGCCTTGCGGACGGGCCGGCAGCCGCACGGCGGCGGCCCAGCCAGGTCGATGACCCAATCGGATGGCGTGTCAGACTGCGCGGGTAGCGTCGCAGACTGACCCCCTATGTCCCGTCGCTACGAGCTCAAGCCGGCCGCCCGGACCAAGGGTGCGCTCAACTACGCCGGGCTCCTCAACGAGGAGCAGCAGGCCGTCGTCGAGGCGGGGGACGGCCCGCTCCTCGTCATCGCCGGCGCCGGCTCGGGCAAGACCCGCACGCTCACCTGGCGCGTGGCGCGGCTGCTGCACGACGGCCTCTCCCCCGACGGGCTCCTCCTCCTCACCTTCACCAACAAGGCCGCCCGCGAGATGCTGCGGCGGGTGGAGGAGGTCGCCCGCATCGACACGCGGCAGATCTGGGGCGGCACCTTCCACCATGTCGCGCACCGCGTGCTGCGCGAGCACGCGCCGGTGCTCGGCTACGCGAAGGGCTACTCGATCCTCGACCGCGAGGACGCGAAGGACGTCATGAGCGCCGCCATCGCCGACTGCGGCCTGGCGGTGGGGGCGCGGCGCTTCCCCAAGGCCGACGTGCTGGTGGACCTCGTCTCGATGGCGGTGAACACCCAGACGCCGCTCGCCGAGGTGGTCGCCGACCGGCGGCCGCAGTTCCTCGCGCTCTCGGACGAGATCCTGCGGGTGGCGCGCCGCTTCGCCGAGCGCAAGCACGCCATCAACGCGATGGACTTCGACGACCTACTGATGAACTGGAAGCTGCTCCTCGTGGACCACGAGCCGGTGCGGCGGCTGCTCGCCGAACGCTTCCGCCACGTGCTCGTCGACGAGTACCAGGACACCAACAAGCTGCAGGGCGACGTCATCGACCTCCTCGCCGGCGAGCACCGGAACCTGTGCGTGGTGGGCGACGACGCGCAGTGCATCTACGGCTTCCGCGGCGCGCACTTCGCGAACATCCTCGGCTTCGAGGAGCGCTACCCCGACGCGCGGCGCTTCGACCTCACCGTCAACTATCGGTCGACACCGCAGATCCTCGAGCTCGCGAACGCCTCCATCGCCTACAACGTGAAGCAGTACGAGAAGGCGCTCCAGGCGGTGCGGAGCGAGGGCTGCCTGCCCGCGCTCGTCCCGTGCCGCGACGTGCAGCAGCAGGCCGCGTTCGTGGCGCAGCGGGTGCTCGAGCTGCGCGACGAGGGCATCCCGCTCCCCGAGATCTGCGTCCTCTACCGTGCGCACCACCACGCGATGGAGATCCAGTTCGAGCTGGCGCGGCGCGGGATCCCGTTCGTCGTCCGCTCGGGGGTCCGCTTCTTCGAGGCGGCGCACATCAAGGACGTGCTGGCCCACCTGCGCTTCGCGCGGAACCCCGGCGACGAGCTGGCCCTGAAGCGCGCGCTCCGGCTGGCGCCCGGCATCGGGAGCGCCAGCGCCGACGCGGTCTGGAACGCGCTCGCGGCGAGGCGCCGCGGTGGGACGGGCGGGCTCGACGAGCTCCTCGCGCCCGACGTGGCCGGCCAGGTTCCGCCCAAGGGGCGCGCCGGCTACCGGCGTCTGGTCGACCTGCTGCGC
>WNGL01000378.1_pt1 | contig 51968 bp, 49 predicted proteins | sample 5400591 | NCBI WGS metagenome assembly WNGL01 (sample SAMN13153377, study PRJNA577476) | soil metagenome | isolation source: 80 cm soil or saprolite under Garry oak tree replicate 1 | place: USA:California | collected 2016-06-15 | reverse complement strand
CCTGGTACAGCGCCCTGCTCCCGTATGAAGCGGGCAATGGGAACGAACGCTCGCGCATGCTCGTCGCTCCAAATGCCGCTGTCATCAGGACTTATGCGCCCTTCCGGGCTTACCGCGGTCGCTTCGACCATGACCAGTCCCGCGCCGCCCACGGCACGGCTGCCGAGATGGACAAGATGCCAGTCGCCAGGTAATCCGCCGTTACTGGAATACTGGCACATGGGGGACACGAAAATCCTGTTGCGAAACGTGATGGAGCGCAGGTTAAGGGGTGAAAACAGAATACTCATTGATCTGTCTCCTTCATCGGATTCGCGGACGAGGACTGACGATATATAATTGCAGAGCCATGTTTTGCGTCTGATAAAAGAGTTACCACCGATTGCAACAATATCAACCCTATTCATTGAACAAACAGGCAGTGCTCATGTTTCGGAAATACGGGAGGCCGCAACTAACACGCCTGAGAATGTCTGCGGATAAGGAGTGATGTGGAGGGGATTGTCAGGATCAAGTGGCTTCTAACTGCGTGTTTTTATGCCGCCATATTGTGATGTGCGGATTCATGTTTAGGCGCATAGCGGGGGATGGCGTTAAGAACATCCAGAATACGGGGGCGGACAAGCTCCGTATCGTATGATGCCTGCAAAGACGTCCATAAATCCGGAGTCGTCCCGAAGAACCGTGCCAGGCGCAAGGCCGTGTCAGCTGTGATGCTGCGCTTATGATGCACGATCTCATTGATCCGGCGGGGAGGAACGCCGATCGTTACCGCCAGACGGTGCTGGGTCACTCCCATAGGTTCCATGAAGTCACTCAGCAACACTTCTCCCGGATGAACAGGGGCAAGCTTTGTCCCGTCCGATACATCCGAAAAATCCATTTTATCCAGCTCATCCCGTTTAATCTTCATCTCTGTTGCTCCCTTAGTGGTAATCGGCAATTTCCACATCTAGCACAGGTTCCCGATAATAAAAGAGGTTATCTTCAGCTGAAAGTCCAGCTAAGAGATAACAGTCACCCGATCGTGTTTCTTGGAATGATCTTATGCGACGTACTAATTCATCTAATACATTTTTAACGCTCGCTGTTTTGTCTTGGTAGAAAATCATCACGCGTAGTTGAGTTCTTGCAAGTAAAAGCTTATCAAAGTCTTCATAAATTTCCCGTTTGATACGTGACCATTCGCTTTCTAAAACAAGAGGCACTTTATTAAGGTGGTCGTTTTCCCGTTTGCACCAGACCATGTCGTACAGCCACTCTGATAATGGTGCCTTAGAATACAGTGCCTCGAATCCGTTCTGCTCTGCAAGGCTTGACATGTCCGACATTATGCGGACTGTCCAAGGTTTAGATTTTTCTTCCCAGGGTTCTCCCTTGGCATCTGTGCAAACCTTATCTAACAATTGTTTTATTCTAGTTGCTATATCGTCAACATTCATGATTTGTCTCCCTGCTTATTTGCTTATGGCCTCCGTCTCGGTAACACGGGGCAATACGGGGCCTGTAAATACTTGGTCAGAATTCCACACTCTCAATCATCGCTTCCAGTATCAGAACTGCATAATGCTTCCGAATATTTCAGGTGAATTTCCTAATAAATTAGAAATCTTATACAGGCTTTCCCCTTTCGTTGCAAGCTGACTTCCAAAGGTATGCCGGAAGTCAAGGCAACTCCATTCAAGCCGTTCTCATCGTTGTACTTCCTGGTTGATCGGGATACGTTGCTAGCATCCCAGCGCTAGAAATGGGTGTTTACGGAGAGTCCTAAATGGGGCAGTGTACAAAGCAGGGTACAATGAAAATAAAAAGGGACTCGCCGTTGGGCGAATCCCTGAATTTATTTGGTTGCGGGGACAGGATTTGAACCTGTGACCTTCGGGTTATGAGCCCGACGAGCTACCAGACTGCTCCACCCCGCGACAAGTGGAAAAAGAGTTATAGCAGGGTATGGCGATTGTTGTCAATAAAATATTTACCATGGTGACTATTTTGTTTAGAAACGCCTGGAAGCATCAATCCTTGTCAGGGATTGCGATCGCCCCCTTGCCGACTTTTCCGGCCAGTTCTTTCGCCGCATCCGGTTCAAGTCTCTTGCCGATCCGAACGCGATACCAGGTCCCCTTGTCTCCCAAATGAGATTCCACGATATTGACGTTGTACCCCTTAGCCGCCAGTTTTCCGCGCAGCGTCTCGGCCTCCGACTTGAGGCTGTATGAGGCCACCTGGACGGTGAAGCCGCTTGAATCCTGGCGGGCGGCCGGTTTTGCCGGCGGGGCCTGGGGGGGCTGTTTTTGAACATTTTCATCGCTCTGGGGTGGAGCCGGTCTGGTTATGTTGGCGGGCATGGCTGCCTGGAGCGGTTGTTTTGCCGGTTTGTCATCCCTCGAATTGATGCCGCTGCCCATTACATTGTTTTTTTGCCCGCTGGGGAGCGTCTTGTAAAAACTTAGTGGCGGCTCAACCGTCGGCTGTGTTCCGCCAGCTCCCTGTGCTTGTAGTGCAGAACCACCTGCTTGCGGCAGTTTCGCGGGAGCAGGGCTCGGCGGCTGTTGGGGTGATGGCGGGGCTTTGGCCGGTTGCGGCGAATTTTCAAGGCTCTGCTGTTCCATCGCCGCTTTGAAGCCTTTTTTCGCCGAACGCTGGGAAAGCATCCAGCCGCTGCCAAAGCCGATTCCGAGACAGATGGTACCGGTAATAACGACAGCTGCCATCACGCCTCCCGAGGATTCTTTTCGGGGACGATTCTGGCTTCCCAAGGGAGAGCTGGAGCTGCATGATTTCTTTGGTTCACTGTAGTCAATGCGCATGGTGGCCTCCGTTACATCCGTTCCGGTGCCGATATACCCAGGATGGAGAGGGCGTTTTTCAGAGTCTGGGCGGTCCGTTTCAACAGGTAGAGCCTGGCTGCAGTCAGTGCCGGATCCTCGCTGATAACGCGGTTCTTGTTGTAGAAACCGTGGAAACAGCTGGCCAGTTCACTTAAGTAATAGGTCAGGCGATGAGGTTCAAAATGAACGGCGCAGTCATCCACCGTGTCGGGGAGCGCCGTCAGGAGTTTGATCATCTGGAGATCCTCCGGTGTAGAGAGGCAGGCCAGATCAGCAGGCGCCGGTTTTTCAGGGGCGATGAAACCTTTCTCGGCGGCGTTCTCGAAAATACTGCAGATGCGGGCATGGGCGTACTGGACATAATAGACCGGATTCTCGTTGGTCTGCTGTTTGGCCAGATCGATGTCGAATACCAGTTGGGCATCGGGTTTGCGCATTAAAAAGAAGAAGCGGGTAGCATCGCACCCGACCTCATCTATCAGGTCACGCAGGGTGACGTAACTGCCGGCCCGCTTGGAAATTTTGACCTCTTCGCCGCCGCGCATGACGGTTACCATCTGGTGCAGCACATACTCGGGCCATCCCTGCGGGATTCCGATGTCAAGGGCCTGAAGTCCGGCGCGGACTCGGGTAACGGTGCTGTGGTGGTCGGACCCCTGCTCGTTGATCACCCGGGTAAAGCCGCGCTCCCACTTTGCCTGATGATAGGCAACATCCGGGACAAAATAGGTATAACTGCCGTCGGCTTTGCGCATGACACGATCTTTGTCGTCGCCAAAAGCGGTGGAGCGAAGCCAGAGAGCATTGTCCTGTTCGTAGGCGTGGCCGTTGGCGATCAGCTTTTGGACAACCGCATCAACTCTCCCCTCGCTGTAGAGTGATGATTCCAGGGTATAGACATCGAACGCTACGCCGAAGGCTGCGAGGTCGAGGTCCTGTTCACGGCGCAGCCAGGCGACGGCGAAGTGCCGAATATTTTCAATATCTTCCGGGTCTCCGCTGGCGGTGGTATGTTGATCGGCCGCTTCCACGGTCTCGCTGGCCAGATAGGCTCTGGCAACATCCCTGATATACTCTCCCTGATACCCTCCTTCCGGCCAACGCGGGTCATCCGGCTCAACCCCGAGGCAGCGCAGCTGCACGGAAAGAGCGAGGTTGCTGATCTGAACACCGGCATCGTTGTAATAAAATTCGCGGGTAACGTCCCAGCCGGCGGCATCAAGCACACGGCAGAGGGTATCGCCGATTGCAGCCCCGCGGCCATGACCGATATGCAGAGGCCCGGTCGGATTGGCGCTGACAAACTCGACCTGGACCTTTTTTCCGGCTCCGCTTGAAGTATGGCCAAATCTGTCCCCACTTTCCTCGATCTCAAGAAGAGAGGATTGCCACGCCGCCTGAGATATGAACAGGTTGATGAAGCCGGGGCCGGCGATCTCGTTTTTTGCCAACAGACCACCGCCGTCACCAAGATGCCTGATGATGATCTCGGCCACCTGGCGAGGAGATTTACGCTCGCTCTTGGCTATCTGCATGGCGATGTTGCAGGAAAAATCACCATGCTCGGGATTGGCGGGATGGCCGATGATAATGGCTGGCAGCGGGGATGTCGTCAGTTCTTGCGCCGTGCAGGCTTTGATCAGTGCAGATTCAAGCAGGGAGGCTATTCGGTTTCGCATCATTTTATGGGCTGTTCTTTCTTTTCCTGTGGGAACTGGTAGATGACTTCATTGCTTCGCACCAGACCGAAATCTTTGCGGGCGATGCTTTCAAGGTAACGGCGGTCGGATTTGAGAGCTACGATTTCGCGTTTCAGTTTTTCATTGTCGGTACTGCTTTCGGCCAGGCGTGCTTCGATTTTATTCTTGTCCTGTTTAAGTTCGAAAATACGCAGAAGCCCCTTATCACCAAATACAGTGAAGAAGAGGATGAAAGCCAGACATCCGGCCGGAATGAAATACATCTTTTTTTGAAGGGGCAGGTTGAACATTTACCCTTTCCGGATCCGTTCAGCAAAATATGCCGCGGTCCTTTTCAGTCCGTCATCCAGTGCAACTTCGGGTTCCCATGACAGTTTCTCGCCAGCCAGGGATATATCGGGCTGGCGCTGTTTCGGGTCATCCTGTGGCAGTGGCTGAAAGATGATTTTCGACTTAGAGCCTGTTATTGTAATGATTTTTTCAGCAAACTCAAGGATTGTATTTTCAACCGGGTTTCCGAGGTTGACCGGCCCGATGAAATCAGGGCATTCCATCATACGCATCATCCCCACCACCAGGTCGGAGACGTAGCAGAATGAGCGGGTCTGCGAGCCTTCGCCATAGACGGTGATGTCTTCATTCCTAAGCGCCTGAAGGATGAAGTTAGAAACCACGCGGCCGTCGTTTTCGGCCATGCGGGGGCCGTAAGTGTTGAAAATGCGGACAATGCGGATGTCGACACCATTCTGGCGGTGATAATCCATCATCAGGGTTTCCGCGACCCTTTTACCTTCATCGTAGCAACTGCGGATCCCGATCGGGTTGACGTTGCCCCAGTAAGCCTCGGTCTGCGGATGCACATGGGGGTCGCCGTAGACCTCTGACGTGGAGGCCTGCAGAATCCGGGCTTTGACCCGTTTGGCCAGTCCCAGCATGTTGATGGTCCCCATGACGCTGGTTTTGATCGTCTTGACCGGGTTGTACTGGTAATGCACCGGGGAGGCGGGGCAGGCCAGGTTGTAAATGCGGTCGACTTCCAGCAGGATCGGCTCGGTTATGTCATGGCGGACCAGTTCGAAGCGGTGGCTGTCCATCAGATGGATGATGTTGTTTTTGCTGCCGGTGAAGAAGTTGTCCAGGCAGATGACGTCGTGTCCTTCGCTAAGGAGGCGTTCGCAGAGGTGTGAACCTACGAAGCCGGCGCCGCCGGTTACCAGTATGCGCATTATTTCACCTCCCCGCAGATGCCGCCGCCGCAGCGGCCGAGCGGAACATAGTTGAACCCGCCGGCCGCCATGCGGTCCGGTTTGTACAGGTTACGGCCGTCCACAATTGTCGGCGATCTGAGGGTGCTCTTGATGCGGTCGAAATCCGGATTGCGGTATTCGCTCCAGTCGGTGATGACCGCCAGGGCATCGGCTCCGTCCAGGATGTCGTACTGGCTGCTGCTGTATTCGATCCGGTCGCCGAATACTTTTTTTGCTTCGTTGATGGCCTCGGGATCGTGGGCACGCACGGTGGCACCGGCGGCCAGCAGCCGTTCGATGATGGTGATGGCCGGGGCTTCGCGCATGTCGTCGGTGCGGGGTTTGAAGGAGAGCCCCCAGCAGGCGACGATGCGGCCGGTGAGGGGTTGCTCTTCGTCGGGTGAGCCGAGCAACCTGATCAGCTTGGCGGCCAGGACCTCTTTCTGGAGTTCGTTGACCTCTTCGACCGCTTTCAACAGCAGGAAGTCATAGTTTGATTCTTCGGCGGTTCTGATCAGGGCTTTGACGTCCTTGGGGAAGCAGGAGCCGCCGTAACCGGGTCCGGGGAAGAGGAAGTCGTAGCCGATGCGGGAGTCGGAACCGATTCCTTCGCGGACGGCCATGACGTCGGCCCCCATCCGGTCGCAGAGCCCGGCGATCTGGTTCATGAAGGAGATGCGGGTGGCGAGCATCGCGTTAGCGGCGTACTTGGTCATTTCTGCGCTGCGGATATCCATGACGATCATGCGGTTCTGTTTGCGCATGAAGGGGTCGTAGAGCTCTTTCATGATTTCGGCGGTGCGGACGTTGTCACAGCCGATGACGACCCGGTCCGGTTTCATGAAGTCGTCAATGGCGGCTCCTTCCTTGAGGAATTCAGGGTTGGAGACGACGTCGAATTCCAGATCGACCCCACGGATTGCCAGCTCTTCCTGGACGGCGATGCGGACCTTGTCGGCGGTGCCGACCGGGACGGTTGATTTGTCGACGATGATTTTGAAGCCGTTCATGACCCGGCCGATATCCCGGGCGACACCGAGGACATACTGGAGGTCGGCGGAGCCGTCTTCACCCGGGGGGGTGCCTACGGCGATGAAACAGACCAGCGAGGCCTTGACCGCTTCTTCCATGTTCACCGTAAAGGAGAGTCGCCCCTCGGCCTGATTGCGCAGGATCATTTCCTTGAGCCCCGGTTCATAGATCGGGACGATCCCCTGTTTTAGCCCCTCAATTCTCGCGCCGTCGATATCTACGGTGATGACGCTGTTGCCGCTTTCGGCAAAACAGGCGGCGGCCACCAGGCCGACATAACCGGCACCGAAAATACATATTTTCATGCATTGCTCCAAGTAAAATAAATAATTGGTACTCTATAACACACTATATCGCTGAAATTCCAGGACTTAGAGATCAATCCCGATCATTTTTCAATCTCAGTGCTTCAGCATACGCTTCGCTGCGGGAAACTCCTGAAATCACGGCCGCTTGTTTTGCTATGTCCTTGATTGATAGCGTTCCGTCAGCCATCAAACGGCGGAGCACCTCTTCAAGCGGTTCATTCTCCGGTGGCGCTGCTTCACCCGGAGCGACCAGGACGACCACCTCGCCGCGTACAATCACCTGAGAAACGGCTGCAATAACCTCCGAGGCGCTGCCGCGGATAAACTCTTCAAAAATCTTGGTAAGTTCCCGTGCAACAATCACCTGACGCTCTCCCAATACCTCGCGGATATCGCTCAGGGTATCAAGCAATCGATGGGGAGCTTCGTACAGCACCAGTGTACCCGGCAGGGCGTTCATCCCGGATAGAAAGGTGCGGCGCTTCCCCTGGCGGGATGGTGGAAAACCGGCAAAAGTGAAGCTGTCGGTCGGCAGAGCGGAGGCAGCAAGAGCAGCTATGGCGGCACAGGCGCCCGGAACCGGAACCACGTTGATATTTTCTGCGACAGCATCGCGGACCAGTTGGTAGCCGGGGTCGGAGATGCAGGGGGTGCCGGCGTCAGATATCAGCGCCACCGATTTCCCCTGCCGCAGCGCATTCAGAATACGCTCCCCCTTTAACTGCTGATTGTGGTCGAAATAGGAGGTCAACGGCTTCGAGATGCCGAAATGATTGAGCAGTTTGAGAGAGTGCCGGGTGTCTTCGGCGGCGATCAGATCGACTTCTCCCAGGATCCGGACGGCCCGATAGGTGATGTCTTCAAGGTTGCCGATCGGGGTGGCGATTATATAGAGGGTAGCGGCAGTCATCAGCGCCGAGCCAGTGCCAATTTCAGCGCCAGGCCGGCAAAGATTCCAGCTGCGGCGCGGTTAAGAATCTTCTGGGCGAATGTCGATTGCCGGAACTGCTCCCCGAAAATACCAGCCAGCATGCTGATCGCGCCGAAGACGACGATCGTCGCGACGATGAAAATCCCCCCCAGCAGCATGAACTGGGCGGAGAGTGGGCCTTTGGCCGGGTCGGTGAACTGCGGCAGGAAGGCGAGGAAAAAGATCGATACCTTTGGATTGGTTATATTCATTATGATGCCGCGCCGGTAGAGGGCGGCAGAGGTAAGGTGATCGGCAGATGCAGCTCCGGCTGCGACTCCGGCCCGAAGAGAGAGCCATGCCAGGTAGATCAGGTATGCGGCTCCGGCAAATTTAAGGAGGGTGAAGGCCGTTGCCGACGCCTTGAAGAGCGCCGCCAGACCGAATGCCACTGCCGCGGTGTGAAACAGAAGGCCGGTGCAGAGACCCAGCGTGACGTACAGCCCTGCCTTGCGCCCCTGCTGGGCGGCCTGGGTCATGACAAATAGATTGTCCGGACCGGGGGAAAGGGCCAGCAGAGCCGAGGTGGTAAAAAACATGAGCAATATCCCGGAATCAAGCATGAACGTCCTCTGCTGTTTGTCAAAGTAATTTTGCGCATAATGGTGTACAAGGAAATGGCTGTCAAGCATGACGGCTGAAATCAATTCAAATCCTTGCGGATAGTTGCGCGAGCAGAGGACTCTCCATGACCAGAATCACTCTCAATAGAAACGAAGAGCGCCGTATCAAATCCGGCCATCCGTGGGTTTTCAGCAATGAGATCCGCGAGGTTGCGGGGGATCGTTCCGCCGGTATCGTAGCGGAGCTGTATGACGCAGCCGGTATCTTCATCGGTGTCGGCCATTACAATCCACATTCGCTGATCGCCTTCCGGTTGGTTTCTCGTCAAAAGGAAGATATCGACACGTCAGATTTCTTCGAAGGGCGTATTGCCGCCTCTCTGGCTCACCGCCAGGCACGCTACCCCGGCCTGGCCACCTTCCGTGCCGTCTACGGCGAGAGCGATTTCCTCCCGGGGCTGGTGGTGGATAAATACGGAGACTACTTGTCACTGCAGTTCCTTTCAGCCGGTATGGACAGTCGGCGCGAACGGATCGTGGCGGCTCTGCGGAAGGTGCTTGAGCCGCTCGGCATCATTGCCCGTAACGATGTGAGCGTCCGCAAGCTTGAAGGACTGGAAGAAAATATCGAGCTGTTGTGGGGTGACATCCCGGAGCGGGTCGAGATGGAGGAGAACGGTCTTTCGTTTTTGGTAAATCTGCAGAAAGGGCAGAAGACCGGCGGTTTTCTGGATCAGAAGCAGAACCATCTGCTGCTCAAGGAAATCTGCGCAGGTAAGAGCGTGCTTGACTGCTTCTGCTACACAGGCGGCTGGGCGGTACATGCCGCGTCCTTCGGGGCTAGGTCGGTAGTCGGAATCGACATTTCTGCGCAGGCCGTGGAACAGGCCGGCTGTAATGCCGGGTTGAACGGAATGTCCGACCGGGTGAAGTTCGAGGAGTGCGATGCCTTTGAACGCCTCCGTTCGCTGCATCAGGAAGGGCGCCGTTTCGGAGTGATCGTGATGGACCCCCCCGCCTTTGTCAAAAGCCGCAAGAACATCGCCGAGGCAACCAAAGGGTATCTGACCGTCAACCGCCGGGCGCTGGAACTGCTGGAGCCGGGCGGCTACCTGATCACCTGTTCCTGCTCATACCATATGGGTCGCGAAGCGTTCCGCGACATGCTGATTCAGGCGGCAAGGTTGGCTAAACGCGAGGTGCGGCTGGTGGAAACCCGTAGTCAGGCAGCCGATCATCCTGTGCTGCTGTCATTTCCGGAGTCTGAATATCTGAAATGCTTTGTGCTGCAGGCGGTATGAACTGCAGGTTAAGAAGATTTTTGCATGATTATTTCAACCCAAATGGATTGTATTCGTTCTTGCATTTGGTGTAGTTACTCTGCTATCCTTTTGGGCCGTTTTACTCACCGATATGATCACTGAAAGGACCACAAATAATGTTGAAAATGTTTGATTATCTGTTCGGAATGTTTTCCAATGACCTCGCCATTGACTTAGGTACCGCCAACACCCTGGTTTATCTGAAGGGTAAGGGGATCGTGGTGCGCGAACCATCGGTTGTTGCGGTGCAGAAGATGCCCAACGGCCAGCAGAAGGTGCTGAAGGTCGGTATGGAGGCGAAGCAGATGCTCGGGCGAACCCCCGGCTCCATAACCGCCATTCGTCCCATGAAAGATGGCGTCATCGCCGACTTCGACATCACCGAAGAGATGCTGCGCTATTTCATTCATAAAGTGCATAACCGCAAAACCCTCGTCCGTCCCCGCATCGTCATCTGTGTGCCGTCCGGCATAACCCAGGTTGAAAAACGCGCGGTCAAGGAATCGGCCGAGTCAGCCGGTGCCCGTGAGGTTTATCTGATCGAGGAGCCGATGGCGGCCGCCATAGGCGCCGGACTCCCCATTACCGAAGCGTCCGGCAATATGATTGTTGATATTGGCGGCGGCACGACCGAAGTTGCCGTCATCTCGCTGGCCGGAATAGTGTACGCACAGTCAACCCGTATGGGCGGGGACAAGATGGATGAGGCGATCGTTCAGTACATTCGTAAAAAATATAACCTGCAGATCGGCGAGCGATGGGCAGAAAAAATCAAGATGGAGATCGGTGAAGCCTATCCCGGACCGGAAACTCTGGAGATGGAAGTCAAGGGGCGTGACCTGGTCTCCGGTATCCCTAAAACCATCAAAGTCAATTCGGACGAGATCCGCGAAGCGCTCAAGGAGGCGGTTAACGCAATAGTCGATACGGTGAGGATTTGCCTGGAAAAGACCCCGCCCGAACTGGCGGCTGATATTGTCGATCAGGGCATCTTTCTGGCCGGTGGCGGCGCTCTGCTGCGCAACCTGGACCTGCTGCTGCGTGAGGTGACCAAAGTGCCGGTACTTATCGCTGAAAATCCGCTTGACTGCGTCTGCCTCGGGTCCGGTCTTGTTCTGGATGAGCTTGATCTGCTGCGCCGTGTCGCAATTTCATCCTGATAATTTCACCACAGAGTCACGCAAGAGAGCAGAAAAAATAAATCTGCTGGGAACAGTGATTCGCTGCCGATGGTTCATTGGTTCTCTCTGCCCGTGACTCTGTGGTACAAGCCTTTCCATACATGATATGATTTCCCCCACTATCGACATACTTGTTCCTGTCTGGAACAAACCTTTTGAAACCCGTGCCTGTCTTGCGGCGATCCTCGCTCACTCACCCGGAGCCCGTTTGATTGTAGTCGACAACGGCAGCAGTCGTGAGACTGAACTGATGCTGGAAGAGTTCTCCGATTCATTGGGGGACCAGGGGCTGTTTATCAAGTCCGAGAAGAATATGGGGCTGGTCGCGGCGATCAATAGAGGGCTGGCCCGCTCTGACAGTGATTATACCGTTATCGTCCGTCCGTATGTATCCGTGCAGCCGGGATGGCTTGAAGCTTTGTTGAGCGCGGCGGAAATTGCAGGCGCCGGGATTGTCTCCCCGTTATTCAGTGGAACAGAGGCACCGAACCTGCCGAACCTGGATCCGGGCTGTACGGTCATGGAAAGCTGCAAGGTTTCTTTCTCGACACTCCTGTTGCGTACCGAGATGCGTATGATTGTCGGTACCTTTGATGAAAGTCTCGACGGCAATGAGTGGTGTCTGAAAGAATATGTACGACGTGTCGCCGATCATGGGTACCGCACCTGCATCACCGGGCTCCTCCGTTTGTCTTGCTCTGCCGGGCAACTGTTCGGCTCGGTGCAGCGCAGGAGCGAGATGGAGCAGATCAGCCGTTCTGCATACATCTCCCGGTGGGGGGCTCCCTGCCATTATTGCATATATTTTGGCCCGGAGTTTGACGCTGCTTCTCTGAGTGATACTGTTGCCGCCATTCTGGATGGCGCCCGCCAGGGGCACCGGATTACGCTGCTTCTGCATCGCCGCCAGTACTCCGTTTTCCGGAAAATGGGGTGGAATGGTTTGCACACCGGCATAGATCTGCGTCAAATATCAATCCTGTTTCCATTGCGGGATCTTCAGCGGAAGATTACGACACTGCTGAACTGTTCACCGGATCTGCTTGCAGTACGCGGATGCGACGGTGCCGAGATACCGGGGATTGATGCTGTCATTTCACTGGAAGAGCTGCTCGGCAGCATTCGTGCCCACACAACGGTTGTTGCGGGACACTCTCGGGAGGAACTAACATGATAACGGATATAATATCTCAACTGGCGGCTCATAGGGACGTCATAACCAGGGTTGAACAGGAGCTGACGCCCCTGATAGCCGAAATGGTGACGCTGCTGGTTGATACCTTCAATCGTGGCGGAAAGCTGCTGGTGATGGGGAATGGCGGTTCGGCGGCCGATGCCCAGCATTTTGTGGCGGAGATCGTCGGGCGTTTCAAGATGGAACGGAGGGGTTTGCCGGCGATTGCCCTCTCGACCGATACCTCTATTTTGACCGCAATCGGTAATGACTACGGCTTTGACAAGGTCTTCCGTCGTCAGGTCGAAGCACTGGCCGTACCGGGAGACCTGGTAGCCGGGATCTCCACCAGCGGCAATTCACCCAATGTTCTGCAGGCGCTGGAGCTGGCGCGGGAAAAAGGGTGCCGCACCGTTGGTCTGCTCGGCAAGGATGGCGGTGGTATCAAGAATCTCTGCGATCTGGCGCTGATCGTACCGACCAATGATACACCGCGGGTTCAGGAAGGGCATATAACCATCATCCATATTGTCTGTGATCTGCTCGAAAAAAGCATGTTTGCCTGATTATGCGACAATGCCGCCAGGGAGGTTTTGTGGAGCGTACTGTTGTTGAAACTCTTTTTGCCCATAGTGCCCAAATTCGCTGTCTGGTTGTTGGTGACCTGATGCTGGACGAGTATCTCTGGGGCAAAGCGGAGCGTATTTCGCCGGAGGCTCCGGTACAGGTGGTCGATGTTATCCGCGAAGAACTGCGTCTTGGAGGTGCCGGCAATGTTGTGCATAATCTGGCGGCGCTCGGAGCGCAGGTTTCGGTCTGCTCCGTAGTCGGCGATGATCAGAACGGTCGCGAACTGCTGGGACAGTTTTGCCAACATCATATCGATACCCGGGCAGTTTTCCTGGACCCCGATCGCCGGACCAGCCGTAAAACGAGAGTCGTTGCGGCACATCAGCAGATTGTGCGCATCGACCGGGAATCGCGTGAGGCGCTGCCGGTTGCCGTTGAACAGCAGCTCTGTTCCTGGATAGCCGCGCATGCCGGCGAATATAAGGTCATCGTAATTTCGGATTACAACAAGGGGGTTTTGACTCCCGGCGTTATCGCCGCCGTGATCTCTGCGGCAGATGCGGTCGGCATACCGGTTCTGGTTGATCCGAAAGGGACGGACTTCACCCGTTATAAAGGGGCCACGCTGCTGACGCCGAACCGCAAGGAAGCCGAGTCCGCTTCGGGAGTCTCCATCACCGATGTCGCCTCACTGACACAGGCCGCCGGAGTCATCATGAATTCAGCCGGCTTGCAGCACCTGCTGATCACCCGCAGTGAAGAAGGGATGTCGCTCTTTTCCAAAGAGGGTGAAATTGTCCATATCCCCACTGTGGCCCGCGAAGTATTCGATGTTTCAGGAGCCGGGGATACGGTGCTTGCAACGCTGGCGGTCGGTATCGCTTCCGGTCTCGGCATGGCCGAATCAGCCAGCCTTGCCAATGTTGCCGCAGGCATTGCCGTTGGCAAACTGGGGACTTCGATCGTTACACCGCAGGAAATTATCGATACCGTTTCGCTGGCCCACAAGGACAGCCACGCAAAAATAAAGAACTTGGATGTGCTGACTGCCCTGATTGCCGCAGAAAAAAACAGGGGGAAGCGGGTTGTTTTCACCAATGGCTGCTTCGATCTGCTGCATGCCGGACATGTGAAATATCTGCAAAAAGCACGGAACCTTGGTGATCTGCTGGTGCTGGGTCTCAACAGTGACGCCTCGGTGCGTCGTCTAAAGGGGCCAAAGCGGCCGCTGATCGATCAGGAAGAACGGGCTCATCTTCTGGCGGCTCTGGATTGCATCGATTATGTCGTTATTTTCGATGAGGATACCCCGTTGGAACTAATAACGGCTCTCAAGCCGCATATTCTGGCCAAGGGGGGCGATTATTCGCTGGACGGCGTGGTCGGCCGTGACTTTGTGGAATCGTACGGCGGCCGCGTGGAACTGGTCACATTTGTGGATGGCAAATCAACTACCAATATCATTGAGCGCGTCCTCGAGCTCTATTCGTCCGAACAGGTGTAAGGATTAGTCTGGTTTTTATCCCGGCTTTCTGGTTTGAAAACACATTTCTTGATCAATGCATTGCAGACAGGAGCGGCTATGGCAGAGAACAGCGAACCACGCAGGGAACTCTGGATACTCGGTATTAAGCCGGGTTCCGGACGCGAAGCCCTGCTCTCATCATATCTGGAAGCAGGCGGGTATGTCTGTCAGGTTGGACAGTACGACAATCTTGAGAGTGGCAGGCCATTGGGGATCGTGCTGGATATCTCGCCGTTCTCCGATGATGGCTGGGGGATGCTGCTAAAGATTAAAAGTTCTCCCGTTACCCGGAATATTCCGGTGCTGCCTGTGTTCCTCAGTGAAAAGGGAAAAATCGGCGGTGTGTTTCCTGTTGCCGGCTTTTTTACACTTCCGGTTGACGAGCAGTACCTGCAGAATCGTCTTGCGGTCTATGGACTGACGGAAGAAGTTGAAACCTGGGATCTGCAAGCGATGGTGGCGTCGCGGAGCGGCGAAGAAAAGCTTTCCGGCGCGATTGAATCATTCGGGTTTGAAGTCGTCAAGGGGTACACCGGCAAGGAAGCTTTGGCACTTGCTTCAATTCATCCGGTATACCTGATATTCTGCAGCCAGATGTTACCGGACATGTCGGCATTCGAGCTGCAGGAGCGGCTTCGTCTGGACCCGTACAGCAGCAATACCCCTCTGTTCGTACTGCTTAAGGATGGTATGAAAGATGGTGAAAAACTGGCCATGAGCAGGGAAATTGCCCACCTGGTCAGAAAAAAACAGCTCTCCTGTCAAGAATTTCTTGGGTTTCTGCGCCGCAGGGAATAACTGCAGGGGAAAAAGCCTAAAAAAACAGCCGCCTCCCTTGAATGGGGGAGCGGCTTTTTTATTCAAAATGGCAGCAGCGTTACAGCAAGCCATCCAGTTCCCTGATCTCGACGCTGGCTTTGCCGCGCAACTCCTTGACCCATTGGCTGAAGCGCTCTTCTGATTTCTTGCGATAGAGAATCTCTTCAATATCCGATTTGACGCTTTCAAAAGGCTTGGTTGTCCCCGCCACCCTGGCTTCAAGTTTAATGATATGAAAACCGATGGGAGTAGACACCAGGTCGCTGACCTCACCCGGCTTCAGCGAGAGGATCGTTTTCTCCAGTTCCGGTTGCATGTCTCCTTTTTTGAAACTACCCAGATCGCCGCCATCCTTGCGAGCTGCCGGGTCTTCCGAGAACTTCTTTGCCAGTTCGGCAAAGTCTTTACCCTTCTTGGCATCCTCCAGAACCGCGAGAGCTGTGGTTTTGGAGCGCAGAATCTCTTCCGGAGTCGCCTTGTCGCCGGTTTTGAAAAAGATGTGCCGGGCCCGGTAGCTTTCATCTTCAGTGTATTTTGCCAGGTTGGCGGTGTAATACTCCCGCATCTCGGATTCGCCCACCTGCACCTTGGCACGAACTTCCATACTCACCAGTTTCAGTTTTTCGATCTGCTCCTGCAGCTGGGCGCGATATTGATCGAAAGAAAGACCCTGCCCGGCCAGAGCAGCAACCAATGCCTCCTGGGAAGGAATATTGTTCTGCTTGCGCACGTCATCAATCGCCTGGCGGATCTCCTCTTCGGATACTTTAATATTCAGTTCCCTGATCTTCTGTTCGGTCAGCTTCTTTTCAACCAGACGATCCAGGGCCGTCCGGCGAATCTTGGCCCGGTCGGCATCATTCAAGGCGCCTTTCTTCTCCGCTTCAGCGATTGCTGGTTGAGCTTCCCGGTTGACATCATGCAGGGTAATGATCTCGTCGTTGACAATTGCCGCAATGGCGTTTACCACGTTCTTCGGCTTTTTGGGCCCGTCTGATGATGGAGGAGGCGGCTGGTCTGTCTTGAGAATTGCTGTTGCCGATTCCTTGATGACGGCGGCATCATTGCCGGCGCATCCGCCCATCACGAGGAGGGCCAGGATGGTTGTCGCTACTGCCAAAGCACGTTGCTTCATAGTTGAACTCTTTTCTTCAGTAGAAGTCAAAACCGGAAGGGGGATATACTCCCGCACTTCCGGTTTTATCTGGTTAGAACATTCCCGCCCTATGCCTGACAGCAGTTATTTCTTTTCCGAAGCAGCAGGCTTTTGAGCATCGGCAGGTTTTTTATCTTCGGTTTTAGTCTCTTCCTTCTTCGTGCCAACACTGTTCAATACATCTTCCTTGATCGTAATCTTGGCGGTCTTTTTCAGCTCGTCCTTGATCTTCTGGAAGATTTCCTGCTGCTTGGTCGGCATGATCGCGCCCTTGATCTGTTCCTTTACCTCTTCGAAGGGGCGGATACCGGCCGGTCGTTTACCGGTCAGCTTGATGATGTGAAAGCCGAAATCGGATTTTACGACGTCGGAAATCTGCCCCTCTTTAAGTGCCAGGGCCGCTTTTTCGAAAGCCGGCACCATGCTCCCTTTGCCGAACCACCCGAGGTCGCCTCCCTTGGCAGACGAGGAATCAACGGAGTTTTTCTTGGCCAGTTCCTCAAATTTTCCACCGGATTTAAGCTGAGCCAGAATGTCTTTGGCCTCTTTTTCGGTTTTTACCAGAATATGGCTGGCTTTGACCTGTTCGCCGGTCTTGAACTTGTCCTTGTTCTGCTCATAAAACTTTTTCATATCTTCATCAGAAACCTTGGATTCGACCTCGACCTTTTTCTTGAGGAACGATTCCACGATCAGACGTTTTTTGAGGTCCTGCAGTTTTTCCTCGATCTCGGTTCCCTTGTCGAGGCCGTCTTTGGACGCCTGCTGCAGAATCAATTCACGGATGACCATCGTGTCCAGCATCTCTTTGCGACCCTGGGGGGTATCGGCCATCGCCTTCAGATATTCGGGCAGATTTTTCAGTTCACGGTCGAAATCTCCCGTTGTGATGCTGCCGCCATTGACTTCGGCCAGAACCTTGCCTTCTTTTTTTCCCTCAGATGTTGCTCCGCCGGAAGAGGTGCCCCCCTGACAGCCGACAAGTGCAGCCACACAGAGCGTGGCCGTAAACAGTTTCGTTGTGGTAATGATTTTCACGTTAGGCTCCTTTTAGTTTCTGTTCAAGTGTATGTAAACTCGCAAAAACTAGCATATCACTACAGTCGTTGCAACATTAATTCACGCCCTATATATGTTGGTTTTTGCTTGCCATTAAAGAGCGGTACGCTACAATGTACATTTCCATACCGCACGATCAAGCGGATTAAACCTGACCCGTTTACTTGCGGGTGTACCCGGAATCGATTCGACCGTGACCCATTCATCTTCACCCTCACTCGCCGCTCTTGGCGAATTCGGCCTCATATCCCGCATTGCCGCCGGAGTCTTTACGCATGAGAGCGTTTTGACGGGGATTGGTGATGATGCCGCGGTAACTGAACTTTCAACCGGGATGCAACTGCTGACCTCCACCGACATGCTGCTGGAGGATGTGCATTTTCGCCGGATCTGGCATGACCCTTACCGTCTGGGGCGCAAATCCCTGGCAGTCAATATTTCCGATATCGCCGCCATGGGTGGCATACCGCGCTGGGCGCTCCTCTCCCTGGCCATTCCCTCCGACCTGCCGCTTGATTTTGTCGATGATTTTATACGCGGTTTTCTGGCGATGGCATCGGAGTCCTGTGTCGCCTTGATCGGCGGTGATACCTGCTCGTCACGTTCCGGGCTGGCGGTTTCCGTGACGGTCATGGGTGAACAACGCCCTGAACGGATTGTGCGGCGTTCAGGTGCGCTTCCGGATGACGACATCTGGGTGACCGGCTCGTTGGGTGATGCGGCGCTTTGCTTGAAATTACTGGAAAGCGGCTTCGGCTCCGCTCAGCCACCGGGCTCCGCTCAGCCACCAAACTCTGCCCGGTCAATATGCGGTTCCCTGAGCGGAGTCGAAGGGGCTGACTTCCTTCTCTCCCGCCTTCTCGACCCGACTCCCCGGGTTGCTGCCGCTCTGGCACTGGCTGAAGCCGGGCTTGTGACCTCCATGATTGACGTCAGTGACGGCATTCTGGCCGATTACGGCCATATCGCCGAGCAATCCGGTGTCGGTGGCCGGCTTTGCCTCGATGCTCTCCCGCTTTCCCCGGCTTTTCGCCGGCACACAGCGGATTTCCCCGCCATTCCTTTCCATCTGGCACTTTCAGGAGGAGAAGATTATGAACTCTGCTTTACCGCTCCCGGCTCCAACCGGGAAAAAATTGCCGTCTGCATGAAAAAGTGTGGCATTGCGGCTACACGTATTGGTATAGTGACAAGTTCTGCAGGTGTGGCGGCCGTCAACCCGGACGGCAGCACGTACAGCGCGCAAAGCGAAGGTTTTAATCATTTTACATAGCCAGAGAAAGGAATTTCCATGCAGCACATCATGATTCCAGCAGACAAGGCCCGGCGTTGTGCCGACGCCATCCGTATCATCTCCGCCGAGGCGGTAGACAGGGCCAATTCAGGTCACCCCGGCCTTCCGATGGGAGCAGCCGACTGTGCTGTGGCACTGTGGGGAAACTTCCTGGAATTCAATCCGGACGATCCTCGCTGGCCGAACCGCGACCGTTTCGTTCTTTCCGCCGGTCATGGCTCGATGCTCCTTTATTCGCTGCTGCATCTGTTCGGTTTCGATCTGCCCATGGAAGAGATCAAAAATTTCCGCCAGTGGGGGAGCAGGACTCCGGGGCATCCCGAGTTCGGCCACACTGTCGGCGTCGAAGTTACGACCGGCCCGCTGGGTCAGGGCTTCGCCAACGGCGTCGGCATGGGCATAGCCTCCAAAATGGCGGCTGAACGCTTCAACACTGCCGACTTCAAGCCGATCGACCATCATATCTACACTCTTGTCGGCGACGGCTGCCTGCAGGAAGGGATCAGCTACGAGGCGGCGGCGCTTGCCGGTCACCTCAAGCTGGGCAACCTGATCTATATCTACGACAGCAACAGCATCACCATCGAGGGTAAAACCGATCTGGCCTGGTCCGAGGATGTTGAGGGGCGTTTCACCGCCTGCGGTTGGCAGGTGCTGAAAGTTGACGGCCACAACAACGACCGGATCGTCGCCGCGATTTCCGCCGCGAAGGCGGAAACAGGCAAGCCTTCGATCATTATCGCCACAACTCATATCGCCTATGGCAGCCCCAAGTGTCAGGGGACGTCCGGTGCGCACGGCTCGCCTCTCGGCAAGGACGAGATCGCCGCCACCCGTGCCAACATCGGGTGGGACGCCCCGCCGTTCGAAGTGCCGCAGGACGTGCTCGATACCTGCCGGCTGCGGGTAGAAGAACTCAAACAGCGCCATTCCGCCTGGCAGCGCGGCTTTGCATCGTGGCATGCCGCCAATCCGGACAAGGCGAAACTCTGGGATCAGATGTGGCATAAGCATCTGCCGGCCAACCTGGCCGAAGAGTTGCTGGCGGCTGTTGCCGGCAAGGACGGTGCTACCCGTGCCCTCTCGGGAACGGTGCTCCAGAAGGTGGCTGAGCTGATTCCTTCACTGGCCGGCGGGTCGGCCGACCTGTCTCCATCGAACAACAGCGACATCAAGGGTTCTCCGTCCGTCCAGGCAGGCAGCTTTGCCGGCCGAAACCTGCATTTCGGCATCCGTGAACATGCCATGGGAGCGGTCATCAACGGCATGGCTCTCTACGGCTGCTTTATCCCTTACGGAGCGACGTTTCTGGTTTTTGCCGACTACTGTCGTCCGTCAGTCCGGCTCTCCGCCCTGATGGGACTGCAGTCGATCTACATCTTTACCCATGATTCCTTCTTTGTCGGCGAAGACGGCCCGACGCACCAGCCGATCGAGCATGTCGCCTCACTCCGCCTGATCCCAGGCCTGCAGGTGATCCGCCCAGCTGACGGAGTTGAAACCGCGCTGGCCTGGCAGGCGGCCCTGCAGTACCAAGGTCCGACCGCGCTGATTCTGACCCGCCAGAAGCTGCCGGCGATCGCCCGGGCAGCATCGTTCACTCCGGCAGACGCGCTCAAAGGGGGGTACGTGGTTTCTTCACCGGATGGTGCGCCGGATGTGGTGATCATGGCCACCGGTTCCGAAGTGCATGTTGCGGCGGAAGTGACTTCTATGTTGGCCTCACAAGGTATAAAAGCCCGTGTAGTCTCGGTCCCCTGTCTGGAAACCTTCCTTGCCCAGCCGGCAGAGTATCGCAGCCGGATTCTCCCGGCCGGAATTCCGCGCGTAGCCTTTGAGGCCGGCCGCGGGATGCCATGGGGAAGCCTGATCGGCTGTGACGGGCTGTTTATCGGCATAGAGCATTTCGGAGCTTCGGCCCCGGACAAGGTCCTGGCTGAACAGTTCGGCTTCACCGCACCGCAGGTGGCGGGGAAGATTACGGCGTTTTTGAAAAAACAGGCCTAGTTATTTATGGAACTGATCGAACAGTTAAAAAAACCGCTGCTCTTTTCCGGCCTGAATGATGCCGATCTTGCCGATCTTGCTGTCATTACGGTCCGCCGCAACTTCAAAAAAGGGGAAACCCTGTTCAGTGAAGGGGAGGAGGCAACCGGTTTCTATCTGCTGGTTTCAGGAAGCATCAAGCTCTGCCGGATGTCGCCGGATGGGCGCGAGAAAGTGCTTCATTTCGTCAAGCCGCGTGAAACGTTTGCCGAAGCCGCATTTTTCGGGGACGGCAAATATCCGGCCGAAGCCCGCGGCATGGAGGCGGGGGAGGTGCTCTACCTTCCGCGCCAGGGTTTCATGGAGTTGATGAGCCATAATCCCAACTTCGCCCTTAACCTGGTGGTGTCGCTCTCACTGATGCTGCGCCAGTTTGCCCGCCAGATCGAGGAGCTCTCCTTTGCCGATGTTACGTCACGGCTGGCTTCCTTTCTCGTGCGGCGTGCGGCCGAGAGTTCGACCAGTTTCGGCGGGATCACCTACATCGATCTGGGGATCAAGAAAGGTGAGCTGGCCTCCCGTCTCGGAACCGCCAGCGAAACCATTTCCCGTACTTTCAAGAAGCTGAAGGAAGAGGGGATCATCGAGGTGCAGGGGAACCGGGTGGTAGTGCATCAGATGGAAAAACTGGAGAAGTTGAGTGAACGGCACGAGTAAAGCGAGGTAACAGAAATGCTGATAGTTATGAACCATAACGCCACCCAGACGGATGTCGATGCCATCACGAAAATTGTTTCAGAGATGGGCTTCAGGGCCGAACCGATTCCGGGGAGCGAACGGACCGCCATCGGGGTGCTCGGCAACCACGGCTATGTGGATGACAGCAAGATTCTGGAACTGCCGGGCGTACAGCGGGTAATCCATGTCTCGAAGCCTTACAAGCTGGTCTCACGCGATTTTCATCCTGAAGACACGATCGTCGATGTCGCCGGGGTAAAGGTCGGCCGGGGATGCCGTCCGGTCGTAGTCGGCGGCCCCTGCGCGGTTGAGAGCGAAGAGCAGATCGTCAAGACGGCCCTCTTCGTCAAGAAGTGTGGGGGGGATATGTTGCGGGGCGGCGCCTTCAAGCCGCGCACCGGGCCGCACACTTTTCAGGGGTTGCGTGAAGAGGGGTTGAGGCTCCTGGCAATTGCCGGCAAAGCGAGCGGCCTACCGATCGTGACAGAGATCATGAGCCCGGACAATGTCGGGCTGGTCGCCGAGTATGCCGATCTGCTCCAGGTCGGCGCCCGCAACATGCAGAACTTCGACCTGCTGCGGGAACTGGGAAAAATACGTAAGCCGGTGCTGTTGAAGCGCGGTATGAGTGCCACGGTGGAAGAGTTTCTGGCGGCGGCCGAGTATATCCTGGCTGAAGGAAACAGTCAGGTCATCCTCTGCGAGCGCGGCATTCGAACCTTTGAGACCGCTACCCGCAATACGTTGGATCTCTCGGTCGTGCCCCTGATCAAGGAGCTGTCGCATTTGCCTGTCATGGTCGACCCGTCCCATGCAACCGGCAAGCGCTCGCTTGTAGCGCCGATGGCCGAAGCTGCGCTGGTTGCCGGGGCGGACGGGGTGCTGATAGAAGTCCACCCCGAACCGGAAAAAGCGCTTTCCGATGGGCCGCAGTCGCTGACCTTCCCTGGCTTCGAGAAAATGATGAACGAAATAGGGCAGTTGACCGAGTTTTTGCAGAGTCGCCGAACGTGTTTACAAAACCCTTGATATGTCCGACCCATCGGAGTAATAATTGATCGAAGCTTAGTTCTCTCTACCCTGCCCGTTGGATGATGCGCCCGGGCGGAATGCTATATTAAACGGGGGTCGTTCCCTGCTGTGGTGTGCTGCCTTCAGTACGCGGGTCTGCCTGAAACAGTATATTGATTCCCACAATTAAGGAACTCGCCGGAGGCCCTTAAAGCTGACGACAGGGTGGAGAGATGATGAAAAAAGGGGACACCGGAAGGTATCCCCTTTTTTTGCGTGGTTTTAAAGACAGTTACCCTTTCAGCTTGAGCGCGATGCGCGCAACATGGGCGCCCTGGAAGCGGGCGCCGGCAAGTTCGTTCTCGCTCGGCATCCGTTCGCCCTGTCCGCCGGTGATGGTGGATGCGCCGTAGGGGCTGCATCCGGTAACTTCGGCAAAACCCATCTGCCCCGCAAAAGAGTAGGGAAGACCGACGACGATCATCCCCTGGTGCAGCAGCGTGGTATGAAAGCTGAGGATGGTCGATTCCTGGCCGCCATGCTGGGTGGCCGAACTGCTGAAAACACCGGCGGGTTTGCCGATCAGAGCGCCTTTCATCCAGAGCCCGCCGGTCGCATCCAGAAACTGCCGCATCTGGCCGCACATATTGCCGAAACGGGTCGGAGTCCCGAAGATAACGGCATCAGCGCCAGCAAGGTCATCCACGGTCGCGACCGGAACATGCGCCATCCCCTTCTGGGCCTCCAGCGCTCCCATCATCCCCAATACCTCATCGGTCAGAGTCTCCGGAACGCGCTTGATTGTCGCTTCGCATCCGGCAACTTCACGTACACCCTCGGCTACCGCCTCGGCCATCTTGTAAATGTGTCCATACATACTGTAATGAATGATCGCTACCTTACACATGGTTTGCTCCTCCTTGAAAATTGAATTCTTTCCTTTGCATCGTTTTATTCTCTGGAGACGGCGGGCAATTCCGCATATTTCCGGTCCTCCTTGATGACGTGCCCAAGCAGCCACTCACCAAGCACAATAATCATATTTCTGGCAGCTTCCCGGGAAACTTCAATTCCTTATATCGACTTTATGAACGCCGCATGACCCAACAGAAATAGCGGCTTGCAGCACCGGCGCCCAATCCATCGTAAACTTTGCTGCGGTTGCAGGCACGATTTATTGTTATAGAATACCCTATATCCTTTTGTCTGCAAGCGGTCGCCCCCGTGAATATCGCCTGTTCAACCAGGATGCGGCGTGCTATAAGATCGATTTTATCAGCTTGATGCGGATATGCAGATGCCGGAAACTACGCGTGGCGCTCATCCTCTCAACGGAGACAGACATCCATGAAGAAACGCATCATTTTCGCCCTCCTCGGTGTAATTGTCATCATTGCCGTCCTTGCCGGAATCAAGACGCTGCAGATCAAGACAATGATCGCCAGCGGGAAGACGTTCGTCCTGCCTCCCGAAACCGTGACCACCGCCCTGGTCAAGAGCGAGTCGTGGGAGAGCTCGCTCGGCTCGGTCGGATCGCTCTCCGCGGTGCAGGGGGTCAATGTGACCGCAGAGGCTCCCGGCAAGGTGATGAAAATCGCCTTCCAGCCGGGCACGGCGGTCAGGAAGGGCGATCTGCTCATGCAGCAGGACATCAGTACTGAAGAGGCGCAGCTTCCGGGCGCCCTTTCCCAGGTGGCTCTGAACCGCGCCAACCTGAAACGTGCCGAGCAACTTTTCAAGGATGGGATCATCTCCCAGTCCGATCTCGATCTTGCCCTGTCCAACAACATTCAGGCCCAGGCCCAGGTTGACACCATCAGGGCGGCTATCGACAAAAAAACAGTCCGCGCCCCGTTCTCCGGACGGCTCGGCATCCGTCAGATCAACCTGGGGCAGATGCTGCGCGAGGCCGACTCGATCGTCACCCTGCAAACCCTCGACCCGATCTTCGTGGACTTCTCGCTCCCGCAGCAACAGCTGGCACAACTCCGTATCGGCCTGCCGGTGCGGCTTACCGGTGATGCTCTCGGGAGCGAAGTGGTAACCGGAAAAATCACCGCCATAACTCCGCTGGTGGATGCCGACACCCGGACCGTTAAAATCCAGGCCACCGTGGCAAACAAGGGGGAACGGCTCCGTCCCGGCATGTTCGTCAACGTGGCGGTAGGGCTGCCGGTCCGGCAGAAGGTGCTGGTCATCCCGGCCACGGCGGTCATGTACGCCCCGTACAGCGATTCGGTCTACCTGCTGGAACCGGCCAAGGAGGGTAAAGGCACGGTACTGCGTCAGCAGTTTGTAAAGCTCGGGGAAAAGCGGGGAGATTTTGTCGCGGTTACCACCGGTCTCAAGGGGGGTGAAACCCTCGTCAGCACCGGGGTCTTCAAGCTGCGCAACGGCCAGCCGGTGGTGATCGACAACAAGCTGGCGCCGCACTTCGAACAGGCTCCCAAGCCGGAAAACAGCTGATCCGCCATGAACATCACCGATCTCTTCATTCGTCGTCCCGTCCTCGCCCTGGTAGTCAACCTGGTGATCATCATCGCCGGCCTGCAGGCGATCCGCTCCCTCAACGTGCGCCAGTACCCCCGCAGCGAAAATGCGGCGGTGACCGTCTCCACGGTCTATGTCGGAGCCAATGCCGAGCTGGTGCGGGGTTTCATAACTACTCCGCTGGAGCGCGCCATTGCCGCGGCCGACGGCATCGAGTACATGGAGTCCCAGAGCTCTCTCGGGCTCTCCACCATCAATGTGCGCCTCAAGCTGAACTACGATGCCACCAAGGCCCTGGCCGAGATCAGCTCGAAGGTTGACCAGGTCCGGCGCGACCTTCCCCCCGAGGCCGAAGTGCCGATCATCAACATCGAGTCGGCCGACAGCCAGTTCGCCTCGGCCTACCTGAGCTTCACCTCGGACGTTCTCAAACAGAACGAGATCACCGATTACCTGGTGCGCAAGGTCCAGCCCCGTCTCTCCGCAATCGCCGGGGTACAGCGGGCCGATATCCTCGGCGCCCGGACCTTTGCGATGCGGGTCTGGCTCAAGCCGGACCGGATGGCGGCCCTGAACATCAGCCCGGCACAGGTGCGGCAGGCGCTGGCGTCAAACAACGTCCTGGCGGCACTCGGCCGCAGCAAGGGGGCGCTGATCCAGGTCAACCTGACCGCCGATACCAACCTCAACACGGTGGACGAATTCAAGCGTCTGGTGGTGCGCCAGCAGAATGGCGCGATGGTCCGGCTCTCGGATGTCGCCGACGTGATGCTGGGGGCCGAGGACTATGATGCAGAGGTCCATTTTTCCGGACAGACCGCGGTCTTCATCGGGATCTGGCCGCTCCCGAATGCCAACTCCATCGACGTCATCAAGCGGGTGCGGACCGAAATGGAGGCGATCCAGCGCGATCTTCCCAGCGGCATGCAGGCCCGCGTCGCCTACGACGCCACCAACTACATCAATAACGCCATCCGGGAGGTCTTGAAGACCCTGGGCGATACGCTGATGATCGTGATGGTGGTGATCTTCCTCTTCCTCGGCTCGTTCCGCTCGGTGCTGGTGCCGCTCGTCGCCATCCCGGTCTCGCTGATCGGCGCGGTCTTCCTGATGCAGGCGTTCGGCTTCACCGTCAACCTGCTGACCCTGCTGGCGGTGGTGCTCTCGGTCGGTCTGGTGGTGGACGACGCCATCGTGGTGGTGGAGAACGTGGAGCGGCACCTGGGCGAGGGGAAATCGCCGCTGGAAGCCGCTCTCCTCGGAGCCCGCGAACTGTTGGGGCCGATCATCGCCATGACCATCACCCTGGCGGCGGTCTACCTTCCGATCGGTCTGCAGGGCGGCCTGACCGGCTCGCTGTTCCGCGAATTCTCCCTGACCCTGGCCGGGGCGGTCACCATCTCCGGCATCGTGGCACTGACCCTTTCTCCGGTCATGTCGGCCAAACTGCTGAAACCGGGCATGGAGGAACATGGCTTCGCCGGGAAGATCTCCCGGGATTTCAAGCGCTTCAGGGAGCTGTACGGCCGCCTGCTGGACAAAACTCTAGCGGCTCGCCCGGCGGTCTACACCGTCTGGATCGTGATCAGCCTCCTGACCATCCCGATGTTCACCATGTCGGCCCGCGAACTGGCGCCCGCGGAAGATCAGGGGGTCATCTTCGGCATCCTGGACGCTTCTGCCAATTCGACGCTCGACCAGAACAGCCGCTACGCCGCCGAGGTCAACAAGGTCTTCATGAGCGTGCCGGAGACCAACTTCACCTTCCAGATCACCTTCCCCAATTCAGGTTTCGGCGGCATGGTGACCAAGCCGTGGGACGAACGGAAAAGGAATATTTTCCAGATTATGCCCGAAGTGCAGCAGAAGCTGGCGAAAATCACCGGGATTCAGGTTTTTCCGGTTGTTCCCCCCGCCCTGCCGGGGGGCGGCCAGTTCCCGGTGGAGTTTATCCTCGCCTCCACCGCCGAGACCGGCCAGATTCTGGAACTCGCCCGCACGGTTCAGATGAAGGCGATGAAGAGCGGCATGTTCGCCTTTCCGCCGCTGATCGACGTGAAGATCGACCAGCCGCAGACCGAGTTCGTCATCGACCGTGACAAGGTCGCCGCCATGGGGCTGAACCTCGGGCAGATCGCGACCGACATGGGAGGCATGGTGGGGGGCGATTTCGTCAACCGGTTCGACATCGCCGGACGCAGCTACAAGGTCATCCCCCAGGTCGAACGGGTCGGCCGCCTCAATCCGGAACAGTTGAACGACATTCGCGTCACCGGACCGAACGGCACGCTGATCCCGCTCTCCACGGTGGCCACCCTGAAGGAATCGGTCGTGCCTCGCTCGCTGAACCGCTTTCAGCAGCTGAATGCGGTCAAGATCAGCGGCGTGGCGATCCGGCCGCTGGACGAGGCGCTCAGGTATCTGGAGGATGAGGCGGGCAAGGTCATGCCCAAGGGGTATGTGCTGGATTACACCGGCGAGTCGCGCCAGCTGCGCACCGAGGGGAATAAGTTCCTGCCCGCCTTCGGACTGGCGATTATCCTGATCTTCCTGGTGCTGGCGGCCCAGTTCAACAGTTTCCGGGATCCGTTCGTAATCCTTGCCGGGTCGGTGCCGTTGGCCATCTTCGGGGCGCTGATCTTCACCTTTCTGAAGATGCCTGACCCCAATATCCCCTTCTGGACCCGGGGGTGGACGACGACGCTCAACATCTATTCACAGGTGGGATTGGTGACGCTGGTGGGGCTGGTGTCCAAGAACGGCATCCTGATCGTCGAATTCGCCAACAAGCTGCAACTTCAGGGGCACCCCAAGCTTGCGGCCGTTCGCCAAGCCGCCATGACGCGGCTGCGCCCGATCCTGATGACGACCGCCGCAACGATCGCCGGACACTTCCCGCTGACCCTGGTCACCGGCGCCGGAGCCGCGGCCCGTAACTCCATCGGTCTGGTGCTGGTCGGCGGCATGTTCATCGGCACCCTCTTTACGCTGTTCGTGGTGCCGTCCATTTACATGCTGGTGGCCAAGGACCACGGCAGGGACCGGGAGCGTGCTGCCGAACTCCTGAAAATGGCAGCCGACGCGTGACGGCGGGGGATCCGCTTAGCCTCGCTTTCGGTCGTGTCTACCGTGCCAAAATGAACAGCTCCAGTGAGACGATGTCATGCACCAGGTGCATGCCGAGGCGCTCGAACAGTTTTCCCGATCCATAGCAGACATTCCAGAGTGTTCGGTCGATGTCAAAGGCTGCATGAGCCTTGATGCCGCCATCCGCTTGCGGGGCCACGACGGCCGGGAAGCTGACCGGGCGGGTAACGTCCCTGATGGTGAGGTTGCCCGTGGCGATCCCGTTTGGCGCTTCCGGCGAAGCCCCTCCCACGGTTTCCCATCCGGTCAGGGTGAACGAGGCGGTCGGAAAACGCCTAGTCGCAAAGAAATCATCCGACTTCAGATGGCGGATCAGCATGTCGTGCCAGGCCGGATCCTGCAGGTCAATATTGGTAATGGAGTTCATATCAAGTATTATTTTTCCCCCGGACAGCCTGCCGCCCCGGATCAGCAACTCGCCCCCCTTGATGGCGATGCGGCCGAAATGGCGGTTGTTCAGGTTGCGGCCGATCCACTCCAGTACGCTCTTCTCGACATCGATTCTATAAGTACCATCTTTCAACGCAGGCTCTGTGATGCCCGCCTGATCACCCGTTTCCAGCGGCAGTTCTGCCGAGCGCCAGGCGGACAGACCACCCTCGAGAATGGTAACATTGCCGTACCCCGTCTGATTCAGCCGCTCCCGCGCCAACCCGGCTGCGCGGGTGGTGCCGCTGGCGTCATAAACCACGATCCGGGCGTCGCGTCCCGGAACAAATTCGGCTATTCGATCCAGAAATGCCATCTCATAAATACAGGCATTTTTGGCGCCTGCAATGTGGCAGGCGGCGTAGTCTTCCGGTGTCATGACATCAATCACCACCGTGCCGTCTGATAGTTCTTTTAGTTCGTTGCATGTCATGGTGTCCTTCATCGCCCTTAACTCCTTTCTCGTATATTGCATACCGATATGGATGTTCTCTGTGATTAAAAGGATACACCAAATTGGGAAAAATTCCGCTGCGATATTTAAAACGGCAATCGGTAGGGGTGATCCGCCGGAAGCGGAGCGTGGCACCTCGATGCTTCCCGGTGCTGATGACCCGCAGACAGAACAGATGTAATGTGATAAACTTTGCTGGCGGGATGCTGAAGTATTACTTATGGAGAACCGTCAGTGAATATATTCAGATCGCTCATGCTTCATCTGGTTCTGATTGCGATTCTTCCGGCAGCGTATTGTCGGGCGGCTGAGTCCGACGACGGCATAAAACAGAAAGAATGGCAGGTGTCGGTCGGCGCCGGGCTGTTGGTTGCCCCGCTCTTCTCCGGTGCTAAAAACTACACCCTGCGGGCGGTACCGGACTTGCGGATTGCCTACAAAGACCTGTTTTTTGCCAACCTCAGGGATGGCATCGGCTATGCGGTTCTCAATCATGAAGGGTGGCGGCTCGGCCCGGTCGTGACCTATGCTTTTCCCCGTTACGAAAAGGAAGGCGACTCGGTCCTTCGCATTGCCGGCGGCAGCAACAATGCCCTGCAGGGTATGGGTAACGTACCCGGCACGCTTTTTCTGGGCGGGTTTGTCGAATATTTCCGGAAGCCGTACAAGCTTCATCTGCATCTGCACAAGGGGGTAACCGGTCATGAGGGGATCGTCGCGGAGGGGAGGGTCAGCTATGTAAGCACGCTGACTCTTGCCGGTTCACCGCTCGTCTACGCCTTCGGCCCACAGGTCAGATACGGCGATCAGGCCTATACCAACGCCTATTGGGGGATTACCCCGGAACAGTCGGTGCGCAGCGGTCTGGAACGTTACCATGCCGATGGGGGTCTCACCGCCTACGGCGTTAACGCGTTTGCCATGACCTCGCTGACGAAGGAAATTTCCGTTTCCTTCATTGCCATTTTTGAGCGTCTCGCCCCCCTTGTTGCCAATTCGCCGCTGATCCGCTTCCGTGGCACGGAAAATCAGGCGACGGGAGGAGTTTTCATCGGCTATGGATTTTAAGCCTGTAAACCCAAGCGGAATTAGCTGCAAGTTTGTTGCTTTTGTCATCTCCGGAAATGGAGAATCACAAGTATGACATTACCAATCACGATCGGCGTCAGTGCGTGCCTGCTGGGTGAGCACGTCCGATACGACGGCGGGAATAAGCATGACCGGTATATCACCGGTACACTCGGGAAGTATTTCACCTTCTTGTCGGTCTGTCCTGAGGTTGGGTGCGGCCTGCCGACACCCCGTGAGGCGATGCAGCTGGAGGGTGATCCGTCCGATCCGCGCCTGATGACACGACAGACGCGCATCGACATGACCGGACAGCTGAAGGCGTATTGTGCTGCTAAGGTCAAGGAGCTTGAGAGTGAAGATCTCTGCGGATTTATTTTTAAAGAGCGATCGCCCAGCTGCGGTCTTACAGCGGTTCCGATCCACGGTAGCGGCACTTCCGAAATGTTTTCCGTTGGACTGTTTGCCAATGAAGTTGTGCGCCGTTTCCCGTTGATGCCGCTGGAGGAAGCAGAACGACTGAGCAGTCCGGACATACTAAAAAACTTCATCGAGCGAGTCTTTCTCTATCGCGGCCTGATGGCTTCCCGAATTAAAGAATCATGCCTTGACCCTCTTCCGCTGAAAGCTTGGCAATAACCCGAAATCACCTTGACAAAAACAGGGCCGCTTATTACCTTGAATAATTAGCACTCACCTGTTACGAGTGCTGATTTCCGGGGTATTGACATGAAAGTGGAGCTTTCCGCCCGCAGCAGACAAATACTTGAAGCGATTGTCGAGGATTATATTGCTACCGCCGAACCGGTCGGCAGCAGTACTGTCGCACGTCGTCATGCCATTACGCTCTCACCGGCGACCGTGCGCAATGTCATGGCCAATCTGGAAGAGATGGGGCTCCTGACGTCGCCGCATACCTCTGCCGGCCGGATTCCGACTGAAAAAGCCTACCGTTTTTATGTTGATTCGCTGGTTGCCCTGCGCCAGGTCAGCCGCGATGAAAAGCGCCAGATTGTCAGTCATTGCCGCCAGGCCGGCATCGGTCTCTCCGGTATTTTGAAAGAGACCAGCCGAACGCTGTCACAACTCTCAAATTATATGGGGATCGTAATTGCTCCCAGCTTTACCGCCGATGTGTTTCGCCATATCGAATTTGTACGTATCGGCCAGCATAAAATTCTGGCAATCCTGGTTTCCAGCAATGGGGCGCTTCAGAACCGTCTGATTGAGACGGAGGAGGATTACACCTCTGAAGAACTCGTCAGGTTGGGCAACTATCTGAACGACAGGATGCAGGGCCTGACCATCAGGCAGGTTCGCGAGCTGATTCTGGAGGAGATGACATCCGAGAAGGCGCGCTACGATCAGCTCCTCTCCCGTGCCCTGAAAATCAGCGAACAGGCGGTGAGAGTGGAAGGGGACGAGATTTTTGTCGAGGGGCAGGCCCGTATCCTTGATCAGCCGGAATTCAGCGATGCGGCCAGAATGAAGGAGATTTATCAGGCATTCGAACAGAAGGGGCAGCTTGTGCAACTCCTGTCGCGCTGCATGACCGCGGATGGAGTACAGATTTATATCGGGTCGGAAACGTCGCTCAGTCAGTCAGCCGGGGTCAGCCTGATAACCTCCCGTTTCGTCACCAGCAGCAACACGGTCGGTATGTTGGGGGTAATCGGTCCGACCCGCATGGGATATTCGAGCGTGATTCCGATTGTGGATTACACCGCCCGGATGATCAGCAAACTGTTAAACGAAGTCTGATGACAAATATAAGCTCAGCAAAAGGAAACCAGCGTATGAAATCAGCAAAAGGTCACCACGGCACGGAGCCAAAAGAAATTGTAGAGATCGAAAAGCCTGAAGCCGGCGCCGGGGAAGAGGTCGTTCCTGAGACTACCGCTCCCGAGGCTGGGCCGTCTCTTGAAGAACAATTGGCGGCCAAGGAAAAGGAGGCCCGTGAGAATTGGGATCGCTTTTTGCGGGAGCGGGCCGATCTGGAAAACTATCGCAAGCGGGTAGGGCGTGAGAAGGAAGAACTGCTGAACTACGGCAATAAGTCTCTGCTTGAAGAGATACTGCCGGTTATCGATAATCTGGAGCGTGCTCTTGCACATGCTTCAGAGGACGGCCTGGGGGGCGTGGTCGAGGGAATCCGCATGACTCATACCATGCTGCTGACGGCGCTCAAGAAGTTCAACGTCACCCCTATTGAAGCCGTGGGCGCTCCCTTTGATTCGGCCTACCATCAGGCGATGGCGCAGGTTCCGACCGACCAGCACGAGCCGAATACGATAGTTGAAGAGTACCAGAAAGGGTACATGCTTAAAGAGCGTTTGCTGCGTCCCTCCATGGTGACCGTGGCGGCGCCGCTAAAATAATTTCCGGATGGAAGCGAAATAAATTTTCCAGAGGCCTTGTTTTTTATACACACGATGAATATCTTGAATCCAGAGTATCCAATAAGGAGGAGTACACGTCATGAGTAAAGTAATCGGAATCGACCTGGGAACAACCAACTCTTGTGTTTCAATCATGGAGGGTGGTGAGCCGGTCGTTATTGCCAACTCCGAAGGTGGACGGACGACACCCTCGATGGTCGCCATTTCCGACAGCGGCGAGCGGCTGGTAGGTCAGCAGGCCAAGCGTCAGGCGGTCACCAATCCGGAGAACACCCTCTACTCCATCAAACGCCTGATCGGGCGCAAGTTTGATACGGAAGCGGTTAAAAAAGACATCGCTATTTCGCCGTTCAAGATTGTCAAGGCCGACAACGGCGATGCCTGGGTAGAGGTGCGCGGCAAGCGCTATTCCGCTCCGGAAATTTCTGCGATGATCCTGCAGAAAATGAAAAAGACCGCCGAGGATTATCTTGGCACCACCGTCACCGATGCGGTTATCACCGTGCCGGCCTACTTCGATGACTCCCAGCGCCAGGCAACCAAGGACGCCGGCAAGATTGCCGGACTGAACGTGTTGCGTATCATTAACGAGCCGACCGCAGCAGCCCTGGCATACGGACTTGACAAGAAAAAAGACGAAAAAATCGCCGTATTCGACCTGGGCGGTGGTACGTTCGATGTTTCTATCCTGGAGTTGGGTGACGGAGTATTTGAAGTCAAGTCCACCAACGGCGATACATTCCTGGGTGGTGAGGACTTCGACCAGCTGATTATCGACTGGATCGCCGACGAGTTCAAGAAAGACCAGGGCATTGATCTGCGCGGCGACAAGATGGCTCTCCAGCGTCTTAAAGAGGCTGCTGAAAAGGCCAAGTGCGAACTTTCCACCTCCGTAGAAACCGACATCAACCTTCCGTTCATCACCGCCGATGCTACCGGTCCGAAGCATCTGACCCTGAAACTTTCGCGCGCCAAGCTGGAGTCGATCTGTGCCGAGCTGCTGGCGAAGCTTGAAGGCCCCTGCCGCACCGCCCTGAAAGACGCCGGATTGACCGCAAGCCAGATCGATGAAGTTATCCTGGTGGGCGGTATGACCCGTATGCCGGCTGTTCAGAAGTGTGTTGAGGATATCTTCGGCAAAGTGCCGAACAAAGGTGTTAACCCGGATGAAGTCGTTGCCATCGGCGCCGGTATTCAGGGGGGCGTTCTGAGAGGCGACGTCAAGGACGTGCTGCTGCTGGACGTCACGCCGCTTTCTCTTGGTATCGAGACTCTCGGCAGCGTCATGACCAAACTGATTGAGAAAAACACCACCATTCCCTGCCGCAAGAGCCAGGTATTCTCGACTGCAGCCGACAACCAGCCGGCGGTTTCGATCCATGTATTGCAGGGTGAGCGTGAAATGGCCCGCGATAACAAGACACTCGGAAACTTCGAACTTTCCGGTATCCCGTCGGCACCACGCGGCCTGCCCCAGATCGAGGTGACATTCGACATCGATGCCAACGGTATCGTGCATGTTTCCGCAAAGGATCTCGGTACCGGCAAGGAGCAATCGATCAGCATCACCGCATCTTCCGGGCTGTCCAAGGAAGAGATTGACAAGATGGTGCGTGACGCCGAGGCCCATGCCGACGAAGACAAGAAGAAGCGTGAAGCGATCGAAGCGCGCAACCACGCCGACAGCCTGGTCTACACCACCGAAAAGTCGCTGAAGGAGTTCGGTGACAAGATTGATGCGGTAGAGAAAGGGAACATCGAAAATAAACTGGCTGAACTCAAGAAACTGATGGAAGGTGAAGACGCCGAAGCCATCAAGAAAGCCACCGACGAACTGGCTGAGGCTTCCCATAAGCTTGCTGAAGCCATGTATGCCAAGAAGGAAGGGGCAGAGGGAGAACCGGCTGCGGGCGCGGAACAGGCAGGTGGCGCAAAGCCGAAGGACGATAAGGTCGTCGATGCCGATTTTGAAGAGGTTAAAGAAGAGAAGAAGTAGTCCCGGTGACATCGCCGGTTAAATATCGTAGGGGCGGGTTTCAAACCCGCCCCTACACGTATTTCAAGAGATAAAGGAACTTATTGTGGCAAACGGAGAAAAACGCGATTATTACGAGGTGCTCGGGGTTCACCGCAACGCCTCTGAGACGGAGATAAAAAAAGCCTTCCGGAAAGTGGCGATCCAGCACCATCCTGACAAGACCTCGGGAGATAAGGGCTCCGAGGAAAAGTTCAAGGAAGCCTCGGAGACGTATGAGGTCCTCTCGGACCCCCAGAAGCGTGCCCAGTATGATCAGTACGGCCATGCCGGCGTTTCCGGTCCGGGCGGAACTTCGGGCGGTTTCGGCGGTTTTGGCGCCGGAACCCCGTTTGGCGATATTTTCGGTGACATCTTCGGCGACATCTTCGGTGGCGGTGGCGCCGGCAGAGGCCGCACCCAGGGAAGAAGAGGCGACGATCTGCTCTACAACATGGAGATCAGCTTCGAAGAGGCGGCTTTTGGTGTTGAAAACAAGATCGAAATTCCGTTTGCCAAGAGGTGCGCCACCTGCAACGGTTCCGGCTCAAAGCCCGGTACCGACCCCAAGGTGTGTCCAACTTGTCGCGGAGCAGGACAGGTCCGCTATCAGCAGGGTTTTTTCAGCGTCAGCAAAACCTGTGGCCAGTGCAACGGTGAAGGGAGGGTCGTTGACAATCCCTGTCCCGACTGTCGCGGCAAGGGGAGCACAAAAGATACCAAAACTCTCTCGATCAAGATTCCCGCCGGAGTTGAGACCGGTTCCCGGCTCAAGGTAACCGGTGAAGGGGGGCAGGGCAAAGGCGGCCCCAACGGCGATCTGTATGTCGCGATCAATGTCAGGGAACACGCGATCTTCCAGCGTGAGGACAATAACGTTATCTGTGAAGTTCCGATCAGTTTCATTCAGGCCGCGCTCGGCTGCGAGCTTGATGTTCCGACTCTGGACGGCAAGGTTGCCATGAAAATACCCGACGGGACCCAGTCAGGAAAAATATATCGCCTGAAGGGGAAGGGTATCCCTTCACTGCAGGGATATGGGCGAGGCGACCAACTGGTGGTCATCAGGATCGAGACCCCGACAAACCTCAACAAGAAGCAAAAAGAGCTTCTGGAAGAATTTGCCCGGATCAGCGGCGAGGAGGTACACCCCATAAAAAAGGGGTTTCTCGATAAGGTTATGGATTTTATTAGTTAGAAATTTCTGAGCCCGCCGCAAGGCGGGCTCATTTATTCTCTTGCCTAAGCCGGTAATCTATTTTAGTATTGGCGGGTAATTCAGGCGGTTTTTAAGGGGTGTTTCATGGACAAGCAGCAGTTAGTCGAAAAGGCCACCGAAACACTGCAACCTTTTGAAACGGAGAACCTGATTGAAACCATTCAGCATCTGAGCGTCAAGCAGGTTTTTTCCAACCCCGTGGTACTCATTCTGCTTGCCGCCATCTTCTTTTTCGGGGTCATCAGGCGCTCCAAGGTAGTACTGCTCAGCCTTTTTTCATTGATCTGTCTTGCGTTGATCATTCGTTTTGCAATGCCGGTGCCTGGCGATGACCTCTCCGTATCATCCATACTTCCATTTCTCGGCGCCGGCCTTTTGATCGGCGGCGTAGTGATCTATTTTTCCCTCATAAAATCAGACTGATACGCGTAAGGAAACATATATGAAAATCGATAAACGTGATTGGCTGTTTATAGCCGTGATAGTTGTGGTGCTGGGAATCTTTATAGCTATTTCAGGAAAAGAGAAAACTGCGCCGGTGCCCAACGATCAAATGCATAAAATTTCCTACGATGCCGCATTTAAAAATGCCCCCGGACCTGACGCTTCAATCTTCAAGCGGGCCTTCTACAAGCCGGATAAAAAGGGCGCCGAGGTGTTTTGCGAGCCGTGTCACAAGGAAAAAGGGGTGCCGTTTCCCCCGAATCATCCCGCCAAGAATCGCTGCCTGTTTTGCCACAAGTTCAAACGATAACCTGGAAAAACAGCTGTCCACGACCAAAAGTAGGCGCCTCTAGGCGAAGTCACGAAAAGACACGAAAATTAAAGCAGAAGAGCAGTAATTCTCCGAACAGGTTGTCCGGTCATGCTTATGGTTGTCTGGTTTGGTTCGTGTATTTCGTGTTTTTCGTGGACAACGTCTTTACCGGGATTGTTTAAGCGCTTTTCTCTTCATCAGAAACAGCGCTGTTTTCGGCCGTTTCCGGTTCTTCAAGACTGATCCGTCCGATTTTCCCCGCTCGCAACTCTCTCAAAAAGGCCTCTGCAGCCCGATGCACGTCGATCTCTCCGCCAGCCATCAGGCATCCCAGGCGTCGACCGATCTGTTCCAGCATGTCGGTCGGAGTTTCAGGCAGCTCGGATAATTTGTACCTTGTCTTCAGCAGTTCCGGATATCTGTCCATCATAAACTCGGCGGCAAAAAGCCCGACGCATGTATAGTCGAGGGCGCTTGCCCCGATGGCGCCGCTCGTTGCCAGCCGATTCGCCACCGTTTGATCGTCCATATTCGGCCAGAGAATACCGGGTGTGTCCGACAGGACAATGCCGTTCCTGAGGTCGATCTGCTGGCCGCAGGTGGTTATCGCCGGCTTGTCGCCGACCTTGGCCATGCACTTCCCCGCCAGGGTGTTGATCAGGGTTGATTTGCCGGTGTTGGGAATCCCGAATACCATGACCCGCAGCGGCCATCCCGGTCGTCCGCGATGCGGCACCGTTTTCTGGCAGAGTTTGATCAGTTGCTTTGCGTCGGCATGGACTCTTGCAGAGAGCGGCAGGGCGCAGACCCCTGATTCGCGTTCAAAATAACGTACCCAGGCCCTGGTGACGGCAGGGTCGGCCAGATCATGTTTGTTCAATACCTTGATGCAGGGTTTGTTGCGGCGCATCTCCTCAAGTTGGTGATTGGAGCTGGACAAGGGGAGGCGGGCATCAAGCACCTCGATAATCACATCGATCTTGCGGATCGCCTCGGCCATCTTTTCCTGCGCCTTGCCCATATGTCCGGGATACCATCGAATAGTCATATATGTAGTTCCTTATATTTAATTCTAAAAAGCGTTCAAGCTGAAGCCCTACCACCCCTAGCCCCTCCTAAATCAGGAGGGGGGCTTTTAGGCTCCCCTCCTTACAAAGGAGGGGCTGGGGGTGGTTGGGTTTAGTACAAATCATACTTCAGCAGCCGGCATTCAATCGCCCCGTTGAACAGGACGTAACGCCTGGAGGCCTTTAGTCCGATGTATTTAGCCAGTTCAAGGTTGCCGGTCAGTACATATCCGGTCCAGCCGCGGCAATATTTTTTCATGACATCACCAATCTGGCAGTACAGTTCCCGCAGATCGTCCTCTTCTCCCAGGCGCTTGCCATAGGGGGGATTAAGGATTACTACCCCCCTGTCACCCGCGGGTCTGAAATCCTGCAGCGCGGCGTGAAAGAAGTGGATCTGCCCTTCCAGGCCCGCCTTGGTGGCATTTCTCCCCGCCAGTAAAAGAGCCCTGCTGTCGAGGTCATACCCGGTTATCAATCCGGTCGGCAGCCTGCGGATCCCCTCAGTAGCATCTGCGCATATTCCGTCCCAGAGTCCGTTGTCGAAATCCAGCCAGTTCTGAAATCCGAACCGGCGATTCAGGCCGGGTGGAATATGTGCCGCCATCAGCGCGGCCTCGACCGGGATTGTACCTGAACCGCACATCGGATCTGCCAACGGCATGGAACCATCCCAGCCGGTGAGGGCTACAACGGCGGCAGCAAGGGTTTCGCGCAGGGGAGCCTCGTTTCGCTCCAGCCGGTAGCCGCGCCGATCAAGCGAGTCGCCGGAACTGTCGAGGCTGATTGTGCAGATATTTTTATGAAGATGGACATTGATGCGTACATCAGGCGAAGTTGTGTCTACATTCGGACGGCTGCCGCATGCTTCGCGGATACGGTCAACAACCGCATCCTTGGTTTTTAGTGCCACAAAACCTGAATGTGTCAGGGTCGAATCACGCAGGGAGCAATCCACCGCCAGGGTCATGTCGGGGGTGATCCGTTCCTGCCAGGCAATCGCGTGTACTCCGGCATAAAGCTCTGTCGGGCCTGAGCAGGGGAAGGCAGCTACCTGAACCAACACACGACTTGCCGTCCGCAGCCAGAGATTGGCGCGATAAAGCCCGGCCCGGTCGCTACGGAATGCCACCCCTCCCTTCCCGGGAGTGATATCGCTGATTCCCAGCGCCGCAAGCTCCGTAGCGGCGAGCTCTTCAGCCCCGCGCGGCACGGCGGCAAAACAGCTGAATTGCCGGTCATCTTCCGGACCGGGCGCAACAGCCGCCGCCGTTTTTTCGGCTGCCGGTGATTGTGCCGCGCGAGCTGGTCTTTTTTCGGATCGCGCCGCCGGTCTTACTCCCGGACGTAAAATATAACCGGATTTATTCATCGTTTCTCCTGGTTTCCTTTGCCCAGACGGCCTCCAAAGCCATCCGGGTTTCCTCTTCGGTCCCGCTGTTGTCGATGACCACACTTCCGAAGCGCGCTTTTTCGGAGAGCGGCATCTGGCTGTCGACTATCCGCTCTGCCTGCTCGCGGTCAATGCCGTCACGCTTCATGAGCCTCTCCAGCTGTATCTCGGGACGGACAGTCACAACCCAGACGGTATCTACCCTGTCGGTAGCACCCGCTTCAATCAGAAGCGGCGCCATGTAGATCAGTTGCTGATGGCCCTCTCCAGCTGCCTGAGCTATGCGCTCTTCGGCCAGTTTTTTTATTTCAGGGTGCAGGATGCTTTCGAGAAGGCGGCGCTTTTCGGGTTCCTGAAAGATCAGCGCGCCCATCTGCTTGCGGTCAAGCAGGCCTTCATGCGTCAGGATCTCACGTCCAAATATTTCTACAATCCGCTCCAGCGCGGGGCTTCCCGGCATTACCGCTTCTCGCGCAAGCAGGTCGGCATCAATCACCGGAATGCCTCGCTCTGCAAAAAACAGGGCAACGGTACTTTTTCCGGTGGCAATTCCGCCCGTCAACCCTATGACCCGAATCGCGGGGGGCATTACTTGAGCGCCTTCAATTCTTGATACGCACGCCGGAAATTAACATCAAAAAAGGCCCGAAACCCCGGCTGGTTTTCATACTGCGGCAGAGAAAACTGCCGTTTGGCCGCCTCTACCTCAAGCCCCTTGGCGGTCAGCCGCAGAACCTCCGTGGTGAAGGCGCGGAAGAATGTCTGGAATTTCAGAATGCCTTCCGTCGTTGTGACATCCCCCAGGCCGGGAACTACGGAACGGGCATCGATGCCGGCGAGTATTTCGAGCGTGCCGATCCATTCCTGGAAGTTGGCGTCTCCCATGTATCCGGCCACATCATTAAACACGAGGTCTGAAGTAAACAGCACCCCCTCTTCGGGCAGGTACACAAAGACGTCCCCCTCGCTGTGGGAGTGCTCCGTGGCATTCAGGACCAGAAGCGTAGATCCCCGTTTCATGGTCAAGCTCCGGTCAAAAAAGGTCACCTGGTTTTTTATCTGGCGAAATTCGCTCTTCAGCGCCTGCCACGTTTGACCGGAAGCTATGATCTCGATGTTGGCCGGCAGATCGAAGTCAATATTGTTGAAACCGCGATGATGGTGGGTCAGAATAATGTACCGGACTGGGATAGGCGTGATTGTTTTGACAAAATCAAGCAACTCCTTAATCGTTTCAGGCACAAAATGCGCGCCGGCCACAATGACTTGATAACTGGTGACTACGATCAACGAATTACTGGCGGCCTTCCCTCCCGGTTCGGCAATCGCCGCATAAACGCCGTTCCGTAAATTTTTGAAGGAAAAGTTGGCCGCCGAAACCGTCATCGGCATCAGCACAATACAGAGCATCAGCAACACTGTTGGTTTCATGGCAGACCCCCTGTCCGGCATCATATCAGAGCAAACAGTAAAAAGACAGATTTTTGACTTGAGTTGAATGGCTGAATAGTGTAATGATTTTCGACTAAAGAATGTTAGTGCGGTTTGTCATACGGGCGGTTAGCTCAGCTGGATAGAGTACAGGCCTCCGAAGCCTGGGGTCGCGGGTTCGAATCCCGTGCCGCCCACCATTTTTAATAATTACGGTATGTTACTGAACGATTGTTTGCAATCTAACAAAATGCAAACATTCGGAGTCAGGCATGCTGCAAAATCACATCATCTGTCGCGGTTCGTATTACCACTACGTTTGCCGAGTGCCGCATGACCTTCTTCACCTTTTTCCTAAGCCCGTCATCTGGCAAAGTCTCAAGACATCGAATCTCAAACAGGCACGCCTTCTCGCCGCCTCCTGGGAATTCAAGACCCAGCAACTCTTCATGCAAATCAGGTCCGGTATGCTTGATCCTCACCTCATAGACCATCTTATTGCTCTCTACCTCGGTGCCGGCGTCGCCAAACTCGAAGCCAAAGCATACGGCCGGCCATACGAACCCGGAGACATCGAAACCATCCTTGATTGTAAACCACTCTTTGATATGTCGATTCTTGGGCATTCTGGGTATCCAGACCACAGCAGCCTAATTGCTTCACGCATGCCTGAGCGTATCAAAAGTAAATCAACTTCGCTTATCGAGCCATGGCTCCAACAGCTTGTAACGGTTGCCAAAGATAAATATGGCGTTAAGTTATGCGGGGCTGACAAACAAGAACTTGGTCTCCGTCTGCTGCAAATCGAAAGACAGCTTCATGAAACCGATAGCGCAGTAGGCCACGGGGATCTCACCAGTCTGGAGTTGCTGCAAGAGAAGGTGCAACGCAGCAGATCGTTTTTTGGGCTCAAAACCGTTATGGGCAAATACCAGGAATGGTATGGCACCGCCAAGCCTGACGTTAAGCCGGGTACTCGTGACGATATGCTCGTCGAATGCGCGACGCTGTTGGAAATATTCGGGAATATCAGCATTGACAGTTTTAACGACATGGACAGCATCACCGAACTCAAAAAGGTACTGTTGAAATACCCCAAAAACCGCGTTCAGCGCTTTGGCAACCCTTCAAAGCGCTCAATCAAAAGTATCATCAAGAATGAAAGCGACTATGAAGTAATAGCTCATAAGACAGCCAACGAGTACATCAAGCGCGCTAAATCTCTTGTTGACTTTGCTATCAAGGCCGATATGTTGGATAAGGCCAATAAATGGGACAAAGAAACCTTCAGCACTGAAACCGCCGAGGAAGCGAAACGGCGGCCATACGACGACGAAGATATTAAGCGTCTCGTTGATGCACTCTGCACCAAGAGTCTGTGGCACTACAACCCACCAACGCCTGAACGCTTCTGGATTGTTCTGATTGCCTTATTTCATGGTCTGCGGCTTTCAAACATCACCGGCCTTACCAAAAGTGACGTTATCCTCATGCGATATATGGGTCTTCCGTATTCGGTTCGGCAAACGGAAAGCCACGGTGAAAGACTACCCGATTCATGACTGCTTACTCTTGTTGGGCTTTCTGGAATGGGTCGAACACTTGGGTCGCCAGCGGCTATTTCAGGATAGCAGCAGACAAATCAGCGCGTGGTGGAACCGTGTTGACAAGGACAAGCAAGGTAACGTTAAGCATAGTGGCTTCGAGCATGCTCACATCACTCAAGATCCGACCAAATGCCTCTACAGCTTGCGACACTACTATGCTGGTGAAGTTTACGATGCCAGCCAGGATTACAAGGCAACCGCCGAGGCTCTCGGCCATTCGCTGAGCGGCAAGGTCACCAATGGCTACATTGGTAAAATTCGCCTTAAGTCCCACAAGGAGCTGATAGATAAACTGCAATTCGATGTGGATCTAGACAGACTTGAGGAAAAAGCACAGGAGTTGTTTAGTGTAAACATGCTGCCATGAGTTGCGAAGTGGTCCCATCGTTGAACTTGTCGGATTTCAATAGTAGGTTCGTCTTTATCTAGACTTTTCGTGACTACACGCCGTAAGTTGGAGCCATTTCAATCGATGAGTCATTGCTTGGGTCACCCACTCTCTCGGGATATTCGGCATACATCGCGTGGATATTTATGATGGTCCATCAGATCAATAGAGAGGAGTTTAAACGTGACCAAGGCGGATATCGCTGGAGTCCGGAGAAAAGTTGAAAATTTCTGGTTTTGGTAATTTTGAGGTCAAAAATAAAGCAGGCCGTCGCGGCCGCAACCCTCAGACCGGTGAAACCATCACCATCACCGCGCGCAGGGTATTGACCTTCAAGCCCAGTATTGTCTTGCGCCAGGCCATAAATAGCGCGGTCGAATGATCCGGCAGCTTGTTTCAGGTTGTCAGGCCGGTGTAGACAGGGCCGGCCTCAATGCAGCGATGGATGTCGGCATCCCAATCGCCGGCTCCCGGGAACAGGCAGTTATGACGGGTAGTACGACTTACCTGCCAAAAACCTTCAATCTTCTAATAGAGTTTGACTGATGGCCGAACTGTCAGTGTCAGATTAATAAGGAACAGTTCCAGCTGACAACGCTAGGCGCAGGCACAAACCTCTCCTTGTTTACCGGACCGTGCAACTAACCGGCATCGAGTCCGAGGAATAATCTTGCCGCCCTGATTTCTTTAGCATTCCGCTCGGGTTCACCCATCCATGCTGCGACTATATCGCCGGCCAGCAAGGGGCCAGATTTCATCAAAACATAATCGTCGGCACTATTACGGGTGGAATTACTGAGTGGGGTTGCCATTATGATTAGAAACGGCTTATTAGTGCTATACTCATAACTTAACACATACGATAAATACATCTTGAACCCGTCAAGTGTGCTGCCGATGAAAAAATGCATGATCCATCTCCTTTTTGATGTTGCGATTTGAACACTACATGGGTACTTTCATTCCGCGTGCCAGTGAGCCGAAATGGCGGCGCAAGTTGACATATACTAATCAGGCAACATGCCGATTTGTCATTGAAATAATTATTTGCAGATTGATCTGAGGATAGGTAAGGACGCGGGTAAGTTGCTTGATAGACGGCTTAGAGATGTTGATGACGGTTGTGCCTGAAAAATTGGCGCGGTCAACAAAAAAGGAGTCACTCCGGTTTAGTCGGGTGGCTCCATGGAAATATTGGAGCTTTCCAGCCACTTATTCAAAAATACCTACACTATCGAAAAAAACCTCGAGAGTGACTGATGCAGGAAGATGGCCGGAATGATGCAGTTCGGCAAGCAGATCTTTCGCGCGAATGACATGCCTGGCGAGCTTGGACGGGTCAGTATTACGCATAATTGCTTCGCACAGCTCACGGAGGCGCTCTCGCTTGGCACCCGGTACGCCGTCTTCGATAGCGGCAATGATTTCATCGATGTTGCTGGCAATGAGATCTTTTTTTGTTACGCCCCGCTTGCGTAAAGCTCTGGCCAGTCTGGGTATGGCCTTTAGGATTGCCTTAAGCTGGTACGTAGTCGTCACCTCGGAACTTTCCAGCGCTTCCGCAATATCACTTATGGTCTTGCCGGCGTTACTGATCCGTTCGCGTATCATTTTTAATTCGTTTGCAGTTACATGTCTGTCGAACCATTCACTCAGTTGGTCGCGCTCGTTGTTACGGAGTGCTGTCGCAATCTTTGATGGAAGATCGTTCATTGACGTTACCTTCGCGGGATCAAATGTGCCGAGTGATTTCTGCTTACATCGCGTAATAACTTTGTCATATTCCGCACGCAATAACTGCACGTGTCCATTTTTTTCATGTTGCTTTATCTGCATAATTTCTCCTTTTAATGGTAATTCGTTGTTCTGTATGTTTACCGTACAAAAATTGTGCCTGACCTGACATACCTAATCATATGTATTCTTGTATGACTGTCATGCAAATCGGCATCGTTAGGCATACTAAAAACATATGTTGGTCATGCAAAAATCATACATAATCATAGTAAAATAAAATGTGTGACGTCGAATATAAAACAGTCTGTTCGACATGCTTTAAAAAAGCCTGACTATGCCTGCGGTCAGGCATTACCAAGTTAAGGCCAGCTTGGTGGCGGTGGCCAAGACCACACTGGCTATCAGATGTCTGCGGAGAATCAGCACCCGGTGCTAAGCCTTAATCTATATCCTGGCACTTAACACCTACTTAACGGCAACCGCAAGCAGCAGCGTTATGGCTTGCCACTCATGGGGTGGTGCTCTTATCGAGGACGGCCAATGGGGTTTTATTGGTGTCGCTCTTCAGGGCATGGATTTGCCTGCATACCGCGAGGCACTCCGCAGATTCTATCCGGTACGGCAAACAACTCCCCTCAACCCGATTTTGTCAAGCACCCCAGCTCATACATAAATTTCAATTATTGATGTCGTCGGTTTCATCGTCTTCCGGCATCGTGTAAGTATTTTTAAAATACTCTAGGGCGGAATTAGACCCGTTGCTGGTGTTCGTATGGTACGGATCCTCTTCGATATTGCAAAGATCTGCAATGAACCCCTTGAGCACCTCATCCGGCTCAATTCGGTATTGGTCGCACAACCCCAGGAATTCAACTGGCAATTCCAATATAATATTCTTGGTCTCCCGGCGTTTGGAAATGATCCTCTGCTTAAGGGCAAGCGTACCAGCAAGCTCCTTCTCAACATAATAATTCACACCACAACGCGTGACGAACCGAAGATAATCCACATCGCATTTTAAAAGACGGTTGAGACCACTACCGTCATTAAATTCGGCGAGAGACAGCAGGGAAGGAGCCATGCACTCGGACCATGTCGTCAGATCCAAGCATTCATTATAGGACCATCCGAATCGCTTTTGAACACCACCGACATCGAGGATCGCGATGCCATTCGGATCGTTACGGTGCAGAAAAAGGGTGCGCTCAACATCCACAGGTACACCTTCGTTCGCCAAACGCTCGGCGATAGCTTCACGCAGTGCCGCACCGTGAGCCCTACTGTTTTCGGTCATTTCCGCATAACACAAATCTGACATTTCCTTGAATTCCATACAAACCCTCCGCTCCATTGGTGTAGTAGTCTTTCAGACCAGACCTTTACTTCCTGGGCTGATTTTGAAGATAAGGCATCATAGCAGGGAGCTTTTCCGGAGGGCCTAATTGCGAGGTTGTGTTGACATATCTTTGGTGCTGATAAAAAATATATATTACTACTGAAAAAACGTGGATCACTTCTGTTTATTACACTTCAACAAATCAAGTTACTGATGATGTACCCTGGTGAATATAAGTCATGTATTCGTATTTACAGCCGAGAAGCATGTAACTTTCTTCTGTTTACGCTGTTTACACTGTTTACCCGCTATCAACTTTTGTACACCGCCAATTTGCCGTCACCGCGCCAATTAGTCGGCAGGTGGCCACCGTCGGCATTTTTATGGTGGATATATCTTACTGTGGTGCCTGTATGGAACGGCGAACTGCTCTTCTCATGAAATCGAGATGTATTTTTACAATCACCAACTCTTCTTTCGCGTCGGCTAACTCCTGCTCAAGCTTCGATAAATGTTTCTTGTGAATACTGCTGGAATCTCCGAGCAGCACCAAGTTCAGAAAAGACTGCTCTACGATTCTTACAATTGACACCAAAGCGGCTTTTGCCTCTTTCCACGTCTTCCAGTGCCCGACAGGTCCTTCGAAGCCGATCATGACAATATGATTTGTCGAAGCGACAAGTTCATATTTATGTTCCGTCAGTTCGTTTATCCGCTCGCAACAGCGCTCAGTGAATGATTGATCAGACTTAACAGTTGTTTTTTCCATATGTATCTCCGGGTTTCATTGTATGCAGCGATTTTAGTGGTAGCGCGATATCCTCAGCTGTCAACATATTTCAGTTCGGTAGTGGTAGTGAATATATTTTAAGTTGTCTGCGACTGTCATACAGAGGAACATTGTACGACATACTACCAAACGTATGCTTAGTCGTGCCACTTATTGCACGATTAGCGTACTAATTTACATATGACTAATACATAAATTAGACTGTTGAACATATTTATTTATGTCCGTCTATGCCCGAAGGCTAGCAGCGCTAAATTTAGGGAGGTCTGTTGAAACAAGGCCAATGGCGAGATCTTTCTTTATATTACGGTGGAGTAAAATTGGCTGAGCAAGTGTGCCCGCGTTAACCATAGTCAACAAGAAAAGGGCCCCCCGTCCGGGAGGCCCTTGATTAGAATCGGTTGAGTGGATCAGCTGAATAGTGGCAGACTTTGCGGCCGTTTGAGTGACCGCGCTCTTCGCTGATATCATCCTTGGAAAAGCGGAAGATCGACTTGTCATGGGTCGCTTCCCAGTATGCCATCATCTCGGGGTTAGTCCTAAAGTCGCTGCCGTCCTGCATGGTGTAGTACAGCTTTTGTGTGTCCCAGTGGCGGTCTGCGTTCGTGTGAAGCTGGTTTTTAATGGTGCCGCCGAGGTTCGAATAAGTGTCGGTAAGCTCCTCGCGGACACGCTTCATAAACTCCTTGGAAACGGTGCCCTTATCGGTGATGTCGCCAGACTGATACGGGAATACGGTTGGCGGCGTTCCGTTGGTGATTCTGGTGTCCTCATTCTGGCGACACAACGCGATCACTCTGTCGAGCGCATCGCGGCGCTCTTGGTTGTGTATCTCTTGCGCCCGGACTCTGCCACCCTTGGCCGCCCTTACAATTAGGTAGTTGCCAGGCTCCAGACGAACCAGGCGCTTATCGAATGATGCCTTGTAAAGATGACGGCTTGTCAGCTGTTCCCTGGTCTGCTCAACAAACGACCGACCGGCTACTGACAGCATGTATATAGTTTTGGTGCCCTCAATGGTAGTCACCTGCTCGACCCTCAGTTCCGTATTTGATAGGGATCTTTCCTTGGCTCGAAGTCCAAATGCCTCTCCCAGCTGCCCACAGGCTCCCGTCGCTTCCGAGACGCCTTCAAGTTTGTTTTGATAATGGGTACGTCTTTCCTCCCAGTCAGCTGTAAACTGTATCGGCTTTTCTTCGTCGACTGACCTATTGCGGTGCAATCCGTACTCAGCGTTCTTCTCGGCCAGGGGGATACCCTCTCTGATTGCGAATCTGCGAATCGATGACATGTGATTTGCCAGGGAGCGATCGTTCAGGCCCTCCTGGTGTCCTGCCGCCGCCCTTTCCCCCTTTACAGAGGCGCGGCGCAGCAGATGTTCAAGGTAGAGTTCAATGTGGTCTGTGCGGCCATCGCGGCCTATGTGGTGCCAATCCTGGATGCCGCGGGTATTCTGCATCCAGTCCATCATCTGGCCGATCCGTGAAGTGTCGGCTCGCCTGGTGGCATCGCTGATGCCATGCAGTTTGCCGCTCAGTCTGTCGGCGATATACTGCTGCCGCATATTCTTAACATGGGTACCTTTTTCAGTTTTCCAGCTGCCATCCAGCTGCCTGCCTTGCTTGGGCTGGTGGTAAAACGATTTGCCTTTCTGCTTGCTCATATGTAGTTCCTCCGTGGTGAGTGTTGGACGGGTGATCCGTCCATGGATGCGCTGCGGCGCACCTACAGACTGATCATCCAAGGGGCTTTAAAGCATTTTTAGGAATCAGCAGTACATTCTGCTGGTGCGCGCCCCGAAGGGCCTTCGGGCCGTAGCCCTGCGCTGGTAAGACTGCCGAAGCAGTCAGAAGGGGGCCTTACTCCCCACGCCAAAATGGCGCCATCCTATAGTGTCCTTACCCGTTCACAGTGGAGCCGCAAGCGGCAACGCCAGGCTATCGCTGGTCTTATTGATGTACCTGGTTTCAGCTGATCAAGGGCGAAGTTCCCATGTCAGCGACCAGGCGTCTATTTGCTATATCACTTCATCGCCGGTGTGCTCACGGCGTAGTTTTGGGTTTGTATATTATCGGGATTGTCGTTGAGGCCAGTTAGAACCAGGAGTCGCCCCCGGCGGAACATTCGGGAAAGCGAAGCGAAATCAAAAAAAATATTCGCCGTTCGTCCTCCTCGTCAGTTCACGTCGGATATCAAATTGTAGGCTCCGTTCGGAACCGCGGTGGGTATGCTCATATTTTTTACGCTTCGATTTCTACCGAATGTTCCGCCTCCGGCAAAACCTATGCGTATAATCCGTATCGCCTTGAGCGATGCAGCTGATGCGGTGATATTACCAGATCACGCATGCGATCACTTGCCAGACAAAAGCAGGATTGTGGCCCATGCGATGCTGGAGAGTGAGTGGCTGACTGGTAGTTACGTAGGTTTACGAGTTGCGCCCCAACGCGCAAATACCTCGCTCAAGATAAAATAATTGGTTATGTTTCTGACTACTGGCAGGGTGATACCCGGAGAAGGACCATAACTATGGCTACCTCCTGGGTATCACCCTGGTGTCAGGTGTCAATAAAAAAGTGGGCTAGAATGGGAGCTCGTTAAGAAGGGAAAATTCGTAGAGGGCGAGGCGGAGCCTGCGCATCATGAGACGGCACTGGACCACATCATCGACATCGGGGATTACGTTCTGTATTGCGTTGACTTCCATCTGCTCGAGTGACCACCGTTTGGTGACCCTATGGTCTCGTAGCGTTTCGTTTTCAGCGATAGGCCCTCGGTATAGCTGCATGCCTTCCGGAGTGACCTCGACACAGTGCGAGTCCTCCATGACGTTCCTCAGGAAGGAGACACCCAGTGCACCCCTATGGACCGGCCACCAGCCAGGCATCGGATCCGCGTGGAATATCTTGAGGATTCCATCGGCTGCCCACATCGGGCTATTGTAGGTAGCCAGGTCTGTACCGGTGTATCCGTATTGGATTGCCTCAATATCCGGCCAGTCGAAGTACTCCGAGAGTTGTCTCAGCGTGAGGTCCTGGGGCTCCAGGACCAGGAGGGCGTCCTTGGGGTTGACTCTGGGGACCGGCTGTGGTCCACGGAATATCATCAGGCGTTGACCCTGGACGGCTACCTTCAGGTGTGTCGCCTTGTTCCATGGCAAGCGCTTACGCCGGTAGTTGTATATGGCGCTCATGCCGTCGAGACCCCCGCTGAACTGTTGAGGGTTCCATACACTTTGTGTCCCTATCCAGTTTGCTTTAGTTGCCATCTTTTTGTACCTCCCCGATGGTGTATCTCTTGGCGAAGACGTCTCCGATGAGGTGCTCAATGCATCTCAACCGGGAGCTGAAGAAGTGCTCGGTGTACCACAGACAGAAGACAAGCACTGAGTCTGCTGCCAGCACGTAAGGCCAGCAGCCGGGTATCGTGTAGAGTACCGTGGTTAATCCAAAGAGGATGGTTAGCACGCAGTCGACAAAGTGTCGACTGCCACGGAGTTCCCTGGGAACCTGAGCGGCGGCCTGAGCCACGAGCTTGGTCAGGAGGTCATTGCGTTCCTGAGTTAACCTCAGGATAGTCCCACGGTGACCGGTGCCCAGCTTGGTGTAACGCTCAATGCGCTCATCGAGGTCTGCCAGATAGTGATGTGCCACGCGGCACTTGATGGCAAACCGGGGAAATACCATCGAGACCAGTGTCCCCTCGGTCCGCAATGCGCGTTCCCCGGGGAGTGTCTCAATGTCGATGTCACAGATCAGGGGCTTATTGAAGTTTCGCATGGGCGCGCACCTGGTGAATCGAGGCAAGGGTGTACATGGTGGTGACGATGAGGGTTACAGCAATCGCGATGACATGGAATCCGCCAATGTTGAGAAGGTGGATAGGCAGGATTGCCAGCTCTGAGGTCATCTTCAGGTGTTCAGCGTGTCGGGGTATCATGGTGGGGGGCCTCCTGTTGTTACTGCGGTGGGTGTGAGCTGCTGCGGGACTGCGGCGCATGGTAACGCAAGAGGGGAGGGGCTAGTGCGTTTCGTTACCACGGATTGAACATTATACTCTTGAGGAGGTCATTTGGCAAAAGAAAAATAACGGAATGTAGTGAGCTTATAATGTGGCTGAAACTTACCAGCCCCGGTATTTATGAACAAAGCAGAACTTGTTGCCAAGATCGCAGAAGGTGCGGAATTGACCAAAACACAGGCGGAAAAAGCGCTCAACAGCTTCATCGCGGCAACAACCGCCGCCCTCAAGGCCGGTGACAAAATCACTCTCGTTGGTTTCGGAACGTTCAGTGCGGTGACCCGTGCCGCCCGTGCCGGGAGAAATCTCCAGACCGGCAAGACCATGAAGATTGCCGCCAAAACCACCGGTCAAGAAAAAGTAATAAAATTGCGGGGAGCTCGTAAGAGTTCCTCGCAATTTATATAGTCGAAGACTTCCGTGCGGATTTGTTGCTTTCTGTTCTGGGGTTACAACGGTGGCTTCAATTGTCGTTATAGCTTGGTTTTTGGGATGGGGCCTGATGGGAATAGCGTTACGTCATCATTATGCTCATGTGTCCATGTTTTATGGTAGCAACGACAGTCGAACCGCCACAAACGGCCGCAGCCCCTGTTGGAATACAGGAGCCACGCACATGAATAAAGTTGATCCGAATTTTTCTTCGACGAACTGGGGCTATGTCGTACCAGCGACTTCAATATATCATGAACTGCCGTACGTAGGGTGGTGTGGGAGGACGGCAGAAGTGAGAAAATATTATAAAAAATATTATATTCGTGCTTTCAGTGGAAGTTTCCTCTCATTGGTGCAAAAAAACGGTCAAAAAAAACTTGACAATAGCATCAGTTTTGTATATCTATATTTTTAATAGATATGATAACCAAAAAAACAAAATACGCTTTTAAGGCGCTGATACAATTAGCGGGAGCTCCTAGCGGACAGCCGGTATTGATTGCGGATCTGGCCAAGGATGGGAATATACCCAGAAAGTTCTTGGAGTTTATCCTTCTGTCTTTACGAAAAGGTGGATTGCTTCTTAGTAAAGTTGGAAAAGGTGGCGGATATACTTTGGCGCATCCGCCCAACAAGATTACGGTTGGAGCTATTGTACGTATACTTGAGGGCGATGTTGCTCCGGTACAATGTCTCAGCACGACGAACTATGTCCAATGCGAAGAGTGCAATGATGAAGCGACCTGTGGTATTCGGTTGACTATGGCTGATGTGAATGTTGCTCTTGCAACTGTATTGGATAATTTGACCTTGGCGGACATGATAGATCGAAGTGATGCGGCACGGAAAAAAATTCAAAATGTTGTAGATTACAGCATATAATTTTTTTGGCAATAATGACTATAATATCTATAGACATTTCAAAACAAGAGAGTGAAGGAGAAAAAGCATGAGTAAAATTTATGCAGATAACTCGCAATCGATTGGCAACACCCCCTTGGTGAAATTAAACCACATCGTGGGCAACTCAAAAGCCACTATCCTGGCAAAAGTCGAGGGGCGTAACCCGGCCTATTCGGTCAAATGCCGCATTGGCGCCAACCTGATCTGGGACGCGGAAAAGCGTGGTGTCTTGAAGCCCGGTGTCGAGATTATCGAACCAACCTCCGGCAACACCGGCATCGCTCTGGCTTACGTTGCCGCCGCCCGCGGCTACAAGCTGACCCTGACCATGCCTGAAACGATGAGCATCGAACGTCGCCGCGTCCTGGCCGCGCTTGGCGCCAATCTGATCCTGACCC
>WNGL01000376.1_pt1 | contig 52014 bp, 8 predicted proteins | sample 5400591 | NCBI WGS metagenome assembly WNGL01 (sample SAMN13153377, study PRJNA577476) | soil metagenome | isolation source: 80 cm soil or saprolite under Garry oak tree replicate 1 | place: USA:California | collected 2016-06-15 | reverse complement strand
ATTCGGTGCCGTGAAATGAGCGCCTCGCAGTGCCAATGAACGCAGTCGGGACAAAGACAGTGGCTGTAAATCCACTCTTCTGCAGTACCGGGAATGCTTCTGTGTAAAAGTTGCGGAAGCCGTCGTCGAAGGTCAGAACCACGTGTCGCCTGTTGCGTGCTTCGTTGGTTCGCAGGAGATCCAGACCGGCTTCCAGACTTATCCCTTTGTAACCCCGCGCGCTGAGCAGCGCCATCTGCTGCCGGAAAACCGCAGGGCTGGTGTGGGTCTTGTAGTAAGCGGGCACCCCTGGTTCCGGGTCACCGCAAATACTGTGATACATCAGAATCGGGAGGGTCGTGTCGGCGGTTGACTGTCCAATGTCGAATGTCCGGAAGCGGCGCAACGGTTGAACGAGACTCAACGTGATGAGGCGATCCAGGCGCATGGAGGACCGCACGCGTGATGGGTTCGGTGTCAAGAGCAACCCAACTGCAGCCTGTCCTGCGCGGTCAGGGAGTCAACCAGTTCCAGGTAACAGCCTTTGCGTGATTCCCAACTGTTGCGAGAGGCGTATTCGGAGGCGTGCGCGATCAGCCGTTGGCGCACGCCCGCATCGCCCAGGACTTCCAACATCGCCTCCGCCAGCGCGTCGGGGTTGCCCGACTCGAAAAAGCGCACTACCGAGTCATCGAAATAGTGTTGGTCAATTTTCGTCTTGGAGACTACCACCGGAACTCCGAGCGACATGAATTCCATGATCTTGGTGCTGTAAGCTTCGTTGCCAAAAGAATCGGCCCGCTTGGGAACCACTCCCAGGTCCGCGTTGGCCATGATTTCGGCGATTTGACGCACCGCCAAAGGATCGAAGAAACGCACTTTGCCCTCCAGCCCGAGCTCCTTGGATAACGAGACCAAACTGTTTTTCATGTTGCCCTCCCCGTAGATGTGGAATTCGGCCTGGGGCAGTTTCGGGCTGATTTTCTGAAAGGCGCGTATCGCGATATCCAGGCCCTGGTGCCACTGAAGGCCGCCCGGAAAGAGGACGATCAGTTTGCCGTCATCACGGGTGCGCCTGCACGGCCTGAAAATGTTCCCATCCACGTTGTTGATGAAAACCGAGCACTTGCCGTTGGCGCCCGTGCGACCGGCGTATTTTTCGAGCCAGAGGTGGTTGGAGATGATGACACGATCAGCGACGCTGGCCGAGGCGCGTTCAATGGCTTTGAGGATGGACACGGTGGTCGAATCTTGCGGCGCCCCGAACTTGCTGGCGTAAAACTCCGGGACTACGTCATGGATGTCGAGGATGACCTTGGCCCCGCTGAGCTTGGGCAGCCAGCCCGCAAAGACCAGGAAATCCGGCACGTTGTGGATATGGAGCAAGTCATAACGTTTGCGGAGGTGCCGGCGGGCGATCCACACGGAGGAGGCGAACAGGAAACGCAAGACCGGCGCCAAGTATGAAAGACGAGATTGTTCGTTCTTCCCAAAACGCGGCTGGATGCGGATAAGGTTCACGCCGGCGACGGTGCTGCGGATCGGTTGTTGCGGGGAGTGCTGCAAGCCTACCACGTCCACCTGATCTCCCCGCTCCGCTAATGCTTCTGCATACCGCGTCACGCGGGCATCGGCCGAATAATCCGAATAGCTGAGCATGCAGACGCTTTTAGGTTTCGGAGGCAGCACCGGCTTACTCTGCGAAACGAAGCCCGCCACTTCCTTGGGCGGCGGGTTCCAAAGTGACTTGCCATATTTCTGGCGGGCGTATTTGAGAAGGCTGTCGTAAAACTCCACGGGGAAGGTGCGCGGCCTGGATGCCTGGCCGTTGAAGCCGATATAATCCGGATGCACGTTGACCAGCGCCATGCCGCCGTGTTTGGCGATCCAATCCAGCTTTTTGAACCAGCTCTCTGGGTGCCGTTCGCCAAACAGCAGGAACAGCGTCGAGTCTTGGGCGAGAGTGTACGGAAGCTCAACATAGCCACTGCGATGAAAGTTGCCCCTCAAGGGTTCGGGGATGCCCCGCGCGTCATGGATGTTCCTCAGTGCGCCATCCTGGATGCCGGATACTGAATGCCGGCTGCCGAATAGGTCTCGACGCTCGACCCCCGACACCTGTCCCTCGGCCCCCGGCCTTGGGACCCAGAACGGAAAAATCGTGTTCACCCCATCGGGCTGCGGCTCGAACGGATCGGTATCAAAGGTGGACGCATCGTAGGTGACTTCCAGGTCGTGGAGCCAATCCAGGTTATGCAGCATCGAGCCGGAGCGGAAGCCAACCGCGCCCCAATCCTTCAGGTACTGGTTGATGCGAATCGCTCTCCGAGTGAAACTACGACGGCTGCGGTAGAGCTTGCCGTCGTGGCGCAGGTCGTGGACTCCTACTTCAAAACCGTTGCGCGTCAGTTCCTCACGCAATTGGCCGGAGACGCGATACTCGCCTTCCGGAATAAAGTTGAACGAGGAGCGGAAGCCAAGTTTCAGTTCCAGTTCCATCAGTTGTCGGCAGGCCTCCAGCCCACATCGGCCTTCCACATCATGCGTGAGGACCAGCGCAAATTGCTTGCCTTCGGGCCAGCCGGGCCAGTTCTTGGGTGGCTTCTCCGAGCCCGGCAGAATAGGCCAGGTGTTCAGGACTCGTTTCCGCTTCTGGACCGCAAACCACCGGCGTATCGCCATCCGAATGGATGTCGGAACCAGCGGCTTGATGCAGTAGTAGAGGCGATTGCGCACAATGGCAGAGCTCAGAGATCAGTGGGTAGTGGGCCAGTTCCGAAATTCGAATGGCGAGATCTTTCCGTCCTTCTCGTCGCTTAGCTGGAATGACCCGAGCCGGAGAGCGCTAGCGCGCAGGGTGACCTGGGAATTCTTCGTTCCCTTCCACGCTCCGCAGAGCCTACGGAGGACGGGTCGTTTCCTTTTGCGTGTCTCCTTCAAGGCTGATTGGCGCCCGCCAACCCTCAACGACTGTCTAACAGTTCCTGCTGCAGACGCTGAGGAACATAAGTGCGGCCTTTGTTCAGGATGACGCCAACGTTGGCCTTGGACTCGGCCAGCAACGACATCGCGCGCTTGAGCACGTCGCGGTCGGTTTTTTCCGATTCGACAACCACCAGGACCATATCCATAAACCGCGCCAGGCTCGGAGTGACGCTGATCTGGCTGACGGGTGGCAGGTCAAATATGATGTAATCGTAATCGCTGGCCTTGAGTTCAGGCACTCGTTGAATAAAGCGCTTCGGTAGAAGGTGCGGCGGTTTCTCGCCGTTGGTGGCTCCCTTGACGACGTAAAGGTTATCCTGGACCATCGGAAGGGTGCGCATTCCATTTTCCAGAAAGTCGTCCAGCCCGCAGCTATAGTTCCCGTTTTGAAATTGATGGGCCTCGCTCTCCTGCAGATTCATATCCACCAACAGCACCTTGCCATCCCCGGTCTCGGACATGCAGACAGCAAGACCTGCGGCGGTAGTTGTAACCCCGCAACCGTCAGCGCAACTGGTCAGAGCCACCAGTTTGGGGTTGTGGCTCTGGTTCTTGATCTCAAAATGAGAATGCAGGCGATTACGCAGAGCTTCATAAAACGGGCGCAGTGCGCAAGCGAGATCAGGGACGTCCCGATTCCGAATCGAGACGTCCTTACCGTTGGCTGGATGGCGGCTGGTAACGAGTGGTTCGTGCTCGGCCCTTTCCGGGCGGGTCGCGGACGAGCATGACCCAGCGGCTTCGGCCTCCGGGTCCCCCGGTTTGGTCCCGTTATTCTTTGGAGCCAATCGCGGATTTCTCTTGACGGCTTTCAGGAGGTCAAACTTCCCATTTCGGCTCCTCATAGGGATGGAAACGAACAGAGACAGTCCAAGCTGCTTTTCGATCTCGAAGGGTCGCTTAAGGGACCGATCCAGATAGAGTTCGACCAGAAAAGCCAGTGCGATGCCCGCAGCGATGCTGCCCACCAGGCTTACCCCCATCGCTTTGACCAGCACAGAAACGTCCCGGAACGGGGGCGAAGGCGCCTGGATACGGCTGATATTTGAGACTCGTCCGGCGCCCAGGTCGCGATCAATACGCGATTGTTCCAAGCTGGCCATGAAATACTTGTAATGTCCCTCCTCCAACTCTTTCTTTCTCTGCAGCTCGGTGATGGAGCCCTCCATGACGTCCACGACCGTCGCCTCTTTGCGGATTTTGTCCAGTTGACTAGTGAGGGTTTTGACTTTGGCCTCCAGCGCCGCAACCCTCGACATTTCAGCCACCAGATCAATCCGCCTGGCGGAGGCAAGATCCGTAGCTTTGGCTTCGGAAAGCTTGAGTGCAATCAATCCGGGGTTTTGGTCCTCAAGCTGCTTTTTGAGCTTATCGGTCGCGGCGATTTGTTCCTCGATGCCCTTGACCATCGAACTTTCTGGCCGGTATTCGACCAGCAGCGCCTCGTGCTTTTTTTCCAGCGTATCCACAAGTGCGCAGAGTCGTTTGTATTCGACGACCTTGTCCGAAGGCGGCGCGATTGTATTAGTCGCGCCCATCACGTTGGTTGCACCGACTATTTGGGCCTCGGGATGCAGGAGTTTGGTCATCTCCGCTACCGCCGCCTGGCGTTCCGCCAGTTCAGCCTCAGCGTTGTAAAAGTCCTGGCGGACTTTTGAGAGCTGCTCCGTATAGACCTTCTTAGTGTCTTCGAGCGAAGTGACCCCCGCTCGGGCTTTAGTCGTTCGCAACTCCTCTTCGGTCTGTAAGAGCCGGGACTTAAGCTGATCGGTTTCCTGCTGCAAAAAGTCATCGAACACACCGGCAGCGCGATGAACTTCGGCATGCCTCTTGAAATAGGTATCGATCAACTTGCTCAGCAGCGTTTGGACCAGTTGCCGGTCCGGATGCTGCAACACTATGCGAATGACATCGCTTTTCTTTGGCACCTCCACCAGCAGACCAGCGCGGATCAGGCCCGCCGCTTTGTTGGGGTCGGCGCCACCACCCGCCTTGGCCAGAATTTGCTCGGGGCCAACGTTGGTCGCCACCTCTAGCGCCAAATCCAGGCTGGTCAGCACTTCCAACTCGGAATTGATGATGTTCTCGCCGCGCTCATCAGGGGATTTGACCTTGGGGTCGGCTGTTCCGACCTGGCCCGGGGACTTGGTGTCCTGCACGTAGCGAATGAACAATTTGGCCTCCGAACCATACGTCACAGGCCACAGGAAGAAGAATCCAACAGCGGCCAAAAGCCCGGCGCCGGAAACCAGCACAATCTTCCATTTGTGACGGAACAGAACGTAATAGACATCTGCCAGAGTCATTCCCGAAGAGGGAGGGACTGTTTGTTTTTCATTCATGATGGGTAACGACTCGCGAGTGACGCGAGGTAAAAGAGTTTGAGGTCTCTCCCATCCGACTCGCCGCGCTGCCGCGCCGTCGCAGCGGGTGGGAGAGGGCCAGGGTGAGGGTCCTTAATGGGTCAAGGCATCTCAGGATCAGGACCAATGCGGATAGAGCGCCTGGCCTGCGCGCCCAAGCAGCCACGGCGGCATCAGGCGAAACACCCGCTTGAACCAGCCCTCAGCCCGATCCACGTCCGTGACAAACCTGCGCTCGACAAAGTCGTACTTGTAATAGGCGATTCTTTCCTCCTGCGCGCCGAAGCCAAGTTTGAAACGCCGCAGCCCTTCGTTGCTCAGCGATGTCCTGCCCAGGTGCAAGCGCGCAAATCCTTTGGCGGCGCACGACTTGATGGCTTCCCACATCACGAGGTTGTTGGGCCGCAAATGCTGAAAAGCATAGTCGGAGGCGCCGAACTTATAGAGGGCCTGACGTCCGTGGTGGAAGAACACTCCAGCAGCCACGGACCTGCCTTGGAAGCTGACTGTCACTACGAACCCATGCCCACGCGCCAGCACGTGCCGCGCGATGTTCTCGAAGAAGCTCAACGGCTGCGGAGGCAGCCCGTGCCGGCGCCGTGTCCGGCAGTGCAGTGCATAAAAGCTCCGAACCGACTCGAGGCTGTTGCTGAATTCCACCGCCAGCCGCCTCTCCGCTTTGCGGATAGCGCGCCGCACCGCCCCATCCAGGCGCTGGAAAAGGGCCTCCTGTCCTCCCTCAAGCTCGATGACGTGGCCGTAATACACCAGCGACGGTGAGGCGCCCTGCAGGTCATAGTAGCCGCCGCGGCACTCCAGATAGCGCCAGTGCCGTTGGCGGCCTTGCTCCAGCGCCAGTTGGTAGAGTGCCCGGGGATCCTGGCCTTCGGCGCCCAGCGGCGGACAGACATCGGTAAATGGAAGAGAGACACCGCGACGGCCTGTCCAGAGGCTACACACCTCCATGATCGGAAGCAGTTCCAATTGGCCACCGCCGAAGCGGGCGATGTAAGCCGGACGCTGTCCATAGGTTTCGTGCAGCACGCGCGCCCAAGCAGCGCTGTGAAACAAGGTACTATCGGGATGCGCTGCCAGCAGTGAGTCCCACTCGGGATGTTGCAGTGGGTTTATCGTGACCGGCGGTCCCGACTGCTCAGCCGCCGAAGGGATCGGGACCTTCCAGTTCCCTGTTGCCGGCCACTCAGACTTGTCCCCCCACCCACTCCAATTTTCAATTTTCAACTTTCAAATCCCTCTCAGCCCAACGCCCTTGGTTCCCGCTAATTCGACTTGTGGAACCCCTGGCTCAGATGCTCGCTACGCCTTCCTGCTGGCGGGCCGTGATTGGCCGCCTGGCGCGCCTTGAGTTGGCGCGCATGTCCTTCGCTTTCCGAGCCCCGTTACCGATTGCAAGCCGGCTTGGTTCGGCCTGCGCGAATTGAACTGGACTGCCGTTCTGCTTCAGAGACACCGAAGCGGCTTCCAGGATTCTTACCAACTCCAGCCCTTGGGCGCCGCCGGACAGAGGCGCCTTGCTTTCGCGGATGCAGTCCAGGAAGTGCTGGCACTCAGCCTTAAGGGGCTCCTCTTGTTTGATATACGGCGCGTACATGTCGCCGTAATGGTAGGCATACTGGAACTCGGCGAACGTATCGTAGTGCGGCGGGCGTTCCACGCGGACATCGAAAATACGGATCTTTTCCAGCGGCGCCACGTCGTCATAAACGATCATCCGCTTGCTGCCCACAATGGTCATTTCTCTGACTTTTCTGGGATCGAGCCAACTGCTGTGGACCATCGCCGAACGGTTCTTGGAGAAGTGGAGACTCATCGAGGTGACATCCTCGACGCCTCGAGTCACGTGGGCGCTCCCCCGGCAATTCACACTCAGCGGCGACTCTCCCATCACATAAAGGATGATCGACAGATCGTGCGGGGCCAAATCCCAAGCCACATTGATGTCTTTCTGAAACAACCCCAGGTTGAGGCGCCGCGCTGAGATATAGCGGATATCGCCGACGTCGCCCCATTCGACAATTTCCTTAATCTTCCTGACGGCGGGCGAATACAGGAAGGTGTGGCCGACCATCAGCACCAAGCCCTTTTTGCTGGCAATCTCAATCAACTCTTCACATTCGCCGGAAGAAGCCGCCATCGGTTTTTCGATCAGCGTGTGTTTGCCTGCCAGCAGGCTGGCCTTGGCCATCGGGTAGTGCAACTTGACGGCGGTTGCGATGACCACAGCGTCCAGCCCTGCCCCATTGAGCATGTGCCCGAAGTCTGCCTCGCCTTCAACTTCGGGATACAAAGCCCTAAGGTGCGCCAGCCGCTCCTGACTGACATCGCACATCATTTTCAGGCTGCAGTCAGGGAGCGCCCTGAAATTGCGCACGAGGTTTGGGCCCCAGTAACCACAGCCTACAACCCCGACTTTAATCTGTCTTGTCATAATGCATCCTCCTATCCGAGACTTGGCCCGCGCTAAACCGGTCTGGGAAAAACTGCGTTCAATAACTCCGCTCCAAAGATTGACCCGTGCTGAGCCGGCCTAGCAGAGGGGTCAGTCTAAAAGAGCTCTGCTTTCGTTTCAGGTCCCGGGTCTGCACGAGTATCGCCGGGATGGTTTTTGCCAATATCTTCAGATCCAATCCAAAGGACTTGTTTCTCGCGTAGTAGATGTCCAAATCCATCATTTGTTCGAAGGTGGTCCTGTTCTTGCCATTGACCTGCCACAAACCAGTCAGGCCCGGCAGCGTCTCAAAGCGCTCGCGATGCCGCGGCAAATACCGTTCGTATTCGTAGGGCAGACAAGGCCGTGGCCCGATCAGACTCATTTCGCCGCGAAGCACGTTTATCACTTGCGGCAACTCGTCCAGACCAAGGGCGCGCATTAACCGGCCGCAGGGGATGAGCCGCGGATCACCCGCCGAATCCAATTTGGTCATGGGGCGATTAGTCGACATTAAACGTGTGAAATGACCCTGATGCATGCCGGTGTCGGCGTTGACCACCATCGTCCGAAACTTCAAGCACCTGAACCGCCGGCCCAAAAAACCAACGCGGTGCTGCGTGAAAATCGCCGGACCTGGCGAAAGAATCTTGATGCCCGCCGCGATGAGCAACCCCAAGGGAAGCAACAATGGCGCCGCCAGGAGGATGAATAAGAGATCCAGCGCGCGCTTCCAGGCCGGAACAGTCTTGGTGTCAGGCTGGCCGCGCAAGGCCCGGAGGTTTTCTGCGCCAAAGCAATTTGTGGCTGATGAAATCGTTCTTGAGGTCATGGGATCAGATGCTATGCCTATAACAAGGCGGTGCTGCGTTGGAGAGACTCCAAGTTTAGTACAGTCACGTATCATATCTTTACATCGGTCAAAAACGTGCCCCACCTGGGCCGCCCTTGTAACTCAGTCCAATCACAATAATCAGAATTGTTGTGCGCGCCAATCCGTACAAAGCTCCGCACTTGTATGGCGTTCATGGTGTTCCATACGTTACGAACTATTCCCTTATTCCCTGGCCCATCCAATTTCCTGGAAGGCCCTGCCTTTTCTTACTGCGGCTTCAAGCCGCTGCCAATGTGGGCATTAGGTCTGCCAAGCGCCTGTTCTCCACGGACAATGAGTGGCGGTCCACTTCTGCCAAAGTGCTTCTGCCCAAAAATTCAAGCAGGATTTGCACGCGCTGCTTGGCCGGCAAAACCCGCAGAACGACGCCCGATGATCCCAGGAACGCCCCTTCGACCACGGTAACTTCCGCTCCCGGAAGTATCCGGTCCTCGATTGGCATCGGTTCTCCTGCCTCAAAGCACTGCCGCAACTCGTCGATCACATCGTCCGGCACCGACGGGATGCGCAGTCCGAAATGGACCATGCTGCTGATGCCCCTCACGTAACGAATGTCGTTCAACTGCTCGCCAATCGCGCAACGAACAAAAATGTAACAGGGAAACAGCGGCTCAATCACTCGCACTGCGCCGCGTCGCGTTGCTCGCTCCAGGCGCATTCTGGGATGAAACACCTCCAGCCCCAACTGCCGGATCAGGCTGGCGGCGGCAATGTGTTCGTGTTTCGGCTGCGTCCGGGCGCAATACCACGCTGGTTGATCTATAAGGGTTTGTATGGACAACAGGTTGCTTTTCATAACTCATTAATTCTTACCACCGACCTATGGATTTGAGTATCGGGGCGAAGGGCGAATTCGGTCCGAGGAAAACCCCGAAAATCTTCCCGGACAACCCCGTGACTTGACGGGCCAGCCGTCGCGCCTCGCGGGAGTCCCCTACCCGTTGCCGCAGAAATGAGATGCGCTCCCGCAGCCATCGGGCTGCGTAATCCAAGAGCTCTTGAGTACATCATTGTCATACCTGCCAGATGTAGCAGTCTGCATACCGTGAGCGGTTGTCGTGAATTTGCGCAACCCATTCTACCCCTGCGACTTACAAGAAGCGCCTCCTCGCGGCCATTCAGGTTGGCCGAATATCGGTTGTATCCCTCTTCGTCATGCCTTTTGCCGCTTTTAGCATAACTAATTCGTCATCAACGGGTTGCAGATATTATCGCCCTTTCCGCCGTTTTCCGGTATAAATCAACACCAAGCACCTGAATACAGACCACGAATCTGTTGGAAACATTGCTTGGCGAAGGGTGGCGTGAATCAAAAGTCATTCCGCGATTCACGAATGAGTGATCGGGCAAGAGTTTGATGTTTGCGCTGTTCGCAGATCCCTGGTCCCGTGGTCTGTGGTCCCTGGTCTCTGGTCCCGTCCGGGGCTAACCTTCATCCGGCGCTAGTCCCGATCCAAATCTCGTCCTTCGAATGAAGGAAAACACGCGCTGTATTGCGAAGAGACTGAAAAAGATGATAAGAGCCCATTCAATCGGCTCGGGCACCGCCGTGATGTCCAGGCTCCAGCTCACCAGCGAGTTCTCGATACCGGGGCTCGTGTCCGCAAAGAACAGCGTCCAGGTATCATTGGGGTTCGAGCTCCTCAAACTTGCCAAATCCACCGAAAAGCTGGTGGTGCCATCGGTCAGATACTGGTCGAGGTTCACGAAAGGGGAGCTCGGCAGGTTGCCAAGCCGAATATAGCCCGTCAGGTCACTGATGGAAGCGCCCGATAGATTGACCGTCAGGATGATGTCCCGACTCGAAGTAGTCAGACCGCTGAGTGTGTGCGCATCAGTCAGTCCTATCGTGCTATTATCCGGAATCACCCCGCCGTTCTGGAACGGGCCGGTGAACGTGTAGAGCGCCCCTTGGGCTGAGAGACAGAGCAGTGCCGCAATCACTCCCACGGCAAGTCCCTTGCGCAGCATGCGCGTTCTAATCTGTGTGCTCAGGATCATCATAGTTCTATGGCGCCGCAATTCGATAATAACGGCTCGTATAATTCGTCGCATCCAAGTCCACGTACCAAATCAGGCCGTTCGTCAGCGCCACATTGGTCGCAATTGTTCCCCAGGTGCTCATATTGGTCGTGGCCTGAATCAGGTAAGTCCCGCCGGGTATCCCCGACGCAATGATCCGCATATTTCCATCCGTCTGCTGCTCCAGGTCAGTGATGACGCTGGAGTAATTACCCAATCGTACAGTCACACTCACCGTGCCGGTCGCGGTGCCGTTGTAAGCATCTGTCACCGTGTAGTTGTAGCTGTCGGCGCCAACATAATTGCTCGGAGGCGCGTAAGTGAGGGTCGAACCAACGACCGAGACAGTCCCGCCGTGGGCGCTGGCCCCATTGACGCCCATCACGCTCAACGTGTCATGGTCGGCATCGGTGCAGACTTTCAGCAGTTTCGACACCGCGAAACTTGCCGGTGTGTTAATGGTCGTGCCGAGCGCGAACGGTCCAGTGACCGGCGGGCTGTTGACCACCTGATTGGGACTTAAGCTGTTGGTGCGCCCCAGGTAATTGCTGTCGCCGGCGTATTCGGCGGTGATGACGTGGCTGCCGTGCGCGAGCGAGCCGGTGCTGAACGTTGCGCTGCCTGAGCCGTCCACCGCGCTGGCGCCCAGCGTGGCCGCGCCATCTTTGAAAGTGACCGTGCCGCTCGGCTTGTCGGTTGACGAACCAGCCGCCGCCAGCGTGCAAGTAAACGTTATGTTCGAGCCCGGCAGGGCCGGATTTAATGAGGAAGTCACCTGGCTCAACGTGCTGGCCGCGGTGATATTTGCAGTGGTGGTCAAGGGCACGCTGTTGAAACTATAGTTGGCCGCGCTGGATCCGGTCACCGCAATACCACTCACGGTCACGGTCTTGCCCAAGCCGGCATTCTTGTCGGCAAATGCCGCGGTCGTATAGGTAGCCGACAGGTTGTCGCCCGCCAGCCGATTGTCGGAGAGCGTGACCGTTGCGCCGGTAGTTCCGTCATAGACCTTGTCAATGCCTGTGGCGGAAACGGTCAGCACCGCCTGGGTGATGGTCAACTGACCATTGACGAAGGCAAAGTCGTAGTGCGCGGCGCTCAAGGTGCCGTTGGTGACAGTTATAGTATAAGGACTGCCCGCGACCGGGCTGTTGGTGTCGGCACTGGTGCTCAACGCCGGCGCGCCCGAGAGCACGTTCGTACCCTCGCCGTTGATGAACCCGCTGTAGCTGACCGTGAAGACCGGGTTGCTTGCCCCGTAAGCCCGTGTGAAGTCGTCAGCCGTAACCGTTAAAGTAACATTGCCCACCGTTAGCGTGCCATTGACGAAACCAAACGTGTAGTTGGCCGCGCTCAGCGAGCCGAGCGTCACTGTGATCGGATAAGTGCCGGATACACTGGCCGCATTAGCCGTGGTGCTCAAATCCGGGTCGCCCGATACAACGCCCTGGCTGTCGCCACCGACAAAACCGGTATAGTGCGCTGTCAGAGTCGGGTTGGCTGCCCCGTATGGCCGGCTCTTGTTGTCCGCCGTCACCGTCAGCGTTCGCTGGGCGATATCCGCCGTCGCTGTAGCCGTGGTGTTGAAGCTATAGTTAGGCGCGCTGGGTCCGGTCACCGCAATACCACTCACGGTCACGGTCTTGCCCAAGCCCGCATTCTTGTCGGCAAATGCCGCGCTGGTATAAGTGGCCGACAGGTTGTCGCCCGCCAGCCGGTTGTCGGAGAGTGTGACCGTCGCATCAGTCGTTCCGTCATACACCTTGCTCACGCCCGTGGCGCTGACCGTCAGCACCGCTTGGGTAATGGTCAACTGGCCGTCCACGAACGCAAACTCGTAGTTGGCAGCGCTCAATGTCCCGTTGGTTGCCGTAATTGTGTAAGGACTGCCGCCTACCGGGCTGTTGATGGTCGCGTCGGTGCTCAAGTCCGGCGCGCCCGAAAGCACGTTGGTTCCCTCGCCGTTGACAAAGCCGCTGTAGCTGGCAGTGAACACCGGGTTGGTCGTCCCATAAGCCCTGGTGACATCGTCCGCCGTCACTGTCAACGTGGCCTTGGTGACGGTCAACGTGCCGTCATCAAAACTAAAGCTGTAGTTGGCCGCGCTCAACGAACCGGCAGAGACTGAGATCGCATACTCGCCTGGGGCGCTGTTGGTGTCCGCCGTCGTGCTCAAGGTCGGCGCACCCGAAAGCACTGCCGCGTTATCTCCCGTCCCGAAGCCGCTGTAGCTTACGGTGAAGACTGGGTTGGTTGCGCCATACGCGCGGCTCTTGTCGTCCGCCGACACTGTCAGCAGGGCGCGCGTGATGTTCGCGGTCGTGGTAGCGGTGGTATTGACGGTGTAGTTGCCCGCCTCGGCGCCGCTCAAGGTCAGTCCCGTAGCCGTCACGATCTTATTCGTGCCCACGTTTCTGTGGTCGAAGCTGGCTGTGCCGCCTGTCAGGCTGACATCGTCGGCGCCAACCACGCCGCTGAGGTTGCGAGTGGCAATGGCCGCTGCGACGGTGCCGTCATAGACCCTGCCGAAGGCAGTGATGCTGGCCGAAAGGGTAGCCGGCGTAATGTTGGCAGTGGTGGTTGCCGTGGTGTTGAATGTGTAGTTGACCGAGGCAGCCCCCGTGACGGAGATGCCACTTACGCTGACGGGCTTGGCGGTGCCGATGACCTTGTCCGCGAACGTGGCCGTCGCGTAGCTGGTGGTGAGGTCGTCGCCCGACACCCTGTTGTCGCTGAGCGTGACCGCTGCGTCGGTGGTTCCGTCATAGACTTTGTCCACGCCCGTTGCGCTCACGGTCAGCACCGCCTGGGTGATGGTCAACTGACCATTGACGAACGCAAAGTCGTAGCTCGCGGCGCTCAAGCTGCCGTTGGTGACCACAATCGTATAGGGACTGCCGGCCACCGGGCTGTGGACATCCGCGCTGGTGCTCAAATCCGGCGCGCCCGACAGCACATTGGTATTGTCGCCATTGAGGAAGCCGGTGTAGCTGACGGTGAGCGCGTTGGGTGCGCCATAAGCCCGGGTCACATTGTTGGCTGTCACCGTCAACGTGGCCCGGCCCACCGTGAGTGTGCCGTCCACGAAGCTGAAGCTATAGTTGGCCGCGCTCAACGAGCCGGCGGTGACCGTGATCGGGTAGCTGCCCGCCGCGCTGGTGCTCGTCGCCGTGGTGCTCAGACCCGGGCTGCCCGTGAGCACATTGGTGCCTTCGCCGTTGGCCAAACCCGCATAGCTCGCGGTCAGCGCCGGGACTGCCGCGCTATAGCCCTTGTTCTTGTTGTCGGCGCTGACCGTCAGCACTGCCTGGGTCACCGTCATCTGCCCGTTCACAAAGGCGAAGCCGTAGTTGGCGGCGCTCAACGTGCCGTTGGTCACGATGATGCTGTATGGGCTACCGGCAACTGGACTGTTGGTCGTGGCCGTAGTGCTCAAGCTGGGGCTGCCGCTCAGGACGCTGGCATCTTCGCTGTTCACGAATCCGGTGTAGGTCACCGTCAGCGGTGGAGTGGTTGCGCCGTAAGCGCGGCTCTGGTTGTCTGCACTCACTGTCAGCGTCGCCGGTGTCACGGTGAGCGACCCGCTCACGAAACTGAACGTATAATTGGCGGCGCTGAGCGAGCCCAGCGAGATCGTGATGGCGTAAGGGCTGCCCGCGACCGAGCTGCTGGCGGTGGCGGTGGTGCTCAGGCTGGGACTGCCGCTCAGCACGTTCGTCGTTTCGCTGTTGACGAAGCCGCTGTAACTGGCCGTAAGCGTCGGGTTGGCTGCGCCGTAGGCGCGGCTCTTGTTCACGGCCGCCACAGTGAGCGTGGCCGGCGTCACCGTCAGCGAGCCGTTGACGAACACAAAACTGTAATTGGCCGCGCTCAGCGTGCCTTGAGTCACGCTGATGGTGTAGGGACTGCCGGCCACCGAACTGCTCGTGGTGGCGGTGGTGCTCAGGCTGGGGCTGCCGCTCACCCCGCTCGTGCCGATGTTCTCGGCATTCACAAACCCGCTGTAGCCTACTGTCAACCCGGGATTGGCCGCGCCATAAGTTCTGGTCTTGCCGTCAGCAGTGACTGTCAGCGGCGCTTTGGCAACGGTGAAACTTTGATCGACCGAACTCGCCGCGTTCCAGTTCGCATCGCCCGACTGCGAAGCGCGCACTGTGACGGTGCCGACGCCGGTGATGGTGACGGTGCCGCCCGAAATGGTCGCCGGGCCGGACACGATGGCCAGGCTTGCTGCCAGCCCGGAAGAGGCTGTGGCGTTGACTGCGAAGGCGCCGTCACCATAAGTCTTGTTAGCCAGCGAACCGAAGGTGATCGTCTGGTTGCCTTTGACGACGGTGAAGACGCTGCTGACCGCACTCGTCAACCCACTGGCGCTGGCGGTCAATTGCTTGTTGCTTCCTGCCGAATCCACTTCAACGTTGGTGAATGTTACCAGCCCATTGCCGGCGTTGGTGCCGATGTCCAGGCTGGTCGTGCCGACCAACGGCCCTGTGCCTGCGCTCAGCGCCAGCGTGACGGCCTTGCTGGCGCCTAAACCGACGGCGGAATTGTTGCCGTATTGGTCTTGGCTTCGGAGGACCGGCTGATTCGTAAGGATCGCCCCAACGGCCCCATTGGCCGGCTGGTTGGTATAGACCAGTTGCGTCGCCGCCGCCGGACTGACGGCGATGCTGGTCGAGGTCGTGCTGGTCAAGCCGCTCTTGGAGAAGATGATGGTGAGTGTTTCCGCGACGTTATAGGACAGATTCGTGAAGGTCGCCAGCCCCGCCGCGGCTGTGGCAGTGAGCGTGCCTTGCAATGTGCCGCTGCCCGTGCTGCGCGCCGCAGTCACCACCGTGCTATTGTCCGAGGTTATCAAGTGGCCGGAGGCATCTTCGATCCGAATTGCCGGCTGTTGGACAAAGGTCATGCCTGCCGTGGCGGTTGTGGAAGGCTGCGTTTGAATGCCCAGTCGAGCAGTCGGGCCAACCTCAACCAAACTGCCGAAGCTGGTGCTGTTGGAGGCAACGGCCGTGATGCCGGCAGTGCCCCAGTCCACGATGTTGCCGCTGTTCAGTGTGGTGGACGTAGGCCGAACGCGGACGTTTTGCCACGTAAGCGAGTTGGTGACGGCGCCGCTGGTAGAGGCGGTGACAGTGAACGTGAGGGTCGTGGTCGTAATGGAGGTCATCGGCGCATTGCTGCCGCTGGCCGCGTCATTAATGTTTTTGGTGTCCTGGCCGCTGCCGCCAAGCCGGTCAATTCTTACGGTTGGCGCCGGACTACCGCCGGTGTCAAAAATGAAACCGCTCGGTGCCTTCAAAACGATGGTGCTACTCCCCGTCGTTCCCACGTCCGCGGTGTTGGCTTCGATATAAGCCGGCCCAGTCAGGGTGGTATAAGCGCCCCCGGCGGTATTAGAGGAAATCGCAGTGCCGCCCGTGGCCCGGTCCACACCACCGACCCAGAAGGAGGTACTGACCGCGTTGGTCAACCCGTAAGCCGACGCGGTGATTTGCTTATTCGTGCCGGCGTCGCTGCATTGGACGCTCGTGAATGTCGCAGTCCCGTTGCCGCCGGACGAACTGATGTCCAGGCTCGACGTGCCCAGCAGCGTGCCTGAGCCGGTGCTCACTGTGAGGACTACACTCTCATTAGCAACCATGCCTGCGGAAGAAACGTTCCCAAAGGCATCCAGGGCTTTGACCACCGGCTGCGTCCCCAGCGGCGAGCCAGTGTACGATGTGCCTGGTGTGCCGCCCGGTTGGGTGGTAAACACGAGGTGGTTGGCGTTGCTCGCGCCAACCACGATGTTGCCCGAAGCCACGTTGGTCAACCCGCTGGCGGTGAAGTTGATGGTGATCGTCTCCGCCACATTATAGGAAAGGTTGTTGAAAGTGGCCAGACCGTTGACCGTTGTAGCCGTCGTCGTTCCTTGCAATGCGCCGGTGCCCGTCAAGCGCGCCGCAGTGATGGTCCGGCCATTGTCGGTCGCCAACAAGTTGCCCGAGCAATCCGTAACCGCAATCACTGGCGCCGGCGAGAACACCACGCCTGCTGTCGCCGTGGACGGCGGCGCGGTCTGGATCGACAGGAACCGCGCGCCACCCTGACTAACGCTGATCGTCGGACTGACGCTGGCGGTCTTGCTGCCGTCGGTGATGTCAGTCGCCGTGACCGTCGCGCTGGCGACGCTGCTGAGCGACACGCTGAACGTCTTTGTTCCCGCAACCAGCGAAGCATTGGCCGGCAACGTCGCATTGGGATCGCTCGACGTGATCCCAACCGTGTGCGTGACGGCATTGGCCACGTTCCAATTCGCGTCCACCGCGTTGACTGTGACGTTGAACGCGGTGCAAGCCGACTGCGCCGTCGGCGTGCCGCTCTTCCCACTGCTCGTGCCCGCCACCGCCGTCTCACCCGGCGCCAATAATTGCAGTTTAACAAATGTCCCCGCGTTGACCGTGATCGACGGGCTGGTGTTGGGCGAGATGGCTGTGTGCGTGATGTTCGAAGTGGTGATCGTCCTGGCTCCGCCCGTCTTGAACGTCAGGCTCAAATTCTGTGTCCCTCCCACCAACGCCGCATTGCTCGGCAGCGCTGCGTTGGTGTCTGTGCAAGTGATGCCCACCGTGTCGTTGGTGCTGACCACGTTCCAGTTGGCGTCCACCGCGTTGACTGTCAGGTTGAAGGCTGTTCCGGCAGTTTCCGCCGTCGGCGTGCCGGTCTTGCCTGATGAACTGCCCGGCGACGCTGTCTCTCCCGGAACCAGCAGTTGCAGCTTGGCCAATCCGCCCGGATTGATTGTGAGGGCGGAGCTGGTGTTGTTGGTGATGCCGCTGTGTGTCGAATCCGACGCCGTCAACGTCTGGCTGCCGGCCGCCTTGAATGTCACGCCATTAGTGAATGTCCGGGTGCCGGCCACCAGCGCGGCGCTGCTGGCCAGCGTAGCGTTGGCATCGCTCGAACTGAGCGCCACCGTGTCGTTGGTGTTGATCAAATTCCAGTTGGCGTCCACGGCGTTGACCGTCACGCTGAATGCTACCGCTGCCGTTTGCGCCGTCGGCGTTCCGATCTTGCCAGTCGTCGTGCCCGGCGCGTTGGTCTGGCCCGGGGCCAGCACTTGCAATTTCGCAAACGCCCCCACGTTGACGGTGATGGCGGGGCTGGTGTTGGCGGTCATGCTGCCGTTGCTGACGTCGGAAGCTGTCAATGTCCAGGCGCCCACCGTCTTGAATGTGACACTCAGCGTTTGAGTGCCGCCTGCCAGCGCCGTGTCCGAAGGCAGTGCGGCATTGGTGTCAGTGCCGGTGATTCGCACGGTGTCGGTGGCTGCGCTCACCACGTTCCAGTTGGTATCCACGGCGTTGACGGTGACATTGAAAGCGGTCCCGGCGACCCGAGCAGTCGGCGTGCCGGTCTTGCCGGTGGCCGTGCCTGGCGAAGCCGTTTCACCCGGCGCCAGTAGTTGCAACTTCGCAAACGTTCCAGCAGTGACCGCGATCGTTGGACTCGTGTTGGCCGTAATGCCTATGTGCGTGATGTCCGAAGCGGTTATGGTCCAGCTTCCCGCCGTGTTGTTGGTCAGGCTTAAACTCTTGGTGCCGGCCACCATCGCAGCGTTGGCGGGTAACACACTGTTGGGGCCGGTGCTGGTAATGCCAACCGTGTCATTGGTGCTGATCGGGTTCCAGTTGGCATCCACCGCGTTGACCGTCACGTTGTAGCCTGCGCCCGCCGTTTGGGCGATCGGCGTGCCGGTCTTGCCATTGGCGCTGCCTGGTGTCGCCGTCTCACCCGGCACTAGCAATTGCAGCTTCGTGAAGGCCCCAACATTAACCGTCACGGATGGGCTTGTGTTGGCCGCGATGCCGCCATGAGTCACGTCGCTGGCCGTCACTGTCGCGCTGCCCGCTGTCTTGAGAGTCACGCTCATCGCCTTAGTGCCGCCGACCAGCGCAGCATTGGCCGGGAGCGCCGCGTTGGTGTCAGTCGAGCTAATTGCCACCGTGTCGTTGGTGCTGATTAAATTCCAGTCGGCGTCCACCGCATTGACCGTGACCGTGAAAGCGGTGCCCGCTGTTTGGGCGGTCGGCGTCCCTGTCTTGCCAATGGAGGATCCCGGAGCCGCCGTTTCCCCAGGCAGCAGCAGTTGCACCTGGGTGAACGCCCCAGCATTGACCGTCACCGACGAGCTGGTGTTCGCGGTGATGCCTGCGTGCGTGATGTCCGAAGCCGTAACCGTCCGGCCCCCTGCAGTGTTGAGCGTGACGCTGAAGTTCTGTGTTCCGGCGACTAGCGCCGCATTGCTCGGCAGCGCAGCATTGGCGTCGCTGGAGGTAATGGCCACCGTGTCGTTGGTGCTGATCAAATTCCAGTTCGCGTCCACCGCGTTGACCGTTACGGTGAAAGCTGCCCCCGCCGTCTGGACCGTCGGAGTGCCAACCTTCCCGCTGGCGCTGCCTGCCGCCGCGCTCTCACCAGGGGCCAGGATTTGCAGTTTGGTGAACGCGCCGGCGTTGACCGTGATGGACGGGCTGGTATTGGCGGTGATCGCCGTGTGCGTCGTGTCCGAAGCCGTTACCGTCGCGGTGCCCGCCGTCTTGAGCGTCACGCCGTTGGTGAAGGTCCGCGTGCCGCTGACCAGCGCCGCACTGCCCGACAGCGCAGCGTTAGTGTCCGTCGAACTGATGGCCACCGTATCGTTTGTGTTGATCAAGTTCCAGTTGGCATCCACCGCATTGACAGTGACATTGAAGGCAGTGCCGGCCGTCTGAGTCTGCGGAGTCCCGCTCTTGCCTGAGCCCGTTCCCGGTGTCGCCGTTTCCCCTGGAACCAGCAACTGCAATTTCGCAAACGCGCCCACGTTGACGGTGATGGACGGGCTGGTGGATGCTTGGATTGATGGAGTTGTGATGTCACTGGCCGTCACCGTCGCGCTGCCTGCCGTCTTCAAAGTCACATTGAATGACCGCGTCCCGCCGGCCAAATTGGCCGTCGCCGGCAGCGCCGCATTCGCGTCTGATGATGTGATGCCCGCTATGTCAGTGATGTTGGTCGCCAGGTTCCAGTTGGCATCCACCGCGTTGACGGTGACGCTGAATGAGGCGCCCGCCGTTTGAGTGATGGGCGTGCCGGTCTTGCCCGTCGGGCTGCCGGGCGAGGCCGTTTCACCCGGCGCCAGCAGTTGCAACTGAGTGAAGGCGCCGACGTTCACAGTGATGGCCGGGCTGGTGTTGGCGGTAATCGCCGAATGCGTGATGTCCGATGCAGTCACCGTCCGGCTTCCGGCAGTCTTGAGTGTCACGCTGAAAGTCTGTGTGCCGGCCGCCAACGCCCCATTGGCGGGCAGGCCCGCGTTGCCGTCGTTGGAAGTAATGCCGACCACGTCATTGGTATTGATCAAGTTCCAATTGGCATCCACCGCGTTGACCGTGACCGTAAATGCCGTGCCCGCTGTTTGGGCGGCTGGTGTCCCCGTCTTGCCGGTGGCCGTTCCCGGAACCGCGCTTTCGTTGGGCACCAGCAATTGCAACTTGGCAAACGCCCCCGCATTCACCTGGATGGCCGGGCTGGTGGATTGCAGGATTGCTGGGTTGGTGACATCACTGGCGGTGACCGTCCAACTGCCCGCCGTCTTGTTCGTCACGCTGAAGGTCTTTGTGCCCGATACCAGGGCCGCGTTGGCCGGTTCGGTATCATTCGGATCACTTGTGGTAATGCCCACGGTGTGGGCGACGCTGCTGACCAGGTTCCACAAATCGTCCACGGCGTTGACGGTGACGTTGTAGCCCGTGCCCGCAGTCTGGGCGGTGGGGCTTCCGGTCTTGCCGCTGCCGGTTCCCGGCGCAGCTATCTCCCCTGGCGCCAGCAGTTGGAGCTTCACAAACACACCGGCGTTGACCGTGACCGGTGAACTGGTGTTGTTGGTCAGCGTGCCCGATGCATCCGTGGCCGTGATCGTGCGCGCGCCTGCCGTCTTGAATGTAAAACTGGATAATGTTGCTGTGCCGGAAACCAGCGTCAGGTTGCCTGGGCTGCCGCCGTTGTCATCGGCAATCACGGCGTTGGCATCGCTGCTGGTAATCGTCACGGTGGGCACGGCGCTGCTGATCAGGTTCCAGTTGGCATCCACGGCGTTGACTACGATGCCACTGAGGATGGCGTTGGTAACGGTCTGTGCAGTCGGTGTGCCGATCTTGCCGGCGGCGCTGCCCGGCGCCACGCTCTCACCTGGCAGCAGGACCTGCAGCTTGCTCACCGCGCCCGGAATGACGGCGATGGCCGGGCTGGTATTGCTGGGAATTCCCGCGTGCGTTGTGTCGGAAGCCGTGACCGTGGCGCTGCCCGCCGTCTTGAGCGTCACACTCAGGGTCTTGGTGCCGCTGACCAGCGCAGTAGTGGCCGGGAGCGCAGCATTGGTATCGGTGGAACTGATGGCCACCGTGTCGTTGGTATTGATCAAGTTCCAGTTGGCATCCACCGCATTGACGGTGACGTTGAAGGCTGTTCCAGCGGTCTGAGTGGCGGGCGTGCCGGTCTTGCCGCTGCCGCCGCCCGGCGCAGCGCTCTCGCCCGGTGCCAGCAATTGCAATTTCGCGAATGCAGCAGCGTTGACCGTGATGGATGAACTGGTGTTCGCCGCAATCCCGGCAGTCGTCGCGTCCGAAGCGGTCACCGTCGAGCTGCCCGCCGTCTTGAGCGTCACACTGAAGGTCTGCGTGCCGCCCACCAGCGCCGCATCCGCCGGCAAGCTGGCGTTGCTGTCACTGGAGATCAAATGCACTGTGTCATTGGTGTTGATCAAGTTCCAGTTTGCATCCACCGCATTGACCGTCACATTGAAAGCAGCGCCGGCGCTTTGTGCGGTGGGCGTCCCGCTCTTGCCGCTGGTCGTCCCTGGCGCCGCCGTTTCGCCGGGGGCCAGCACCAGCAATTTCGCGAACGCCGCCGGGCTGACCACGATGTTGCCCGAAACCGCGTTGCTCAAGCTGCCGCTGGTGAAGTTGATGTTGATCGTATTGGCAACGTTGTGAGCCAGATTCGTGAAGGCCACCACGCCACCCAGGGCCGTCAGGTTTGTCGTGCCCTGCAATGTCCCCGTGCCCAGGTTGCGCGTGGCGGTCACCACCGTGCTGTTGTCGCTGGTCCGCAGGTTGCCAAACTGGTCTTCAATCCGAATCACCGGCTGCTGGGCAAAGGCCACTCCCGCTGTCGCTGTCGGTGATGGCTGCGTCAGAATGGTCAGCCGGTTGGCGGCCGCCGGGTTCACCGTCACGTTGACCGATGTGATCGTCGGCAAGTTGGTGCTGGCGAAGTTGAGGTTGATGGTCTCGGCAGTGTTGTACGACACGTTCCCGAAGGTCGCCAGACCCCCGCTGACAGTCACGCTGGTCGTTCCCAGCAAACCGCTGGAGCCCAGGTTGCGCGTGGCGGTCACCACCGTGCTGTTGTCGGTGGTCACCTGGTTGCCAAACTGGTCCTGGAGCCGGATGACCGGCGCCGGCGAGAAGGCCGCGCCCGCTGTGGCCGTGGCCGGCGGTTGCGTTTGAATCACCATCACGACTGCTGCCTGTGGATTGACCGTGAAAAGGCTGCTGACTGCGCTGCTCAATCCGGCGGCGCTGGCGGTCAATTGCTTGTTGGTGCCCGCTGCGTCTATCCGCAGATCGGTGAACGAAGCCGTGCCGCTGCCGGCCGCTAGCCCAATGTCCTGTGCCGGTGTTCCTTGCAGCGGTCCACTGCCACTGGTCAAACTGAGGCTCAGGCTGAGGCTGCCGGGCAAGCCGATTGCGGAGTTGTTCCCGAACTGGTCCTGGCTGTTGACCACCGGTTGGGTGCCAAAAATTGAACCGGCGATGGCGTTGCCCGGTTGAGTGGTGAAAGCCAGCTTGCTGGCCGACGCAGGGCTCACGGCGATGGTGGAGGAGAGGACAGACGTCAAGCCCGTGCCGCTGAAATTGATCGTGATGTTGGTAGCCACGAGGTGGCTCAGATTGGTGTAACTGACCACGCCATCCAGGGCGGTCACGTTCGTTGTCCCTTGCAAGGTGCCGGCCCCCGCCACCCGTGCCGCGTTGACCACTGTGCCGTTGTCTGAACTGCCGTTTGCCGCGTTGCGCAAGGTGCCGAATTGGTCGCGCACCTCGATCACCGGTTGTTGTGCGAAGGGCACGCCGGCGGTGGCGGTTGAGGACGGTTGCGCGCGAATGGCCAGTAGCTTGGCTGCACCCGCCACTTCGCGCAGGTTGCCAAGATTGCAATTTGTCGTCAGACCCACGACGCTGGCGGTGCCGCTGCGGGTCAGCATACCGCTGGCCAGGGGAGTGCCCACCAGCGGTCGGACCCGCACGTTTGTCCAGGTCAGTGTGGAGGTTGGGCCGCCGCTGGCGTCCTGGCTGGTGACGGTGAAGGTCAATTGTGTGGAGGTGATCGAAGTCATGCTGCCGGCGAGGGGTGAGCCAGACCCGCTCTTGGTGACCACTACGGAGGGTGCGGTGCCGCCGGTGTCGAAGATGAACCCGCCTGGCACATTGAGGATGATGGTGCCGAGGCCGACGTTGCGGTTGGCGTTCTCGGTATAGGTGGGTCCGGTCAAGCTGGTGAAGGCGCCGCCGGTGGTGTCCGCCGAAATAGCGCTGCCACCCGTGGCGGTGGTGAATTGCGGCGCGTTGACGGTTATGGCCGGACTGGTGTTGGCCGTCTTGGACCCGTCATTCACATCGGTTGCGGTGATGGTAAAGCTGCCGTTGGTATTGAAGAAGAACAGGAACGCCTGCGTGCCGGCTGCCAGCGCAGCATTGGCCGGCAAGGTGGCGGTCGAGTCTGTCGAGGTGATGCCCACCGTGTCGGTGACTGTGTTCACCCGGTTCCAATTCGCATCCACGGCGTTGACGGTGACGTTGAAGGACGTGCAGGCGGTTTGGGCGGTCGGCGTGCCGGTCTTGCCGCTGGCACTGCCAGGTGACGCGGTTTCGCCGGGCACCAGCAGTTGCAACTTGGTGAAAAGAGCGGCGTTGACCGTGACCGATGGGCTGGTGTTGGCGGTGATGCCTGTATGGGTGATGTCCGAAGCGGTTATGGTCCAGCTTCCCGCCGTCTTGTTGGTGAGGCTGAGGCTCTTGGTGCCGGCCACCAGAGCGGCATTGGCGGGTAACACGTCGTTGGGATCGGTGGAGGTAATGCCCACTGTGTCATTGGTATTGATCAGGTTCCAGTTGGCATCGACCGCGTTGACCGTGACGGTGTAGCCGACGCCGGCGGTCTGGGCGGTTGGCGTGCCGCCCTTTCCGGTGGGGGTGCCCGGCGTGGCGGTTTCACCGGGGACCAACAGTTGCAACTTGGTGAAGGCGCCGGCGTTGACTGAAAGAGCGGGGCTGGTGTAGGCCGTCTTGTTCGTGTCGGTCAGGTCGGTGGCCGTCACCGTCGCGCTGCCGACGGTTTTGAGCGTGACGGCAAAGGTTCTAGTTCCCCCTGAGAGAGTTGTATTGGCGGGCAGCGCGGCGTTGAGGTCCGACGTGCTAATCCCGGCCAGGTCCGTCACCGTATTGACCAGGTTCCAGTTGGCATCCACGGCGTTGACGGTGACGTTGAAGGCAGAGCCGGCTGTGCGGGCCGTTGGTGCCCCCGTCTTGCCTGTGGGACTGCCAGGATTGGCAGTCTCACCGGGAACCAACAGTTGCAACTGGACGAACGCTGCCGCATTCACTGTGACCGACGAACTGGTGTTCGCCGTGATGCCGGCGTGCGTGATGTCCGAAGCCGTTACCGTCCGGCTGCCCGCGGTGTTGAGCGTGACGGTGAAGTTCTGTGTTCCGGCGGCTAACGTGGCATTGCTCGGCAGAGCAGCATTGGCGTCGCTGGAGGTGAGGGCGACCAGGTCATTGGTCGCGATCAAGTTCCAATTCGCATCCACCGCGTTGACCGTTACACTGAACGCCGTCGCCGCCGTCTGAGTCGTCGGCGTCCCGCTCTTGCCCGCGGAACTGCCCGGCACCGCCGTTTCACCTGGGACCAGGATTTGCAATTTGGTGAACGCCCCCACATTGACCGCGATGGCTGGAGTGGTGTTGCTGGTAATGCCGCTATGCGTTGTGTCTGAAGCCGTCACTGTCGCGCTGCCCGCGGTCTTTAGTGTGACGCTGAAAGTCTTGCTCCCGCTTGTGAGCGCCGCATTGGCTGGCGGCGTGGCATTGATGTCGCTGGAACTGATTGCCACCGTGTCGTTGGTGCTGACCACGTTCCAGTTGGCGTCCACGCCGTTGACGGTGACGGTGAAAGCTGTGCCGGCGGTTTGCGCGGTTGGCGTGCCGGTCTTGCCGATGGCGGTTCCGGGCAAGGCGGTTTCCCCTGGCGCCAGCAGTTGCAACTTGGCAAACGCGCCGGAGTTGACGGTGATCGAGGGGCTGGTGTTGGCCGTCTTGGAGGGGTCGTCGGTGTCGGTCGCGGTCAGGGTCTGGCTGCCGGCGGTGATGAGAGTGACACTGAAGTTCTTTGTGCCGGCTGTCAGTGGGGCATTGGCAGGGGGCTGGGCGTTGCTGTCGGTTGTAGTGATGCCGACATGGTCGGTGACGTTGGTGACCAGGTTCCAGTTGGCATCCACGGCGTTGACGGTGACGTTGAAGGGCGTCGCCGCCGTTTGCGCGGTGGGCGTGCCGGTCTTGCCGGCGGCGCTGCCAGCGGATGCGGTTTCTCCAGGAACCAGCAGTTGGAGTTTTGCGAAGAGGCCCGGGTTGACGGTGATGGCTGGGCTGGTGTTGGCGGTTATCCCCACATGAATGATGTCTGAAGCTGTCACCGTCCGGCTGCCTGCGGTCTTGAGGGTGACATTGAAGGTCTTGGTGCCGCCGACGAGCGCCGCATTGATCGGCAAGGCCGCGTTCACGTCGCTGGACGTTATCGAGACGGTGTCGTTGGTGCTAATCAAGTTCCAGTTCGCATCCACCGCGTTGACCGTGACTGCAAAGGCCGTCCCTGCCGTCTGCGCCGTGGGCGTGCCGGTCTTGCCCGCGGTCTTGCCGGGCGCGGCAGTCTCACCTGGAACCAGCAATTGCAACTTCGCAAAGGCGCCTGCGATAACCGTGATCGGTGGGCTGGTGTAGTTGGTCTTGCTGGAATCGGTTGAGTCCGTGGCTGTGACCGTCCAGCTTCCGACGGTTTTGTTGGTGAGGCTCAGGCTCTTCACGCCGGACACCAAAGCTGAAATAGCCGGCAAACCTGCGTTGGTATCTGTGGAGGTAATGCCGACAGTGTCGCCGGCGTTGGTGACGACGTTCCAGTAAGCGTCCACCGCGCTAACGGTGACGCTGAAACCCGTCCCGGCAATCTCGGTGGACGGCGTGCCAATCTTGCCTGTGACGGAGCCAGGGGCTGCCGTCTCACCCGGCACCAGCAACTGCAGTTGGACGAATGAAGCCGCACTGACTGGAATGGCCGAGGAGGTGGCCGGCAGGATTGATGGATTAGTAATATCGCTGGCGGTTACCGTCGGCGCCCCTGCGGTCTGCAAGGTTACGCTGTAGGTCTGCGTGCCGGCCAACAACGCGGCATTGGCCGGCAGCACCGCGTTGGTGTCTGAGGAGGTAATGCCGGCTGTGTCATTGGTATTGATCAGGTTCCAGTTGGCATCCACGGCGTTGACGATGACGATGAAAGATGTTCCCGCAGTTTCGGCCGTCGGCGTGCCGCTCTTGCCGGTGGAACTGCCTGGCGAACTGGTCTCGCCCGGCGCCAGGATTTGTAGTTTGCTGAAAGCTCCGACGTTCACTGCAATCGCCGGGCTGGTGTTGGCGGTGATTCCAGCATGTGTCGCATCCGAAGCGGTGACCGTCGCGCTGCCCGCCGTCTTGAGGGTCACACTTAGACTCTTGGTGCCCGCGACCAGCGCAGTATTGCCCGGCATGGCCGCGTTCAGGTCGGTGGAGGTAATCGCCACCGCATCATTCGTGTTCACCACGTTCCAATTTGCATCCACCGCATTGACGGTGACGTTGAAGGCGGTGCCGGCGGTCTGAGCCAAAGGCGTTCCGTTCTTGCCGGTTGGCGTGCCGGGTGCCGCGGTCTCGCCAGGGGCCAAGAGCTGCAGCTTGACGAACGCAGCGGGGTTGACGGTGATCGAGGGGCTGGTGTTGGCGCTCTTGGTGGGGTCATCCACGTCCGTCGCGGTCAACGTCTGGCTGCCCGCAGTGTTGAACGTGACGCTGAAGTTCTTTGTGCCCCCAACCAACGCGGCATCGGCGGGCGGCAACAGGTTGGCATCGGTGCCGGTTATGCTGGCCGTGTCGTTGACGCTGCTGACCAGGTTCCAGTTCGCATCCACGGCGTTGACTGTGACGGTGAAGGCCGTCCCTGCGGTCCGGGCCGTCGGCGTGCCGGTCTTGCCCGTAACGCTGCCCGGCGATGCGGTCTCACCGGGGACCAGGAGCTGGAGTTTGGCAAACAGGCCAGGGTTGACCAGGATCGGCGGACTGACGTTGGCGGTAATCCCCGCATGTGTGGTGTCGGAAGCCGTCACCGTTGGGCTGCCTGCCGTCTTGAGCGTGACGTTGAAGCTCTTGCTGCCGCTGACCAGCGCGGCGTTGGCCGGCAATGCCGCGTTGACGTCGCTGGATGTGATCGCCACTATGTCGTTAGTGTTGATCAGGTTCCAGTTCGCATCCACCGCGTTGACGGTCAGGCTGAAAGCTGTTCCGGCAGTTTGTGCCGCCGGTGTGCCGGTCTTGCCAAGAACCGTGCCCGGCGCTGCGGTTTCCCCAGGCGCCAGCACCTGCAATTTGTTCAAAGCCCCAGCGTTGACCGTGATCGGCGGGCTGGTGCTGACGGGCTTGGTGCCGTCACTGCTATCAACCGCGGTGATCGTCCAGATCCCAGCCGTTTTGTTGGTCAATGCCAAGAATTTGCTGCCGGCCACCAAATCAGCATTGGCTGGCAAGATGTCGTTCGGATCGGTCGTGCCGATCCCCACCGTGTCAGTGTTTGTGTTTACCACGTTCCAGTTGGCATCCACGGCGTTGACTGTGACGGTGTAGCCCGTGCCAGCCGTCTGCGTCTGAGGTGTGCCGCTCTTGCCCGTGGCGGTGCCCGGCGCGGCTGTTTCACCCGGAACCAGTAGTTGCAGCTTCGCAAACGAAGCGGCGCTGACTGCTATCGAAGAACTGAGGTTGGCTGTCCTGGTGGGGTCGCTGGCATCGCTCGCCGTCAAGGTGCGTGTGCCCGCCGTGTTGAGGGTGACGCTGAACGTTCCTGTGCCTGCGGCCAGCGGCGCATTGGCAGGCAAGCCTGCGTTGGCGTCGGATGACGTTATGGCCACTGTATCACTGACGTTGGTATTTACGTTCCAGTTGGCATCCACTCCATTCACCGTCACCATGAAAGCCGCCCCTGCGGTTTGACCGGTCGGTGTTCCGGTTTTGCCACTCGCGGTGCCGGGAACTGTGGTCTCACCCGGCGCCAGGATTTGGAGCTTGGTGAATGGACCCGGAAGGACCGACAGCAATGGTGTGGTGGATTGCGGAATTGATGCATGAGTGATGTCAGTGGCGGTGAGCGTCCAACTTCCCGCGGTCCGGTTCGTGACCGAGAACGTCTTGGTGCCGGTTACCAGGGCTGCATTGCCCGGCAGAGCTGCATTGGTATCGGTCGAGCTCATGGCCACCGTATCGTTTGTGCTGATCAAGTTCCAGTTCGCATCCACCGCATTCACCGTCACGGTGTAGGCGGCGCCGGCAGTTTGAGTGGTGGGGGAGGCAATCTTGCCTGCCACGGTGCCTGGGGCGGCGGTTTCACCCGGCGCAAGGATCTGCAACTTTGCGAATGTCCCAGCGTTGACCGCAATTGACGGGCTGGTGTTGCTGGCTTTGCTGATGTCGCTGGTGTCCGCAGCGGTCAGCGTCGCGCTGCCGGCCGTGTTCAAAGTCACACTGAATGTCTGCGTGCCGCTGGTCAGGGCCGCATTGGACGGCAATGTTGCATTGTTGTCGGTCGAGGTAATGCCAACGGTGTCACTGACATTGGTCACCACGTTCCAGTTCGCATCCACTGCATTGACCGTCACGTTGAACGCGGCTCCCGCGGTTCGCGCCGTGGGCGTGCCGGTCTTGCCGTTGGCGGTCCCCGGCGCCGCCGTCTCACCTGGCGCTAGCAGTTGGAGTTTGGTGAAGGCCGCTGGGCTTACCACGATGCTGCCGGAAGTGGCATTGGTTAAACTGCCGCTGCTGAACACGATCGTAATCGTCTCAGCCAACGGATAGCTGAGGTTGCTAAAGCTGGCCACACCGCCACCGGCGGTCGCCGTGGTCGTGCCTTGCAGCGCGAGGCTGCCGCTGCCGCGCGTGGCTGTCACCACTGTGCTATTGTCGCTGTTGCGCAGGTTGCCGTACTGGTCCTCAATCCGGATTTGAGGCTGTGGCGTAAAGTTCGTTCCCGCTGTCGCCGTTGCCGGCGGTGCGGTCAAAATGGCTAGCCGGTTGGCCGCCGCTGGTCCCACCGCGACGCTGGTGGAAGTAGTCCCGCCCAATATCCCGCTGCTGAAAGCAATCGTGATGGTCTCAGCTTTGTTGTAAGAAAGACTGGCAAAGGTCGCCAGACCGTTGCTGGCCGCCGCGCTCGTGGCCCCTTGCAACGTGCTTGTGCCCGCGTTGCGTGTGGCGCTCACCACCGTGCTGTTGTCGGAACTAACCAGGTTGCCGAAAGCGTCCTCGATGCGCACTACCATGGCCGGTGAGAAGGCCGCCCCTGCCGTCGCCGAGGCCGGCGGTTGGGTTAGCATGGTCAGATGATCGGCCACCGCCGCAGTGACTGTGAACACGCTGCTGGTGGCGCTGCTCAAACCACTGGCAGCGGCGCTGAGTTGCTTGTTGGTTCCGGTAACGTCAATTTCCAATCCACTAAACGCCGCCGTGCCGTTGTCTCCCGTTGTCCCTATGTCCAGGTTGGTCGTGCCTTGCAGCGGCCCGGTGCCGGCAGCCAAACTGATGGTGACACTCAGGTTGGCCGGCAAGCCCACAACCGAGCTGTTGCCAAATGCATCCTGCGAGTTGACCACCGGCTGAACGCCAAAGGCCGAACCGGCCTCCGCACTGCCCGGCTGGGTAGTGAAGGCCAGCGCCGTTGCCGCCGCCGGGCTGACTGCAATGATTGTGGAAGTGGTGCTCACCAGACTGCCGCTGCTGAACAAGATGGTTATATTGGCCGCCACATTGTGCGACAGGTTCGTGTAGGTCACTACGCCATCCGCCGCCGTTTGGCTGGTGCTCCCTTGCAACGTCCCACTACCCGCGCTGCGCGCCGCCGTCACCACCGTGCTGTTGTCAGAACTGCCGTTGGCGGCATTGCGCAGGTTGCCAAATTGATCGCGCACTTGAAGGACTGGCTGTTGGCCGAACGGCACGCCCGCGGTGGCGGTTGTTGAAGGTTGCGTGAGGATGGCCAGGTTGTTGGCCGCGCCGGCTACTTCGCGTAAGGTGCCTAAATTGGAGTTGGTGGTCATGCCCACTACGCTGGCGGTGCCACTGGGAACAAGAGTGCCGGTGGCCAGTGGCGTCCCGGCAGTGGGCCGGACGCGGATGTTTTGCCAGGTCAACTTCGTTAGCGTGCCTGAGCTGCTGCTGGCGGTGACGGTGTAGGTTATCTGCGTGGTGGTGACTGAGGTGACGCTGCCCTGGACTGGGCTGTTGCCTGAGCCGCTGGCTTTGACGCTCGACACGGACGCGGTTGGACTATTCGTATCGAACATGAAACCAGTTGGCGCGTTGAGGACGATCGTGCCTGTGCCTACGTCGCCGCTGGCGCTCTCGGTATAAGTCGGCCCGATCAAAGTGGTGAAGGCCCCGCCCGTGGTGTCCGCCGAGATGGCGCTGCCCCCTGTCGCCTGGGTGATTTGTGATGAGTTGACTGGAATCGTTGAGCTGGTGTTGGCCGTCTTGGTCCCATCGGTCACGTCAGTGGCGGTCACGGTGAAGCTGCCGCTGGTATTCAAGGTCACCGTGAAAGTTTGTGTTCCGGCCGCCAGCGCCGCGTTGGGCGGCAGGGTTGCCCCCGCGTCGCTGGCCGTGATGTGGACGCTGTCCGCCACCGTGTTCACCAGGTTCCAGTTGGCGTCCACCGCGTTGACGGTCACGTTAAAGCCGGTGAACATGCTCTGCGTTGTCGGCGTGCCGGTCTTGCCGGTCGCGCTGCCTGGTGCCGCTGTTTCCCCGGGGACGAGCAACTGCAGCTTCGCGAAAAGAGCGGGGCTGACGGCCACACTTGTGCTGGTGTTGGCCGCAAGAGTTCCGGCGGCATCGCTGGCGGTGATGGTTTGCGAGCCGCCGGCCTTGAAAGTGAAGGACGATAACGTCCGCGTCCCGGATACCAGGCTCAGGTTGCCCGCCGTCGCCCCGTTGTCATTGGCGATCGTCGCGTTGGCGTCCGAACTGGTTATGGTGACATTGTTTGTCGCGCTGGTGACGAGGTTCCAGTTCGCATCCACTGCCCTGACCACGATCCCATTCGCTATGGCTGTCCCGGCAGTTTGAGCCGTCGGCGTGCCGCTCTTGCCGGTGGCTGAACCGGGCACCGCCGTTTCTCCCGGCAGCAGAATCTGCAGCTTGGCCACTGCGCCGACGTTGACGGTGACAGTCGGACTGGCCGAGGGTTGGATTGATGGATTGGTGCTATCGCTGGCGGTGACTGTCGCGCTGCCGGCGGTCCTCAAGGTGACGCTCAGAGTTTTTGTCCCCGCCACGAGCGCGGTGTTGACGGGCAACGTCGCGTTGGCATCGGTGCAGGTGATTGCCACCGAGTCGTTGGTGTTGACGACGTTCCAGTTGGCGTCCACCGCGTTGACGGTGACGTTGAAGGCTGTTCCGGCAGTTTGGGCTGCCGGTGTTCCGGTTTTGCCCGTGGTAGTGCCGGGCGCGCTGGTTTCACCGGGCATCAACAACTGCAGCTTGACAAAGCCGGCTGCGTTGACGGGTATGGCCGAACTTGTGCTGGGAGTCTTGCTGCCGTTCGAAATGTCGGTTGCGCTAACCGTCGGGCTGCCGGTCGTCTTTAGAGTGACACTGCAGGCGGCGCTGCCGCTTGCCAGCGGCGCGTTTGTTGGGAGCGTCGCATTGGCATCACTCGAAGTAATGGCCACCGTGTCGTTAGCGGTGACGACGTTCCAGTTGGCGTCCACGGCGTTGACGGTGACCGTGAACGGCGCCGCGGCCGTCTGAGCTGTCGGTGAGCCGCTCTTGCCGGTGGCGCTTCCCGGAGCAGCAGACTGGCCTGGGGCCAGGATCTGGAGCTTGGTGAATGTTCCGGCGGCGACGGCAACCGCGGGGGTGGTATTGCTGGTGATACCCGTATGCGTGACGTCCGAAGCCGTCACGGTGGCGCTGCCTGCGGTCTTTAGGGTGACAGCGAAAGTCTTGGTGCCGCTTACCAGGAGCGCATTGGTCGGAAGGGCGGCGTTGGCATCACTGGAAGTAATGGCGACTGTGTCGTTGGTGCTGACGACGTTCCAGTTTGCGTCCACGGCGTTGACGGTGACGTTGAACGCGGTGCCCGCCGTCTGAGTTGACGGGGTTCCGGTCTTGCCGGGCCCGGTGCCCGGGGCGGCTGTCTCGCCCGGCAGCAAGATTTGGAGTTTGGCGAACGCGGCGGGATTGACCTGGATGGATGCGCTGGTGGATGCTTGGATTGATGGATTGGAGGTGTCACTGGCGGTCACCGTGGCGCTGCCTAAGGTGTTGAGGGTGACACTGAAGCTGTTGGTGCCGCCCACCAGCGCGGCGCTGCCCGGCAAGGTCGCATTGGCATCGGTCGAGGCAATGGCAACCGTATCGTTGGTGTTGATGACGTTCCAATTGGCGTCCACGGCATTGACCGTCACGTTGAATGCAGCGGCCGCGTTCTGCGCCGTCGGCGTTCCGGTCTTGCCGGTGGGGCTGCCCGGCGCCGCGCTTTCGCCGGGGGCCAATAGTTGCAACTTGGCAAAGGCGCCGGCGCTGACGTTGATGGCCGGAGTGGTGTTGGATGTGATCCCCGCATGAGTCGTGTCCGAAGCTGTAACGGTGGCGCTGCCTGCTGTCTTGAGCGTGACGCTGAAGCTGTTGCTGCCGCCGACCAGGGCCGCGTTGGGCGGCAAGGCGGCGTTTGCATCGCTGGAGGTGATGGCGACGGTGTCATTTGTCACAATCAAGTTCCAATTCGCATCCACTGCATTGACCGTCACGGTGAAAGCAGCGCCAGCAGTTTGAGTGGTGGGGGAGGCAATCTTGCCTGCCACGGTGCCGGGCGCGACAGATTCGCCAGGGGCCAGCAACTGCAACTTGGCGAGGGCCCCCGCCTTGACGGTGATCGCCGGGCTGGTGTTAGGGGATTTGCTGCCGTCGCTGATGTCCGTCGCGGTGATCGTCCAAACGCCGGCTGTGTTGTTGGTGAGACTGAATGTCTTGGTGCCGGAAACCAACGCCGCATTGGCCGGCAGCACGTCGTTCACATCGCTGGAGTCGATGCCAGCAATATTAGTAACCGTGTTCACCACGTTCCAATTCGCATCCACCGCGTTGACGGTGACGTTGTAGCCGGTGCCGGCAGTCTGGGCATTTGGGGTGCCGGTCTTGCCGGTTCCGGTGCCGGGGGCGGCGGTCTCACCGGGGACCAACAACTGCAGTTTCACATAGGAACCCGCAGTGACCGTAATCGAAGAACTGGTGTTGGCCGTCTTGCTCACGTCAGTGACGTCGCTGGCGGTGACTGTGCGGGCGCCGGAAGTTTTCAGGGTAACGCTGAAGGTTTGTATGCCGGCGGGAAGGGCAGCATTGGCGGGTAGGGCGGCGTTGGGGTCGCTGGAGGTAATTCCAACGGTGTCGGTTGCGGTGCTGATTAAATTCCAGTTGGCATCTACGGCGTTGACAGTGACGGTGAAGGCGGTGGCTTCCGTCTGGGCCGTTGGGGTTCCGGTCTTGCCACTGGAACTGCCGGGGATGGCGGTTTCGCCTGGCACGAGTATTTGGAGCTTGCTGAAGGCGCCACGGTTGACGGCAAGGGCGGGAGTGCTGCTGCCGGTGACGCCTGTGTGGGTCACGTCTGAGGCGGTGACGGTGGCGCAGGGTGGCCCTGCGCAAGCAGTCTTGAGTGTGATGGCGAAACTCTTGGTGCCGCTGACGAGGGCGGCGTTGGCGGGCAAGGCCGCATTAACGTCGCTGGAGCTAATGGCGACGGTGTCATTGGTGCTGACGACGTTCCAGTTGGCATCCACCGCGTTGACGGTGACGTTGAAAGCGGTGCCCGCCGTCTGTGTGGAGGGTGTTCCGGTCTTGCCGCTGGCGGTGGCCGGCGCCGCGGTTTCGCCTGGGGCCAGCAGTTGCAACTTGGCAAGGGGCCCCGCGCTGACGAGGACGTTGCTGGAGTTGGTCCCACTCAAAGATGGGCTGGTGAAGGCAATGTTCATCGTCTCGGCGACGACATAACTTAGATTGCCAAAAGTGGCGACGCCATTGGTGGCGGTTGCCGTGGTTGTGCCTTGGAGGGTGCCTGTGCCGGTGCCCCTGGCGGCAGTTATGACGGTGCTGCTATCACCGCTGCGGAGATTTCCGTAAGTGTCTTGAATCTGGACGACGGGTTGAGTGCCAAAGACTACGCCGGCGGTGGCGGTGGCCGAGGGCTGGGTTTGGATGGCCAGTCGTGTGGCAGCGCCCGCATTGACCGTCACGCTCGCACTGGTGTTGGCGCTCAGCACGGCGGCGGCGTCCGTGGCCGTGATCGTCCGCGTGCCTGAAGTCTTGAAGATGAAACTGGACAACCCGCGAGTGCCGGCAACCAAGGTCATGTTCCCCGCCGTGGCGCCGTTGTCGTCGGCAATGACGGCGTTGGGGTCCGAACTGGTAATGGTGACATTGGTGGTGGCGGTGCTGACCACGTTCCAGTTTGCGTCCACGGCATTGACCAGGACGCCATTGGTGATGCCGATGCCGGCGATTTGATCCGAAGGCGTGCCCGTCTTGCCCGTCGCCGTGCCGGGTGCCGCCGTTTCGCCCGGCAGCAGAATTTGGAGCTTGGTGACCGCGCCAGCGTTTACTGTGATCGCAGGGCTGGTGCTGGAGCCAATTAGTGAGTTAGTGATGTCCGAGCTGGTGAGTGTAAAAGCTCCAGCCGTTTTGTTAGTCAGGCTGAGGGTCCGGGTGCCCGAGGCCAAAGCGGTGTTGGCGGGCAATACTGCGTTTGGATCGGTGGAAGTTATCCCGACCAGGTCGCTCACTGTGTTGAGTAGATTCCAGTTCGCATCCACGGCGTTGACCGTCACACTGTAGCTGGCGCCGGCCGTGCGGGCGGTGGGTGTGCCGGTCTTGCCTGTGGCCGAGCCCGCCGAGGCCGTCTCGCCCGGAACCAGCAACTGCAATTTCACGAAGGCGCCCGCAGTGACCGTTATCGAAGGACTGGTGCTGGCGGTCTTGCTGGTGTCAGTAACGTCGCTGGCTGTGACCGTGCGTGTGCCAGCCGTCTTGAGGGTGACGCTGAAGCTGCCGGCGCCGCCGGCCAGCGCGGCATTCGCAGGCAAGCCGGCGTTGCTGTCCGAGCAAGTTACGGCCACGATGTGGGTGACCGTCGGGACCGCGTTCCAGTTGGCGTCCACGGCGTTGACGGTGACGGTGAAGGGGACGCTGGCTGTCTGGGCAGTGGCTGTTCCGGTTTTGCCAGTAGAAGTGCCAGGGGCAGCGGTCTCACCCGGAACCAGGATTTGCAATTTGGTGAAGGCGGCGGCATTGACTGGGATGGAAGAGCTGGTGTTGGTGGCGATGGCGGTATGTGTTGTGTCCGAAGCGGTGACGGTCGAGTTGCCGCCGGTCTTGAGGGTGACGCTGAAAGTCCTGGTGCCGCTTGAGAGGGAAGCATTGGATGGCGGGGTGGCATTGGTGTCGCTCAAGCTAACCGCGACGGTGTCGTTGGTGCTGTACAGGTTCCAATTGGCATCCACGGCGTTGACCGTGACGTTGAACGCTGTGCCTGCGGTTTGGACGGTGGGCGTGCCGGTCTTGCCGGTGGGGCTGCCCGACGCTTTCGTTTCTCCCGGCGCCAATACCTGCAGCTTCGCAAACGCGCCGGCATTGACCGTGATCGAAGGGCTGGTGTTGGGCGCCTTGGCGCCATCGTCCACATCCGAAGCCGTTAGTGTCGCGCTGCCCGCGGTGCGGAAGGTCACCCCGAGGGACTTGGTGCCGGCTACCAAGGCCGCGTTGGCCGGCAACGCCGCGTTGCTGTCGCTCGAGGCCAGCGCAACCGTGTCGGTCACCGTGTTCACCAGGTTCCAGTTGGCATCCACCGCCCGCGCCGTGGCGGTGAAGGCTGTGCCGGCGATTTGCGCCGTGGGCGTGCCGGTCTTGCCCGAAGTGGTGCCGGGCGCGGCGGTTTCTCCCGGCGCCAAAAGCTGCAATTTGACAGCAGGCCCCGCATTGACGGTGACCGCCGGGCTGCTGTTCGCTGTGAGCGTGCCGCTGGGGTCGCTGGCCGTGATGGTGCGCGAGCCGGCGGTCTTGAAGGTGAAACTCGACAAAGTCCGCGTGCCGGAAACCAGTGTGAGGTTGCCCGCTGTCCCGCTACCGTTGTCGTCGGTAATCGCCGCGTTGGCGTCCGTGCTGGTAATCGTCACATTGGGTGTGGCGCTGCTGACTACGTTCCAGTTGGCATCCACCGCATTGACCCTGATGCCGCTGCCGATGGCGGCCCCGGCGGTTTGGGCCGTGGGTGTGCCGGTCTTGCCCGTCGTCGTTCCTGGCGCTGCGGTTTCACCTGGCAGCAGGAGCTGCAGCCTGGTCACTGCCCCGGCGCTGACCGCCAGCGAAGCGCTGGTGCTCGCAAGGATGGCCGGATGAGTCACATCTGAAGCCGTTACAGTCCAACTGCCTGCCGTCTTGAAGGTGACGCTCAAAGAGCCGCTCCCGTTCACCAGCGCCGCATTGGACGGCGCCGTTGCGTTCGTGTCAGTTAAAGAAATGGCGATAGTGTCGTTGGTGCTGATCACGTTCCAAAAGCTGTCCACGGCATTGACCGTGACGTTGAAGGCGGTGCCGGCAGCGCGCGTGGTTGGCGACCCGGTCTTGCCCGTCGTGGTGCCTGGTGCTGCCGTTTCGCCCGGGGCGAGCAATTGCAATTGGCTGAAGGCCAACGGACTGACCACCACGTTGCTGGAGGTGGTCCCGGTCAGTCCCGGCGCGGTGAAAGCGATGGTGATGGTGGTGGCGACGTTGTGCGAAAGATTGGTGAAGGCGACCAGGCCGCCCACGGCGGTTAAATTGGTTGTCCCTTGCAGGATGCCGCTGCCGGCGCTCCGCGTGGCGGTTACCAGCGTTGTGTTGTCGCCGGTCCGCAAATTGCCGCCAGCGTCTTCAATCCGGATGACGGGCTGCTGGGCAAAGAGCGCGCCGGCAGTCGCCGTCGAGGAAGGCTGGGTTTGAATGGTCAGGCGGCTGGCTGGCCCCGGGCTGATGGTGAACAAGTCGCTTTCGCCCGTGGATAGCGCGCCACTGCTCGCCGTCAGTTTCTTGTCTCCGATCAGGTTGACGCTCAGATCGTCGAAGGTGGCCACGCCGTTGGTGTCGGTGGTCCGCGTCGTAGTCCCGCTCAACACGCCGGTGCCGGTGCTCAGGCTGATGCTCACTGGCACGCCCGGCGCATTGTTGCCAAAACCGTCTTGCGCAACCACGGTGACTGCCGGACTGATGGCCACGCCCGACAACGCATCGCTAGGCTGCTCCACATACGCCAGACTGGTCGCCGCCGCCGCATTGACCAGGACATTGCTCGAGGTGACACCGAGCAAGCTGGGGGCGTTGAAATCTACGGTGATGGTGGTCGCCACGTTGTGCGAGAGATTGGTGAACATCACCACCCCGTTGGCCGCGGTCAAAGCCGTTGTGCCCTGTAGCGACCCGCTGCCGGCATTGCGCGTGGCGCTGACCACCGTGTCATTGTCGGCGCTCTCCAGGTTGTTAAATTGGTCCTGGATCATCACCACCGGCTGCTGGGCAAAGACGACGCCGGCTGTGGCCGTGGCCGACGGTTGGGTTTGTACGGCCAAATGATGTGCCGCCGCTGGACTGACGGCGATGGCGGTGGAGGTGGCGCTGGTGAGGCTGCCGCTGGTAAAAACAATCGTGATGTTCGTGGCCAAATTGTGGGCCAGGTTGACAAACGTCACTACGCCACCCAAGGCAGTCGCGGTCAACGTGCCTTGCAGCGTGCCGCTGCCCGCCCCGCGCGCAGCGGTTACCACGGTGCTGTTGTCACTGTTGCGCAGATTGCCGTACTGGTCCTGAATCTGAATTTGCGGCTGCGGCGCAAAAGCGACGCCGGCTGTCGCCGTCGCCGGCGGCTGGGTCAAGATGGCCAGCTTGCTGGCCGCCGCTGGACCCACAGCGACATTACCGGAGGTGGCGCCGGTCAAAGTCCCGCCGTTGAAATCTATCGTGATGGTTTCGGCTTTGATGTAGGAGAGATTTGAGAAGGTCGCCAGCCCATTGACGGCGGTGGCGCTGGTTGTCCCTTGCAACGAGTCGGTGCCGGCGTTGCGCGTCGCGCTCACGACTGTGCTGCTGTCGGCGGTTACCAGGTTTGCAAAGGCGTCTTCGATTCGGACCACTGCGGCGGGCGAGAAAGCCGTCCCGGCCGTCGCCGTCGCCGGTGGCTGGGTTTGAATAGTCAGATGGTTGCCGGCGCCCGGACTGACGGTGAAAACAGTGCTCAAGCCGCTGCTCAAGCTGCTGGCGCTGGCGGTCAGTTGTTTGTTGGTCCCAGCCGCGTCAATGCGCAAACCGGCGAAGGCTGCCGTTCCGTTGCCGGCGCCAGTGCCGGTGCCGATATCTACAGGCAGCATCCCTTGAAGGGGTCCAGTGCCACTGGTCAAACTCAATGTGACACTGAGACTGGCGGGCAATCCGGCGGTGGAGTTGTTCCCAAAAGCATCCTGGCTCTTGACCACTGGCTGGACGCTGAGCGTCGAACCGGCCGTGCCGTTGCCCGGCTGGGTGCTGAAAGCCAGCGCGCTGGCCGCCGCCGGACTGACCGCAATAGTGGTCGAGGTGGCGCTGGTGAGAGTGCCGCTGGCGAAGAGGATGGTGATGTTGTTGGCGACGTTGTGCGAGAGATTGGCATAGGTCACCACTCCGTCAACCGCCGTCATACCGGTCGTGCCTTGCAAGGTCCCGATGCCTGCGCTGCGAGAAGCCGTTACCACCGTGCTGTTGTCGGACCGCCCGTTGGCTGCGCTGCGCAAAGTACCGAACTGGTCCTTGACCAGGATGACCGGTTGTTGGGCAAAGATCACCCCGGCCGTGGCCGTCGAGGAGGGCTGGGTTTGAGTGACCAGCACGCTGGCGGCGCCGGCGATTTCCGTCAGTGTGCCGAAGTTTGAGTTGGTGCTGACAGTCGGCAAGCTGGCGGTGCCGCTGACAAACAAATTGCCGTTGGCCAATGGCGTTCCGGCCGTGGGCCTGACTCGAACATTTTGCCAGGTCAAGGAACAGGTCACGCCGTTGGCGCTGGAGCTGGTAACGCTAAAGACCAATTGAGTGGTTGTTACCGAAGTCATGGCCACTGCCGTGCCCTTGGCAACGCCATTGATGTTGTTCCCGGCGTTTCCACTGCCTTTAAGCCTGTCAACGACTACCGTCGGCGCCGTGCCGCCGGTGTCGAAGATGAAGCCGGTGGGCACATTCAAGATGATAGTGCCTGGGCCGACGTCGGCGCTGACCTTCTCGAAATATAGCGGCCCGGTTAGATTGGTGAACGCCCCGCCCGTGGCGTCGGCGGAGATGGCGCTGCCGCCCGTGGCCGCCGTGTATTGGATGGTGCCGCCGACGGTAATGGCCGGGCTGGTGTTGGCGGTCTTGCCGGGGTCGGTTACATCGCTGGCAGTCACGGTTTGAGAGCCGGCGGTGCCCAAAGTGACACTGAAAGTCTGGGTTCCCGCTACCAGCACCGAGTTGGTGGCCAAGGTGGCCGCCAAGTCTGTCGAAGTGATGGCTACGTTGTCGGTAATCGTGCTCACCAGGTTCCAGTTCCCGTCCACTGCATTGACGGTGACGGTGAAAGGGCCGGCCACATTCTGGCTGGTGGGTGTGCCGGTCTTGCCGGAAGCGGTGCCCGGCGCCGCAGTCTCACCGGGCGTCAATAGTTGTAGTTTGGTGAATGCGCCGACGTTGACCGTGATCGAGGGGCTGGTGCTGGCTGTAATGGGTGCATGGGTCACGTCTGATGCCGTCACCGTGGCGCTGCCGGTGGTCCTGAGGGTGACGCTGAAAGTCTTGCTGCCACTGACGAGCGCGGCATTGGCTGGCGGCGTGGCGTTGGCGTCGCTCGAGCTGATCGCTACCGTATCATTAGTGCTCACCAGGTTCCAGTTGGGGTCCACGGCGTTGACTGTCACCGTGAAGGCGATGCCGGCTGTCTGGGCAGTGGCGGTGCCGGTTTTCCCTGTGGGCGTGCCCGGACTGGCCGCCTCGCCCGGCAGCAGGATCTGGAGTTTGGCGAACGCGGCGGCATTGACCTGGATGGATGGGCTGACGGATTGTTGGATTGATGGATGGGTGCTGTCACTGGCGGTCACCGTGGCAGTGCCTAGGGTGTTGAGGGTGACACTGAAACTCTTGGTGCCGCTCACCAGCGCGGCGTTCAGCGGCAAGGTCGCATTGGCATCTGACGAGGTAATGGCAACCGTATCGTTGGTGTTGATGACGTTCCAGTTTGCGTCCACTGCGTTGACCGTTACGCTGAAAAGGCTGCCGGCGTTCTGCGCCGCCGGTGTCCCGGTCTTGCCCGTTCCCGTGCCTGGCGCCGGTGTTTCGCCTGGCAGAACCAGTTGCAGCTTCACGAACGCTCCACCATTGACCGTGACCGGCGTGCTGGTGCTTGCCGTAATGCCTGTGTGCGTGATGTCCGAAGCCGTAACCGTCCGGCCACCTGCGGTGTTGAGTGTGACGCTGAAGCTTTGTGTTCCGGCGACCAACGTAGCATTGTTGGGCAGCGCAGCATTGGCGTCGCTGGAGGTAATGGCCACCAGGTCATTCGTGGCGATCAAATTCCAGTTGGCATCCACCGCGTTGACCGTCACGTTAAGAGCTGTGCCCGCCGTCTGAACCGTCGGAGTGCCGGCCTTGCCCAGGGCAGTTCCCGGTGACGCGGTCTCGCCCGGTGCTAAAACTTGCAGCTTGGTGAACGCGCCCGGGTTGAGCGCGATGGCGGGACTGGTGTTGCTGGTAATGCCGCTGTGCGTCGAATCCGAAGCAGTCACTGTCGGGTTGCCGGCCGTCTTGAGCGTCACGCTGAAAGTCTTGCTGCCGCTTGAGAGCGCCGCAGGCGCTGGCGGCGTGGCATTGCTGTCGCTCGAACTCATCGCGACCGTATCATTGGTGTTGATCAGGTTCCAGTTGGCATCCACCGCATTGACCGTGACATTGAATGCGCTTCCTGCAGTCTGGGCGGAAAGCGTGCCGGTCTTGCCAAGGGCGCTGCCGGGCGCGGCGGTTTCTCCCGGCGCCAGCAATTGCAGCTTGGTGAACGCGCCCGCAGTGAGAGTGATGGCAGAACTTGTGTTGCTGGCAATGCCGGTGTGCGTCACATCTGATGCGCTCACTGTCGGGTTGCCCGCCGTCTTGAGCGTGACACTGAAAGTCTTGCTGCCGCTTACCAGCGCCGCATTGGCTGGCGGTGTGGCATTGGTGTCGCTCGAACTGATCGCGACCGTATCATTGGTGTTGATCAGGTTCCAGTTGGCATCCACCGCACTGACCGTCACATTGAATGCGCTTCCTGCAGTCTGGGCGGTGGGTGCCCCGCTCTTTCCGAGGCCGCTGCCCGGCGCGGCTGTTTCTCCCGGTGCCAGGACCTGTAATTGGCTCAAGGCGCCGGCATTGACCGTGATTGACGAACTGGTGCTGGCGGTGATCGCTGTATGAGTCACATCCGACGCCGTCACCGTGCCGCTGCCCGCCGTCTTGAGCGTTACAGTGAAACTGCCGCTCCCGCTGGCCAGCGCCGCATTCGCCGGCAAAACCGCGTTCGTGTCGCTGGCGGTGATGTGCACTGTGTCGTTGGTGCTCACCCGGTTCCAGTTGGCGTCCACTGCGTTGACGGTCACGGCGAAGGCCGTTCCGGCCGTCTGGGCGGCAAGGCTGCCGGTCTTTCCCGTCGCCGTGCCCGGCACGGCCGTTTCACCGGGGGCCAACAACTGCAGCTTCGCCAAAGCACCGGCGTTGACTGGAATGGCCGTGCTGGTGCTGGCCGTCTTGGCCGGGTTGGTGATGTCGCTGGCTGTGACGGTGGCGCTGCCCCCTGTCTTCAGGGTGACGCTAAATGTCTTGGTTCCGCTCACCAGCGGGCCGCTGGTCGGCAGCACCGCGTTGGTGTCCGACGACGTGATGCCAACAGTGTCGGACACCGTGTTGACGAGGTTATAGCTGGCGTCCACCGCATTGACGGTGACGCTGAAAGGCGTTCCGGCAATCTGGGCAGTCGGTGTGCCGGTCTTGCCGGTGCCTGTTCCGGGAGCAAAGCTCTCTCCCGGCGCCAGCACCAGCAACTGCGAGAAGGAGGCGCCCGCTACAGTGAAATTGCTGCTCACCGCGTTCGTAAAACCCGGCGAACTGGCCGTGAGCTGTTTGCTGCCTGTGGAGTCGATCTCCAAATCTGTGTAGCTGGCCACGCCATTGCCGGCGCTGGTCCCGAGGTCCTGACTGACGGTGCCCAGCAACGGCCCGGCGCCCGAACTCAATGTCATCGTGACGATTTGTTGGGCCGGCAGTCCGACGGTGGAGTTGTTGCCGTATTGGTCCTGGCTATTGACGACCGGCTGAGTGCCGAACGGGAAACCGGACAGAGCTGAACCCGGTTGTGTCGTGAAGACGAGCTGGTTGGCAGTGTTCGGCCCCACGACAATCTGATCTGAGGTCACACTGGTCAAACCGGTGGCGGTGAATAGAATCGTATTCGTGTTGGCCACGTTGAAAGACAAATCCGGGTAAGTGACGTCACCCCCAAGCGCAGTTTGAGTCGTGCTCCCTTGCAGCGTGCCGGTGCCATCCCCGCGGGTTGCCACGATCACCGTGCTGTAGTCCTGGGAACACCAATTCCCAAACTGATCGTAAGTGTCCACCTCGGGTTGGGGATTAAAAATGACTCCCGCTGTTGCGGTCGGTGAAGGTTGAGTGATGATGCTCAGGGCCTTTGGTGCGCCCTCCGTCGTGTATAACAAACCGAACGTGGTGTAATCGCAAAAGATTCCAGCGATCGTCTCAGTGCCGGGATTGACACAGACGTTATAGATGTAAAGCCCGTTGAGATTGTCCACAGAGCCGCCATCCAGCGGCTGAACCTCTAGGCCGCTGATGGTGAGTGTGTCCAATTTTGTCGTGCCGCTAACCGTAAGGGTCACCGTGACATTCGACGTGGTGACCGCAACGCTGGCTGAGGTAATATCCCGGCTGGTTGGGAAGCCAACACTTGCACCAGCGGCGGTGCTAAAGCGCCAGCCGTCCGGCAGGGTCAAAATCAACGTTTTATTGGTCCCCTTCGCGAAATCGCTGCTCAGGCCTTCTGCAATCACGATATTGCCCAGCGCGGTAAAGGCAGCGCCGTTCGTGGAGTTTAGCGCTGTATCCGCCGAGATACCATTGCCGCCTATCGGCTCCGTGACGGTTACGTCGGCCAGCAGTGACTGGCAAAAAAACGACAGCAGCCCCACAGCCAGCACCGATCGAAGATGGTATCTCATGGAAGATGCCTTCCCTCTTCCCTCTCTCATCTTCCATCTTCGATACATAATAACGTTATTCACTCGCAGTTTGCTCATTTAGCAGGTTCGATCCTGGAATACCCCGCCCCTCCACAGGAGCGGCTGGGTCGGATCGAGCCTTTTGCACCAACGCAGCAGCAATTGACCTGCCATCCCCCAGCTTGTTGGGCCTGGCCAGAGTGCCACACGATATTTCTGTGTGCTTCCATTTGTGTTTCAATGAGTTACGAACAAAATACCGAAATAGCTTTTCTTGCAATAAATGCGAATCTTATGGCCTCGCAATTGGACATGCCCCAACCGGAGCGGTTTCTTGTCGCAAAGTGGAAACAACTTGGTGGTAGGCTTCCATCTTCCATCTTCCATCTTCCTCCCTAAGGCCAGACCAACCGGTAACAGGCCCGGTCTTGCGGCGGGTTGGTGTCGGTAAATTGACCTTGGCCCGCGTCGTTTGCCACGGTCGAACCCAAAGCTTGCCAGACGGTATTGCTCCCTTGGAGGTCTGCAGTGCGCTCCACATGATACGCATAGCCAGGGCTGCCCGCAAAAGTGATCACGATCCCGTTGCTCAAGGCATTGATTGCCAGCAAGTTAGCCGGACTCGCACTTGCAGCAGCAGTGCTGATGACCTGGCTCGAAGGGAGGCTAATGGTGGTATCATAGAAATTGCCGTCCGACATGTACTCAGCAGAAATGGTGTGCGCACCCTGCGTCAGAGCCGATGTGGTCAGGCTGGCAACACCATTAGTCAGGACGACCGCCGAATTCAGCGGCAAACCGTCGGCCGTGAATCGCACTGTGCCAGCCGGTAAGACGGTGCACGGCGCCACTGCTGATAGACTGGCGGTGAAGGTGACGTTCGAGCCGGTGGGCGAAGGATTGGCGGAAGAATTGAGGGTGCCCAGAACCGAGGCCGGAGTGATCGTCAATTGGCCAGCCACGAAAATGAAGTTATAGTTGCTGGCGCTGAGCGTGCCTTGAGTGACGGTGATCGGGTATGGATTGCCGGCCACCGGGCTGTTGGTCGTCGCGGTGGTGCTCAGGCTGGCGCTGCCGCTGAGCACGTTACTCGTGTCAGCGTAAGCAAATCCGCTGTAACTGATGGTCAGAGGCGGATTTTGCGCCCCATAAACCCGAACACGGTCGTTTGCGGTGATCGTCAGAACCGCCTTGGCTGCACTAAAGAATTGGTACACCGGGGTGGCGGCGTTCCAGTTCGCGTCACCAGTCTGCGAGGCCTGCACGGTTACCGCGCCACTGCCGGTGAGACTCAAGGTGTTGCCGGAAACTGTGGCCGGGCCGGAGACGACGCTGAAACTGATTGCCAGCCCTGAGGAGGCGGTCGCGCTGAGGGAGAACGGCGCGTCGCCATAAGTCTTGTCAGACAGGGCGCCAAAGTTGATGGTCTGATTGGCCTTGGCCACGTTGAAAAATTGGTACACCGGCGAGGCGGCGCTCCAATTGGTGTCGCCGGACTGCGAGGCGCGCACCGTTACCGCACCAGCGCCGGTGATGGTCAGGGTGTTGCCGGAAACTGTGGCGGGGCCGGAGACGACGCTGAAACCCACTGTGAGCCCCGATGAGGCGGTGGCGCTAAGGGTGAAGGGGGCGTCACCATAAGTCTTGTTGGGGAGCGGGCCGAAAGTTATGGACTGACTAGCTTTGGCGACGGTGAAGAATTGGTCCACCGATAAGGCGGCGTTCCAATTGGTGTCGCCGGACTGGGAGCCGCGCACCGTTACCCCGCCCGCGCCGGTGATGGTGAGGGTGTTGCCGGAAACTGTGGCCGGACCTGAGACGACGGTGAAGCTGACTGTCAGCCCTGAGGAGGTGGCCGCGCTGAGCGTGAAGGGCGCGTCGCCGTAAGTCTTGTTGGGCAACGGGCCGAAGGTGATGGTCTGACTGGCCTTGGCCACGTTGAAGGATTGGTCCACCGGTGAGGCGGCGTTCCAATTCGTGTCGCCGGGCTGAGAGGCGCGCACGGTTACCGCACCCGCCCCAGCGATGGTCAAGGTGTTGCCGGAAACCGTAGCCGGGCCGGAGACAATGCTGAAACTGACTGCCAAGCCCGAGGAGGCGGTCGCACTGAGGGCGGACGGCGCATCGCCGTAAGTCTTGCTTGGCAATGCGCCAAAGATGATGGTTTGGTTGGCCTTGGCCACGTTGAAGGATTGGTCCACCTGGGTAGCCGCGTTCCAATTCGTGTCGCCGGATTGGGAGGCGCGCACCGTTACCGTGCCCGTGCCGGTGAGGGTCAATGTGTTGCTGGAAATTGTGGCCGGGCCGGAGACGATGCTGAAACTGACTGCCAATCCGGATGAGGCGCTGGCGCTCAGGGTGAACGGGGCGTCGCTGTATGTCTTGTCGGCCAGTGCGCCGAAGGTGATGGTCTGACTGGCTTTGGCCACGTTGAACGATTGGTCCGCAGGCGTAGCCGCGTTCCAATTCGTGTCGCCAGACTGCCAGGACCGCACCGTTACCGTACCCGTGCCGGTGAGAGTTAAGGTGTTGCCGGAAACTATGGCGGGGCCGGAGAGGACGCTGAAGCTGACTGCCAAGCCGGATGAGGCGGTCGCGCTTAGGGTCATCGGCGGGTCGCCATAAGTCTTATCGGCCAGTGCGCCAAAGGCGATGGTCTGACTGGCCTTGCCTACGCTGAAGGATTGGTCCACCGAGGTAGCAGCGTTCCAATTCGTGTCGCCGGACTGCGAGGCGCGCACCGTTACTGTGCCCGCGCCGGTGAGGGTCAGGGTGTTGCCGGAGACTGTGCCCGGGCCGGAGACGACGCTGAAACTGACTGTCAGGCTAGAGGAGGCGGTCGCACTGAGGGTGGACGGGGAATCGCCGTAAGTCTTGTTTGGCAGTGGCCCGAAAGTGATGGTCTGACTGGCCTTGGCGGCGGTGAAAGACTGATCTGCCGGGGTAGCAGCGTTCCAATTCGTGTCGCCGGGCTGAGAGGCGCGCACCGTTACCGCACCCGCCCCAGTGAAGGTGAGGGTGTTGCCGGAGACTGTAGCCGGGCCGGAGACAATGCTGAAACTCACTGCCAGGCCCGAGGAGGCGGTCGCATTGAGGGTGGACGGCGCGTCGCCGTAAGTCTTGTTTGGCAGTGGCCCAAAGGTGATGGTCTGACTGGCCTTGGCCACGGTGAAGGATTGGTCCACCGGAGCAGCGGCGTTCCAATTTGTGTCGCCGGGCTGTGAGGCGCGCACGGTTACCGCGCCCGTACCTGTGAGAGTCAAGGTGTTGCTGGAAACTGTGGCCGGGCCTGAGAGGACGCTGAAATTCACGGCCAGGCCCGATGAGGCGATCGCACTCAGGGTGAAGGGCGCGTCGCCGTAAGTCCTGTTTGGCAGTGGCCCGAAGGTGATGGTTTGGTTGGCCTTGGCCACGTTGAAGGATTGGTCCACCGGGGTAGCCGCGTTCCAATTCGTGTCGCCGGACTGAGAGGCGCGCACCGCCACTGCGCCGGCCGCGGTGAGGGTCAGAGTGTTGCTGGAAATTGTGGCGGGGCCTGACACGACGCTGAAACTAATTGCCAAGCCGGATGAGGCGGACCCGCTTAGGGTTATCGGCGCGTCGCCATAAGTCCTGTCGGCCAGTGCGCCGAAGGTGATGGTCTGACTGGCCTTGGCCACGTTGAACGATTGGTCCGCAGGCGTAGCCGCGTTCCAATTCGTGTCGCCAGACTGCCAGGACCGCACCGTTACCGTACCCGTGCCGGTGAGAGTTAAGGTGTTGCTGGAAACTATGGCGGGGCCGGAGAGGACGCTGAAGCTGACTGCCAAGCCGGATGAGGCGGTCGCGCTGAGGATCACCGGCGGGTCGCCATAAGTCTTATCGGCCAGTGCGCCAAAGGCGATGGTCTGACTGGCCTTGCCTACGCTGAAGGATTGGTCCACCGGGGTAGCAGCGTTCCAATTCGTGTCGCCAGGCTGGGAGGCGCGCACCGTTACTGTGCCCGCGCCGGTGAGGGTCAAGGTGTTGCCTGAAACTGTGGCGGGGCCGGAGATGACGCTGAAACTGAGTGCCAAGCCCGATGAGGCGGTGGCGCTGAGGGCGAGGGGCGCGTCGCCGTAATTCTTGTCGGCTAATGCGCCGAAGGCGATGGTCTGACTGGCCTTGGCGACGGTGAACGACTGGTCTGCCAGAGCGGCCGCGTTCCAATTCGTGTCGCCGGGCTGAGAGGCGCGCACTGTTACTGCACCCGCGCCAGTGATGGTCAAGGTGTTGCCGGAAACTGTGGCCGGGCCGGAGATGACGCTAAAACTAACTGCCAGCCCTGAGGAGGCAGTCGCACTGAGGATGGACGGCGCATCGCCGTAAGTCTTGTTTGGCAGCGGTCCGAAGGTGATGGTCTGACTGGCCTTGGCCACGGTGAAGGATTGGTCCACCGGGCTAGCGGCGTTCCAATTCGTGTCGCCGGGCTGAGCGGCGCGCACTGTTACTGCACCCGCGCCAGTGATGGTCAAGGTGTTGCCGGAAACTGTGGCCGGGCCGGAGACAATGCTGAAACTCACTGCCAGGCCCGAGGAGGCGGTGGCACTGAGGGTGAAGGGCGCATCGCCGTAAGTCTTGTTGGCCAGTGGGCCGAAGGTGATGGTCTGAGTGGCCTTGGCGACGGTGAAGGATTGGTCCACTGGTGAAGCGGGAGCCCAATTAGCATCACCGGACTGCGAAGCGCGCACGGTCACCGTGCCAGCGCCACTGATGGTGAGAGTGTTGCCTGAAAGGGTGGCTGGCCCAGACAGCACGCTGAAGGTGACGGGCAAACCGGATGAGGCGGTGGCGCCGACTGTGAAGGGCGGATCGCCGTAAGCCATGTTGGGCAGCGCGCCAAAGGTGATGGTTTGGCTGGACTTGACGACCGTGAAAAGGCTGGAAAGAGCGTTGGTCAGGCCGGTGGCGCTGGCGATCAATTGTTTGTCCGTCCCGGCCGAGTCAACGCGCAAGTCGGTAAAGTTGATTAGGCCGTTGGCTGCATTGGTGCCGAGGTCCACGTTGGTGGTGCCCAACAGTGGACCGGTGCCGGATGCAAGGGCCACGGTTACGTTGAGGCTGCCGGGAAGGCCAACGGCCGAATTGTTTCCAAACTGGTCGCGAGTGCAGACGACTGGTTGCGTGGCCAGCGCCGCCCCTATAGTCCCATTGGCCGGCTGCGTTATGAAGGCCAGTTGAGCGGCGCCGGCAGGAGAAACCGCGATGCTGGTGGAGGTGGTGCTGATCAAACTGCCGCTGGTAAAGGCGATGCTGATGTTCGTGGCAACGTTGTGAGAAAGATTGGTGAAGGTGACCAGACCGCCAGCAGCCGTGGCAACCAGGGTGCCTTGGAGAGTACCGCTGCCTGCGTTGCGGGCGGCGGTGACGACGGTGCTGTTGTCCGAGACAACCAAATTGCCGGCGGCGTCCTGAATGCGGATGACTGGCTGGGTCAGGAAGGCTGCTCCGGCCGTGGCGGTTGGCGAGGGCTGGGTTTGAATGGCCAGTGCCGCCGACGGGCCTAGTTCAATCAAGGATCCGAAACTGGTGGTGCTGTTGGTTACAGCGGCCAGGGTTGCGGTGCCGGTCTTAGTAATATTGCCGCTGACCAGAGGGCTGCTGGCGGTGGGCCGGACACGGAGGTTCTGCCAGGTGAGTGAGCAAGTCACTGCGGTGCTGCTTGCGCTTGTGACGGTGAATGTAATCTGGGTGCTGGTGCGGGAGGTGATCGCCACCGAAGTGCCGCTGGCGACACCATTGATGTTGTTGCCGTTGGCGCCGCTGCCGGTGAGGCGCGTGACCAAAACGGTCGGTGCGGTACCACCGGTGTCGAAGATGAACCCATTGGGCGCATTGAGAATGATAGTGCCCGTGCCCACATCCGCAGTGGCGGCTTCGTAATAAGTTGGACCAGTCAACGCGGTATATGCCCCGCCGGCGGAGCTGGACGGGATCGCACTTCCACCTGTCGCCCGCTCAACGCCACCGACCAGAAATGTGGCGCTGGTGATGGGGAAGAGTTGAGAGGAAGTTGAGTTTAGCGTTGAAGCGGTGAGTTGCTTGTTGGTCCCGGCGTCACTACATTCGACATTGGTGAAGGTGGCGGTCCCGTTGCCCGCGCCGGCACCGATGTCCAGCACAGTTGCACCAAGCAAGGAACCGGAGCCGGCTGTCAAAGCCATCCCGACATTCAAGCTGGCGGGCAAGCCGACGGTGGAGTTGTTGCCGAATGGGTCCTGCGTCTTGACCACTGGCTGAATGGTCAGCCGCGAACCTGTGCGAGATACGCCTCCGGGTTGGGTGCTGAACGCCAACTGGGTGACAGTTGTGGGGCTGACGAGGACATTGCCCGACGTTGCGCTTGTCAAACCATTGGCGGTAAAGTTAATGGTGATGGTCTCAGCCATGTTGTAGGCAAGGTTGGTGAAAGCCGCCACGCCGTTGACCGTCGTCGCGGTGAGACTCCCTTGCAAGGTGCTGGTTCCGACGCCGCGCGTGGCGGTGATGGACCGCCCATTGTCCGTGGTCACCAAATTGCCCGCCGCATCTTCGACCCGAATCGCCGGCTGCGGCGCAAAAACAACTCCCGCCGTAGCTGCCGTGGGCGGCGATATTGAGAGGGTCAGTTTGTTGGGGGCGCCGGCCAGGACCTGGACTGGTGGACTGGTGGAGAACTGGAGTGCTGGGTGGGTGATGTCCGAGCCCGTCAGGTTCTGGCTGCCGGCGGTCTTGAGAGTGACGCTAAAGCCGTTGGTGCCGCTGATCAGCGCAGCGTTGGCGGGCAAGGCGGCGTTTGAATCACTGGAGGTAACCGCGACCGTGTCGTTGGTGTTGACTACGTTCCAGCAGGGGTCTGTGGCATTGACCGTCACGTTGAACGCACTGCTTGCAACTTGAGCCAGGGGTGTGCCGGTTTTGCCGCCCGGAGTGCCCGGCATGGCCGTTTCGCCAGGCACTAACAACTGGAGTTTGGTGAAAGCTCCGGCGTTGACTGTAATGAAAGGTGTGGTGTTGGCGCTTTTGGTGCCGTCGGTGATATTCGTAGCCGTAACGGTCCGCGAGCCGGAAGTCTTGAAGCTGACGGCCAAAGTCTGCGTGGCACCGGCCAAGGCGGCATTGGCCGGCAAGCTGGCGTTGCCGTCCGATGAAGTCAGGCCCACCGTGTCGGTCGCGTTCGTGACCAGGTTCCAGTTGGCGTCCACCCCATTGACCGTAACGTTGAAAGCGGTCCCAGCGGTCTGTGCGGTGGGCGCGCCGCTCTTGCCGGTGGCGCTGCCTGGCGAGGCGCTCTCTCCCGGTGCCAGAATTTGCAGTTTGCTGAAGGCGCTCGGCAGGACCTGAAGTGGCGCAGTGGTGGAGTTCTGGATTGCCGGATGGGTGATGTCCGAGGCGATGAGGGTGACGCTGCCTGCGGTTTTGAGGGTCACGCTCAGGCTCTTGACGCCGCTGACCAGCGCAGCATTGGCGGGCAAGGCGGCGTTCGGGTCGCTGGAGGTGATGGCCACCGTGTCGTTGGTGTTGACGATATTCCAATATGGGTCTGCCGCATTGACCGTCACACCGAAAGCGGCGCCAGCGCTCTGCGTGTTGGGCGTGCCGCTCTTGCCGCTGACCGTGCCGGGCGCGGCGGTTTCGCCGGGCGCAAGCAGTTGCAACTTACTCAAGGCCCCCGGGCTAACCACCACGCTGGCTGAAGTGGCTCCCGCCAGACCGGGACTGGCGAAGTCAATGCTGATCGTCGTGGCCACGTTATGCGAGAGGTTGGTGAAGCTCACCACGCCATTGACCGCCCCAAGGCTGGTTGCTCCTTGCAAGGCGCCGCTGCCCCCATTCCGGCTGGCCGCCACCACCGTGCTGTTGTCGCTGGCGCGCAAATTGCCAAATTGATCTTCAATGCGAAGCGCCGGCTGGGGGACAAAGGCCACGCCCGCGATGGCGGTCGCCGAAGGCTGGGTCTGGATAGTGAGCCGATTGGCCGCCGCCGGACTCACCACAATGGTGGTGGAAGTGGACCCGGCCAGGCCGGGGCTGCTGAAGGTAATCGTAATATTGGTGGCAATGTTGTGCGCCAGATCGGTGAACCTGACCATGCCGCCCATGGCCGTCAGGTTGGTGGTGCCTTGCAAGGCGCCGCTGCCCGCAGCGCGAGTGGCGGTTACCACCGTCGCGTAGTCGCTGGAGCGCAGATTGCCGAATGGATCTTCGACCCGCACCACCGGCTGCGTCGAAAAGACAACGCCGGCCACCGCATTCGAAGAGGGCGATATTGAAATGGTCAGTTTGCTAGCCGCTGCCGGACTTACCAGCACGTTGCCCGAAGTGGCCCCCGTCAAAGTTCCGCTGGCAAAACTCAGCGTGATCGTCTCCGCTACGTTATAAGAGAGGTTGGTGAAGCTTACCACGCCATTGATCGCTGTCCGGCTGGTGGTCCCTTGCAAAGCGGCGCTGCCCCCGACTTGGCTGGCGGTGACGACGGTGCTGTTGTCGCTGCTGCGCAGGTTGCCAAACTGGTCTTCAATCCGAATCACCGGTTGCTGGGCCAAAGGAGTTCCGGCAGTCGCCAAGGCCGACGGCTGGGTTTGCAGCGTCAAGTGGTCTGCCGCAGCCGGAC